>Ga0187847_10000255_pt1 | contig 64853 bp, 47 predicted proteins | sample June2016WEW_4_10_FD_132458 | JGI IMG/M metagenome (GOLD analysis project Ga0187847, IMG submission 132458) | Peatland microbial communities from SPRUCE experiment site at the Marcell Experimental Forest, Minnesota, USA - June2016WEW_4_10 | ecosystem: Environmental > Terrestrial > Soil >...
ATGGTGGACGCGGTCGCGGAAGTTGCCGTGCCTTTGTATGTGAACAGGTCCTGTGCGCCCGCCACGGTACCGAGGGTCAACTCGTATTCGGAGACCCCCATTCCGTTGGTCCATGAAAAGACCACACCGCTGGAGCCCAGAATGGTGCTCAATCCAGGCGTGGGAGAAGTGAGTATCGCCGGCGAAGTTGTAACCGTCACCGTTTGCGCCGTGGAAGTGGACGGAGCGTCGTTGGCGCCGTCGCCCTCGAAGTAGGCAATTATGCTGTTGCCGCCAATGTTAAGCGCCGAACCAGCCAAGTTGAGCGTTGCCACGCCGTTGCAGGACGTGCTTGTACCGGAGCCTGTGCAAGTTTGAACAATTGGCCCATTTCCAAGCAGTGTTCCAGAGGTTGAGCCTATAAAGAATTCAACCACGCCCGCTGGAGAAACCGTGCTGCCACGGCCAGTTGCCGTAACCGTCGCCGTAAGGATGACGCTGCCGGTGGGGGATATGGATGACGCACTCGTGGCCAGCGCCGTGGTGCTGTTATATTGCGTGATCCAGGTGCTGCTGTTCCAGTTTGCTACCAGGTTGGCAATGTTGACACTGCCCAGGCCGGTTGCATCGCTATAGCCGGCGCTTTGAGACCAGGCCGGTTCAAAGCTCGAGGTGGAAATCGAAAGCACTCCATATGCGTCCCCCCCGGTTGCGGTGTAGCAATCGGTGTCGCCCGTGACGCACGGCATTTGGTTGCCGTCTACGATGCAGGAAGTGCTGTCGGTGCCGGAGCATTCCTGGAGCCCGAGTAAGGGCGTCCGGTTGATGTTGTAGAACACGCACGATGGAAACACCGAACTGTACTGCGCCATAGCAAGATAGTTAGACTCGCAGGTCAGCACGCTCGGCGCGGTGGTGGAGACGTTCTCCGCGCCGGGGGTGCCGTACTCGTAAGCAGCCAGCGCGTAAAGCGTGTAGTCGGCCTGTCCCTGGCGACTCGGCTGTGCGGGATTGCCCGAAGGATGAGCCTGGTTGACGACGGCCATCAGGCCGTTGATCTGCGGCGCGACAAACGAGGTGCCGCCCGCCGCCATCAGTCCGCCGTCGCTCGAATTCGAATAGTCGCACGGAATGCCGCCGCCGCTGCCAGTTCCGACGAAGGTAGTTGGGCCGGTTTGGACTATAGAGTCCGACTCGCAGAATAAAAGGCCGCGATTCCAAACCCCGTTGGAGGCGAAAAGGGAAACGTCGGGAAGGTTGCGCATGGTGGAAGAACTGTAGTTTGTGGAAAGGCCCGCGCCATAGACGCTTTGCCAGGTCGGGATGCTGTAAACCGAACTGATGCCTCCGCCTCCGGCGGGACCGACGGTGGTGAAGAGGGTGCCAAAAATACCGTTTTCGCCATTGCAAATCTCTTCCGGGGTGTAAAGCGTGCTGAAAATGGCCGAGATGTAGTTCGTCACCAGTGTGCTTGCGCAGGTTCCGTTCCAGGTCGTCTCCGGAATATAGGAGAGAGCCGATCCGTAGGGCGCCGTGTCGTTTGAGTTCCAGTAGGGGCCGCCGGCGGTGAGGTCTTGGGGACCGGATGAATAGTAGTCAGAAAAGTCGGTTCCGCCAGCCACCACGTTGTACGGGGTGGAAGCAAGCCCGTTCACATTCCAGCCAGAAGTCGCCGCTATGGCGTCTCGGTCACAAGTGTCGTCCCCGCTGTCGCCGGCAGAAATCACCACCGTCTGGCCCTGCGCAGCCGCCTGCTCCCACAGCGCGTTGTAGAAACTGGTGTATGACCCCAATTGGGATTCACAAGCCCCGTAGCTTTCGCTGAATGACGAAAGCGTGGAGGCCATGTTGTTTACCGCATAGGTAGCGGCCAGGTCAATACCGGCTGAACTCTCGGTACTGGCGCATGCGATGAAGTAAAGAGCAGCGCCAGGCGCCACCGCACCCGCCCACTGCACATCCAGGTCGGCCTCACCCTCTTCGTCGGTTCCATTCGGTCCCAGTACCCCGGGGTCGCCGCAATACGACGGAATGCCGAACATGTAATGTACGTTGGCTGCGGGCAGGCCGAACTGCGACCGGAACGCAGCCAGATCGTTCGCCCCGGCGCAATCGTCCGGCGACGTTCCGCTCTGGCCCGCGCATACGTCCGTTTCCTCGATGACGCCGATCGATTGACCCGCGCCGTTGCATGCCGCGCCGTTGCAGGACGTCCCGTTCAAAAGAGGATTTTCGTTGTAGATGGTGTAGAAATCCTGTGGCCCCACATCTTGATCGCCGAGGTCCGCAAAATCCACGTCCGGCCTGCCTTTAGATTTCGAAGCAAGTTTCTGCAGCGGACTCGATTCTTTTCCGTTCGCTAAATGGTCCTTGCCCGTCTTGGGGTCGTGCCTTACCAGGCCGATTGGACGCACGGTCGGCTTGGGGAAGAAGTCGTGCAGCGAGCGAAAACCGGCTACCACGGGGGCAAACGCCGCCGGGATTTGCGGCGCGCTCATATTGGCAATGTGTTGTTCGCCGCTGACGTTCAGGTAGTGCATTTCGGTGTGAAAGGCCTCGCGCACCAGCCCCGCGGTTCCGCTGAAGATGAGCATGGTCTTGCCGGCGGGAACGGAGTCGACCTTGAAACCTTTGCCCTGAAGCCATTTGCTGATCGTCGCTATATCCGCATCGGCCGCGCCGTAACAGGAACCCACCTGCTCTGAGCTGAGCCACTTGTGGAAGAGCGGCGACTGATGATTGTGCATCTGGTCGATGCGCGCCTGTAGCGCCAATTCCTGATCGGGAGTGCGCTGCAGCATCATGATCATGTGTTCCATCGGCAGGGAGTCCGGCACCGCTCCACGATCGAATTCTGCCCGCGCCAGCGGGTGCACATTGCCAGAAAGGGTCGACAGCAACTCTTCGTTCGGTTCGGCGGTCAGGCGGGTTACCGCCATCGGTGTGCAGTCAGCGGATACCACACTCGATATCGGGGCTCTGCCAAGCTTGAAATCTGCATCCTGTGCATGAGCTGGGACAGAAACCGCGCTGTGCAATAGCAGCACGAGAATACCAAGTCCGATGAGTGCAAAACGAGAGCAACGCTGTCTCATGATTCGAATTCTCCAAGGCGCGTTTCCGCGTCGGCAAGAGTTGTAGGGTCGTCGAGATTCTTCGGGATGGCGAGGAGGCACACAGAATCTTTCCATCAAGCAGGTCCCGGCAGTGCAGTGAATGGACGCAGCATGATCACCACTCAACCACCCGGCGGGGAGTAAATCCTGAGCGATTTGGCGCCCGCCGGGTTTTCGAGTTTATCGACTGTCCGCAGATGGTAACTGAAACTACTGGGAGTTTAACGCTCTAATTCCTTTACGGCAAGCAATTCTTGCTGCCCCAAAAGATGCAGACGAAATCGGCCTGCGCGACCATTCCCGGTCGTCTTGTGGAGCAATCCGGCGAACGCCTATTCCGGCGGGAACGATTCCCGGTTGACCCGGGATCGCCGTCTGTGGGTCCCCGCCTCTCGCCACGGCGGCGATTCAAGCCACCCAGCCGGGTACGCGTCATCCTCTTCGGCCTCAACGACCGTTCCCTGGTGATAGAGGATCCTCCAACCATCTGGCGTCCTCTGCCAGATTGTCGCGCGCCTCGTGATCCGTTCGAGCTGCCGCAGTGTGTAGGTCATCAGAAAGACATCCGGGCCGAGCTGCCTCAACGCATGGTCGTGGCACTCCCAACCGGCAGCAGCCGCATTCACGGGAGGATGCTTTTCCAATTCGCTGAGGATGAATGCCCGGCTGTAGCGGCGGCCCGACGCGCTTGCCTCCCAATAGTCGGGAGCGGTAGCTTTTTCGAAGTCAGTGCGTGTTGTGCCAAACTCCCGCGTGTGAAAAATCGGCTCCAGCCTCTTCAATTCTTCCAGAACCGGCAGCAGGCTCGGATCGGTACGTGTAAAGGCCCCATTGATCGTGCTCATGCTCGGCATTCTACGCCGCATGGTTCCGCAGGTCAGATAACTAGTTTTTGAAGAAAACTTTCATCTGCAATCTGTCATCTGTAACCTGCTCCACAAGCCCAGTTGTACAGAAAGGACAATCAAAATAAACGATGCATTATCAACAGGTTAAGCTTCTATCTCCTGCAATATCAGCGCACTTTTTGAAATATGTGGCTAATTCTCTGCAACCTAATGCCTCGTTTAGTTCAACTCCCAGCGGCCGAAAACATCTGTTTGGGTTGTCCCGCAGGTTCATGTCTCAAAGAATCGCAACCCTCCCAGCAGCCGTTTCGATGCTTTTGCAACTCTGTGAACAACCTTTTCAGCTATGTAGAGCACCCCTCTCAGCGGCCATCTGACCCAATACAAAAGCGCCGCCCGAAGGCGGCGCTTTTGCTTGCAGTCCCACGAATCCCTACAACGTCGACTCGATCTCAAAGCCCCAGGCCTCCAACAGCGCCTCAGGGATGTACTTGGAATTCTTGTTCCGCCTAGCCCATTCCCTCAACCGGGTGGACCGGATATACTGGTCCGGGCTGAGCTTGAACTCCTTCACGATTTGCTCGAAGGAGGTCACAGTGGGCACTACCGGACCAATAGGCTCCGGTTTGCCCCAGTTTGGATTTCCACGACGCTTTGCCATCGAATTGGTGTCCTTAATGGAGGGTGATTTGATCCTAAGTCCTCGGAATCGGGTGGGGGACCTGTCGCTCCAGAGGTTACTCTAGAGTCTTATTTTACGGATTTTTGCTTCAAAAATCAATAGCAAACCGGGGTAAAACGCGAATAAACTTCTCTCCGTGCGCTCAGTCGAATATCGACTTTATGTAATTCATTCTAAAGTAATTATAAGAGTAAATACCCTCAAACCCGCGCCCCATGGTATTCCCGCAGACCTTGAAAACTGGCACGAATCCCGCTATTTGTGATCCGATACTTATATGACAACATCTTGCTATTCCCTGACAGTCAATCCCAGCTCCGAAATCCTCGAACACCGCTAACATAACCACAGCCCATAGCTGCGCCTCTAAAGAACGTCACAGAGAAATCGATGAAAGGGAGACTCATGAAAGCCACGCCGGCAATCCTCGGAGCCTTTCTGCTTTTGGCCGCCCCGGCCGCGCGTTCTCAGGCCATTTCCATCCCTCCCGCCCCTGCCGACCCCCCGTCCCAACCCGCCATCACCATTCACCAGACCGTCAACAACGTGCTCATCGATGTCGTCGTCTCTGACAAGTCCGGCCAGCCTGTGAAGGGCCTCGCAAAAGACCAGTTTCAAGTCCTCGAAAATGGCGCCCCGCAGCAAATTTCTTTCTTTGAAGAGCATCAGGCAGGCCCTCCGCCCGCCGCGCCCGCCCATCCCCTCCAACTCCCGCCAAACGTCTACACCAACTTCACCTCGGCCACTCCCGATACCAGTCCCATGCTGGTGTTGCTTATGGACGCACTCAACACTCCCATGGCCGAGCAGGTCAAAGTCCGCCTCGCAATGCTGAGCTACCTGCGCCAAATCCCTCCGAGCCGCCACATCGCCATCTTCATCCTCACCAGTCACCTCAGCATGATCCAGGGCTTCAATAGCGATCCCGCCACTCTCATCGCCGCGCTCGATCAGGCCGCGGCCTGGCAAAAACAGTCTCACCTTACCGACGATCCCGGCCAGGACAGCTACTCCGACTCCATGCCCAAGCTCGGCATCGGCAACACTACTTCTGCTGCAACGGCGGTCTTTCAGAATTTCGTCGCCCACGAGCAATCCTGGAGAATGGATGATCGCGTCGGCATGACCCTAGACGCACTCGATACTCTCGGCATTTACCTCAGCGCTCTTCCCGGCCGAAAGAACCTCATCTGGTTTTCCGGCTCGTTTCCTATCGCCATCGGCTCTGGATCGGATGCAGGTGATGCGCGCAACTATGAAGAACCCCTGCGCAAAACCACCGACCTGCTCACCTTGGCTCGCGTCGCTGTCTATCCCATGGATCCAGGCGCTCTTCCCACGCCCTCCATGTTCTCTTCCACACAGCCCAACAATGGCTCGCTTGAGAACGCCGGCGCGGCAATCTCCCAGATTAATCAGGAATCCATTGACCGGACATCCGTCCTCTTCACCATGGATGCCATCGCCGAATCCACAGGCGGCCGCGCGTTCCACAGCACCAATGACCTTGCCGGTGCCATCAACACCGTAACTCAGCTCAGTTCGAACTACTACACCATCGCCTACGTTCCCTCTGACAAGAATTACAACGGCAAATTCAGAAAGCTGGCCGTCAAAATCGATGCTCCGAAGGTGAAGCTCGACTATCGACGGGGCTACTACGCTCAGGATCCGGATAAGTCCGGCGCAGAGATGGTAGGCCACCCTACACGCACCACTGCGGTTCTGTTACACGGATCTCCCGCCGCCTCTGACATTTTGTTTAAAGTGCGCGTCGCGCCCACTGAAGCTGCCGCACAGAATTCGCCATCAACAGCCGGGCAGCGTGGCCCTGCGCGCCACGGGACAGTACGCTACAGCGTGAACTGGGTCGTCGATCTCCACGGCGTCCCGCTGCAACTGGCTGCCGACGGAATGAAGCACGGCGCTTTCAACCTTGTCCTCGCCGCCTATGACACTGCCGGCAAGGCTCAAAACACCACAACCACTCCGGTCTCTCTCTCCCTTAAACCTGAGGAGTACGCCAGCTACTTAAAGACCGGCCTGCAGTTCCATCAGGAGCTCGATATGCCCTTCGGTTTCGTCTATCTGCGCATGGCCATCGTCGACACCGCAAACGATCGCGCCGGTTCAACCGAAGTGCCCCTGACGGTTCATCCTGTTCCCGTGCAAACCAGCGCCACTCAGCCCGTGACTCCCCAGTAGAACCCACCTTATCGGCACCACTCCTCAAACGCTCCCGCCCGTACCGCCCCAGCCAGCGCCTCAATCTCCGGCGCAAGCACCCGGTCCTGATCCAGCCGAGGAACCACCGCCCGCACAGCGTCATGCGCCCGCTCCATCGCCACGCTCGCCTTCAACGGCCTGCGGCACTCCAACCCCTGCGCCGCGCACATCAACTCAATCGCCGCAATCCGCTCGGCATTCTCCACAATCTGCCTCAGCTTCACCGCCCCGGTCATCCCCATCGATACATGATCTTCCTTGCCTCCGCTCGTCGGAATGCTTCCCGTCGATGAAGGATGCGCCAACACCTGGCACTCGTTGATCAGCGCCGCGGCCACAATCTGCGCAATCATGAATCCCGACGACAACCCCGGATCGGGCGAAAGAAACGGAGGCAATTCTTCGTTGATGTCCGGATTCAGCAGCCGGTCGATTCTGCGCTCCGTCATGCTTGCCAAATCCGTCATCGCAATCGCCGCATAGTCGAACGCATATGCCAGCGGCGCTCCATGAAAGTTTCCGCCCGACAAAACATCGCCGCCCGTCCCCTCCGAATCCGGAAACACCAGCGGGTTATCCGTAGCCGACCCCGACTCAATCTCCAGCACTCCACGCACGTGTTCCAGAACATCGCGCACCGCCCCATGCACCTGCGGCATGCACCGCAAACAATAAGCATCCTGCACCCGCGCATCGTGCTCCCGGTGCGCCTCCCTAATCTCCGACCCCGCCATCAAAGTCATCAAATGCGCCGCTGCCGCCATCTGCCCGCTATGGGGCCGCGCCTCATGAATCCGCTTGTCGAAGGCTGCTGGCGTCCCCATCAGCGCTTCGAGACTCATTGCTCCGGCCAGGTCCGCCACCTTGGCCACCCGCAGCCCGCGCATCACCGCAAGCGCGCCCACCGCCGTCATAGCCTGCGTTCCATTCAGCAGCGCCAACCCCTCTTTGGCCTCCAGCGCCAGCGGCGTCAGTCCCGCCCGTCGCAACGCCGCGCCCCCGCCCATCCGCCCGCCTTTGTAGAAAGCCTCACCCTCACCAATCGCCACCAGCGCCAGGTGCGCCAAGGGTGCAAGATCCCCACTCGCGCCCACAGAACCCTTTTCCGGAATCACCGGATGGACCCCGGCGTTCACCATTCCCACCAGCAGTTCCACCACTGCTGCCCGGCAGCCGCTGAATCCCTTGGCCAGCACATTCGCCCGCAGCAGCAGCATCGCCCGCACTTCCGCTTCGGCAAGTGGCTGTCCCACCCCGGCCGAATGGCTGCGAACCAAATTGGTCTGCAACTGCGCCAGCTTGTCGGCCGGAACACGCACGTCGGCCAACTTGCCGAACCCGGTATTGACCCCGTAAACCGTCTGCCCCTCAGCCAGAATCGCTTCAATGCGATCCCGGCTCGCTCCCACGCGCTTCAGCGCGGCAGGCGCAATTCCCACAGCCAACCCACCCAGCGCAACCGCCTCAATCTCAGCCAGCGTCAGCGCCTGTCCGTCCAACATCAGAGTCTTCATCCCTACAATTCTAGTTCGCCCATAGGTCGCCGATCCCAGTAGAGACAACCTGCAATCCGCTTGGCCCAACCACCCAAGTCGACTATGCTTACTCTCGTTTGCAAAAGGGGACTTCCGCCATGACTAACTTCACCCGCAGAGATTTCACCAAGCTGGGCGCAATGGGCCTCGCCGCTCGCTTCGTCCCCACCCTCAATGCCCAGTCCACCCAGAAAAAAACGGGATACGCCGTCATCGGCCTCGGCCGCATCGCCGACCACTTCATGCGCGGCGCTCTCCCCACCACCAACTCCAGCATCACCGCGCTCGTCAGCGGCCATCCTGACAAAGCAGCCCGCATCGCCGCCCAGTACAACGTCCCCGCCAGCTCAATCTACAACTACGAAAACTTCGACCAGATCGTCCACAACCGCGCCGTCGACGCTGTCTATGTTGCGCTTCCCAACTCCATGCATGCCGAGTACACCATCCGCGCGGCTCAAGCCGGTAAGCATGTCCTTTGCGAAAAGCCCATGGCCACCAACGTTTCCGACTGCGAGAAGATGATCAGCACCTGCAAGGCCGCGAACGTCAAGCTGATGATCGCCTACCGCTGCCATTACGAGCCCACCAACCTGCGCGCCATGCAGCTTCTCCGCTCTGGCGGCATAGGCCAGGTGCAGGCCATCGAAAGCAGCTTCGGCTTCAACATGGGGCCCAACGAGTGGCGCACCAACAAGAAACTTGCCGGAGGCGGCCCGCTCTTCGACGTCGGCATCTACTCCCTCAACGCCTGCCGCTACCTCACCGGCGAAGAGCCTTCGGCCATTTCCGCGTATGCCTCCACCAACGACCACGACGCCCGCTTCGCAGAAGTGGAAGAGAACGTCTCATGGACCATGCGCTTCCCTTCCGGCATCCTGGCCACCTGCAACACGACCTATGGCGCCAATATGCCGGGCTATTTCCACGTCTACGGATCCAAAGGATGGCTCCGCGTTGACCAGGCCTTCGTCTATGAGGGTCTTCATCTCCACGGCTTCGTCAACGGCGCAGACATCGACGAGCCCAACCCGGCCCGCGACCCTTCTCACTTCCAGGCGGAAGCCGAGCATTTCTCTCATTGCGTGCAGAACAATCTTGAGCCACAAAGCCCCGGCGAAGAAGGCCTCCGCGACATGCGCTACATCACCGAAATCTACCGGTCAGCCGGCATCCCTTTGTAAGCTCAAACACACCGGCTTCCCGAATCCCTAATCCGACAGCCCCAGCACCCGCCGATTCTTCTCGTCGTCTGTCCCAGCACCGGCGAAATCATCGAACGCCCGCTCCGTCACGCGAATAATCCCCTCCTTGATAAACTTCGCGCCCTCCGCCGCACCGTCCTTCGGATGTTTCAGGCAGCACTCCCACTCCAACACCGCCCAACCCGGATAGTCGTACTGAGCCATCTTGCTGAATATCGCGCTGAAGTCAATCTGCCCGTCACCCAACGACCGGAACCGCCCCGGCCGGTCGATCCAATCCTGGTACCCACCGTACACCCCGCTCCGCGCGCTCGGCCGATACTCCGCATCCTTCACATGAAACGCCCGCACCCGGTCGTGATACACATCCAGAAACCCCAGGTAATCCATCTGCTGCAGGACCATGTGGCTCGGATCGTACAAAATATTCGCCCGCTTGTGCCCGCCCACCGCATCCACAAACCGCTCAAACGTCACGCCGTCGTGCAGGTCTTCACCCGGATGCAGCTCATAGCAAACATCCACACCCGCCTCATCAAAGACGTTGAGAATCGGCAGCCAACGCCGCCCTAACTCCTGAAACGCCTCGTCAATCAACCCCGCCGGCCGCTGCGGCCAGGGATAAAAGTAAGGCCACGCCAGCGCGCCTGAAAAAGTGGCATGCGCCGTCAGCCCCATGTTCGTGCTGGCCGCCGCCGCAAACTCCAACTGCTGCACTGCCCAAGCCTGCCGCCCCTTCAAGTCGTCTTTCAACTCCGCTGGAGCAAAGCCCGAGAACAGCACGTCATATGCGGGGTTCGTCGCCACCAGTTGCCCCTGCAGATGCGTCGAAAGCTCCGTCACCGAAAGCCCCGCCTTGGACACTACGCCCAGCACGTCTTCGCAGTATCCTTTGCTCTCGGCGGCCAGCTTCAAATCGAACAGTCGCGCATCCCACGTGGGAATCTGCACGCCTACAAACCCCAGCCGTGCCGCCCAGTGCGCCATCCCCTCCAGCGTGTTGAACGGCGCATCATTCGAAGCAAACTGCGCCAGAAAAATCCCCGGCCCTTTAATCGTCTTCATCTCAAATCTCCCTCGTCATTCGGGCGCACAAGCTCCGTGTGTCCCACCGCAGGTGGCTAAAACTCCACCCAGCTTTCCGTCCTGCTACTCTCAATCGCCCTCTCAATAAACCGCATCCCGCGCACCCCGGCCACAATCCCCGGCAGCGTCTCCGGCAGCGCATCTTTCTTCCCACTCTTAAACGCCGTCAACCCCTCCGCAAACTCCCGATACAGCACCGCAAACGCCTCAATATACCCCTCAGGATGCCCACCCGGCAGCCGCGTCACCTCCCGCGCACCCGCGCTCAAATAGCCTCCAGCCGCGTACCGAACCTCCTCAGGCCCACCCTCCCACTTCACCCGCAAGCGGTTCGGATCCTCCTGATGCCACTCGATCGACCCCTTTTCTCCGTACACCCGCAGTCGCAACCCATTTCCCTCACCCGCCGCCACCTGCGAAGCCATCAACGTCCCCGTCGCAGAATTCTCCATCCGCAGCAGCGCATTGCAGTCGTCGTCCAGCCGCCGCCCCGGAACCACCGTCCGCAGCGCCGCGTTCAGGCTCGTCACGCGCGCGCCAGTCACATACTCCACCAAGTGAAATGCATGCGTCCCAATATCCCCGATGCACCCACCCGGCCCGTTCAGCGCCGGGTCCGATCGCCAAGCCGCCTGCTTCTGTCCCGTCGCCTCCAGCGGGCTGCTCAACCATCCCTGCAAATACTCGACAGCCACCTTGCGAATCACACCCAGCGCACCGCTCGCGCAAAGCGCCCGCGCCTCTCGCACCAGCGAGTAGCCCGCATACGTATGCGTCAGGCCATAAGGTAATCCGGCCTTTTTCACCACTGCTTCGAGCCGCAGCACCTCGTCATACGTCGCAGTAGCCGGCTTGTCGCTCATCACCGCAAATCCTGCATCTAGCGCCGCCGCAGCCACCGGCAGATGCAAATGATTCGGCGTCGCAATCACCACAAAGTCAATCGCGTCCGCCCGCCCCCGTTCCGCCTTCAGCATCTCTTCGTAGCCCGCGTATGCCCGCGCCGGATCAATCTTAAAATGCTCTCCCGCCGCTCGCGACCGCTCCGCCGACTGCGAAAACGCTCCGGCCACCATCTCGATCTGCCCATCCAGTTCCGCAGCCATCTTGTGTACCGGCCCGATAAACGCGCCCGGCCCACCGCCCACCATCCCCATCCGCAACTTCCGAGTCTCACTCATTTCGGCTCCCACTAATTCCCGTTGCGTTCAACCCTCCGGCAAAGCCCGCTTCAGCCCCGGCGCCAACGTCCGCAGCAGCAACAACCCCAACAGGTACGCCGATGCCGAGTAGACAAACAGCGGCACATAGCTGTGCGTAATCTGCAGAATGTTCCCCGTAATCATTGAGAAAATGACGCCACCCCCCGCTCCGGCCAGCGTGCCGAAGCTCACCACCGTCCCCACAAACCGGTGCGGAAACATGTCCGGCACGGTCGTAAACAAGTTGGCCGACCACCCCTGGTGCGCAGCCGCCGCAAGGCTCAGTAACGCAACCGCGATCCACTCTGAGTGCAATCCGCCCACAAACAGAATCGGCACCACCAGCAGCGCGCACGTCAGCATCGATGCCAGCCGCGCCGGCTTCAGCGCCATCCCCAGCCGCTCATATCCGCGCGGCAGCCAGCCTCCAAAGACGCTCCCCACCGTCGACACGCAGTAAATAATCACCAGCGGCAGCCCCAGGTGCGACAAATTCAGACTGAACCGCTTGCTGAAGAAATCCGGAAGCCAGAACAGAAGAAACCACCACACCGGGTCGGTCAGGAATTTGCCCAGCATGAAAGCCCAGGCCTGACGGTAGCCCAGCAGCGTCCACCACCCCGGCTGCGGACCGGACGGGGGCACAATCACCGCCCCTCGCGTCCAGTCCATCGATTCGCGCGGCGTACGGTAGGTCACCGACCACCACACGATCCACGTCGCGCTGAAAATCCCTGTAGTTAGAAACGCCGCTCGCCACCCAAAGTGCACCGCTACCCACGGCACAATCGCCGGAGCCAGTATCGCTCCCATGCAAGCTCCGGAATTAAAAATGCCTGTAGCCAGCGACCTTTCCTTCGGTGGAAACCACTCCGCCGTTGCCTTGATAGCCGCTGGAAAATTTCCGCTTTCGCCCAGTCCCAGAAACACCCGCGCCACACCGAAGCCAAAGACCGATGTCACCAGCGCGTGACCCATCGCCGACAGGCTCCAAAGCCCAGTTACAAGTGGATAGCCCTTCCGGCACCCCAGCTTGTCCACCATCCGCCCGGCAAACACCACCCCGAGCATGTACGCAGCCTGGAAACAGGCAATAACGTAGCCGAACTGTGCATCCGTCATGCCGATCGACATCTCCGTCGATGGCCATCCTGGTATCAGCGGCTGCAAGTGCACCACGCTTTGTTCCAGCACCGGCTTCAGAATGCCGATCACCTGCCGGTCCATGTAATTGATCGACGTCGCCACAAACAGCATGGCGCATACAGTCCACCGCCCCGGCAGCGCCGGCGGATCCGCAAAAACCTCAGTATTCTCCACTGATTCCTTCATCACACTCCCGAACGTTCAATCACCTGGCAACCCTCGCAGTCCCTGGTCCCTTAGTCCCTGGTCCCTGCTTTAGCGGTTCACCCCGCTGGCCAAGAACCCGCCATCCACCGCAATCACTTCTCCGGTAACAAACGAAGCCGCCTCCGACGCCAGAAAAATCGCCGTTCCCGCCACTTCGCGCGGCTCCCCGAACCGCCCCATCGGAGTACGCATCAGCAGTTCTTCTCCGCGCTGCGTGCCCAGGATGCTTGGTGCATTTAATTCCGTAGGAAAAAGGCCGGGCGCGATGGCGTTCACCGTTACTCCCTGGTGAGCCAACTCAATCGCCAGCACTCTGGTAAACGACGCAACGGCCCCCTTGCTGGCCGAATACGCCGCCACCCGGTAAAACCCCACAAACGAGCTGAGTGAGGCAATGTTCACAATGCGTCCATACCCCTCGGCAGCCATCGTCTTGCCAAAGATCTGGCATCCTCGAAGCGTGCCCGTAAGGTTGGTCTCAATCACCCGCGACCAGTCTGCCTCGTCCACTTCCAGCGTCGGCCCCTTCAGCGTAATCCCCGCCGCGTTCACCAGAATGTCCACCTTGCCGAACTCAGCAAGCACCGCGTCGTGCAACGCCTGAACTGAGGCTCGGTCCGTCACATCGCTTGTCACCCGCAGCGTGCGGCGCTCCAACTCCTCAATCTCCGCAGCCACGGCCTCTACAGCCGCCAGCCGTCTTGAACTTGCCACCACGTCCGCGCCCGCATCCGCCAAACCCAAGGCAATCGCGTGACCCAGCCCCGTAGTCCCGCCCGTTACCACCGCAACTCTGCCGCTCAAATCGAACAGACCTCGGCTCATCGATCAGAATTCCCTCTGGCCAGACCAACCCGGCCCGATAAATAGTCAAAACTTACAACAAATTCCCGCCTAAACGTCTGAAAATCAATGAGGTCGCAGCTCTCCGGCCGTCGCACCTGACTCATTGGGGCAACGCACATCCCATCGTTCAGGTCTGACCTCTTCCAACCAGAAACCTTATCACGCAGCACGCACAAATCCGAACCTCTCCGCCCCGCACGCTCTCCACTCCGGGCAATGCGGTACAGTGTCAATGAACGATTCACGCCACCCATGGACGCATCCATCACATCCCTCAGCGAAACTCCTCAGAGTCCAGACTCCGCCTTCCGTCTCGACAACCGTCACGCCCTGGTCACCGGTGGCGCCAGCGGCATCGGCGAAGCCACCGTCAAGGAACTCGCCCGCGCCGGCGCGATAGTCTGGATTGCGGACCTCAATCTTCCCGCAGCCCAAGCCCTGGCTCAATCCATCGGCCCCGCAGCCCACGCCCTCCAACTTGACGTCACCAGCCCCGCCTCAATCGCCGCCGCCGTCTCGCAATTCACCCGCCTCGACATCCTCGTCAACAACGCCGGCATCGGCCACGTAGGCTCCATCGAGACCACCGAGCCTGAAGACTTCGACCGTCTCATCAACGTCAACGTCCGCGCCGTCTACCTCGTCACCCGCGCCTTCCTTCCATTGCTTCTCAGCGCCAATACCAACCATCCAGCCGTCGGAGCCATCGTCAACATCGCCTCCGTCTCCGGCCTCGTCGGCATCAAGCAGCGCTTCGCCTACTGCACCAGCAAAGGCGCCGTCGCCGCCATGACCCGCCAGCTTGCCGTCGACTACCCCAAAACCCTCCGCGTCAACGCCATCTGCCCTGGCACCGTGCAAACGCCATTCGTTGAAGGCTACCTCGACAAATTCCATAAGGACACCAAGGAAGAAACTCGCGCCGAACTCCGCGCCCGCCAGCCCATTGGCCGCCTCGGCCGTCCCGAGGAAATCGCCTCCATGGTCCGCTATTTAGCCTCCGACGAAGCCGCCTTCATCTCCGGCTCCCTCTTCACCATCGACGGCGGCTGGACCGCCGCCTGACGCCAGCATCCACCCGATTTCGTTCCGGAGGTCTCAATGAAACTTGTCGCGTTTTCAACTGAGGATGGCATCGTTCATCCCGGCGCCTTGCGCGCAGAAAAGAACCTCGTTGTCGACCTGAGCGACGCGGGCTCTGCTGACACCCTCGATGTCATAACTGCCGGCATCACCGCTGTCTCGCCGAATCCAGGCGTATATTCCGGTTACCGCCTGAACGAAGTCACGCTCCACGCCCCGCTCTCCAACCCGCCTCGCGTCTTCGCCATCGGCCTCAACTACCGCGACCACGCCATCGAGTCCGGCATGGCCATCCCCACCACGCCAGTCGTCTTCTTCAAGCTGCCAACCGCCATCATCGGCCCCGGCGAGCCCATCGTCCTCCCCAAAAACTCCACCCAGCCCGACTACGAGGCCGAGTTCGCCTTCGTCATCGGCAAAGGCGGCTATCGCATCCCTGCCTCCGCCTGGCGCGACCACGTCTACGGCTACACCATCGTCAACGACGTCAGCGCCCGCGACGTCCAATTCGCCACCTCGCAATGGTCCATGTCCAAAAGCTTTCCCACCTTCTGCCCCATCGGCCCCGCCATCGTCACCGCCGACGAAATCCAAGACCCGCACAAACTCCAAATCAGCCTCTCCATCGACGGCGAGCAGTTACAAAACTCCAACACCCGTGAGTTAGTCTTCAAAATCCCCGACCTCATCGAATATCTTTCGTCCATCACGCCCTTGCTTCCCGGCGATATCGTCTCCACCGGCACCCCTCCCGGCGTAGGTCTCGGCCGCACCCCCAAGCGCTGGCTAAAGCCCGGCGAAACCGTAACCGTCACGGTAGAAGGCTTAGGCTCCCTAACCAACCCCGTCATCGGCGAATAGCTCGCTCCAACATTCGCGTCCACGAATAAAAAGCCCACTCGTCAGGGGGCTTTTTTCGCTGACTTGCTAACTCACTAATTCACCAACTCGCTCGCCTTATGCTCTCCCCCAAACCACGCATACAACGCCACACCTGCAAAACAAGCCACAGGCACCAGGTAAGCCACCTGCAGTCCTTTCGTATCGGCCAGCATACCCATCACCTTCGTCAACGCGGCTCCGCCGAGGATCGCCATCACCAGCAGCGACCCTGCCGTCTTCGTTTTATCGCCCATGCCCTTCAACCCCAGCGCAAAAATTGTCGGAAACATAATCGACATAAAAAGACTCGTCGTCAGCAAGCAGCCCGCGCCGAGCCAGTTCACTTGAGTAATCGCCACCAGCCCCAGCACCACATTCACAACCGAATAGACACCCAGCAGCGTTCTTGCTTCAAAGTGCTTCATCAGCCACGCCGAGCTGAACCGCCCCACGGCAAACGCCGCCAGTGTCCCCGTCAGCATGTAGCCCGCAGCCTTGTCCCCCACTCCCGTCGCCTGCTCAACATAGTTGATGAAGTAACTCCAGGTACCTACTTGCGCGCCCACATACAAAAACTGCGCCGCAACCGCCAGCACAAAGTGTCGCTGAAATAACGGCACATGCCGCGCTGGACCGGCATCGATCCGCGAAGCATCTTCCCCGCTCACATCAGGAAACTTGGTCAGCCCCACCAACAACGCCCACAGCAGCGCCAACGCCCCGAGCACAAGGTAAGGCGCAACCACGCGCAACGTCTCCGTATGCAGATAAGCCTGGTAAGTCCCCGCCGTTTGCATCGCCGCTGTCTGCTCGTCTGTCAGCTTCACGCCGGAAAAAATGAAGACCGTCCCAATCAATCCCGCCGTAATAGAGCCAAGCGGATTAAAAGCCTGCGAAAAATTCAGCCGCCGCTCACTCGACCCCGAAGGCCCCAGTTGCGCAATGAATGGATTCGCCGCCGTCTCAAGAAACGACAACCCGCTCGCAATCACAAACAGCGCCGCCAGAAAAAACACATAGAGATTCGCCTGCGCCGCCGGCCAGAACATTAAACACCCCGTCCCCAGCAGCACCAGCCCGGTCACGATTCCGGTTTTGTACCCGAACCGCCGCATCAATTGTCCAGCAGGAATCGCCAGCAGAAAATACCCCAGGTAAAACCAGATCTGCACCCCGGCCGCATCCGAGCGATTAATGTTGAAAGACTTCATGAACTGCCGAATCAGAATGTCGTTCAGATTGTTCGGAATCGCCCACAGAAAAAACAGCGCGGTGACCACCAGAAATGGCACCAGCCGTCCCGCCGGAATCAGCGGTGCTTCAATGTCGTCCCCCAACCCAGCCCCGCCCGATCCAACCGGCCCCGTAGAAATACTCAACCTTCACCCCTTACTGATTCACCCATTCACTTTAACGATTACTTGCGAACACCCTTTCTACTCAATCCATACCCTCCATGGCAAATTCTCCCAGACGGCGTGCGCCTGGCGCGGCATTCGCCTATCATTCTCCTTGGAACCTGTGACTCCTGGAACGGCGCTCGCATGAACCTCTCCCTCAAAGCCGCGCGCATCTTCTATGCGGAAGACCTGCGTTTCACCACCCGCATGGCCTCGCCCACTCTCTTTGCCGCATTCGCATCCGTGCCCCGCGAACGCTTTGTCGGTCGCGGCCCCTGGCGAGTCCTGGGCCCTGAGGGTTTCTTCACCACCGAAGACGCGGACCCACGCCATGTCTACCACAACGTCCTCATCGCCCTCGACGAGTCAAAGTCCATCAACAACGGCCAGCCCAGCATGTGGGCTCGGTTCTTTGACCAACTCGGCGTCGAGCCAGGCAACCACATCCTCCACCTCGGCTGCGGCACCGGCTATTACACCGCCATCCTCGCCGAGCTCACTGGTCCCCAAGGCAAAGTCACTGCTGTCGAAATCGACTCAACCCTGGCCGATCGAGCCCGCGCCGCGCTCGCTCTCTGGTCGCAGGTCACCGTCCTCTGCGCGGATGGCTCCTGCGGCCCCTTTGACCCCGTCGACGTCATTGTCGTCAGCGCTGGTGCAACGCATCCCCAACCCGCATGGCTCGCCGCCCTGAACTCCGCCGGTAAGCTCCTCTTTCCTATGGCTCCGTCAAAGGGTGCGGGCGCCATGGCCCTTCTCACCCGCAGAAGCGCAGATAATTTCGCCGCCAGCCTCAACTACGGAACCCTCTTCATTCCTTTCACCGGAGCCTGCGACCCCGCCGTCGCCGCCCAAATGACGGTAGCCCTCGCCCGCGATCAAGGCATGCCCGTAAAGTCCTTCCGCCTCGACCCCCACGACAAAGACGAAACCTGCTGGCTTCACACCGGCACCTGGTGCTTCTCAATTCGTGAACCCAACAAGGTTGAACCCGAACTTTGAAGATGCGAAAGACACCCTACAGCACCGTCGCCAGCCACTTCCCCGTATGCGATAACAAACACCCCGCCACATCCTCCGGCGTCCCCTCCGCCACAATCCGCCCTCCGCCTTCGCCGCCCTCGGGACCCATGTCAATCACCCAATCCGCGCTCTTGATCACATCCAGGTTGTGCTCAATCACAATCAGCGACCCTCCCCCGTCAATGAGCTTGCGAAACGCCGTCAGCAGCTTCGACACATCGTCAAAGTGCAGCCCCGTAGTCGGCTCGTCCAGAATGTATAGCACCCGGCTCGCCTGGCTCGGCTTGGCATTTGCATTGGCAGCCCGCACCTGCGTCAAGTGCGCCGCCAGCTTCACCCGCTGCGCTTCGCCGCCTGAAAGCGTGGTCGCCGATTGCCCCAGCCGCAGATATCCCAACCCAATCTCATCCAGCACCGCCAGCTTTTCCACCAGCCGCGTCTGTCCCGCAAAGAACCGCAGCGCTTCCTTCACCGTCATCTGCAGCACTTCGTGAATGTTCTTGCCCTTGTACTGCACCTGCAGCACCTTCGTCTGGTAGCGCGTCCCGTTGCAGTCCTCGCATGGCAACTCCACATCCGCCAGGAACTGCATTTCCACCGTCACCGTTCCGTCGCCCTCGCAGGTATTGCACCGCCCTCCCGGCACGTTGAAGCTGAAATGCCCCGGCGTCAGGCTCAACCGCTTCGCCTCCGGCTGCGCCGCATACAATTCCCGCACCAAATCAAATCCCTTGATGTACGTAATTGGATTTGACCGCGGCGTCCTTCCAATCGGCGTCTGGTCTACCAGCACCACATCGTTCAGCCGCTCAACCCCGGTTAGCGACTTAAATACAGACGACGGATCCGATCCATCCGTCTGCCCCAGCGCCCGCGCCACCGCCCGATACAACACCTGGTGCACCAGCGTTGACTTGCCCGAGCCCGAGACCCCCGTAATCGCCACCAGCATTCCCAGAGGAATCTCCACATTCAGCCCGTGCAGATTATTCGCTTCCGCACCCTTCAGCACCAGCCGTTCCCGGCCCGGCTCGCGTCTCCGTGTCGGCACTGGAATCGAAATTTGTCCTGACAAATAACGCCCCGTCAGTGAGTTTGGATTGGCCTCAATCTCCGCCAACACTCCCTCCGCCAGCAGCTTTCCGCCAAACTCCCCCGCGCCCGGACCCAGGTCCAGCAAATGATCCGCCGCCCGCAGCACATCCGCGTCGTGCTCCACCACCAAAATCGTGTTCCCCAGATCCCGCAGCTCTTCCAAAATCCGAATCAGCCGCGCAGTATCTCGCGTATGCAGCCCGATCGATGGCTCGTCCAGCACATACAGCGCACCCACCAGCCTCGACCCCAGCGAAGTCGCCAGTTGAATCCGCTGCGCCTCTCCGCCGCTCAGCGTCGAAGCCAGCCGGTCCAACGTCAGATACTCGAGGCCCACCGCATCCAGAAAATTCAACCGCTGCCGCACCTCGTGCAAAATCGGTCCGGCAATCTCATCCTGCATCGGCGTCAGCTTCAGCCCGTCAAAAAACTCCTTCGCCTGCGCAATCGTCAGCGCCGTTGACTGGCAAATGTTCTTCGCTCCATGCTGCTGCGTCCCAATCCGCACGCTCCGCGCCTCAGCCCGCAGCCTCTGCCCCCTGCAATCAGGGCACTCCGCATACCCGCGATACTTGCTCAGCATCACCCGCACGTGCAGCTTGTACTTCTTCCGCTCCATCTGCGCAAAAAATCCAAACACTCCAACAAAGCTTCCCTTACCCCGCAGCACCGTTTCCCGCGCCGCCTCCGGCATCTCCCGCCACGGCACATCCATTGGAACGCCAAGCTCCGCCGCCTGCTTCTTCAGATCTGTAAACCACGTCCGGTACTTGGGCCGCTCCCACGGATCAATCGCCCCCGTCGCCAGCGTCAACCCCTTGTCCGGAATCACCAGGTTCATATCGAAGTCCACCGTGTTTCCAAACCCCTGGCACCGTGGACATGCCCCAAACGGATTGTTGAAGCTGAATAGCCGCGGCTCCGGCTCTTTCCCCGGCCTGTGGCAGTTTGTGCACTCGTACGCCCCACTGAAGCGGTGCCGCTTCCGCTCAGCCATGTCGTCTCGCGGTCTCGGGGTCCCCACAGACAGGTCTTCGTCTGTGGGGTGACGGGGCACCTCTTCGAAGGTCACCTCGCCCGCCTCGCGATACGCAATTTCCGTCGCATCCACAATGCGCGCCCGATTCTCTGCATTCACAACGATGCGATCCAACAGCACAAACACCGGCAGCGTAAAGTCGAGTTCCAACAGCGATTCGGGCGTGGAAAACTCAACAATCTTTCCCTGCTGATAAAGCCTGTTGAATCCCTTCGTCCTCATCTCCGTCAACCGCGCCTTCAGCGTCTGCGTATGCAGGGAGTCGCCGCCATTCACCACTGGCTTTGCTTTTGCGGCAGCCTTCGTCGCGCGTCCTCCAGGTTTCGCCGTCTTCACGGCAGTTTCCGGTTCCGGAGTCGCGGTCACCACCGGGAACAGCACCAGCAGCCGCGTCGCCTCTCCCAACGCCATCACCGCCTCGGCAACCTCATCCACCGAGTCGCGCTTCACCAGCCCGTCGCAGAACACGCAATGCACCGTCCCGCAGCGCGCATACAACAAGCGCAGGTAGTCGTAGATTTCCGTCGCCGTCGCAACCGTAGACCGTGGATTCCGTGTCGTGTTTTTCTGCTTGATCGCAATCGCCGGAGCCAGTCCGTCAATCAGATCCACATCCGGCTTTTCAATCCGTTCCAGAAACTGCCGCGCGTATGCTGAAAGCGACTCGACATACCTTCGCTGTCCTTCCGCATAAATCGTGTCGAACGCCAGCGACGACTTCCCCGATCCGGAAACACCGCTGACCACCGTCAGCTTTCCATGAGGAATGTCGCAGGATATGTTCTTCAGATTGTGCGTCCGCGCTCCGCGGATCACGATTGCGTCGTTCGCTATTTCAGATGGATTCAAAGGGAAGACACCGAGATAGAATTCGTCTGGCCGCGTCCCTGTCCCCTCTGTGAGGCTAAAGACGCAACCAGCCATTCTTTATTATAGGGCGTACCGCAACGGTGTCTTTTTCCAGAGAGCGATCGCCTGCGTCCCATCGCCCAAACAACAAAGCGGCAGCGGACCCCTCGGTCCACCGCCGCCTCGTCGATCTCAAAAACCATGATCCGGTTTCTTGCTACAGTGCAGGCCTCAACGCATCTAGCGCGGCGTTGATGTGCGCGGTCGCCCGCTCGCGCAGCCCTTGGTTCTCCGGCTGATCGTGCCCGCGATCCACATCGCCACGCGCCTCCTTCAGCAGGTCGTATGCCGAGTGAATCGGCCATCCTTCGCTGCCTCCGCTTTGCGGTGGCGGCGTGTGCCAGGGGTTCTTGCCGTCATCCCGCGCGGCAACCTTGACATCGTTGATGGCCTTGTCAATCTGTTCGATTGCGCGTGCCCTGTGGCCTGAATAGGCTGGACGGGTATCGTACTGCAGATAAGCACGAGCCGAACGCAGGTCGGAAAGGGCATGAAGGTACGCAGGTCCTTGGGCGTGCACCGCGGATGCCGGTGCCAGGAATAGAAGCGCAAGCAGCGCGAGGGCTGCCGAAGGGAGAAGCTTCAAAATACGCATTTGGGTCTTACCGTCCTTATAGGGGGGTGGATTAGCTCTGGCGGAAGCATACTACCCTCAGCACCCCACTGCATAGAGGGAATCTTGACCATTTCTCACTCTTTTTACACTGCTTCCACGCCCCCGGACCAGCTGCTTAATACCCTCGTCAGAACCCGAGCACACGCCTGACAGCGCGAACTCACGCAACCGCGTAGCTAACACCCACACAGATTGGGATCGTTTTCTCAAGGGATGAAGTGCAGATCGTTCGCCGCGGGTCTCCGCTCGAATAGGTTTAGGCGACCATCGCAGTGATATAAGGATAGTCTGATTCACGCTCCGGCTTAGTCCGCGCTTCCCGGTCCAGAACCCCGGCCAGGCTCATCACCACCTGCGAGGCGCACGCAGGACACCGCACCGCGCAGTTACTCACGCAGTTACAATCCGGGCAAAGGTAAGCGGATGTCAGGGGAAAGTGTTCCATCTTCGGGTAAGTCATCTTCATTGGCTCCCCCCCAATTGCGCTATTGCCGGTAGCGGCAAATCGGACCCGCAGGGTCCACCCCGTAATCCAATCCGATGCATCCGCCTTCACGCGAGTTGCCTCTCGCGGTCCAGTCCCGCATACCTTTCGCTAAGGCGCACAATACCGTCACGGAACCCTGCGCGGGTCCTCATCCGTAATCTCTACTTCGTGAATAAGTTGCTGTTCGTTGTGTCGAATTCCTGTTCCGTCTCGGCTGCCTTATGCGCCGCCTTGTTCGCCACCTCGTCCACCTTCTTCTCAGCTTCCGCGTCCGTCTTTTCCGGCTTTACCGGTATGTAGGTAGGCCTCTTGTCCACCACCAAAGTCTCGTCCACTGGAATCTTTCCGATTGTCGTCTCAGGCATCGCCATAGGCATCATCTCCTGGGGTGTTTCGATGCCCTGCCCAACCGTGAAGATGTATCGCGTCCACCCGCGATATCCTTCCAGACCCTCGGTGCGGGGATCCGGCGCAAACTCCTTCACCACGTCTTGTTCCTCTTTCCGCTCCAGCACTCCAGCCAGGCCCATCAGTACACCCGACGCGCACGCCGGGCATTGCATCGAGCAATTACCCACGCAATCGCAATCCTGGCAAAGATACGCAGAAGACAAGGGAATATGCTGCATCGTGTCGAGAATCATGGATTCACTCCATTTATGGTTCGGGAGGTAAAAGCGTTCGTAGTACCGGCCAACAATCGCTATTACCCACTTGCTTTTTTCGAGATCAAGGCAACTTACATCCGGGGAATCTTACCTGGGGAAGCCCCGCGCCAATCCGGTCCATTGGACGCTTCCGCGTGCGCGCATTGCCCATCCATATACCATTAACGGTCTGAACCCGATTTCTCCTTTCAAGTTTCTCTCGCTTTTTTCGCGACACCATCCCGCAACGTGCCCCGTTTACCTCTGGCGCGTCTGTCGCATCGCTTTTAACTCAATTCAAAGCTTGTCGGTCGCTTGCGCGCGTAATGATCAAACCCGAGGGTCTTCTCGCTGAAGCCAGTCCAGACTCAATGGCACAAAATCGTCGAACGAGTCGTTATGTCCGCGACCGGCGAGAGAGTGAAACTCCTTGGGTTCATTTGCAAGAGAGTAGAGCTTCTTTCCTTGTGCGTCGGGAACCACTTCGTCATTTGAGCCATTCACGATCAGCAGCGGCGTATGAAGCCTGCCGATCTTCTTCTCGTTGTCGAATCGGTCCAGCGCAAGCAGAGACGAAGGAAAGAATGGGAAGGAGACATGGGCCATCTTTGGAATGGAAAGATACGGAGCCAACAGCATCAGTCCGCCCACCCGAAACTCTGAAGCCATTTGCACGGCCACTCCGGTGCCAAGCGAATGCCCGTACAAAACGATGTCCTTTTCCGCGATTCCGAGAGCTTTCAAGCCTTGCAGGTATGCGCGCGCATCCTGGTCGAGGCCATCCTCAGTCGGCTTACCCGGAAGCCCGCTGTAGCCCCGATATTCAGCCAGCAGAAATCCGTATCCGGCAGCGATGTAAGGGTCCGCAATCTGCGCCGCAGTGCTCAAACTGTCTGCATTCCCGTGAAAAAACACAATGGTGAACCGCTTGCTCGTGGCAGGCGCGTACCACGCTTTCAGATCAATTCCATCAGCGGTTCTTGCCGAAATCTCACGGAAGGCCGGGTTTGCATGCGCATCTCGAAGGGCAATGTATGTGTGGCTCGGATAGTAGAGCAGGCTGCGCTGCGTCACGAAGAAAATCATCAGGAATACCAAGTACAAAGCGACCGCGAAGACAGCCGAAAGTGTAAGTACCCTCATAAATGCTCCTTCGCTCCCCCCATCAACCGTGGCAGATAGCTTACCAACCTATTGAAAAACGCGGCGTTTGGCACCAATTCTACAAGGTAAGGAAGTGACCTCCGATATTGTGGCCATCCACGTTCGAATCCATCGCCAGGAATAGTCGGAACTGGATGCGGCCTCGGTGCCAGGAAACCTAGGCATACAAGGAGATCCCGCTCGCCCGGCATCTTCTGCTGTCGGTCGCCACACGCAGCAACCGAAAGCCGTGGCGTCGCATCGACCTTATAGGCCTTCATCTCGATTTCGCACGCAGTTGCCAGTTAAGATTCGATCTCAGTCCAACGCCCAATGCGCCCCGTCGAGGCAAAGCGTTCAGCGGCTCGCTCCGAATATTGTTTTTGCCGGGATCTCCATTTCATGAAAAGCTCTGCAGCGCGAGCCATCGCGCCCACTACTTCCAAGCCGCCGCACGAAACCAGGTTCTGGACTGGCAAAATAAGTGTGCGAACCTGCTGTATTGCCACGCCCATCGCCATCCTGGTGGCAACAGTCGTTATCTTCATCTCCGCGAATTGGCCGTACAGGTACAGAAAAGTCGAGCCCATGCTCGAGGAGGTCCTCGCCAGCAACGTAAAAATCGGGCATTACCACCGCGTCTATTTTCCCAACCCCGGCTTCATGGCCACTGATATCACGCTCGTTCGCAAGTCCGCCACCGGCCTTCCCCCTTTGGGCACTGCGCGCAGCGTTATGCTTCAAGGAACCTGGCTCGACCTGCTGATGCTGCGCAAGCGCGTGCGCCTGGTTGACATCACCGGCCTCCACATCGTCATCCCAACATTGGGAAGCCCGGCCAACCACAGGGACTTTCCCCCCGGAAGCAGCGCGGACTTTGGCGGCCCAACAGCTGTCGTCGAGCAACTTCGCATTCACGAGTCCACACTCGACATCATGCGCGCCAACGGCAGCCGTTACTCTTTCCCCATCCAGCAACTCATCATTCGCAATCTGCAAAAAGGCCAGGCGCTCACCTACGACGTCGATATGCAAAACCCCAAGCCCACGGGCCACATTCTATCCACGGGCAACTTCGGTCCTATCAATTCAAACAACCTTGGCGCAACTCCGCTATCGGGCAAGTTCACCTTCACCCAGGTCAACCTCCGGGATATAGGCGACATCGGCGGAACGCTCTCTTCCAAAGGTCAATTCCACGGAACCTTGGCCGCCATTGATGCCGATGCCGCTTCCAATACCCGAGACTTTGCCGTCGACAGCGGCAAGCCCACGCCCGTCTCCGCGTCCATTCACTGCACCATCAACGGCCTCAACGGCGACGTCGTCCTTCATGGCATCGATGCGACCACGGGAGCTTCCACAATCAAGGTTCAGGGCAGCATCGCGGGTTCTCCCAAGGTCGTCGACGTTGACATAGTTGTTGCCCCCGGCCGCGTGCAGGATATCCTGCGTCCCTTCATGCAGGCGCAGATCCCCGTAGCCGGCTCCGTGTCCCTTCATAGTCACGCGCATCTCGACGCCGCTGGCAATGGATTGGGCTTCCTGCAGCGTCTTAAGGTCGATGGAACATTCGACGCTCCCGCCGAGCACCTTACCAACCAGGCTACGGAGCAAAAGCTCTCAACCTTCAGTCAGCGCGCCCAGGGCATGAAGGCCCCCACACCCTATCCAAACGCAGCCGATCAATCTCAGGATTCATCCGCGGATGTCGTTTCGTCTATCGTCGGCCAGGCCAGAATACGCAATGGCGTCCTCTCCACGCAGCGGCTCACCTTCCAAATGCCCGGCGTCGCAGTGGATCTCAGCGGCACCTTCAACCTCCACAACAGCACAGCCAATTTAACCGGCAACCTTAGCATGCAGTCCGACATTTCCCACACCACCACGGGCTTCAAGTCCATGCTCATGAAGCCGCTGATTCCATTCTTCAAAAAGAAAAATGCCGGTGCGGTCATCCCTATTGCCGTTACCGGCAGTCCCGGCAAATACAAGGTCACGCAGAATCTTGCTCACAGCAAGTAGCCTGCCCAAACCACGCCTGCTCGGCCATCTCCCATTACCCCGCACCTTGCTCCGCGTCCAACCCCCAGCGCCCAAATTAAACTGGTAGCTGAGGTAATTCGTGCTCCGTTCCGCCATCTTCATCCTGCTCTTCGCCTCACTCACGGCCTACCCCCAGACGTCCGCCCCCACTCCGCAATCCCAGCCGGTCGCACCCGCCGCGCCCCAAACCATAGCTCCAGAAGTCGCCCAAGCCGAAGCCGCCATCGCCCAATCCGACTGGAAATCCGCCGCAGCCAAGCTAACTCCCTACATCGCCGCCCATTTAGCCGATCCCCGCGCCCTATTCGACGCCGGCTACGTAGCCGACGCCCAGAACCGCCTCGACGACGCCGTCTCCCTCTACCGCCAGGCCATCGAAGCCGACCCCAAATCCTTTGAGGCGCATGTCTCTCTCGGCCTTCTTCTCGCCCGCCAGGGTAAATTCGATGACGCCCGCCCCGAGCTCGCCCTCGCCACCAAACTCGACGCCGGCGAAGTCGGCCCTCTCGCCAAAGCCCGCTCCTGGCGCGCCCTCGCCCAAATCGACCGCGCCGCTGACCCCGCTGAGGCCTCCAGCGATCTCCTCGAAGCCCTCAAGCTCTCTCCCGAGACTCCCGACGATACCCTCCTCGCCGCCGAGCTTGCCGAGAAGACCGGCGACACCAAGGCCGCACAGGCCGCTTACCGCCGCGTCCTCGCCGCCGACCCCAAATCCGCCGCCGCAAACGCCGGCCTCGCCCACATCCTTATCGCCGCCAACCAGTTTCCTGAGGCCGAAACCCTCCTTCGCGCAGCCCTCCAGCAAGCCCCGGACGACCCGGCCCTCACCGCGCAACTCGCCTCCGTCCTTGCCGCACAGGACAAGGCTGAAGCCCTGCCCCTCATTCAAAAGCTGCACGACGCTCACCCGGAAAACGCCGCCATCACCCGTATGCTGGCTGAGATCCTTGCCGAGGCCGGCGACGCCTCCGGATCAGACCACTACTACACCGCCCTCCTCGCCGCCAGCCCCAAAGACCCTGACCTCCTCGTCGCGCACGGCCAGAACCTCACCCGCCAGCTCCGCTTCGCCGAGGCCTTCGCTGCCTTCGACAAAGCCACCCAGCTCGACCCCGCCAACGCCGATGGATGGGCTGGCCTCGCCTTCGCCGCATCCAAAACCAACCAGCCTTCCATCACGCTGCACGCCCTTACCATGCGGTCAAAATATCTTCCAGAAGTACCCTCCACTTATTTCCTCTGGGCAACATCCTACGATTCGTTACACCAGAAAGAGGCGGCTATCACGTACTACCGCCACTTCTTGGAAGCATCGGCAGGAAAGTTCCCAAATCAGGAATGGCAGGCTCGCCAGCGTATCCAATTGCTCACCAAATAAATTCCACCTGCGCGATCATGCCATCAACAGAAGCGGTCCCGGATTCCCATCTGCAACTTTCGGGTGCGGGAGATCACAATTTTTCCCTTGCGTTCTCCTATCAAATGCGCGATAGTCTCGGCTTAAGGATCAAGACCAGCTTCAGCGGAGGTACCTCATGCGGGCTCGTGTTTCGATGGCAGTCCTCGTCCTCCTCACCGCGACAACCGTCCCCCTCTGCGCCTCCGGTCTCGACGACAAAATCTTCAACCAGCAGACCATCGATGCGCTCGCCCTCAAGGCCAGCCAGGCTCAGCCGCGCGAGCAGTGTTTTCTCTACGCCCAGCTCATGCACCAGATGGTCGAGGTCAGCCTCCGCCAATACAATGCCGGCGAGGAGGAAAAAGCCACCGGCATGCTCAAGCAAATCCAGAGCGTGGCCCACAAAATCCACCTCACCCTGACCGACGACGACAAGCGACTCAAGGATTCTGAGATCCTCCTCCGCCACACCGCCTTCCGCCTATCCGAGATGCTCCACAACAGCAGCTTTGAAGACCGCGAAATCGTCCAGCAGACCCTCGCCCAGGTCAACCAGGCGCAGAGCGAAACCATGCTCGAGGTCTTCCGCAAGTAGCTCCGGCGCGTCTCAGTTTGGTGTCCATCCACCAGCAAACACGTCTCTGCTCGCTCAATGACTTTCCCTTGGGGGGCGCTCTGTATCAGGGCGCGACTTTAGTCGTGCCGCAAATGGCCCCATAACGGGCGTGGGCTTCAGCCCCTGCCGTCTGCCTCAGTCAAAACTACCGCCTTCCACGGGCACTTCTCTCTCATGAACCATGTGTGCTTCAATGGGATCGTCGGAGCAACCGCGTCTCATGCACAAATCTGCCGCACTCCTCGTTCTTCTGCTTCTCGCCACGCCCCTCTTCGCCCAAAAAGAAAAGCGCGAACCCCTCACCGAAGCCGAGATCGAGCAAATCCGCGAAGCCGGCATCTTTCCCTCGCAGCGCATCGACCTCTACACCAAGTTCCTCAACCAGCACGCCGACACCATCAAGAGCCTCACCGCCCGCAAAAAGAACGATGCCCGCGCCCAGCATCTCGACGACGAGCTTCAGGACTTCACCGCCCTCATGGATGAGCTTGGCTCCAATCTCGATACCTACTCCGACCGCCACGCCGACATCCGCAAAGCCCTCAAGCCTTTGTCCGAATCCACTGACCGCTGGCTCGGCATCCTCCGCGCGCTCATCGGCGAGCCCACCTTCGACCTCGCCCGCAAAGAAGCCATCGAGAGCGGCGAAGATTTAGCCGACGAGGCCAAGCGCCTCCTCACCGAGCAAACTGAATACTTCAAAGAGCACAAAGACGAAGCCAACCAGGAACGCGCCGAACCCAAGTCAAAACCAAATGACAAGTGAGAGAGATGACAGGTCACAGATGCCAGTCCTGTCCTGCATCCGACCCATTGCGACTCGATAACTTCCGGATTGCCGACAACCCTCCCGGAACCCGCAAAACGGGGCCGAGTCGGGGCGGGAATCGCGACTCGGAGTGCGCCAGTTGAGGTTCTCACACGCACTGATTGGTTCCCGCCCATGGCACGCCCGTGAAGATGACCTACACCTTCGTGCTATCAATATGGGCCTCTGGTGCCTCAACTGGTGCACCCTTTTCGCCGATACTAAGAAGAGTGATAAGAGCGTAATTTGTCGAATGCGAAATCTGTGGCCAGGCTCGTTTCTATGTCTTGCGATCTGCCTTGTTGCGGCCACCATCGTCTCACCGGCGCAACGGTATTCGTTTGAGGGCTACGACCAGCACAACGGCCTGAGCAACCTCGCTGTCCGCTGCATCCTTCAGGACAAGAAGGGCCTGCTTTGGGTGGGCACCGAGGCCGGGGTATTCCGCTTCGATGGTTTTCGCTTCGAGCAGATGCCTATGCTGGAGGGCAACGATACGGGATTCATATCGGGGTTGGCCGAAGATGGAGCAGGCCGCATCTGGTTTTCGACCTCGGACGCACTGGGATACTTCGAGGATGCGGCAGTCATGGAGGTACAAGCACCGGGTGAGGCCTTCGCATTCGACCGAACCAATCAACTTTCAGCAGATCCGGACGACCCGAACCGCATTTACTTCGTCGACCGTGGCGTGCCGTTCTCCGCAGCGGTCGGCGCCGATGGTCGGGCGCACGTGACCCCCGTGTTCTCCGCTCGTCAGATCGATGCCAATCCGAGACTTGGCAAAATATCTGGATTAACTGCACTCGCAGGTAGCCGTCTGTGGCTCGGCTGCGGTCAGAATATTTGTTCGCTTCACGGGAATGAGCTGCGCGACTACGGTATCCGAGACGGTCTCCCTCTTGGCCCGTACTCCGATTTCTTCATCGACCGCAGTCATAAGGTCTGGGCGCGCGGCGATCATCAAATCGTTCGCTTCGACCTTCAGACCGGACGCTTCACCGAGTGCAGCCGGGGCCTTGCTTCCGCGTCGCTCAATGTGCGCCAGCCGCACCTCTTTGAGGACCCGCAGGGGCGCATTCTGGCCAATCTCACGACGGGCGTTGCCCGCTACAGCGATGGCGCATGGGAGGTTTTCCGGGGAAAGACAGATCTACCGCCGTATCAAGTTGAGACATTACTGATCGACCGGCAGGGATCAATCTGGCTGGGTTTGGACGGTCATGGGATCATGCGCTGGCTGGGCTACGACCAATGGGAAGGCTGGTCGACCGCAAATGGGCTGTCTTCGGATCTGGTCTGGAACCTGACGCGCGATCCAAAAGGGAACCTGTGGATTGCAACCGAGGCCGATCTGGAACGTATCCGGCCGGGCTCCAGCAACCCTGAGCCGCAGCGCGATGCGCTTGGAGCTTCATTGCAGCGTGTTCAAACGATCGTCGCTACTCCGGATGGCCACATTTGGAGCGGTAGCGGGGACGGTAAAGTAATCGACTACGATCCCGCCACCCGTAACGCGCGTGTCGTGGCGCGGCTTGTCGGGGTCTTTCAGATTTTTCCACGCGACGCGGACCAACTCTGGATATGCGCGATGGACGGCCTGTTCTCAATCAACCGGAACAGCGAGACAACGGCGCGGCGTCTTCCTGGGCCGGCCCCGCAGGGCCGGGTCTATAAGGGAGCACGCGACGCGAGCGGCGACTTTTGGTTCATTACGGACTCCGGCCTCTACCGTCTGTCGCATGCAACGTGGACGCATATCCACCTTCCGGCGAGTTACCACGCCACGTTCTCGGCACAAATTGCGGTGGCGCGAGACGGCACGCTTTGGGTTAGCGGCACGCGTCCGGCACTCATCCATCTGCGAATAGACGGCGATGCTGCGACGGAGTTGCAAAGCTTCAATGCGCCTCCGCTCCACTCCAACACGGTATATATGGCGGCAATCGACCGGCGCGGCTGGCTCTGGGCCGGTACCGACAATGGACTCGATGTGGATAACGGCAGCGGGTGGCGGCACATCACTGCCGACGACGGCCTGATCTGGAACGACACCGACGGCGGTGCGTTCTACGAGGATAACGACGGCAGCATCTGGATCGGCACCAGCGGCGGCGCGGCGCACTTGATGCATCCCGAATCGATTTTTCAATCCGAATCGCTGTCGGTTTACCTCAGTCATGTTGAGATTGGCAAGACGAAGCTGTTGCCTGGCGGATCCGCAACACTGGAGTGGGGCCATCAACCTCTCACTGCGGAACTGTCTACGCTCGACTTTGCGAATGCCGACGCGGTGACATTCCGCTATCGCATCGAGGGTGTTAACGAGGACTGGCAAGACACGCCCAAACACGGCCTGCGTTATCCTCCTCTTCCTCCAGGCCACTATCGCCTCGCGGTCATCGCTGTGAACTCGCAGGATGGCCGCCAGTCTCCAGCAACCTACGTGACGTTCATCATCAGTCCGCCTTGGTGGAGAACCAACACCGTCTACGTTGCTGAAGCAGTCTTCGCGGTAATCCTCTTGCTGGCCATCTGGCGCTGGACCCTGCAGCGCCATGTCGCGAAGGAGCGACATCTCGAAGAGCTGGTGCAACACCGCACAAGTGAGCTCGAAATGGAGAAAGCGGAACTCTTGCGCACCCGCGCCGCCCTGGAGGCGCAGGCTTCTCACGATGCGTTGACGGGACTGTTGAATCACAGCGCCATTTTGCATTCACTCGATCTTGCCATGGAGCGCTGCTTGCGCGAAAAAGGCACCCTGGGAGTGATCTTGGCTGATCTGGATCACTTTAAGTTGGTGAACGACACCTACGGTCACATTATCGGCGACATCATCCTGCAGGAATATGGCCGGCGCGCCACGTCCGCCGTTCGCAAGTACGACGAGGTTGGCCGATACGGAGGCGAGGAGATTCTTTTCGTTCTGCCGGGTTTGGAGCCTGCCAGTATGATGGAGCGTCTGACCAATCTCCATGCGGCCGTATCCCGAGAGCCCTTCGAGTGCAGAGACTTGAGTGTTAGCGTCACCAGCTCCTTTGGGTTCGCCTGGCTGATGCCCGGGATCGACACCATCGAGTCCCTGGTCGACCGCGCGGATCGCGCCATGTACAAGGCCAAGGAGAACGGTCGCAATCGTATCGAAGTCTGCGACAACGCTGCATTGCACCTCGATCACCCGGCAGTTTGTTAAGCAAGTTGGATCTTCCGGAGCTTGGATCTCGATTTCTTGCAACAACCGGGGAATTTCGCTCGGTTGCCGACTCTTTCTTTCGTTGTTCCATGATCGCCATCGCCGGCACTCATCGACCGCAGATAAGGATCGAATAGTGGGGCATTGCGGCTGTTTCCGGGATCTCAGCGGTGTTCCGGTTGGATTACCGGCAACCCAGAACTAACCCTCAATCAACAGCAGCCGACACCGACCCCAATCCTCGCTAGTTTCCCGGTTTTTGCAGAGAATTACCCTCCACCGGCGCACAATAGGAACAGTGAACCTACGAGCAACATCGCCCACGCCATCATCCATCGCACCCCTCGCCCGGCACAGCTCCGTGTCGCCCAAAGCAAGTCATCCGGATTGGCATTTCTTGCCCGCATCCTCTCATCCCAAGTCCGAAATGCCATGCAAACAACGCGATTCTTCCGCGTAACAATCAACCATAAACCTTTCTGCAAAAAAGACTTCCGCGTAATTGCCTTTACCAGGGTTAGCCTTCATCGATTTCCGAACCTTCCAGGGTTTCATTTACATCGGTTTCCGAACTTTCCAAGGTTCGCATCCGTCATTTTCCTAACCTCCTATAGTTTGCTTTATCGGTCTCTGCGCAACCCAAGCATTTGAAACTAAACTACTTAGATAAAATTGAGCAAAAAAGTCGCCCCGGCCCTTTTCGGGCTGTGAAACTGTGCGATTCGCTAAACTATAAGAATTAAATAACTTAAAAGAAGAGAACTCAAAGAAACACAGCCCCTGCGATCCTGTGAAACTGTGGACGCTTTCCCGCCCACTGTAATCTGCTCTTCGGGCTTCCAACTGAAATCTGTTATCTGTAACCTGTAATCTAAAGCCGTGTCCCCCGATTTCTCCCCCATCTTCCAGGAAGAATACCGCGCCCTCCGACCTCGCGCGCCGATGCTGCCCATCTCCGTCCGTTTCCGCCGCTTCACTTCCCTCAACACCACCATCCGTCTCCGCGAAGGCCATATCCACGTCAGCCTTTCTGACCTCCTCGAAGGCGCGCCGGAGTCGGTGATCCACGCCATCGCCCACATCCTCATCGCCAAGCTTTACAAAAAGCCCATCGATCCCACCCACAACCTGCGCTACAAGCGCTTCGCCTCTTCCGCCGCCGTCACCCGCCAAACCGAGCTCATCCGCGGCGCGCGCGGCGCCAAGCGCTTCACCGGCCCTGAAGGCCGCTACTACAATCTCGAAGCCGTCTTCGACTCGCTCAACACCCGCTTCTTCGGCGGCCTGCTCGGCCGTCCTGAGCTCACATGGAGCGAGCACCACGCCAAGCGTTCCCTCGGCCATTACGACGCTGCCCACAACACGATCGTCGTCAGCCGGGTCTTCGACCGTCCCTCAAGTCCGAAATACGCCATCGAGTACCTGCTCTATCACGAGATGCTTCACCTCAAGCATCCCGTCAAGATGCGCGGCCTCCGCCGCTGTGTCCATTCCGCCGCGTTCAAAGCAGAAGAAGCTCAGTTTCCCCAGCTCAAAGAAGCTCTCGCCTTCATCAAGCGCCTTTAGCTCAGTAACGAAGGAATCCATGATCTCGTCCACCACAGAAAAACCGCGCTGCTCCTGGGCCACAAGCGACCCCCTTTACCGCGCCTACCACGACGAAGAATGGGGCGTGCCCATCTACGACAGCCGCGCCCTTTGGGAAACCCTCATGCTCGAAGGCTTCCAGGCCGGCCTCTCCTGGATCACCATCCTGCGCAAGCGCGAAGACTTCCGCAAAGCCTTCAAAAACTTCGAGCCCGCCAAAGTCGCCCGCTTCACTGAAGCCGACATCGCCCGCCTGCTTCAGGACCCAGGCATCATCCGCTCCCGCGCCAAAATCCAGGCCACCATCCAGGGCGCGCAAATCTATCTAGACATGCAATCCAGCGGCGAAGACTTCTCCAAGTGGGTCTGGGGCATGGCCGGCGGCAAGCCCATCCAAAATCAGGCCCCGCTCCCCACCCAGTCCCCGCTCTCTCAGGAAATCTCGAAAGCCCTCAAAAAGCGTGGCCTCAAATTCGTCGGTCCCGTCATCGTCTACGCCTGGATGCAAGCCGTCGGCATCGTCAACGACCACGCTAAGGATTGCTTCCGTCGCAAGGTCGTTCTCTCCAAGCCTCATGCGAGGCGATAGAGACTATGATGAAGAGTCACAGCCATCCACCAAAGTTATCGTCTTGAAGCAGCACAATTGCGATCGGAACAGATATCAATGAACCAGACAACGTCTAGAAAAGTCGAGCTGTTCGATACAAGCCTTCGCGACGGCATGCAACAGCCGAATATCGATATCTCTCTGCCCGGCGCCGTCCGCCTAATTGAACGTATGGCGGCATTTGGCGTTCACTATGCGGAAATCGGCTTCGCAGGCGCGAATCAGTTCGTCGGCGACCTGTCCGCGGCTCTCGATTCCATCGACACCGGCGCCATGCAACTGGCCTTGTTCGGCAGAACCCGCGGCCGCGGCGTCAAAGTCCAGGACTGGCCCGACATACAATTCATCGTCAACCACAGACGGCGCGTGCCCGTCGCCGTCATTGTCGTCAAGTCGAGGCTGCTCGATGTTCTGATGTCTCTCGAAACCACGCCCGAAGAAAACCTGCTCATGGCCTTCGAAACCATAGCGTGCCTTCAGGACAACGGCCTCGAAGTCTTCGTGGATCTTGAACACGCCATGGATGCGAATTGCGGACGCCGCGAAAACGGCACCCTCTGCGATGCCGATTTCAACAAGCGTTCCCTGGACTATTTCCACGGGCTCACGGCGCAATGCGTCCGACAGAATGTAGGCCGCATCGTCATCTGCGACACCACAGGCGGAGCCAGTCCCGAAGAAGTCTCCGAGGTCTTCAGCAGCCTGACGCATACCTACCCAGGCGCCAAATTCGGATTTCACGGTCACATGGATCGTGGTCTCGGAATCGCCAATACACGCGCTGCCATCTTTGCTGGAGCCGCCCAGATTCAGGGCACGCTTCTCGGAACCGGCGAGCGCTGCGGCAATGTGAATCTCACCACAGTCGTCGGTGCGATGCAGCTGCGAGGCGAAGCGGAATTCGTCCCTCCCGAGTCGCTTGCCGGGCTGACCAGCCTTGCATACAACGCCTACGGAGCCTTCTCGCTCGACGTGCCGCATGGCGCCCCCATTGTCGGCACCGGCGCTTTTGGCACCTGGGCCGGAATGCACGGCAGCAGCGAGCGCAAGAATCCCGGCGCTTATCTCTGGTGCAACCCCGCTCAAGTCGGCGCAACCTCGGTGATCGGTGTCAATCGTCAATCGGGAAGAGCCAACATCGTTCTTCTCTCAGAATCGATCGGTGTCCCTCTCAATTCCGCGCAGGCGCAGGTCCTCATGGACTCCAATTCCGCGATGATCGAAGGCGGCGGCTTCACAGCCAGCGAGGTTTCCTTCCGCCTCGCCTGTATGAAAGTCCTCAATACCCTCCAGAATTATTTCAGCGTTAAGAGTTGGCGCGTCATCGACGAGTCCGACGTCATCCACAACCGCTACGTCCAGGCCTCCATGTTGTTATCCATTGGCGAAACCACGATCGCGGCAACACGCGCCGAGGGTGCCGGTCCAGTCGATGCGCTGACCAAAGCTATGAGACAGGAGTTGGAAAAGTGGTATCCGGCGATCGCACAGATGCGCCTGGGCAGGTTCAGCGTCACTGCTATCGATGTATCCGCGCACGACACAGCAGCCCACGTCCGGGTCACCGTAAGCTTTCACGCTGACGGCCACGAGCCTTGGACAACCGCCGGCGTAAGTAGCGATTTGAATCAGGCCGCCTTGATGGCTATCGTGGATGGCTTCCACTTCTGGCTTTTGGAATCCACTAATCTTGAAACCCCACCGATGGAATCCTCAGACTTGAAAACTCGCGCCCAGGTTGCCGAGGTCAGGCAGTCTTCTCTATCCCCACCCCTGCCTGTGCGGTAGCCGTCCGCGTAGCCGCCCACCAGATCAGCACAATCCCTGCCAGAACCGATCCCGCGCTGGCCAGTTGCGCATTTGATAACCCCCAAATAATCTTGGGATTACGCCGAATGAATTCAACCAGAAAGCGAGCCGTCCCGCTCAGCACCAGGTACTCGCCCACAATCGCGCCCGTCCGGTGCGGTTTCCCACCTCGCCGCCAAAGCCACCAGCCGATCAGCAGCCCCGCCGCAAGCTCATAAAGCGGCGTCGGATGGACCGGGACAAATGTCGGTTCAATCCCATGCGGAAAGCTCATCCCCCACGGCAAGTTCGTCGGAATCCCGTAGCAGCCGTCCCCGGAAAGAAAACACCCTATCCGCCCAATACCATACCCGATCGCCGCCGCCGGAGCTGCCAAATCCAGCGTCCTCAGGCCGCCAATCTTTGCCCACCACCCCTGCAACACCAGCGCGGAAATACCAAACAGCAGTCCGCCGAACCAGGCAAACCCTGCCGTATCCCAAAGCACCCGCCAGCCCTGTTCCTGGAACTCCATCGGCGTGTCAATCACGTGCCACAGCTTCGCGCCTACAATACCCAGCACTGCGGCAATCGCCACCATCCCCACCGCGTCCCCATCCAGGCCGGCACGTTTGAACCCCCGGTCCATCACAAAAGCCGCCATCACGCAGGCCAGCCACAGCATCAATCCGAAGGTCGGAATGCCGGGGTGCCAGAAGGGAAGGTTGAGCGGTATATAAGGCAACATATCTCTTCAAGTATAGACGCAGGAACAATGAGAAAGCCCGCAGCCATGCGGAAGTCCAAGATTTTGCACAGTCGCGCCGTCACACTGGGCCCCATTCGCGCGATACTGTCTGCATGGCCACCAGCACGTACCAGGATCTGGAGATCCTCTACACACGTCAACAGATTGCCGACCGCGTCGCCGAAATGGGCGCTCAAATCTCACATGATCTCAACGGAGAAAAGCTCGTCATGGTCGGCGTTCTCAAGGGGGCGGCCATCTTTCTTTCCGACCTCGCCCGTTCCATCCAGGCCGACGCCACATTCGACTTCGTCGCCGTCTCCAGCTACGGCAAGGGCCAGCGCTCCTCCGGTGCCGTCAAGCTCATTAAGGATCTCGACGAGCCCATCGAGGGCAAAAACGTACTCATCGTCGAAGACATTCTCGACACCGGCCTCACCCTCGCCTACCTGCGCAAAATCTTCCTTCAGCACCACCCCAAAACTCTGCGCATCGCCGCCCTGCTCGACAAGCCCTCGCGCCGCCTTGAACACATTGAAGCCGACTACACCGGCTTCTCCATCCCCAACCTTTTCGTCATCGGCTACGGCATGGACTACGCTGAGCGCTATCGAAACCTGCCTGACATTTGTCTAATGAGTCCGGAGCATCCTGAATAAAATACGGAGCCGCATCCCATGTCCGACCCTCCCCAACCCGACCAGCAGGTCCAGAAAGTTCGCGAGTTTCTAATTGAAGCCTACCGCGACTTCAACGCCCGTCGCATGGAAGCCGTCCTGGCCCGCATGCAGCCGGACGTTGACTGGCCCAATGGATTGGAAGGTGGCCGCGTCCAGGGAGTGGAAGGGGTGCGCGTCTACTGGAGGCGCCAATGGTCCCTCATCGATCCCATTCTTGAACCCGTCAAGATCGACGTCGACGACACAGGCAAAGCCAAAGTCAGGATCCATCAGATTGTGCGTGATCTCCAGGGCAACCTCGTCCGCGATTGCGTTGTCCATCACGTTTACAAATTTCGCGATGGCCTCATCGATCACATGGAAATCGTGTAGCGTCCCAGGTTAAACGTTCTTCGAATGTCGGCTTTCCATGCGGCGGCCCATGGCGCTCCATTGTTTCTCCTCCGCCTCAATTACACTCTGGACAACCGATTCGCCGTATTTGCCAGGCTGTAATTACGAAGTAACTAACTTCGCCCTTGCGCCGGAGGTCGATACTGTCGCAAGTCGTTGAAATGCCAGGATAGCGGCCGCTCCAAAAACGACTGTCTGGAGAACATGAGCCCAGAACCAGATGTCGCTCCCGGACTCCCAGATGAGTGGACGAGCAGCATCGCCCGGCCAAATCAAAGTGAAAAAGATGAGCAGCCCGAAGACGTGCCCCGGGATCGCCGGCAGAATCGAGTTGGTGAGATAAGCTGTGGCTCCGAAGACGACACCGACCAGGAAATAAAACAGCAGCTTGGGCCACACGAAACCCTGCGTGGGTCCGTGTGCCAAGGCAAATAGGATGGACGATAGAACAACGGCGGCGGATCCGCCAAAGTTGCGCTCCAGAATAACCTGGCAGTAACCGCGAAAGGCCGGCTCTTCCGTCAGTGGAGCGGCCACGGAGCCCATGATGACAATGCACACCACGGTAAACAGCGGATAGTGGGAGAGATCGGGGAGCGCGTTGCCCGGCATCCTGACCATCTGCATCATCACAATCCAGAGCCCGGCCAGGGCAACCACTGATAGCGCTCCGGCAAGCATCGACCACGCAAATACGGGGGTTGAAACCAGGTTTGCTCGCAAGCATTGACGGCGCGCTTGCGATGTACTGCGCGGCCACCCTTTGCCTGCCATATAGATCCATAGCAATACCAATACAACCGACATGAAGGGCACTGCCCATGGAACAGCCGGAGTCATGCTGAGATTAACGGCTACCAGTGCGGACCACACGCCCGCACCGACGACGATGATGAGGAAACCGAGGGTCCCTGCCCACAACACAGCAAGGATGCGGCGAACAAGCGTGCGCATAGTTTTCGCGGCTCCTTCTTGAGGGCCGCCGCATCGAGTCCGGATAAATCAGTTCTCGGCGGTTTACGGGCAGGCACGCCGGTCCTTTGAATTTGCTCTGTCCTACGCAGAAAAGGGCGATATTGTTCCGCCCGCTTCCGCAGTTTTCCACCGGGCCAGGAAGTGAATTTACGACAACGCCCGCAATCCCTTCCGCAGCCCTTCCGGATCGTCACCAGGAATCATCGCCTCTATCGCGTGGTGTGTCTGCTCCCACACCGGCACGGCCCGAACCAGCAGTTCCTGCCCCTTCCGCGTCAACGTCAACACCCGGCTCCGTTTATCGGAAAGGTCCTGGGTCACCTTTACCAACCCTCGCCGTTCCAGCGGTTTCAGCGCCGCCGTCAGCGTAGTCCGGTCCATCCCCAGCAACTCCGCCACCGGCCCCATCGGCGGCGGCTCCGGCCGGTTCAACGACATCAGCAGCGAAAACTGCCCGTTCGTCAGCCCGAATGGCCGCAGCACTTCGTCGAATCGTCGCGCCAGTGTGCGCGCCGCCCGCTGCACATGCAGACACAAGCAGCAATCCTTTACCAGCAGCGTCGTTTCATACGGAAGCAAATTCTTGCTTGACACGAAGCAAGGTTAGTTGATATCAACATATTCGTCAACGGTTCTTCCCCGAACTACCCCACAACTGAACGCGACTGCCGAATTCCTCCCGAATCGAGGTCCATCATGCCCTTCATCCGTGATTTGAAGATCGCCATTCGTTCCCTCTCGCGTGTCCCCACCCTCTGGATCACCGTCGCCCTCACCCTCGCTCTCGGCATCGGAGCCAATGCCGCCATCTTCAGCGTCGTCCGGGCTGTGCTCCTCCGTCCCCTCGCCAATCAGGATGAGAATCGCCTCCTCTACATCCGCCAGAGCGCCCAGGGACTCGGACAGGTCAACGCCAACTTCTCCGTCCCCGAAATCAAAGACCTCAGCACCGGCCTCAAGACCATTTCTGAGATCGGCACTTTCTCCGAAATCGACTTCACCATCGTCGGCCTCGGCACCCCCCGCGAAATCCCCGCAGGCGTCGTCGACGGCAATTACTTCCAGGTCATGGGCCTTCGCCCCGTCCTCGGTCGCCTGCTCGGCCCCGGCGACGACGGCCCTAACGCTCCCGGCGCCGTCGTACTCACCTACAAATACTGGCGTGAGTCCTTGCATTCGGATCCCGGCGTCCTCGGCAAAGTCGTCCGCCTCGAAAGCGCCATGGGCGCTCGCAGCGCAACCGTCGTCGGCGTCCTCGAGCCTTCGGTTCCCTACCCCGTCGCAACGGAAGTCATCGCGAACGTGGTCACCAGCCCGCACCATCTTTCCGCCACCATGGTCACTGGCCGCTCACACCGCATGACCGAGATCTTCGGCCGCCTCGCTCCCGGCGCAACTCTGGAAGCCGCCCGCGCTGAACTCGCCACCAGCTATGCGTCCATGACCGGCTCGCATCCTGAGGACTACAAGAGTTCCGATCGCTGGGCCATCGGCGTCACCCGCATGCACGACCAGATCAACGCCCGCGCCAACAACATCCTCTGGATCCTCTTCGCGGCCTCGGGCCTCCTGTTCGTCATCGCCAGCTCCAACGTAGCCAACCTCGTCCTCGCCCGCACCGTCCGCCGCGAATCGGAGCTTGCCGTCCGCTCCGCCCTGGGAGCAAGCACCGCAACGCTGCGCCGTTCGCTCCTCGCCGAGAGTCTTGTCCTCTGCGGCAGCGGTGCCATCGCCGCCATCCTCATCGCCCTCCCCATGGTATCCATCCTCGGCAAATATGCGGCGCGCTTCTCCGTTCGCGCCGTCGACATGACCCTCGACTTCAGCCTCGTCTGGTTCGGCATCGCACTCGCCCTTGGCGCGGCTGTCTTCCTCGCTTTCATTCCCCGCCTGCCCTCCATGGAGTCCCTCCGCACCACTGGCCTCGCTATCGGAGGAACCCGCGTCACCGGCAACAGCAGCCGCCGCCTGCGTGTCTTCGCCGTCCTGCAAATTACCGCGTCCTTCCTGCTTCTTGCCGGTTCTGCCGTCCTCCTCCGCACGCTTTACGAGCTCGAAAAAACTCAGCCTCCCTTCGACACCTCCAAGGTCCTTGCCGTCAACCTCCCCGTCATGTCCTACGGCAAAACACCGGAGCAGGTGCAGGAGTTCTATCGCGAAGTCCTGCGCCGCGTCAGCGCCATCCCCGGTGTCGAGCGCGCCTCCACCGGCTTCAGTGTTCCCTGGCGCGACGAGCAGGGCCTCGGCATCCGCTTCTCCTTCGCCGTGCAGGGCGCAAAACGTGAAAACGGCCTCGGCGACCGGCGCGCCAGCTTCCGCTCCGCCTCCCCAGGCTTCTTTAGCACTCTCGGCGTCCCGATCCTTGAAGGCCGCGACTTCCGCGAGGGCGACCGCGACGGCGCCGAACGCGTTGTCATCGTCAGCCAGAGTGTCGCCAAATCTCTCTTTCCCGGCCAGGATCCCCTCAACCGCGAACTCACCTGGACTGATCCAGTCATGAAGTTCATTGGCATCAGTTACGAGCCCCGCCGCATCATCGGCGTCGTCCCCGACATCGACGACGAAAACATCATCCCCAACCCCGGCATGACCGTCTTCCAACCCGTCGATCAGGAAGGCTGGCGGGGTCGACTGTTCGTCCGCTCCAGTCAGGACCCCTATTCCCTCGTCCCCGCCATCGCGCGCACCATCCACGAAATGTCCGCCGACCAGCCCGTCGAGCGAGCCAGCACACTCTCAGACATCCGCGCTGAGGTCCTCACCCCCGATCGTCTCAACGCCGTAGTCTTTGGCGGATTCGCTGCCGTTGCGCTTCTCATCTCCGTAGTCGGTGTCGGCGGCGTCCTCGCCTTCTCCGTCAGCGGTCGCACCCGCGAGTTCGGCATCCGCATGGCCCTCGGCGCACATCCGCGCAAAATTCTCGCCGGAGTCCTCGCCGAGGGCCTCGTCATTGCAGCCATCGGCGTCAGCGCCGGCATTGTCACGGGCTTCGCCTTCGCCCGCATCCTCGGCAAATACATTGCGGAAGTCCAACAGCCCGGACTGCTCGCCTTTGTGGCCTCGGCCATCGTCATCCTTGGCGCCGCAGTTGTAGCCTCCGCCGTGCCCGCCGCCCGCGCCGCCAGAATCAACGCAGTAGAAGCGCTTCGCGCCGAGTAAAGCCTTCCTTATCGCGCTGGGCGCTTACAACCCGAGGTACCCCCGGTCCCTTGAAAGGGACCGGGGGGCCTGGGAAGGCAGGAAGCTCAATTCCGTTTGGACGTGTCGAAAGAAGGCAAGTGCGAGCCTCCCGCAAGCGACTGCCGCACCGCAGGTGCCAGGTGGTTGTGCGCAACCCTCCCTCAGGTTCTATACTCAAATCCCGTAGACTGCCCGGCCAGCCGCCACCGGAACAACGGCGCTTTTTAACAGGCAAGGAGCTCGGCTCATGGCTGCGATCATTCCCATCCGCGAATCGGACATCGAATTCGACCACGGCACCTTTGACTCCACCGGTTTTGCCGCGACGGCTCTCTCTAGTTGGCAGGCGCTGGCCGCGGTCATTGACCACACTCTCCTCAAGCCCGACGCCACCCGCGACCAGGTCGAAACCCTCTGCCAGCAGGCCGCTCAATACCGTTTCGCCTGCGCCATGATCAACCCAATCTGGGTACCCACCGCCGTCCGTGTCCTTGCCGGAACCGGCGTCCCCGTCGGCGTTGTCATCGGTTTTCCCCTCGGTGCGTCGCTAGTCTCCACCCTTCGCCACGAAGCAGCTTCGGTTACGCGTCTCGGCGCGCGCGAAGTCGACATGGTTCTCCCCATCGGCCAGCTCAAAAGCGGCAACCACCAGGCCGTCCACCACGCCATCCACGCTGCGGCCACCGTGGCCCACCACAACGGCGCAATCCTCAAGGTCATCCTCGAGACATGCCTGCTCACCGTCGAAGAAAAGCTCCGCGCCGCCGAAATCGCCATCCATGCCGGCGCGGACTTTCTTAAAACCTCCACCGGTTTCTCCACCGGCGGCGCAACCCCGGCCGATGTTGCCCTCCTGCGCGGTGTAGCCGGCGCGCGCTGCGGCGTCAAAGCCTCCGGAGGCATTCGCACCCTCGCCGACGTCCGCACCCTCCTCGAAGCCGGCGCCAACCGCATCGGCGCCTCCGCATCGGTATCTATCCTTCGCGAACTCGGAGCCGAATAGCACCAACCCCAAAAAGCGCTGACCTCAGCCCAGCGCAAACGGCTGTGCCCATTCATCATGCAGTTTCATCGCACGATGAGTGGGATCGTCGCGATGAATCCCCGTGCCCCGTTTTTGCGACTTGCCGGGGTCCCCAAGGACAGGCCCTGGTCCGTGGGGTGGTCGGGCGCAAGGGCGAGAAGCAGTAAGCCAGCGCGAGCCTCCCGCGAGCATGTACCCCACCGCAGGTGGCGTCTGCCGGACCGCAGGTGGCATATCATCAAACCAAGAACACCGCATGGACACAGCCTCAACTTCCCGCCGGCCCGCATTCCTCTGCGCTCTCATTCTCCTCGTGTGCGCACTCGCCACCCACCCCATTGCTGAAATCGGCATGATCGACGATTGGTCATCCGCCCAATCCGCGCGCATGCTGGCCCTGACCGGTCACATCGTCTACAACGGTTGGTCTGCTCCAATTCTTGGCTGGCAACTCTATCTTGGAGCCCTTTTCATCAAGTTCTTCGGCCCCTCATACGCAGCCGTCCGTGCATCCGTCGTGCTTGTCTCGCTTCTCACGGCCTATCTGTCGCAGCGTACCCTGGTCCGCGCCGGCATCAATTCGCGCAACGCCACCATAGGCACTCTCACCCTCGTCCTATGCCCGCTGACTCTGCCGCTTGTGGTCAGTTTCATGTCTGACATGGGCGCTCTGTTATTTGTTCTCCTCTGCCTCTACGCCTGCCTCCGTGCCCTTCAGGCACAAACCGATCGCGCTGTCCTCGCATGGCTCGCCTTTGCCGCGCTCTCCAATGCCTTTGGCGGAAACGTTCGTCAAATCGCGTGGCTCGGTGTCCTCGTCATGTTTCCCTGCACCATCTGGCTCTTGCGTCGCAGGCGTCACGTTCTTCTCTACGGCTCTCTGCTCTACGCGCTCTCCATTCTCATCGTCTTCGCAACCCTGCATTGGTTTCAGCAGCAGCCATATTCCGTCCCAGAGCCCCTCTTTGTCGGCTTCCCTGACCGCCATCGCCTGTTCCACATCCTCGAAGAGTTGTTGGCCCTCTTCCTCAGCTTTGCTCTCTTCCTCCTGCCTGTCCTCTTTGCCTTCGTGCCGGCCATTTCGCTCCGCAATCGCCGTGCGGGCGCAGTATTGGCGTCCGGCGGAATCCTCTGCTTAGCCTCCTATGTCTATATCTTTTTGTTTCACCGGTTGAGTCTCCTTGTCCTCATCGCGCCCTTCAGAGGATTTCACGTCACCCGCTATGGCCTCGCGGATACCGTGCCCATCAAAGGTCTCGGCCCTATCGTTCTCACCGGCGGCCCACGCCTCATCCTTACGTTTGCTGTCCTTCTTGGGCTTGTCTGCCTCGTTACCGTTTTGCTTACCAGCTCCCGCCTAGCCGAGCTTGCGGAAACCACGCCGCCACTCGCGCCAACCATCTCCTGGAACGTCCTGCTCGTTCTGCTCGTTCCTTTCAGCCTTGCCTATCTAGCCCTGCTTCTGCCGCGCAGCGTCCGCGTGGAGTTATTCGATCGCTATCTCCTGCTCCTTCTTCCCATCGGATTGATCCTCCTTCTGCGGCTCTATCAGGATCGCGTCCAGCCGAATCTGCCCCTCGTCTCCAGCGTGCTCGTTCTGCTTTTCGGCCTCTACTCCATTGCCGGCACTCATGACTTCTTCAGCAGATATCGCGGCAGAGTTGCCGCCATCGACGAGCTTCGCTCAGCTGGAGTTCCAGACGCCGCCATCGACGCCGGCTTCGAGCACAACGGTATGGCGCAAATCGAGCGCTACGGCTTCATCAACGACCCAAAAATTCACTTGCCTCCCACCGCCACGCTCACCAAGCCGTCCTCCTTCCCTGACGACTGCCATCCCGAGTGGGTCAATCTCACTCCCGTCATGGTCCCCGACTACGCCCTGTCTTTCGACCCCGCCGCCTGCGGTGGCAAGTCCCAATTCGCTCCAGTCACCTACAGCGATTGGCTCGCGCGCAGAGATGACACCATTTACATCGTCTACACAACCAGGCCCTCATCCAGCCAACACTAAATTCCCCATGTTCTCGCAGCCCCACTGCCAACACGCCGACAGCTTATGATCGTGTAAAGGATCCCGCATGGACGCAGCCCAGAATTCCCGCCGCCCGGCATTCTTCTGCGCGCTCATTCTTCTGGTCGCCGCCCTCGCCACCTTCCCCTTCGTTGAAACCGGGATAGACGACGACTGGTCCTACGTCCTGTCCGTTCGCATTCTTGCTCATACCGGCCACATCGTCTACAACGGCTGGGCCACTGCCATGCTCGGCTGGCAACTCTATCTCGGCGCCCTCTTCGTCAAGCTATTCGGCCCCTCCTACACCTCTATCCGCGCCTCCACACTCCTCGTCGCCCTCATCACGGCATTTCTAACCCATCGCACCTTTGTCCGCGCCGGCGTCAATTCCCGAAACGCCACCGTCGCCACTCTCGCCCTCGTTCTCAGCCCCGTTTTCCTGCCACTCGCTGTCACCTTCATGTCTGATATCGGTGGCCTCTTCTTCGTTGTCCTCTGCCTTTACGCCTGCCTTCGCGCCCTTCAATCGGAAGACAACCACGCCGTCTTCGCGTGGCTTGCCTGCGCCGGTCTTTCCAACGCCGTCGGAGGCACCGTCCGCCAGATCGCCTGGCTTGGCGTTCTCGTCATGTTTCCATGCGCCGTCTGGCTCCTGCACCGGCGTCCCCATGTACTTCCCATTGGCGCTTTGCTCTATCTCATTTCCATCGTCTTTGTCTTCGGCTCCCTTCACTGGTTTCACCTGCAGCCTTACGCCGGACCGGAGCCTCTCAACCTTGCCGTTGCCAACACCCGCTATCTCCCTCATCTCGCCGTGCAAATGCTCAGCCTGTTTCTCAGCGCGGCTCTCTTCTTACTTCCTGTTCTCATCGCCTTCGTCCCCGCGGTTCCGCTGCGCAACCCGCGCGCGACCGCCGTTCTGGGGTTCGGCGCGCTATTCTTCATCGCCGCCGCCTGCTTTCTCGTCGCATTTCACCCCTCCAGCACCGCTTCTCTCATCGCTCCCTTCCATGGCACCGCCATCACCAGGTTTGGCCTCGCGATTACCTTCCCCATCAAGGGCTTCGGTCCTATCGCTCTCACCCCGCTACCACGTCTGCTCATCACATTCGTGGTCTTGATGGCGCTCCTCAGCTTCGTCGCTGTCCTCTTCACCCGCCGTCCCATTCCACAAGTCGACCAAACGCCTGTCTCACCGTCCATCGCCTTTCAAAGCCTGCTCGTCCTCATCGTTCCATTCGTCCTCGCCTATCTTGTACTGCTTCTGCCCCGCGGCATTCACGGAGGTTTCGTCTTCGATCGTTATCTCCTGCTTCTTCTTCCCGCCGGTCTCATACTCCTGTTGCGCATCTTGCAGCTCCGCGTCCAACCCAATTTGCCAAGGCTCTCCAGCGCGTTTGTCCTGCTATTCGCACTCTACGCCGTCGCTGGCACCCACGACCTCTTTAGCATGTACCGTGCCCGCCTCGCCGCCATCGACGAGCTTCGCGCCGCTGGCATCCCTGACAACGCCATCGACGCGGCGTTCGAACACAATGCAGTCGCCCAGATCAACAGCACAGGCTACATCGTCAATCCAAACAGCCTCCTGGACACTCCAGAAAAACAAACGCCGCTGCCCGCATTTCCAATCGCCTGCCAACCCGATCAACCCTGGCTGGTTCCCGCCCTGGTCCCTGGCTATGCCCTGTCTTATGACCCCAATGCCTGCGGCGGACCCTCGCGTTTTGCTCCCGTCACATACCGCGAGTGGCTGCTGGCCCGCACTATCCCTGTCTACATCGTCAACACCGCTAAGCCTTAACAACAGCCCATAACAAAGTCAACGCACACCGCAAATGCGAAAGCTGCGGCGTCGCTTCAAGCGAGGATTATCTGGGCGAATAGTTGAGCTGGTTGTTCGAAGAGGTATACCGGGGAATTCAGTCCGCAACTTCAAGAACAGCCATCACGGATGTTCCGGCAATTCTCTGCGGCAGAACCTCGCAACGGGAAAGTCCGTACAGGCAGGAGTTCATCAACTCTCCTCGCGAATCAAATCCTGCGGAGTAGCTATCCACCCGCGACTTTCCGATGGAAAGAGCTGCCTTTCGCAACGCAAGAATAGGCACCAGGGGGCCTCCCCAGTAGGTTGCCTTCTTCACTTTGAAGCCGCTTCTTTTCGCGACCTCCAGCATATTCGTCAGCGAATACCTTCGCTGATGCCCCTGGACTCGATCGTAAGGTGAATACAGCCACTGAAGCGCCGGAACGTTGATAACCATGAAGCCGCCGTCCGCCAGGTGAAACCTGGCCGACTGCAGAAATCGATCCTGATCTTCAATATGTTCCAAAACATCGAACATCAACAATAAGTCAAATGCCTTTCTAAACTCGTCCGCGCGATCGTGAATGTCGTAGCAATAGATCTCGCCGCGCCGGCACATGTTGTGACGCAGCGCAGCCTCGTGCAAATCGAATCCCGCCGGGGCAATATCATAGGCATCTTCCATTTGCCTTTGCAGCACCCCATTGCCGCATCCGATTTCGGCAGCCTTCTTGACGGATCTGAGACGCCCGTCCGCAAGCCTCTGCAGCACTTCAAATCGCCGCCTGCACCAGAAATGCCGAGGAGTCGCAAGATCGAAATACTGCTCCGCCATAATGCCGGTAAGCGGCTTCGATTTGAAAATAACGTGCGTCGTCTCCTCAATCGGTCCTGCTTCTCGTTTATCCGTCACATGCAGATTATTGCACTGTTGGCATTCCACAGTGAGGTGACACGGCACTGAGATTACGATCATTCCGGACAAGAAAGAAGAATTGACCTGTCCTACCCACGACCTTGAAATTCGCAAAGACATAATGCACAAGAGGCGAAGCTGGCTCCATCTCCCCCTTAGGATCCCAAAACTTTACAAGGTCCGGGTTGTAAATCGCGCAAGCGTTTGGATGTCCGGAAAGAACCGCCGACACTGCCAGCTGTTGTTGGGTCGAAGTGCCTAACAACCAGTCATCCATCTCCATGCCTTGCAACGGATCTTTGCCAGTCCATATGTGTAAGCTTGGCAATTCGGGCACACCCACAAATACGTCGCAGTTGTCATCCAGTTCCCGAACCAACCAATGGTAATCCTGGGCCTGCGCCGCTTGTACATGGATTCTGACAGAACCGGGAAGCTGCAGGGAAGGCACGGCATCGTAGCCTCTGCGCGCAATACGAGCAATCGCAACGTACGATATGGCAATGCAAATCAACAGAATAGCGGTAGCGGAACCCATAATAATCGGGGATAGCGAACGTATTCTTTTCTTTTGCCATGCCAGATAATCACTCAGGCAGATCATGGCCACGACGACCGGCAAGACCTGAACAAACTGGAATTGGCTGCCGGCAATTGGATACGCATAAAGTGTTTGCAATACCGTCACGATGCAGAGTAGGGTTCTTGGAAAAGCATGGGATGTGCCGCTCTCATCGGGAGTTCCAAATAGAATCAGCCAGCAGAACGGTGGTAGAAGGAAGAAGAAGAACGGAAGCACAATCTGGGTTGGCCCGAATTTTGAAAAGAAAAGCCCCAGCAACACTTCGCAAAGGAAAAGCACCACTGTCAGCAAAGCGAGCACTAGCTTCAGAACAGCAACGTAGCTCTCCAAGCGTTCTTTTCTCAATGGACTAAATGAGAAGTATCCAGCCAGAATGAGTCCGCTAAAGATACAGAAATACCATCCTCGTGCGAACGGGATCGGCATATACCACGATCCATGGAAAACATAGTGACTAAGGCTGTCGAGCAGCAGTAAATGGAGCATCCTGGCCAGAATGACACCTTGCGCTTTTAGAGCCAAGACGATTGCACTGAATGTCGATACGAAGGCGACGCTTGTAATCATGGAGTCACGAAACCGAAAACAGCCGATCCGCGACACTCTGAAGAGCACCGGCAACACAGCCATCATCGAGACAGTGACGAGAACGGCAAAGAGCCTCGCTGATGGATCGCCCAAATGCGCCTTCATTAGGACCACCGGGAAAAAGACGCTTGCAGCCCCAAGTGCAATGAAAGAAAGACGGGATAACCTGGTTTTAGGAGAATGCGCCAAAATAGCCAAAGACGTTGCAAGGAACGCATACGCTCCGATGTTAACTTTAACCAACGCTAATGCAGCCGGAAGCGCGCCCAGCAAAATGATGCCCAACAAGTGCCAGCGCGGAATAGAAACCATGATGCCTGCCGCCACCAGGCAGACAAGAAGGAAAATGCATAATTCCTGAGGGTGGCCAGGCTCGTTACAGAAAAAACTTAGCGTAAAGAACACCAGGAGATGTGCGGCGGAGGACAGCACCAATGAACCAGTGAGCCGAAAAACGATCCAGGCGGACACAAACGCAGTTAGTAACCAGGGAAGCAGCGAACTCATCCGGACTACGTCGTGAGTTACAGCCGTCGCGGAAAGGGTCCGCAGGGACCAATTGTAGAAGTAATATACGGGGCCGTAAGGCACTGAGATCTGACTGTAGAGCTTCAATCCGCCCAGATACTGCTTGACAGTGACCATCATGGCGCCTTCGTCGTCCCAGTAGGGGAATCCGGTAAACATCCGGTAGTACGCGGGAATGCTTGCCAGCGCGCTCAGGAAGATGAGCCAGAGCGTGAAAATGTAATTTTTGGGAGGCTTCGTCACAGGTAGGGTTATACCATCATTGGGGCACGGTTACCCCGGGAAACCAGCGGTGGTACCAAAGCTGAGACGATGCCGTGACAAATCCACTTCGCTGATACAACCGCTGCGCTCTGACATTACGTCCCTGCGTTATCACGACGGCACGCTTAGCATCCTCCCTCGCTGCCCAAGAGAGGAAGTGTTTCACCAGGGTCGATCCAAGCCCAGATCCCTGATGGCCTTCAGCAACGCCAATAAGGCCAATCTGCGCTTCGTCACCTCGGTGGTGACCTGTAATGTAACCAACAGCTTTGCGAGCGACCTCGGCCACCAGAACAACCTCGGCAGACCCTCTAAAGCTCCTCTCGATCCAAGTCTCATAGAGCAAATCACATTTGGCCCGGTCAAAGTGCGGATCAAAATAGAAACGAGTGTCCCGGTGTCCTGTCCGCGCAATTGCACGCAGTGTTCCCAGGTCCTCTTCCCGGGCCGGTCGCACCGCGACATCCCTCGGGATACAAGGCAGCTCGACGAGCGTTCGCTCCAACGTTATACGCACGTCGGCCAAAAGGAATTCATTAGTTTCGGCCAGGCGCGTGGTCTGCGGATCGTCGGAATCAGCAAGCAAGTAGAGGCACTCAATGCGGCTCGCGGCGCACCATCCCAACATTTCATTCAATGCTGAGTCGTCCAGGCGCCTTCGATTGGCTCGCGCAATTCTGTGACCAAAGAATTCAGAGTCCCACTCCAGATACGTACAGATCGACTCAAGCTTATCGTCCGGTTTCACGCTGTGGCGCCTATCTTTGCGCCCCACTCAAATGAGGTAATGGCGGCGACTACGCGTGACTGCTCTGTCTCGGTTAAGTCGTTATAAAAAGGCAGCCTCAACAAGCGAGCGCTTACATCCTCTGTCACCGGGCACTGCGTCTCTCTCGCGGCAGATCTTCGCCCCATCTTCGACAAATGCAACGGCACGTAGTGGAAAACACTGTTAATCCCAAGCGTCTTCAGGTGCGCAATGAGACCTTGCCGGTATTCCAGCGACGGCAATATCAGGTAGAACATGTGATATGCCTGATCGCATTCCGGAGGTACTAAAGGCATGCGCACACCTATAGCGCGTGCCCATGAATCCAGGCGTTCCCTGTAATACTCCCAGATACACTGACGCTTCTTCAGAACATCTTGACAACTCTCAAGCTGGGCGAACAGGAAGGCGGCCAGAAGATCGGAAGGAAGATAACTAGACCCCACGTCGACCCAGGTGTACTTATCCACTTGCCCCCGGAAGAATTGATCGCGATTTGTCCCCTTCTCACGGATGATCAGAGCGCGCTCTACCAGTGCGGGATCATTTATCAGCAGCGCTCCCCCTTCGCCGCACGTTATGTTCTTCGTTTCGTGAAAACTTTGCGTGCCCAGGCAACCGAAAGTACCCGTGTACTTCCCTTTATATCGTGCGAATAATCCGTGTGCGTTGTCCTCAACCACCTGCACGTTGTGCCCGCGTGCTATCCCGCAGATAGCGTCCATGTCGCAGGCAACGCCCGCATAGTGCACCGGCACAATCGCCTTGGTACGCTTTGTGATCAATGATTCAAGCAGCGCCTCGTCCATGTTCATGGTGTCCACACGGACGTCTGAGAATACGATTTTCGCCCCCCGCAATACAAACGCGTTTGCAGTCGATACAAACGTAAACGAAGGCAGAATTACCTCGTCGCCCGGCCCAATGTCGAGCAAGAGCGCAGCCATCTCCAGCGCGTGTGTGCAGGAGGTCGTTAATAGTACTTTGCCCACTTGCAATTCGCTTTCCAACAGTTGGTGACAACGCCGTGTAAACGGGCCATCACCTGAAGCGTGGCCGCTGGCAATCGCCTCGGCAATGTACTTGTACTCGTTCCCTGTCAGGCAAGGACGGTTGAAGGGAATCGAGAAGGTCACGAGCGGTCCCCCTCCGGGTCAGCGGAGTCAGTGCGCACAACGTAAGGAGGCTTCTGCATGCTGCGAAAGTGCATACGCGCCAAGTACTCTCCGATGATGCCCAATGCGAATAGTTGTGCGCCCGAAAACAGGGCGACAATAGAGGCCAGAAAAGGAAAACCAGGCACGGCGTCGCCGTTCGCAAAATAACGAACCAGGACATAGACCAACACACAAAACCCAAAAAATGTGAAGGCGAACCCAACTACGCTGGCCATTTGCAATGGCAATGTACTAAAGCCCGTCATCATATTCATGGCATGCGTAATCAGCCTGCGAAAAGTATATCCAGAACTCCCCTGTTTACGAGAGTCGTGCCGCACGGGTGTTGCATGAAAGCGGTTTGTTCCCCAGGTCAGCAAGACATCGATTGACACGAACGGCCCCTCGTAGTGACTGAATGCTTTGGCGACCTCGACACGAAAGGCGCGAAAAGCGCAAACTTGCCGGGCTATCTCTGCGCCCATGACGTTTTTAAGTGCCAGCTTGGTTATCATCGAAGCGAGATCGCGCCCCAGCCCGTGTTGCTCGTGCTCCGGTGTGCCATACACAACGTCATAGCCCCCGGCGAGCACGGCTAGCAATTTAGGTATCTCCTCGGGAGGATGCTGCAGGTCGTCGTCCATGGTAACAATGACGCTATAGCGGGCCGCACGAATGCCGCACAGTAGCGCATTGTGCTGCCCGTAATTTCGCATCAGACTGACGGCGCGAATCCTCGGATATTCCCGGGCCAGTTGGCCAATCACGCTCTGGCTGTGGTCGGGACTGCTGTCATCGACCAAAACCATTTCGTAGTCTGGCGTGATCTTGCTCAGAACGCTCTCCAACCGCCGAGCCAATTCAGGCAGGATGAGTTCGCTGTTATAAACGGGGATGACGACAGAAAGTCCATGGGCCGCTGACGTTTCGATACCGGGGATCTCTTCCAGGTTTCTGGCCATTCATTTCCCAATTCTGCGCTGGCGCTATCCTACCGCGTGCTACCGCTTCACCATAGGGGGAGCGTATTGCCGGTTCGCTCGCAGCCCCCATCTGAATTAATTCAATCTCGAGAACTCCGCATGATCATCGGCACTCAATGAAAGGAGAGATCCTGTTCCGTCACACCAATCCCGTCTGGGGTGATGCGATCTCGTTGTCCATATGCAATCCACGATACATCAAATTCTTCCGTGATTGCTCTGCCACCGTGGTTGGACACAGTAACCAATCAGTGCCAAGTCGGTTACGTAAGCCATCCAGACATCCTCCCCTCGGAAACTCGCTAAATCGGACTGCCGCCCTCCTTCGAACCGTGCCGAACAACCCCTGGTATATAGTGTTTCTCAGCAACTCTCACCTGAAAGCCTTCGCCCTCTATGATCTCCGTCGTAATTCCCGCCTATAACGAGGAAGATGGCATCGCCGAAATCTACACCCGCATCGTCGCGGCGGCGCCTGCCTGGGGAGACGAATTCGAAATCCTTATCGTCGATGACGGAAGCCGCGACCGCACCCTCGAAATCTGCGAGCGCATCGCCTCCGCCGACCCGCGCCTCAAAGTCCTCAGTCTCTCCCGCAACTTCGGCCATCAGGCCGCCGTCTCCGCCGGCCTCATGAACGCCCGCGGCGCCATCGTCACCATCATGGACGCCGACCTCCAGGACCCTCCCGAGGAACTCCTTCCCTTCATTCAGAAAATCCGCGAAGGCTGGGATGTCGTCTACGCCATCCGCACCAAGCGTAAGGAAAACCTCCTCAAGCGCTTCTCTTACTCGGCCTATTACCGCATCCTCAAGCACCTCGCGGTCCTCGACGTCCCCCTCGACGCCGGCGATTTCTGCGTCATGCGCGCAGAGGTCGTCGACGCCATCAATCAGCTCCCCGAACGCAACCGCTTCGTCCGCGGCCTGCGCAGTTGGGTCGGCTTCCGCCAGACCGGCCTCCCCTACGAGCGTCACGCCCGCTTTGCCGGCGAACCCAAATACAACTTCTCAAGGCTGCTCAAACTGGCCACCGACGGCATCTTCAACTTCAGTTACCGCCCCCTTCAATTCATCATGCAGCTCGGCCTCATCCTCGCCGCCCTCTGCATGTTTGGAGCTGTATTCGTGATCGTCCAGTACGCCACCAACTGGACCGTCATCGGCTTCAATCCTCGCGCCGCACGAGGCTGGACCTCCACCATCTTCGTCATCCTCTTCCTCGCCTCCGTCAACCTCCTCTGCATGGGCATCCTCGGCGAATACATAGGCCGCCTCTTTGAAGAGGTGAAACAGCGCCCCATCTGGGTCGTTAAAAAGCGCATCAACCTATGAGCCCTCGTTCCCTCCTCCTCGCCGCATCCCTGCTCAGCGCACTCAGCGCCAACGCCGCCGAAATCCCGTCCATCGCAAAATCCTCCTCCGGCGGACAACTAATCGTCAATGGCCAGCCCTACCTCATCCTCGGCGGCGAACTCGGCAATTCAACCGCAGGCACTACTGCCCAGGCAGACTCCGTCCTCCCCCGCATCGCCCAGTTGCACGTCAACACAGTCCTCATGCCCGTCGCCTGGGAGCAGATCGAGCCCGCCGAAGGAACCTTCGACTTCAGCATCCTCGACCACTGGATCGACATCGCGCACCAGCAGCATCTCCATCTCGTAGTCCTCTGGTTCGGCAGTTGGAAGAACGGTTTCTCCAGCTACGCGCCTGCCTGGGTCAAGCAGGACACAAAGCGCTTCCCACGAGCTATCTCCGCCGACGGAGCCCAGCTCGAAATCCTTTCTACCCTTGGTCAAGATACCCTCAAAAGCGACGCCCACGCCTTCTCCACTCTCATGCAGCACATCCGCCAGAAGGATCAGGATCAGCAGACCATCCTCATGATCCAGGTCGAAAACGAAGTCGGCTACCTCGGCCGTGGCCGCGATCGCTCCGACGCCGCAAACCGTCTCTTTGCCGCCCCCGTTCCACCCACATTGATCCAGAAACTTCAAAACGCTCGCGACTCGTTCTCTCCTGAACTGCGCGAGCATTTCAATCCATCCGGCTCAACCTGGGCTGGCGTCTTCGGCGAAGCTGCAGACGAAGTCTTCATGGCCTGGAATTATGCCCGCTACATTCAGGAAGTCGCCGCCCAGGGCAAGCAAGCCTACCCACTCCCCATGTACGTCAACTGCCAGCTTCCCGCGCCCGCCGAGCGTGCAGGCGAATACCCCAGCGGCGGCCCGCATCCCTACTACCTCGCGGTCTACCGCGCCACAGCACCCGCGCTGGACTTCTATTCCCCCGACATCTACTGGCCCAATTTTGAGTACTGGATCGATCGCTACAAGTTCAGCGGAAACGCCATCTTCGTTCCCGAAGCGCGCCTTGAGGCCGCGCCATACAACGCCTTCTATGCATACGGCGCGGCCGGCGCATTTGGATTTTCTCCCTTCGCCATTGAGAGCGCGCCAATCGCTTCCGACGAGCACGATGCAGGCCTAACGCTGGCCAGCGTCTACGCACTCCTCGACAGCCTCAGCGACATCCTGCCCGCTCTTCAGGCATCCGGCAGCACGCGTGCAATCGTGCTCCACAGCAACAGCCCGCGCCCCACGCAAACCGTGTCTCTGGGCGGTTATCTTTTTGAGGCCACCCTCTCCCGCTCGTGGCCCGCAAAGACACTTCTGCAAGACGACGGCGCCATGATCATCCTGCAAACGGCCGCGAACGAGTTCTATATCGCCGGCGCCGGCCTCACCGTTTCCTTCTTCCGCGATCCCGATGTCGATACCAAAATCAGCGGCATCGCTGGCGTAGAAGAAGTCGAGCGCTCCAACGGCGCCTGGACCACGCTGCGCCGTCTCAACGGCGATCAAACCAACCAGGGCCGCCAGCTTTCCCTGGCTCCGCATCAGGTCCACACCTACCGCGTAATCCTCTACTCAACTGACCAGCATTAGAGTTCTCGCTGCACACCCAAACACCAAAGGCACCCTTTCATCTTGAGCATCTTGACTCGTCCTGGCGAGTTGCGACTGAAATGACCCCGCGTCGGATCAAGTACAAAAGCTCCGTGCCCCGTTTTTGCGCCTTTTTTCTGGCGCAAAGGCGGGACGCCAAAAGGCTGTTCATCAGGAGCGGAACGAATCGAAAGACCGGCCTCTTCTATCGGCGGCGCATGGCGCAGCAACAAAAGCCAGTGCGAGTCCGCGAGCGTCCATGCGCCGAAGTTGGAGTGCCTCATTCCATTCGCAGTGTCCGCATCGGGTCAGTGGATGCAGCCCGCCGCGCGGGCACAATCGCCGCAACCGCGGCGGCAAACAGAAGCAGCAGCATACTACTGCCCACTGCCAGTGGATCCATCACAGGCGTTTGGTAAAGCAGACTACGCACCCAGCGCAACAAGATCAGCGCCATCGTCAGTCCAACCCCTGTACCAAGCAGAATCGGCAGTGCAGCTTGTCCCAGCACCAGCCCGATCAACGCACTCTTTCCCGATCCCAACGCGATGCGAATGCCGAACTCCTGCTGCCGCAGTGAAACCGAGTACGCCGTCACGCCGTAAACGCCCAACAGCGCAAGCAACAGAGCCGCCGCGCCAAAACAGGTCAGCACAACCATCTGAAACCGCTCTGTCGATACCGAATCGCTCAGCTGCTCATCCATTGACTTAAGCGACGGAATAGCCACCTGCGGATTGATCTCCCACAAGGCCTGCCGCATGGGAGAGATCAAAGAATTGCTGGACTGCGAACTGCGCACCAGGAAAGACAGCGTCCACGGCGTATAAGACCAATAAGGCATGTAGACCATGGCCGCGTTGTCCTTCAGCCCGTTGATACGCGTGTCGGCCACAACGCCGACGACGGTAACCGAATTCTCGTCGTCCGGAACGATGTCAGAAATCTTGCGTCCAATCGGATTCTCGCCGGGAAAACCCTCCCGCGCAGTTCGTTCCGAGATAAGCGCGACATTCGGATTCGCGCGGTCTGCCGCAGTAAGGTTGCGCCCTGCGACCAGTGGAATCTGCATGGTCGACAGATAATTCTGATCGATCCAGCGCAGGTTGATCAATGGCCGCTGCGCTTCCGGCAACGGATGGTCGGGGCGTTTCAGCTCATCTACCCACGTCTCGCCCGTCAATGGTGCCACGCTGGTAACCGTCACCGACTGCACGCCCGGCAGTTGTTGCAACGCCGCCAGTGCGCGATCCGCGAAAGCCAGTTTCACCGCCTTCGCATTGGGCATCTTGTCACCGAACTCCGGCGAGAACAAATCAACTTGAGCCAGGGTCACGTGACTCGCATCAAATCCTCGATCCTGGTGCAACAATCGCGAAAAACTGCGCAGCACCAGGGACGTGACAATGAGCAACACGATCGTGCAGGCAACCTGCCCTGCAACCAGCAGGCTGCGCGTTCGATTTCCTTCGCGTGAATTGACAGTACGCGAGGAATTCGCCTGGAGCGCCCCTTGCGGGTGAACACGAAGCGAACGCAGCGCCGGCAGGATTCCGAATGTCATCGCCGCCATGATTGAAACAACCGCGGCAAACAACAAAACCGGCAGGCTCACCGCGACCTCATTTAGGCGCGGCACGCTCGACGGTACAAGCGCCAACAGAAGCCGCACACCGGTGAACGCAAGCGCAGCTCCCGCCGCCCCTCCAGCCAGCGCAAGCACCAGGCTCTCGGTCAGCCTGGCCATCACCAGCTGACCCTTGCTTGCACCCAGCGCAGCGCGCACCGCTGTCTCGCGCTCCTGGGACACAGCACGCGCCAGTTGCAGATTGGCAAGGTTCACGCACGCAATCAGCAGCACGCCGCCGACTGCGCCAAACATGAGCCAAAGTGAGGCGCTGATTCCCGAAGTCACGTCGCTCGCCAGGGGCGTCAGCGCGATCCCCATATGAATCGGCAGATGAGCCGAAACCGTGTACGCATTCTGCAACGCCTCCAACTCTGCGCTCGCCTGTTCAAACGTCGTGCGCGCTTTCAGCCGGGCAATCGCCGCGTAGTTGAAATTGCCGGTCTCTGCGCTCAAATCCCAGTCGCTTGGCGTCAATGGCAAATAAACCATGGTTGCCAGCGGCGGACCGATAGCGAGGTCGGGAGCCAATCTGATCCGCGGAAATCGCATGCCCGGCGGCAATACGCCGATAACTGTGGTTGGGTCGCCACCGAGTTGCAGCGTCTTGCCTACCACCTTGGGATCGACGCCAAAGAACCGCTGCCAGCCCTCATAGCTCAACAGCGCCACGTTCGCCGCGCCCTTTGCCGCATCGGCGTCCACAAAGTCCCGGCCCAGCATCGGCTGCACGCGCAGCACCCTGAACAGATTCGGCGAAGTCACCACCGAGCCCACAATGTGTGGATGATCCCCCGTTGAGGAAACGCTCATTCCCCTCTGCTGAAAAATCGCCGCGTCGTCAAGGGTCTTCGTTTCTTTCTTTAGCCGCAAGTAATGAAGGTAATTATCGGGCTCCACTGATCTTTCCCTGCCGGGTTCCTCCATCGCTTCCCGCATCACCACCAGCTTGTTCGGATCGCGAAACGCAAGCGGCTTCAGCAGCACGGCATTCACCACGCTGAACACCGACGTGGTCGCGCCAATACCCAGCCCCAGCGTAAGAATTGCGGTGATCGCAAAACCGGGCGACTTGCGCAACTGCCGAATGGCGTAGCGAATATTGCGTGCTGCTTCTTCAAACAGCGGTAACCCACGCTGCATGCGGTAAGTCTCCTTCGTCTGTGTCATTCCGCCAAACTCCTTCAGCGCCGCCCTCCGCGCCTCCTGGGCATTCATCCCCCGCTTCACATTCTCTTCAACAGCAAATTCGATATGCGCGCGCAACTCCTCGTCCAGATCCGCGTCCAGTTCTTTCCTGCTGAAAATCGCCGCGCAGCGGCTCCATAAAACCCGCATCAATTCCATCTCAACTCCTACTCCGTTCGCAATGCACGCATCGGATCCGCGGAGGTCGCGCTTCGCACCGGCAGCAGCGACGCCAGCAACGCGGCTAAAAGCAACACCGCCAGGCTCAGCCCAATCGCTAGCGGATCGGCTGAGCTCGTCTCATACAACAGGCTGCTCACCCAGCGCGCCGCAGCCGCTGCCCCCATCAGGCCCAGTGCGATTCCGCCAAACATGGGATAGAACGCATCCATCAGGACCAGCCTTGCGAGTTGTGAGCGATTTGAACCAAGAGCCACACGGATTCCGAATTCCTGCTTCCGCAATGAAACCGAGTAAGCCAGCACCCCGTATATGCCAAGCACGGCAAGGAACAAAGCCGCCCCTCCAAAACTCGACAGGATGATCGCCTGAAATCTTTCCGTGGCCACCGACTCACCCACCTGCGCATCGAGCGCGACCACCGTTGGAATCGAAATGTCCGGGTCGATAGCCCAGATCGACTTGCGCATTTCCGGACCAAGCGACTCAATGCTCTGCGAACTGCGGACCACGAACACTGGATTGGCGGGTGGAAAATCCCAGTGAGGCAGATAATAAATCGCAACGTTCCGCTTCAGGTCGTTGATGCGCGCGTCCGCCGCGATCCCGATCACTTTGTAATCACGGCCCCAATGATGGATCGTATGCCCCAACGCTTCCTCACCGGGGAAAGCCGCCCGGGCAGCTTTGTCGGAAAGAATCACAACCCGCGGATTCTTGCGATCGCGCAAGTCGAAGTCCCGCCCTGCCAGCAGCGGAATCTCCATAGCTTCAAGGTAGCCAGGGCTGATAAAACGGCGATTGGCCAGCGGGATCTGGCCTTCTGGAACAGGATGGTCTGGCCGCACCAGGCCATCCACGCTCATATCCCCGGTCAGCGGCATCACGCTCGTCATCGCCGCGGACTGCACTCCAGGCAAAGCGCGCAACCGATCGAGCGTGCGATCGATCATCGCGTCGCGGGTCAGGCTGCCTTCATCCGCTCCGGGATTGTCCGGCATCGCCACCCCGCTTGAATAGCGCGGCGCGCTCAAGTCAGCCTTGGCCATCGAAACATGTTGTGCGTCAAACTGCCGGTCCTGCGTCAACACATGCGAAAAACTGCGTGTAATCAGCGCAGTCACAACCAGCAGCGTCACGCTGCATGCAACCTCCACCGCCACCAGCACTCTGCGCGAGCGAACCGCTTGCTTATTGCCTGAAACCCTTGTCGATCCCGATTGCAGTGCCCTCTGCGGTTGCACGCGCAAAGATCGAAGCGCCGGAAAAATACCAAAGCTCATCGATGTCAAAATAGAAAGCCCCAGCGCCAATCCAAGCGTCGGGCCGCTCATGTGGATCTCATTCAGGCGCGGCAGGCTGGCTGCTGTCAGCGCCAGCAGCTTCTGGGCAACGATTGCGAACGCGGCTCCGCCCAAACCGCCAATCACTCCAAGCAGCAGGTTCTCGATCAGCAAGCCCTGCAGCAATCGCGAACTCCCCGCGCCAAGTGCCGAGCGGAGCGCGATCTCATGCTCGCGCGCCATTCCCCTGGCAATTTGCAAATTCGCCAGATTCACGCAGGCCATCAACAGCACGCCCGTCACCGCTGCCAACAGCAGCCAAAGGGGCTTGCGAATGTCTCCTGTAATCTCCTCAGCAAACGGCTCAACAGAAACGCCAAGATGAATCGCAAGATGATCCGCTGCTGCAGTCGCTTTCTCAATGCCATCCAACTCGCTCTGTGCCTGGCGAACGGACACGCCAGGCTTAAGCCGCGCGATCACCAGAAAATTGAAATCCCCATCGTCCTCGATCAACTCGTTCGGCATCGGCACCAGCGGCTTGAAAATCTCATAGCGTTCCGTCGACCCGTGGCTCGCCTGTCCCGCCATGATCGACATGACTGGAAAGCGAAACGACCTGGGCAAAATCCCCACCACGGTCTTGGCTGTGCCGTCCACCCGCAGTGTGCTTCCCAGCGCCGATTCGCTGCCACGAAACAACCGCTGCCACGCACCCCAGGTCAGAATGACTTCCTGATCCCTTCCGGCCACGGCTTCATCGGAAGTAAACGTGCGCCCGAGCACGGGTGTCACTCCCAGCACAGAAAAGAAATTAGGCGAGATCGCCAGCCCCTCCGTCATCTGCGGATGATCGATGTCCCCAGACCCGCCGTCCCCAGGCCCACCGTTTCCAGATACGCTGAAACCCGCAGTCTGCAAAATAGCCGCATCCTGAATGGTGCTTGCGTGAGTCTTAAGATTCAGGTAATGGCGATAATTGTCCGGCAGCAGGGGCGCAACATGCTCCATCTCACGAATGCTCTCGCGCCATACAACCACCTTCCCCGAATCCAGAAACGCATACGGCCGCAGCAGTATGCCATTCACAACGCTGAAGACCGCGGTCACCGAGCCAACGCCCAGGGCCAGCGTGAGTATGGCCGTGATGGCGAACCCGGGTGACTTCCGCAACTGGCGAACCCCAAAGCGGATGTCGCGCGCCAGTGTCTCCAGCAGCGGCAACCCGCGCTGCACGCAATAAGTCTCCTTCGTCTGTGCCATTCCGCCAAACTCTTTCAGCGCCGCCCTCCGCGCCTCCTGTGCACTCATCCCTCGCTTCACATTCTCTTCAACTGCAAACTCAATATGCGACCGCAGCTCCTCCTCCAGGTCCTCATCAAGCTTTTGTCTCCGCAGGAGAGCTCCGCAACGGCTCAAAACAACGCGAACCCAGTCCATCGCAACCTCCTATTTGGATGTGGCCAGAAACCGCGCCATGGTCGCTGCCACTCGCTCCCAGTTCTCGGTTTCCTGTTCAATCTGTTTCCGTCCGTTGCGGGTCAGCGAATAGAACTTCGCGCGCCGGCCTGTTTCCGATGTGCCCCATTCCGACTTCACCCACCCTCGCTGTTCCAGCCGCAGCAGGGCTGGATAGATGGTTCCCTGGTTGAGGCTTACCGTGTCGGCACTCACCTGCTCAATCCGGCGCGCAATGCCGTAGCCATGCAGTAGCCCCATCGACTCCAGCGTCTTCAACACCATCAGGTCCAGCGTTCCCTGTAAAACATCGGACTTGTTTTCTCCCACGTCGTATCTCCTGTTGATTGTCAGCCTATAGCTTGCCGCATGATAGGTCGAATGTCAACATATCAACAATCAGAGTCTGATTTTTTCTGTTTTCGTGACTCTAGGTAATGTTTTCATAGGGCGAACATGACATTGCGAATCACCAAGTCATTTACAAGACCTTCACTCGGGCCAGGCAACCTTTCCGCTATAGTCGACCTACAGATCAGCTCGGCAAATCTCTGTCCCAATGAATGGATGGCTCCCCCATGCCAGCAAAATTCGTGTGTCTCGCCGCCTGCTTGCTCGTCGCCTCAACCTCAATCGCGCAGAACGTTCCCCGCTCTTCGCACGTTTGGATGCTCACCGAAGAGAATCACAGTTATGAACAAGTGGTCGGCAATTCTCAAATGCCCTATTACAATCAGCTGATTCAACAATACGGACTGGCCGGCCAGTTCTATTCCGATCAGCATAGCTCTCTGCCTGCATTGATGTGGTTTGTGGCCGGTGCGCAGGTCGAGACGAACAACGATACCGTTTCATGCGAGCACTCCGAAGACAATATTGTCCGCGAACTTCTAAAACAGGGCTACAGTTGGAGGTCCTACCAGGAGGGCATGCCCTCCGCAGGCTTTCAGGGACTCGAAGGAGGCGCTGCAAATATCTACTACCGCAGGCACAATCCGCTGATTGACTTTACGGATGTCTGCCCCGGCACAGGGCAGGAGAACAATAGTGTGCCCTTCACCCAGATGGCTACAGACTTCGCTCAAGGCGACACCGTCAACTATGCCTACATCACTCCCGATGTAAACGACGATGCGCACAACGGCACTCTTCCGCAGGCCGATCAGTGGCTTCAGGCTAACCTTCCGAACATCCTCGCCCGGCCCGAGTTTAGCCCCGGAGGAGATGGCATTCTCTTTATCGTCTGGGATGAAGGCGGTCTGACGGGGGACGACCGCTGTTCCGCTACCGTTTCGATCGGATGTGGCGGCCGCACTGCGATTCTCGTTATCGGTCCACTGGTAAAGTCCGGTTATCAGTCCACCATCACTTATCACAATGAAAATGTGCTGGCCACGGTGTGTGCCGCCATGGGTCTCGAGACATGTCCTGGTGCCGGACAGAGTGCCGCGCCCATGTCCGATTTCTTCAAGACAGGTGCGCCCGGCAGCCCCACAAACAGCGTTGTCATTTCCACTCCTGGGAACGGAGCTACCATCGTCGGCGAAGTCCATCTCATCGCGTCTGCTTCTGAGAGCCAGCCCGTTAGCCAGACGCAAGTCTGGGATAACGGTGTCAAGCTCGGCGTCTATGGCGAACAGATCCATGCCATCTACAATCTGGCGCCCGGCACGCACACAACCACCGTATTCGATCTCAATTCATCCTACAAAAATATCCATCAGGCCTCGGTCACCTATACCGTTCAGCCACTGGTTGATGGCGTTCAGATCGTATCGCCCTCATCCAATGAAACCTTCGACACGACCACAGTGCACATCGTGGCCCAGGCAACTGAATCGATACCGATAAGCCAGATCCAAGTCTGGGATAATGGCGTCAAGCTTGGCCATTACTCCAGCGCATCGGTGAACCAGTACTTCACCCTCGCAACGGGATCTCACACCGTTACGATCAATGACCTCGACGACAATTACAACGTCATTCATCAATCCAGCGTTTCCTACACAGTGCAATAGCAGAACGATCCTCAGAGGCGAGGACTTGATTAAACTTCCCTTAAGGAAGCGTCCTCGCCTGCGCAACAGTTTGCATTATTGAACTCCGAATTCTCCTTCAAGTATTCGCCTATTCTTCGCTCTTCATGTAAAATATTTCAATGGACTTTCAGCTCGTCACCACATACAAGCCCCGCGGTGATCAGCCCCGCGCCATCGCTGAGCTCATGGAAGGTTTGGCCGCCGGAGAGCGCCACCAGGTCCTACTCGGTGTCACCGGCTCCGGCAAAACCTTTACCATGGCCAAGATCATCGAGCAGTCCAACCGTCCCGCCCTCATCCTGGCCCACAACAAGACCCTCGCCGCCCAGCTCTATCACGAGTTCAAGCAGTTCTTCCCCAGCAACGCCGTCGAATACTTCGTCAGCTACTACGACTACTACCAGCCCGAAGCCTACATTCCCGCCGGCGATCTCTACATTGAGAAGGAAGCCACCATCAATGAGGAGCTCGACAAACTCCGGCTCTCCGCCACACGCAGCCTCTTCGAGCGCCGCGACTCCATCATCGTCAGCTCCGTAAGCTGCATCTACGGCCTCGGTTCGCCTGAGGCCTACTACGGCATGTTGCTCCTGCTTGAAAAAGGGCAGAAGATCAGCCGCAAAGACATCCTCCGCCGCCTCGTCGAAATCCTCTACGAGCGCAACGACACCGACTTCCGCCGCGGCACCTTCCGCGTTCGCGGCGACGTCATCGAAGTCTTTCCCACCTACGACGAAACCGCTTCCGCATCGAGCTTTTCGGCGATGAGATCGAGTCACTCGCGCAAATCGATCCCCTCTTCGGCACTGTCAAGCAGAAGTACTCTCGCCTGCCCATCTATCCCAAGAGCCATTACGTCGTCCAGCCGGAACGCAAGGCCGGGGCCATCGACTCCATCGTCAAAGAGCTCAATGAGTGGGTCCCACAGCTTGAGGCCGAGGGCCGCATGGTTGAGGCGCAGCGCGTCCATCAGCGCACCCGCTTCGATCTCGAGATGATCAAGTCCATGGGCTACTGCCACGGAATTGAGAATTACTCACGCCACTTCAGCGGCCGTCTTCCCGGTGAG
>Ga0187847_10000258_pt1 | contig 64382 bp, 41 predicted proteins | sample June2016WEW_4_10_FD_132458 | JGI IMG/M metagenome (GOLD analysis project Ga0187847, IMG submission 132458) | Peatland microbial communities from SPRUCE experiment site at the Marcell Experimental Forest, Minnesota, USA - June2016WEW_4_10 | ecosystem: Environmental > Terrestrial > Soil >...
GAAAAATGGGCTGTAAATGCGAACGCTTCTTGATTACACTCTGTCATCAGAAAGGCCGCCTCCGCGCGGCTAAAACTACGCTTCGACAACGCAGTTATGCCATGAAAAGACGGCCTTTCCAACACTTTTCCTATCTATCGTCACCGCTATCGGCAATGCCCGCGTGAGAAATGCGGGCTAAGCACTGACAATGAGTGATTCCCGAAGCGGCCAGGATGGTACGAGGATTGGTGACACGATTGCGCCCAACCGCAGAACCGGTCGGCGCTGCCAGTTAACTGGAAATGGAGAGGAACATGAGAATGACGATGGCCCTGATTGTAGTTGAAGCGATTGTTGCCAGGACAGCTATCGCTTCTTTTGGCCTTGACTTTAGTCGTTACCTGAAAATCAGATCGATGTTGGGTAATCATCGAGAGATGCTCTGCAAAGCCATTGTCGGTCGCCGTATATTCACCGGCAGCTTTCGGGCTTTCACGCCGCGGTCTCCGGAGACGCCGGCGGGGCGATCGATGTCGCCATGCGTATCTCCGCCGCAGCCGCCTCGATCTCACTGTTGATTTCGGCGCCCAATAGAAGCATCAGGCCTGTAAGATAAAACCAGGTGAGCAAAATGATGACAGCACCCAGCGAACCGTAAGTTACCGAATAGTTATTGAAGTAATGAAGGTAGATACGAAGACCAAGAGATGCGAGAAGCCATCCCAGGATTCCAATTGCGCCTCCAGGTGTAAGCCAGTGCCAACAGCGCCTTCTAAAGTCGGGCGCCCAATAGTAGATCGTCGCGAAGGATAGGTTGAGCAGAGCTGTCGCCGACGTCCAGCCGATGACTCGCGCCGCGATACCTACCGCGATTGCGGGAATCCTGTAATGGATGCGATGGGTTGCCAATGTCCCGAAGAAGTTTCCGCCCAGCAGCGAGGCAAGGCCAAATGTAACAAGAATCGTGAGCAGGATAGTGAGTCCAATGGCGAAGATGCGTGCTTTGACGTAGGAGCGTGTATCCTCAATTTTATAAACCGCATTGAGCGTGTCCTGAATCGCCGAGATCCCTACGGAGGCCGACCAGACGGCGGCGATCAATCCGAATGTGAGTTTGCCGGGAGTGGCCGCGGCAGTGGTGTCGTTGAAGGTTTTGAGAACGGTGCCGAGAGCCGAGGCTGGAATCACCACTGCAAGGTAGGCCAGGAGCCTATCGTAGATCTTGTCCGCGGATCGCGCCACCAATCCAAGAATAGAACTGGCGCTGAAGAGAGTGGGAAAGAGTGCGAAGAGAAAATAGAAGGCGAGTTCCGCGGCGTGTCCAAAGATGCGGTCGGCAAACAGCGCTTTCCAGGTGCGCGTGATCAGAACCCGTACCGGCACTCCCTGGAAGTCCCAAAGTGAATGCAGCGGTGAGCGGGATACAAACTCGGCGATTTGCCGCTCATAGCGGTATAACCGTCGGTCGCGAATGGATTGAGCGCCTCTGATAATGAAGCCCCTATCGGCCGGAGTGATCGGGATTCGAGTAGCCATTACCTGCTGATGAAATAGATGCGAAGTCTCGACCGCTGGATCGCTGGACCAACCTGCCGATTGCCGGATGGGGCCGGATCCCGATCTGTTGCGCGCGATCAAACCTGCGGCCCAGATCGCGCATCTCATGACGTAATGGAATGGATAGCGATCGCACGATTCTTGAAGAATTCCCGCGGCTGCGCCTCTCGGGTATGATGTCCAATCGGGTCGGACTCCTGCTTTGCGTGATGGCTTGGTTGTTTCTGCTTATTGTGCCAGCCAGCCTCGGAGGTCAAACTCAACGGGCCTCCACCCAGATACCGAAATCCACGCTGGCCAGTGAGCAGATTCTGGCCTCGTACGAAGGGCAGAATGTGACGGCAATTGAGGTCGCAGGACGCCCGCAATCCAATCCCTCTGACTTCAAATCGCTCTTCGTGCAACAGGCGGGTCAGCCATATTCGAACGACAAGGTAAACCAGACCGTAGCAGCATTGAAGGCTACCGGAAAGTTCGAGGATGTGCGTGTCCAGGTTGACCCAGAAGCAAATGGGGTTCGCGTCCTGTTGATTTTGGAGCCTGCTGTGTACTTCGGCATTTTTCAGTTTCCTGGAGCGGCTCGATTCACGTATTCAAGACTGGTGCAGATCGCCAACTATCCCGTTGCGACTCCCTTCAATCAAGCCGAGGTTGAAAAGGACAGTCAGGACCTGGTTGCTTTCTTTCGGCAGCAAGGATTCTTTCAGACCGAGGTGAATCCGGAAGTAAAAGTCGATTCGACTCATGGAATCGCGAACACTTTCTTTAACGTTGATTTAAAACCCCAGGCAAAGTTTGGCGTTCTTCAATTCGCAAACCTGCCATCGGACGAAGCGATGAAGCTGCAGCATAGTTTGCAGACGCCGGTGGCATGCGTACGCGGCGTGGCAATCCGTCCGGGGCGCGCTTATCATTACTCCACTCTTGCAAAAGCGAATGAGTATCTACAAGTGAAGTTGCAAAAGCAGGGACGGCTCGGCGCACAAGTAAAACTCGGTGGCGCCGAATATCACGCCGACACAAACCGAGCGGACATCCACTTCGATGTCAGTCCCGGCCCATCGACGCACGTGACAATCGAAGGGGCTCATGTGTGGAGTTGGACGCGAAAGTCGCTCTTACCGATCTATCAGGGGATTGGTGTTGACGAAGAATCGGTGCAGGAAGGCCGGCAAGCGCTGATTTCCTATTACCAGGCCCGGGGATTGTTTGACGTGAGTGTGGACGCCGAGTTGAATTCCGGCAACCAAGGCCGTAGCGTAACCTATAAGATCTCAAAGGGGAAAAAGCACAAAGTTAAGCAGGTGAGTATTTCGGGCAACACTCATCTGCCCGCATCCGATCTCACTCCGCACATTGCCGTACAGAAATCGCATTGGTTCTCTTCAGGAAAGTTCAGTGATCGGCTGGTACGCTTAAGTGCAAATAACCTCAAAGCCGTGTACCAGTCTGAGGGTTTCAGTAGCGTTCAGGTGGTGCCTTCTGTGACGAATCGCGGAGGAGACATCGAAGTAATATTTCGCGTCACCGAAGGACCGCGCGACGTTGTGAACTCTCTCAAAATCGAAGGTGCTGGCACTTTTCCAGAGGCGCAGTTTGCACCAGGAGGTCTAAAGCTGGCGGCCGGACAGCCATATTCTCAAGCGCATGTAGAAGCGGATCGCGCCAGTATTGTCGCCCACTATCTGCAAGCAGGCTATCTAAATTCGAGCTTTCGCGAAACGGCGAACGCAGTCTCAAAGGAAGAGCCTCATCGAATCGATGTCGTGTACCAGATCTATGAAGGGCCAAAGGTCGTGACGGGGGAATTAGTGACGTTGGGCAGATCGCAGACCAAGCAAAAACTCATCGACAGAGACGTTTCTTCCATCAAACCAGAAAAGCCGCTGACTGAGACCGAGCTGCTCACAGCCGGTAGCAAGCTTTATGACCACACCGGCGTGTTCGATTGGGCGGAGGTCGATCCTAAACGGCAAATCACTACGCAGACCACCGAGGATGTACTCGTCAAAGTCCACGAAGCAAAGAGAAACGAATTCACGTATGGCTTCGGCTTTGAGGTCATTAATCGCGGCGGCAGCATACCAAGCGGAACTGTAACTCTTCCAAATCTTCCCCCAGTGGGTCTGCCGGCGAACTACACAACCAGCGAAACTACCTTTTACGGACCCAGAGGAACGGCGCAGTACACGCGAAACAATGTTGGCGGCAAAGGTGATTCGCTCACGTTCACCGGGTTCGCGGGTCGACTCGATCAACGTGGCGCGGCATACTACATCGTTCCCGATTTTCGCTGGTCATCGTGGAAGGCAACTACATCCGCTTCCGTTGAGCGCAATGAAGAGAATCCGATCTTCTCCGCGCAGGAAGAGCTTGCCGGTTATCAACTGCAACGAAGCATCGATCACGCAAAGAAAGACACCCTCTTTCTGCGCTACGGTTTCAGTCAGACCGACTTAACCCGCATCGAAATTCCAGGACTCGTACCGACTTCGGATCAACATGTTCGGCTTTCGGGTCTAGGTGCAAATATAACGCGCGATACGCGCGACAACGCGATGGACGAGCACAGGGGCGTTCTGCAATCCATCGAGATCGATTTCAACTCCACCAAACTTGGCTCCAGTGTTGATTTCGCAAAACTGACAACGCAGCTGGCTTACTACAAACAAGGTTTTCATAACATCGTTTGGGCCAATAGTCTCCGCATTGGATTGGCACAACCATTCAATAACAGTCGCGTACCGCTGAGTGAGGAGTTCTTTACCGGTGGGGGTAACTCACTGCGCGGTTTCCCTTTGGACGGAGCCGGTCCGCAGCGGGCAATCGAGCTCTCAATCAACGGATGCAGCCCACCCAATTGTCCTCAGATTCTGGTTCCAAGCGGAGGCAGCGAGTTAATTCTCATCAACTCGGAAGCACGGATTCCGTTGCACTTCAAGAAAGGTCTAAGCGTGGTCCCTTTCTACGATGGAGGCAACGTGTTTCCAATCCCTGGATTTCATGACTTTACCTCTCTTTACAGCAACAACACAGGTCTTGGTTTGCGCTATTCCACCCCGGTTGGCCCCATCCGGTTTGACGTGGGACGGAACCTGAATCCCATTCAAGGGATCAACGCGACGCAATACTTCATTAGCATTGGACAAGCATTCTGAGGGAGAGCCTCGATGAGCATTTCAGCGATACCGCCTGATTCCGGTCTTCCTTCGAGGCCGCGCCTGCGCATATGCCGTGATCGCTTAGCAGCAGTAGCCGCATGGACCGCCGCCGTCGTGATACTGACAATTCTGATGGCTATGGTTGCCGTTTCCGCGTTGTTCAATAGCGCTCATTTTCACAGCTATGTTCTTCGTACTGTGGAAGCGAGAGCCGGCGAGAGTCTTGGCACGCGCGTTGAACTGCAGAATTTTGCGATACACCCCTCTAAACTGAGCGTAGACCTCTATGGCCTGACGATTGATGGCGCAACGCCTTACCCGAACCCGCCATTGCTTCAGGTAGCTCATGCTCAAGCAGGACTTCGCATTGTGTCTATCCTGCGCAGAACATGGTATCTCGATAACTTCCGCATCGATCGCCCGGTGATTCAGATCTTTGTGGATAGCCAGGGCATCTCAAATGTGCCGACACTGAAAACGCGCAACAGCAGCGACACAACCGTATTCGATCTGGGTATTCGTCATGCGGTGCTCGATCATGGTGAACTCTATTACAACAACCGGCCCAGCGCCCTCGATGTCGACCTGCACGATCTTGAGTTTCGTGCTTCATACAACGGCGCCCTCAACAAGTACACCGGGAGATTGGCGTATTCCAACGGGAAGGTCGCATACGGCACGCTTCAGGCCACTCCGCATAGTCTCGATGTGCAATTTGACGCGACACCGTCCACGTTGCATCTTACCAAGGCGAAACTAGCTATCGCCGCCTCCCAGCTGATTCTTTCTGCCACTCTCGACAATTACAGCAACCCCACCGTTGACGGGCATTACGACGCCACTCTCGATGGCAGCCAAGTTGCGCGGATGCTGAAAGAACCGTCGATTCCTGATGGTCTGCTTCATGCTTTCGGTTCATTTCAATACAAGCACGTCCAGAATCGTTCTCCAATCGATGCGCTTGTGTTGAACGGAAACCTGACCAGCCGCCGACTCGCAATCAAAACGCCCTCACTGCGCGCTAAGGTCGACGATATTGAAGGACAGTACTCTCTTGCAAATGGCAGCGTTCGGCTGCGAGCGCTCCGTGCGAACCTGCTGGGGGGCGAACTAACTGCCGACGGCGGAATTACCAGCGTCACCGGTGATTCGCGTGGGAACGTGAACGCCACCTTGCGCGGAGTCTCGCTCGCCCAACTCAGGCAGGTCGGCGGACCGTCGATGCCCAACGTCGCACTTACCGGTGCCATGAACGCGGATGCGCGGGCTACGTGGGGCAATACTTTCGACGATCTCGTGGTCCACGCGGATGCTTTCATCAAGGGCCAGGCCGCTAGCGGCCAAGGCAAGTCAAAGCAAGCCTCTCCTGCAGGCCGGGTGACCGCGCCGAGCAATGGGACCCGCCCGCCCGCGGTTCCAATCGACAGCGAGATCCACGCGACTTACGCAGCAAAGCACCACGAGTTGACGGTTGAGGACAGTTATCTACGAACGACGCAGAGTGAAGTGAAAATGAACGGAGTTGTAAGCGCGCGGTCCAGTCTGAATGTGCGGCTCCAGGTGAACGATCTACGTGAGTTGGATACAATCATGTCCGCTTTGCGAACGCCCGCGCCGGGCCATCCGCTCGAGGAGTTTGGCCTTGCCGGCACAGCATCCTTTCAAGGAAATGTGCAGGGCTCAACGCTGGCGCCGCACCTCACCGGTCAACTGACAGCTTCCAATCTCCAATTCAGGGGCACCTTCTGGAGGGTCTTTCGAACCAATATCGACTTAAGCCCAACGTCGGCGAGCCTTCAACACGCTGACCTTGAACCTGCCTCGCGTGGCCAAATTGCTTTCAACGTCGGCACCGGCTTGTCCAAGTGGTCATTCACCGAGACCAGCCCCATACAGCTTCAAGTTCGGGCTTCGCAAATAAGCATTGGGGACCTTACGCGGTTCGCGGGTCAACAGATTCCAGTCACAGGCACCCTCAATGCCGACGTTGCGTTCCATGGAACTGAACTCAATCCGATCGGAACCGGCAATGTGTCATTGACGAGTGTTACAGCCTATGAACAGCCTGTCCAATCGGTAAAGTGCGTGTTCGCGGGAACCGGCGACGACGCACATGGAGATCTATCCATTCAACTCCCGGCAGGAAGCCTGCAAGGAAAAGTGAGTTTCCAATCCAGGCAGAAGACTTATACCACTCAACTTACCGCGAATGGAATTCGATTGGATCAGTTACAAGTTCTGAAAGCGCACAACATCGATGCGTCGGGTGTGCTGGAAGTCAATGCTCAGGGCCGGGGATCGCTGGACAATCCGCAATTGGAGGCGACCCTGCAGATACCCACACTCGTCATCCAGAAACAGACGCTCTCGGCGCTCGATCTGAAGATGAAAGTCGCTGATCACGTTGCCAACGCGACGTTGCAATCATCGGCGGTGGGCACATCCATTCAAGCGCAAGCGCGAGTTGACTTGACCGGCGACTACCTTGCGGACGCTTCACTGGATACGCAAGGGATTCCCTTGCAGCCGCTGCTCGCCGCATATGCGCCAAGTCAATCGAATGGTGTCACAGGACAGACGGAAATCCACGTGAAGCTCCATGGCCCACTGAAGAATGAGAACCTTCTTGAGGCTCATGTCACCATTCCTGTTCTCACGCTGGCCTACGGCAATACGGCAAGATTAGCCGCAGCACTTCCCATTCATATCGACTATGAGAATGGGGTCGTGGTTCTGCAGCGCTCCTCCATCAAAGGAACAGACACGGATCTTGAATTCGAGGGCTCCATCCCCGTGACCGGAAAAGCGCCGATGTCCTTGGTTCTGCACGGCACTATCGATTTGCAACTGGCGCAGCTATTCGATCCGGATGTTAGAAGCTCCGGACAACTTCGGTTCAACATAAATTCGAGCGGTGCTGGCAGTGGTTCAGCGCTTGGCGGCGAAATTGACATTGTCGACGCGAGTTATGCGTCTGGTGACCTGCCTACCGGCCTTGAGCACGGTAACGGTGTACTGAAACTGACCACCGACCGCATTTACATCAGCAAGTTTCAAGCCGGCGTTGGTGGAGGAACTCTGACTGCGCAAGGTGGAGTGGCCTTTAGGCCAGACGTTCAGTTCGATCTAGGAGTGGTGGCCGACGGGATGCGCATCCTTTATCCAGAGGGGATGCGTGAAGGCGTCGATGCGAATCTGCATCTAACTGGATCCATGGAGAACGCCGCTCTCGGTGGGACCGTGAACCTTACCGATGTGTCCTTTACACCGGCGTTCGATTTGGCGAGTTTCGCCAACCAGTTTTCCGGAGGAGTTCCCGCTCCGCCAACGCGTGGTTTCGCTCAGAATCTCCAGTTAAACGTCGCCCTGCACTCAACGAACAACGTGAATCTGGTAAGCAGAACACTCAGCGTTGGGGGCTCGGCGAATTTGCAGGTTCAAGGCACGGCGGCCAACCCGGTAGTTATGGGCCGAGTAAATCTCAACAGCGGCGACATCATTCTGAATGGAAACAGATTCGTTCTCAACGGCGGCACCGTTCAGTTCGTCAATCCTTCCGAGACGCAGCCAGTCGTGAACCTGACATTAACTACGACGATTCAGCAATACAACATCAATCTCCGTTTTGATGGACCCGTGGAACAGCTACGCACGCAGTACAGTTCCGATCCTTCTTTGCCATCAGCAGACATCATCAATTTGCTGGCCTTCGGACAAACCACCGAAGCGACTGCCGCCAACCCCGCGACTCCCGCAAACCAAGCTGCTGAGTCGTTGGTCGCCTCTCAGGTCTCTAGCCAAGTCACCAGCCGGGTGTCCAAAATTGCGGGCATCTCACAGCTTTCCATCAATCCTGTTTTGGCAGGAAGCAGCAGCCAGGGGCCCCCGGGTGCGAACATCACCATCCAGCAGCGAGTGACCGGGAATCTCTTTGTCAACTTCTCTACGAACGTAGCTTCCACGCAGAGTCAGACCATCCAGGGTCAGTACCAGGTCTCGCCTCGGGTGGCGCTCAGTGCAACTCGCGATCCAAATGGCGGCTTCGCTTTCGATACACTTATCAAGAAAAGCTGGTGAGTTACAAGTGGCTGAATAGTGAGCTGAATTAGGGAAGGTGAGTTAGACTCAAACCGCAACCTCGTTCTTGTAGCTTGAATTCGGCCCGAAGTAAAGTTCCTTCCGTGCGTATCCGAGGATTGCAGCCTTCACTGCGTTGATTGGCATCGCCGGTATCAGCGTCATTCCATCAATCAGGTCGCTCAGAGCCAGATAAGAGAGCCGGTTTGTATGTAGAAAATCAACAGGATACTCGGGCTTTCGCGCGCGCGCCTTCGCTGGATCGGCATCCAGGATAAAGCTGATATCCGGTCGAGGAACAAATGTCATGATGAACCGAACATAAAGTTGAGTGGCTGGATTCCCGAGCGCGAGATTAGCAAGCTCGTCATAAATGTAACGGTCAAAGATCACTAGATCAACGCTCGAACGTAATGCCATTTTCACGGCACGACGAACCGAGAGCGCATCAATGAAATAAATGAAGAGCCGAATGCAGGTCATAGACCATGACGTAACGTTCTTGTCGCGCCGGTTGATTGGCGCCGCGGGCGAACCAACGCCTTTGTCGCCGCCAAAGAGTCTGTGCCCGCTTTCCTCGCGGAGACCTGTCAGGCGTGCGATATCATCCCAGAACCGGATCTGCCTGACTTGCAGGCCGGCTTCTTTGAAGCGCTCGCAAAGAGCTTCGATCTGCGTGCTCTTCCCTGCGCCATCGATGCCCGAAAAGCTGACAAGTCTGGTTCTTGACCTCGTATGTGTAGCCTTCATCGGTACGCCCCCTGACAACTCCTGTGTCTCGAGCCCAATCAGTTCGGACGACTGGGACTACCCTTAGAAAGCGCTACGACAGTTCCGACCGCGACTGCAGCGCCCGCTATGATCGCAGTCCTGATCAGAAAGATGCGCACGCGTTTCTGTTTTGCCGGCGCAATCACGGCTCCAGCGGGTCTGGATGCAGCAATGCCGACCGGTTTCTCCTCGGGAGCCGCGGCGGTTCCGACAGGCTGTTGGGGTGGAGTTTGCTGTTGATCTGAACTAGGCCGTGAACCCTGCTGAGTTGGCGCTTGTGGAGGCGTAGAAGCAGGGGACTCGGGGTTTACGGGCTGGTTCGGATCTGTGGCCGCCTTCGGATCAGAAGTATTGGTGTCGGAAATCTGCGGCTGGTTGACGGCTATGCTCGAGCTCCGCTCCAGCTGGCTGCCGGAACTTAGTTGTTGCGGCGGAGTGGATGCTTCAACGAAAGGTGCGGCAAGCAACAATACAAGGCTTACAGCCATCTGTTTCCTTAACCAGGAATTCATAGTTCTCATAGATTCTCCCGATGCTGGTCATTCTTTGTGCGTGCGATTGACCTTCGCAGATGCGGTTAGGCCGCGTTCTCAGCAGTTAGATGTGAAGCGCCCGATGGAACAGAACCCCGCAAGACAGCAGGGAACTGTAGCGGACGGAAGCTGTTAACCGCTTCGGCGTTGGTGTCAAACACCTCAAACAGACGGCCTGCCCCAGTGTGTTGCAGCATTGCCTTCGGTTGCTTGTGCAATCCTGCGAGCTTGATGTCGCCGTTGCGCTTCATGACATCCTCCAGGCAATCGAGGAGGAACTGAATTGCCGGTATGTCCATCTGGAGGATTCGGGAACAGTCGAAGACAATGCACGGGTGCTCCGCGTTCATGTTGCTCGCCAGTTCACGAAGGAAGAGGCGAGCGTGATGGAGGCTGACTATCTCTGGTAACTGCTTAACGCTCACCGTGCACCTTGCATGTGACATTGCTGGTTCCTGCTTTCAGTGTGTTGGTTCGTTACATCTTCATAGAAGGAGTTAACTGGTTTCGCATGAATTGTTGATTGCGGCCTGCACTCCATCCCCTATCACGGCTGACCGGTCCTGTACTGTGCATAAGCGTGCAAGTTCAGCTGTCGGGTTTCTTGCAGCATGCGCCAATCTATGTTTGGCGTAACGCAAAAGAGAGCCAAGGTTCGTCTTGTACCAGCAGCACTCGGTCATGCGTGGCGATAGCCCGCAGAAAAAGCGGAGCATTGCAAGCCGGGACGGTGACGCAAGAACTGCGGCGGCGAACCGATGATTCCCATCCAGGACCGTTATCGGCCCACTCTCGTTTACCCCAATGAGGATCACAGCGCTGAATCCAGGGTCTTTCTCAAGCAGTCTGTTTCTAATCGCTTCGATCTTCTGCAAGAACTTTGAATCGACCAAATGCTGACGAGCAGCGAACTGTGCGGCTACTTCGGTGATGGAGAAATCGCCCCTTGCAAGCTTTGTCCATTGCGCTCGCGGAAAGACTCTGATCTGGCCAAGGTTCGCTTCGGTCACTTCGGCCTCGTACCATTCTGTACCTACTGGAACTTCGTTCCAGAGCGATTGGTGGCGGAGAAACAGCAAAGCTCGGCGCTGGGCATTCTGGTGCGCATTAGTCAAGTTGGGCGTAGTAACAACGTCACGCATGGTTTCCTGGTAGTTGCGATATTCCACTCCATCGAAGTCGCTCCTGAGAAACTCCGCAATGACTTCATCTTCGGATACGCGACGAATCAACTCCAGCGGTCTTCCTGCGACAGCCTGCAGCCGGTTTGCCGGGTTGGTATGCAAGTCACGGACGATGGTCAGCGCAACACAGGAAAACAGAATGACCATGAGGATCAATTGCACGAAAATGACTTCGCGCAGGGAGGAATGAAAACAATAGATGGCACCGATTACGAAGCCGCTGAAGGCCAACTGTACCCAGCTTGTATTGGCGATCTTGTAGGACATCTCAAATGTGATCATCACGACGCTGAGCGAGTAGGCAACCGAGGTGATCGCATACAGAGCAAGAAGGTAGGGCAGGTTAAATTGCCCGTCTATCTGAAATCCAGAACCAAAGAACGCCATCCAAATCCCGGCCGGGACAATTCTGAGACCCAAGGCCAAGACGCAACCAATTCCGAGCACCATGAGAAGTGCCGTTGCGATCACTCCGATATCCCTTCGCTCCTCATGGCGAGTGCCCGCCACGATCGGAAACATGGAATTCACCACTGCCGATGAGAAGGCAAAGATGACGCGTCCAACCATGGCCACAGCCGCATAGATGCCGGCTTCTTTTGCAGCGAAGAAGTGCTTTACCAGTACAATGTCACAATTGTTGATCAGCACTTGCCCGGAGAAAAACACGATCGCCTGGGACGCTTCACGAAGAGCATACGAAAACCGAAGAGGATTCGGGATTCGCGCGGCGAGCTTAGGTGAGATCGCGAGGTAGGCTACGGCTACGGCTCCTGCATTGGCCGCAATGACACCCTGGACGCGGAAACCCAAAAGGATCAACGCCAGCGATCCACCGAGTCGAACCGCTCCTTCCAGAACAAGATTCGATGCGAGGCGCTGGAACCCGTATGTTCCTTGAATATAGCCACGCCGCGTTCCCAGTGGAACGTAAAAGGCTGTGCCAATTGCGAGAAGCGCAACGAGATTGGAATCGGGCAAATTCAGATACTCCGCAATCGCTCTTTGAAACACCAGCAGAACCAGAGCAACCAGGATTCCGCAAATCCAGGATCCCTTATGAAAGCCCCGATAGACCGCGGATTTACTCTCTGGTGAGTCCTGTTGCGCGACCAACTTTGTGGAGATGATTTGAAACGACAGGGTTACCGCAGAAATCAACGTCAGTATCGTATAGACAACGGTTGCATGTCCGAAGCCCTTGGGCCCAAGGAATCTCGCAACCACAATATTATAGACGAGGTTGATGCCGGTTGTCAGACCTGATCCGGAGAGCAATACGACGCTTCCCGAGACAATGCGAGCCTGGAGTGTTGTAGGTTTCTTTATCAAAGTATTCCTCAAACTCCAGACGAAGACGCTTGCGAGTGCGGTACCGGATCTGTGTCAAGCTGAAAGTCGAGTTACATTCGCGGCAACATGTAATTCGATGCGTGAACAAGCAATGCGGCTGCTTGGAAGATTGGTGTGATTGTTTTTTGTGCGCGGATGGTGACAACCTTACGCATTTCCGTTGCCTCTAACAGGAAAGCCCATGTTGAATCGAACCTATGCTGCGCTTCTTTGTTTTATCCTTTTGCCTCGCGGATGCACTGGCCCCGCCGGGCATGCGCTGCCGCTGAAGCACAAGGCGACAGGCAACGCGCCACAAACAATTGCGCTGTACGAGGCGTGGTTTGGACATCCCAGTCACATATCCATTGGCTATTCTTCACACGACCCAGCAGTCATCAATAACCAGATTCGCAAAGCGAAGGACATGGGCATCTCCGCGTTTGTAGTCGACTGGTACGGCGACCGGGAATCATTCATTGACAGGAGCTATGCCCTGATGCAAACGATTGCCGCTAAAGACGACTTCCAAGTCGCGATGATGTATGACGAGACTAACCAGGAGGATGGGGCTACGGATGAGGCGCTTGCTGACTTCACCATGTTCCACGATACCTATTTATCGCCAAAAGCGCCTGGTCATCAGGCCTATCTCACCTACGAAGGCAGGCCACTTATCTTTATTTTTCCAAAGGGAGGACATACGGACTGGAAAAGGGTCAGAGCCCTGGTGGAAAAATGGGATCCAGCCCCGTTATTGATTCAAGAGAATGTGCCCGGGGGTGACGCTGATGCATTCGATGGCTTTTACGCGTGGGTCAGCCCGACACAAGGCGGCGACGGCAGCAACTGGGGAGAACAATACCTGAACGACTTTTATCAGACCATGCTGACAAAATACCCTGACAAGCTCATTGTTGGGGCAGAGTGGTCCAGTTTCGACGACAGCAAAGCCTCTTGGGGCCTTAATCGACATATCTCTGCGCGTTGTGGCCAGACCTTTGCCGACACGACGGCGCTGTGGCGCAAGGAGTTCCCCATAGATAATCTGCTTCCCTTCGTGATGATCGATACATGGAATGATCACGAAGAGGGAACTGCAATTGAAGATGGCATTCCCACTTGCGCCTCGGGTGCAAAGGATCAGACAGCAGCTTCCACTGTGGCGGGGACAGCAGTTGAGCAGACGAAGCCATAGTAAGGGAACCTATGACGAAAGGAAGCGATGTTTCAGCGCATGCACAGGCGACCATTGCACGCGCAATGTCATCAAAATATGTGTTTGAGAAATCCAAAGGATTGCAAGGGCACAGATATGACTAGTTTTGTCGCGTTCATGTTGCTTGGCGGTGCGGTATGCACCCAGGCATCGGTCGCAGCTGCTCAATCAGAGCTTGCAGAGTTACAGCCAGCGGTGGCTACGAGTACAACTGCGAACCTGGTTTCTCTGCCGCCGGTTCCCAAGGGCAAGAGCACGATCCTGGGCGGCGAAATCCGGAATATCGATCCGGTCCGCGATCAGCTCACGCTGAGAGTGTTTGGTCAGCGGTCGGTCAAGGTACTGTTTGACGAGCGAACTCAGGTTTATCTGGATGGGAAGCAGATCCCTCTTCTCGAGTTGAGTCCCGCGGGCCATGCCTCTGTGCAGACGGTGCTAGACGGACCGAATGTGTACGCGCTTAGTATTCACATGCTGTCGCACCTGCCCGAAGGAGAATATCAGGGGCATGTGCTGAGCTTCGACCCAGGGACACGCCAATTGACCCTGAGCGCAGCTCTCTCCCGGCAGCCCTTCAAATTGCTTGTCCCAGTTAACACCCCAGTGGTTCGCCAAGGCCAAGAGCAATTCACAGCACAACAGTCAGGAGAATCCGACCTTGTAAATGGGGCATTGTTGTCCGTTGAATTCGAGTCGGGCAAACAAGGCCAAGGTATCGCAAGCCAGATCGCCGTTCTGGCCACACCTGGCTCCGCATTCATCTTTACCGGAAACATTTCTAGTCTGGACATGCACGCAGGATCGTTCATTTTGACCGATCCTAAAGATGATCGGAGTTACGAGGTATTTTTCGACCCCTCAACACTGCCAGCAAGCAAGACGCTTCGTGAAGGAGATCACCTGAGAGTGATCGCAAATTTCGATAGTGGCCGCTATGTGGCAAGCTCGCTCAACGTGAACTGAAAACCGGCGGGGCGATTTGGTAGCATACTCGGGATGCTGTTTATTTGCCGTCGGGTTTGCGGGGGGAAAGGGTCCTCTCCTCCGCGCAAGACTGAACCGTTGTCAAGCAAGGTTGGGATAAAGCCTCCATTTTCCTGGATCTGTCATCAGACCTGTTTGAGGAGCAAACTGCAATGCCCAGGCGGCCCACGGCAAAGAGTCTAGAATCGCTCCACGCAACGCTCCAGAAACTTGAGCAGACGAGTGACCCCCACGAAGAGGATGCTTCGATTTCCGAGTTGAAGCAGGTAGTTCTTAACCGCATTATCGACCTTGAATTGTCCAAGACGCTCGTCACGGAAGATGACGAGACCGAGAACAGCCTCGGCGCTGCGGACATGACGTCGCTCCCGTCGATGGGTGAAGAACGGACAGCCGAAAAGGGATGCGAACTAATTTCGCTCAAAAAGCTAGATTAGTGATTTGTTCTCCGCCCCGTGCATGCAGTTTCCTAACAGGTGATCCAATCGCGAGCTTAGTTCCTTTAAGCGGGCGCTCATTCCCGCAGCGTGAAGCTGGATGCACGGCGACGGTTTGCGATGTTTAGATGTTCGGCTAGTCTTTACCTACTCATTTAAATCTATATAAGTAATGGGCCATTGCGTAACTCCATATGCCGATGCGTTTTACTTCCAGTTAAACGCATCAAAAAGGCTAACGTGGGGCTGGTAATACCAACCCCACCGATGATGTAAATACTTCTGTCGTAGGAAAATGAGGAATTGTCTTCCTGTTTCCTACGCCGCCTCGATGACATTGCGGTTCGGATAGTTTTCGCCGTTTATTGCAATGGTGCCGACCTGGGCAGGAACTAGCGCCGGAGATCCATAAACCCGGCTGATAATCGAAAGGGGCCGGCCGCGCACTTCGTCATAAACGCGCCCAAGATACTCGCCCAATACGCCCATGCAGAGCAACACCAATCCACCGACAAAAAACACCGCCGCTCCCACACCGAAGCCGATAGTTGCTATTACGCTGCTGGACAGAAGCATGCCGAATAGCAGCAGTACAGACATAGAAGCCGCCAACCCGAATAGCGCGAAACTGAGCCGCAGCGGCTTATAACTGAAGCTCGTAATCGCATCCATTGCGTACTTGATCCTGCTCAGGAATGAGAGCTTGCCATCTCCTGCCAGCCTGTCTTGGCGATCGTAATAGACGATCTTGTTCCGATAGCCGACCCAGGCACGCAGTCCCGGGAGGTAACGATTCCTTTCACCCATTTGATTGACTGAATCGACGACTTTGCGGCTCATGAGACTGAATATTCCTGCATTCAGTGGAATCGGGTAGTCGGAAAGAGTCCCCATCACGCGATAAAAGAGGGGAAAGAGCTTTGCAAGGATCTTGCGGCGTTCTTGGCGGCTCTTTCTGACCGCCACCACAACTTCACCGCCCTCCCGCCATGCTTCGATCAGTTTAGGCAAGACCTCGGGTGGATCCTGGAAATCGCCATCCATCAGGATCACAGCAGCGCCACGCGCTGTCTGAAGGCCGGCCGAGATTGCACCCATATGGCCCCAGTTACGTGATAGTTCTACAACCACAACATGGGAATCCAAGGTCTGGAATCCCTTGAGCAACTCGAGGGAAGAATCTGTTGAGCCGTCGTTGACGTACACAACCTCCCATTGTGTGCGGCAGTTTTCCATGGCTTTCGCCACCGCCTCATGGAACCGCGCGACCAGCTCCTCTTCGTTATAGATTGGTACAACCACTGAAATCATATTCGGCTCCTGAGATCGGATTATGCTTGAGAGATAGGTCCTTACTTTCTCGTGCGTTTGCTGCATCGTTCTGGTTGATTGGATGCATCTTGCACGGCATTTACTGTCCAATTCAGCAGCAGCTCACGATTCACATTGATGATGTCAATCGTGCGTTGACTGGAAAACTCGGACCCTCCATCTGACTTCACTGGGGGTTAAGACGACGAGGTAACGAGCATTCTCTCGGCGTGTCGAAATGACCTTGTCATGGTCGATGAGTTGTACATCGTATTCGACCTTGTCCGTCAGCTCAATCGACATTCCGTCTGGAGAGTAGAAGAGAATTTGAAGATCGTGCGAGCGATCCTGGTAGTGCGTTCGAATCCCGAGTTGGCCTTGCTGATGGACGGTGTCGGCGAGTCGATCCCTGGCAATTCCGACAAAATCGGCGTCCAGCAGTTCTGGCCTATTCTGCTCGAGCGCAGCCTGGAGACCATTCCAGGCGTGCAGGTAATCGCGAATGACGGCCGCCTTGCTCTGGTCCGTGAGAGGCCGGGAAGTTTGAAGCCTCATTGGTTCGACATGCACCGCGACTTGAGCTGCCATGGCATGCGATAGGGCAACACATCCCGCAAAAAGTATTATGAAATGCCTTTGCACAGTCATCGAACCCACCCAATCTGATTTCCCATAACTACCCCGCTAGCAACTGATAGGGTTGCTCCGGGGTGCACCTGCATTGTTACTTGCGCGACTCCTCGCTTGAGAGGCTGGTCTATCGTGGACTGGGTTCTTTTGTATGTCTGGGTAAAAGTGACGATGGTTCCATCTGGAATTGCATTTCCGCTGCAGTCGCGGACAGGGTCAGTGATTAACTCCACCTGCTGACCCGATGGCCGCGCGCTCATCTTCAGCGTGCACGGATCGCCGGGAACCTGGCCGACGATGCGTGTGCTGGAGACGTCTTCGACGCGCGCGACAAATCGGTCGATACCTTGCTGGGCGGTAGAGTCCATCGCAGTCCAGGCGGCGCCCTGGTTCGAAACTACGGTGCGCTTCTGCACGGCGCCGGAAGGGGTTGAAAGCTCAAACGAAACCGGTGTCGGGGCTGAAATCAGATTGTGATAGGTGTCGAAGACAAATACTGTGCCTGTAATGGCGTTATGTAAGCCGACCGGCAGCCGTGAAGGTTTTGCGAAAAAACTCATGTCAACCGGCTTCTTTGCGGGAACTACATCGAAGGACCCGTTCTGTGTAGAAGACTCTTGCGCAAGAACCGCCAAATAGCGGCCGGCGTTGTAGAGAGATCCAGCGGGGAAGGATACGGTTTCTCCCAACTGCACATCGCGCTTCAAGACCTGACCGGTGCCAATGATATATAACGTTGCCTTGCCGCTTCCGGTGCTCTGAATGGAGAACGCGGTGCCGGCTTCAACGGTATTTGGCAGGCTCATCGTTGTGCCCTGGCCTAGCGCCAGTTGCGCGGCAGCCACGGCCAGACTGCTGAGCAGTATTGTGAATCCTGATCTCACAGAGACCCTCCGGAGCTATAGGTGGAAACCACTGTACGCTGAGTGGCGACATTCTTTGCGAGATCCTCAGGAATATGGATTTGAAAAGGCACAGGGTTCTGCGGGGACAAAGCATGGGCAACATATTGATCAGCAACCCACACCACTTTGCCGCTTTTGTCATAAAAAGTTCCAAGGACGTGCGCGACATTCACAATCTGTCCGCTTTGATTGATGAGTTGCCCGGTCAAAGAAGCATCGGGCGCAGGGTGCAACTGCTGGTCTCCGATCTCGATCACTGGGTCTGCCGATGCCGCAATGAGGGCTGATTGTGGTGTCATGCGGATGCTGCCGACGTCAGACAAGGAGACATTCGGGAACTTAATGAAAAAGGGAGTGACTTGTTTCGGAAGAAGGATGTGAGAGATCTTGTCGAAGCTTCCCTCGGTCGCAATGGTGGATTGACTTTTTGAGAGCAGTGTTGCGTTAACCGATACATAGGCTGGCACAACATCTTCATTTAGAAGCTCGCCGAGGATTACGACTCCGTCGGCCCGTTCCACAGGACGCATATCCACGATGCGCACATGAGGCGCCTCTACGTCCTGTGCGCCCCAATCATCTCCGGGACCCCTATAGATAACATCCCAACGAAGATAATTTACCGGGATGACCTGGGGCGGCACAGTTGGTTCCTTGACGATGGGCCATTCGGCTTCCCAAGTATTTCCATTCTTTACCACGTGCAATTGACGAGTGCTGACGGAACTACCAACGACGGTGGCCCAATGCAGTATAAGCTGCATGTCTGCTTCGGTGTCCGATGCATGAAGGGGGCGGACTTCAAACTTGTCGAGCGTGGAGTAAGTGAGCAGGCTCGGATAATACCCGGTTAAGTCATGGGCAAACTCAGGCTCGGTAAACTGCGCCCTGTTGGCGAGATGGGAGTACGCTTTATCCCATTGTTGAGCGCGGATTTCGTCGGCAAGATTTCGAACGGCGCCCTCAGCCGTTGATGACGACGCCAACATGCTTTGGGCTCCGGCATAGGCCGCAGCAGATGGCGCGGGCCATATTGTTCCGATCACTACGAGCGCGATGGTGGCAGTTACAAGAAGCGCGGCAAGCAGTCTTCCCTTATTCACGAGACCAACCTCCCCTTTACGAGACTTTCATCAGCGACTGCCGGGTGTTCCACCTGGAGCTTGTATCGCGATCTGTCAGGAATGAAAAGAACCAGTATGGCCAGCAAGCTGCTGCCAAAAGGGAGAATGCCCCACATCAGGCCTTGCCAGTGAGGAGGAACTTGCGGTGCATTGATCGGCGTGGCCGGAGGCACGTCGTCTTTGGACCATACAGTGATGGTCTTATCTTCCAGGCTGTCGACCGGTCGCCAACCGGCAAAGGACAGAAGCGGATCATAGTAGTGATCGCGTACAAAGACCCATTTCAATCCGTAGAAGTCTGCATGCGCGAGCATTGCGCGAAGTGCGTCGAGGCCTGCCTCGCCGAAGTACTTCGAACTGGTGAGTGCACCCGCGCCATAATGAGTCAGCTCCGGCAACATGCGCCCGGAATTCCATTCGCCGTCGACGCTGCTGGCGTCCGTCAGCATAGCCAGGCGCGCAATCTTGTTACCGAATCCAAGCGTGACATAGCGATACTGATCGTGGCCGTCACGGTTAAGCCACGAGGCCACCGTGACGACCGGGAAATCTTCTGCATCCGCAGGGCGATAAGTCGACCATCCGACTGCAAGTGCGCAGCTGCAAGCCGCCAGTATAGCCAGGCTGACTGCTGCCCACGTACGAAACCGATCGACAAGTTCGGTAGCCAGAAGACCCACAAACGGGAGCGCGAGCAAGGTTGCCCAATAACTGAATCGCTCCATGGTGAGCACATCGAATGCGCGACCGAGCAACAGATGGCCTATGGGCGTCGTGCCGCCAAGTCCCACCAGAAATGCCACCCAGAAACCAAGCAGCAAGGGACGAAGCCGAATAACCGCCGAACCGCGCAGGAAAATAAACGGAAGCGCCAGAATGAGCGCACCATAAGGAACAACAAAATAATTCAAACCCCACTGAGGGCTCAGTATGTAATTTGCCCGGCTTGGGTGAGGAATGGGGGTTTGGGTGACGGGGTAGCGGATCAACGCGATCCAAAATGGAAGCAGAACAACTGCGATTGCGATGCCAACAAGCACGGCGATGACAGCAGTACGAGTCACGAATGCGGATGTTGAGATTCGCTCGCCGTCCTGGCGATCCAACAGCACCAGCATCAGGACAGGCACCGCGAAGAAGATGGATCCGAACAACAGAGTTGCGTGGTGAGCAGCAGCAGCGGCGGTAAAAAGCGCGCTCGCCTTCAGAAATGAACGCCACTTGCCATATCTCACCCAATCGAAAAGAAAGGGAAGTGCGTTCAAATAAATCGGCGCCGCGGAGGTTGTGGCCAATTGTCCCGCGGAGTAGACGAGAAAGCTCTCCGAGCCAAGAAAAACACTGGCCAAAGCTGCGATGGATGCGGCGCGCGGATTAACCCAAAGAAGGGAAAACCGATAGACGCCGACCACCAGAAGCAAAAGGGCGGCAAGTTGAACCACCATGTAGGCCATGTCAAGACCGAAGAGGTGGGATGCCAAGGCTACCCACTGCTGCGGAAGAGGGGGGTAGGTGGTCTGAGAGAAGCCCGCATACCACTTCGCATTCCACGGATCGAACCAATGGCGAACATAGGTGGAAGCAAAGAAAATATGGAAATTCGAATCGTACGACTTCAAAGGCAACTTCATGAGCAAAAGAGGCAGGTTGACTGCGACGGCCGCCATCAGAGCGACGGATATCGGTATCGGCCGATTTGACAGGGCGATAGGTTTAGCGTTCTGCACGGGTGCCTTTCGAAAGAAACAATTGTTGGATTCACGAAAACTGCGGTGATCAATGACTTAAGACGGCGCCAGATAGGACCCTTGAAAGAAGGACTGGTCGTGCAAAACATCACACGAGAACGCATATAGTTGGATTCCTTTCTCCGCTGTGATGGTTGCCTTATGGCGATAACTCTGTTTTTACGCACGTCTCTTGCACACTTCTCGTTGTTTCACGGAAAAATCAGTTTTGCGGACAACATAAACCGCGTTGTTCGTATCAAACTACCCTAACGTTACTTTGCGCGGGTGGATGCTGTGATTGCTCGACTTTGGTGCCTAAAAACTGGATTGGTATCGGCTCTTGTTGCGGCGTGCAGCGGCATGAGCGCGCAGGTCTACAGCGTAGGTCCCGATTCAGCGACGAGTTCTCAGGGGCAGACTAAACAAGCCCAGAGCGCGGACCAGCCACTGGGTTGGGGATCGAGTATTCAGAACGCGCGTCTTGGTCGCGCGGCTGAATTGGCATTGGAACACGGAGATCACACGCTCGCGCTTGAATATGCACGCCGCGCCGCACAAGCAGCGCCTGGAGATCCGCAGCTTTGGTTTCTGCTCGGCTACGCAGCACGGCTTGATTCGAAGTATCAGGAATCGGCAGATGCTTACAGCCGCGGTCTCCGGCTGAACCCTTCATCACCCGAGGGCACCTCAGGGCTTGCCCAGACCTACAGCGTAATGGGCCGAACCGAAGAAGCCGTCCGTCTTCTGAAGCAGCTGGTGGAGAATGACCCAAGGCGCAGAGATGATCTGCTATTGCTCGGAGATCTCACGATGCGGTCGTCAGACTATACGGGCGCTCTGGATTGGCTAAGCAAAGCGGAACGGCTGAGGCCGGATGCCCGGTCTGAATTGCTGATGGCAATCTGCTTCCAGCACCTGAAGGAGATGGATCAAGCTGACAAGTATCTTGAGCTTGCGAAGCATCGCGCGCCTGACAACCCGGATGTTCAACGATCGATGGCGGGGTATTACCGTGAGACCGGAAACTATGAAGCGGCGATTGCAGCGCTGAAGTCAATCGGCAGCCCGAAACCCGATGTGATCGCCGAGCTCGCCTACACCTACCAGCTTGACGGCAAACCGGATGATTCGGCCACTCTGTACGCTCAAGCCGCTAATGCTTTGCCCAAGGATCTCGGACTACAACTGTCTGCGGCGCAGGCCGATATAGCTGTAGGCGGCATCGAGAAGGCGAAACCGTTTATCGAACGAGCCAACGCCATCGACGCCAACTACTATCGGCTGCATGCAATCCGTGGGGAGGTTGCCAAGCTTGAGGAGCGCGATGAGGATGCCGCGCGAGAATACAGCGCCGCAATCACTAGACTGCCAGCAGCGCCAGCCGAGGGACAGCTCTATGGCATCCAGCTCCACATGGATCTGATGGAAGTCTACAAAGATCTAGGAGACGAAAGCGCGGCTCATCATGAACTGGAGACCGCCCAAGGGGAAATCAACGGGCTAAGCGACCAATCATCCAGCAGGGGGCAGTTTCTGCGCTTGCGAGCTTTGATTGGAATGGATGCAGGCAATCTCGATGCAGCGTTGAAAGATATCGATGCAGCGCTCGCAATCAACGCGCATGATCGGGATGATCTGCAACTTGAGGGAGATATCCTGATGAAACTCGGTCGCACCGAGGATGCCATCAGGACGTATAAGCAGGTTCTCGCAGTGGATGCGGACAACCGTTTTGCGCTCACTTCCCTTGGGTATGCGTCACGCGCTGCAGGGCACGATCAGGATGCTGAGGAGTATTTCCTGCGCCTGGCAGAAGTCGCTCCATCGTTGTATGTACCGTACCTTGCGCTCGGAGACCTCTATACTGCCGACCGCGAATTCACAAAGGCCGAGGACGCGTACAGCAAAGCGTACGCACTGGATCCGCGAAAGCCCCTGATTATGGCGGGTGGAATGAACGCCGGTCTCGAGGCTCATGATCTTGACCGCGCCGGTATCTGGCTAAGTCGAGTCAGCAGCGGCATGAATAAGCAGCCCGAGGTCCTTCGAGAAAAGGAAAGGTATCTCAGCTTCAAAGGGGATTACCTGGCATCGGCAGAAGTTGGCCGTGAAGCAATAAAGGTGTTGCCCAAAGATAGAGATGTGGTTGTTTATCTTGGTTACGATCTGCTCCGTCTGAAGGAGTACGACGAGTTGCTGAATCTGACGTCGAAGTATCTGACTATTCTTCCGAAAGAACCTGACATTCCCTTACTTGCAGGCTACGTGCACAAAGCCCGAGGGCTCAGTGAGCAGGCGCAGAGCGACTTTACCGAGACACTGGTTCGGGACCCAGAAGTAGTAACGGCCTACGTGAATAGGGGCTATATGTCGAACGACATGCATCAGGCGCGTGCGGCTGCAGTGGACTTTGAATCAGCCTTGAAGAGAGAGCCGAACAATGGCGAGGCGCATCTTGGGCTTGCTTATGCGGATCTCGAACTCCACAAGCCACAGGCAGCGTTGCAGGAGACCGATCTGGCGGAGCGTACGCTGGGCGATTCGAGAGAAATTCACGTAATACGCGCAACCGCGTATGGGCGGCAGGACATGATGATCAAGGCTGCCGGTGAATACAGGGCTGCGTTGAAGTACACACCCGATGATGGAGCACTGCATCTTGGATTGGGGAACGCATTATTCCAAGAGCGGCAGTATCACGAAGCGATTGACGAGCTCCAAATCGCTGTGAAGGACTCTCCCGATGACGCAGCTGTTTATGCATTGCTCGCCCGCGCATATGCAAATCTGGAGAATCGCGATCAGACATTGGTGAACGTACAACTGGCCGAGCAGCACGCCCAACCAGCGAAAAGCAGTTCCGACGGTTCGGGATCCACACAAAGTGAGATCTTTGTTTCTACCGGTGAAGCCTTGAGCACATTGGGTGACCACGCAGCCGCAATGGAACGCTTTCGGAGGGCACTCACGGCTCCTGGCAGCGATCGCGTTGGCGTTCGTTTGGCCATAGCGCAACTGATGGCAGTACAGGGCCATTCAGAGGATGCGGAGAGACAAATTGCACTTGCCCAGATGGAGGGGGCGGCCGGTGAGGCGGCTCCGCCGAATGGCAGCCAGTTTATCGAGGCCGCGGACGTGTTCCGGTCCATGCACGACTACCAACTGTCGCAAACCTATCTCGAGCGTGCAAAGGCGGCTGGGGCACCGGACACAGAAGTGCGGATTGGGCTTGCGAATAACTATCTTGCACTGGGAGATACTACCAGAGCACAGGCGGAATTAGCGGCGGTCAGTGCTGTTGCAGATAATACCCCGGATTACCAATATCTGCTGGCCGAGGCCAATGTTCTTCGCCAGCAGCATCATGACGCCCAGGCTCTCACCTCTTTTGCGCAGGCCTCGAATGCGGAAGGTGAAGATCAAACGGCCGAGCAGGGACTGCTGCAGGCGGGAGCGGATGAAGGATTGAGGATCACACCTCAAGTGAGTCTTCTTTCCAACACTGCGGTAGAGCCGATCTTTGAAGACTCGACAGTCTATGTTCTGGACTCGAAACTCGACGCTTCATTTCCAGTGCCAAGTTCCGATACCGCTCAGCTTCCACCGCCACGTTCTTCCCTTGAGACGCAATCAACGAACGCATATCACCTGCACCTTGGCCATCTGCCAACCGCATCCGGATTTTTCCAGGTGCGCAATGCGCGTGGAGAAATATCTGTCCCCGCGACAAACTCGATTGTTGACCGTGATACGACCGACTATGCACTTAATGTGGGCCTAAATCCGACAATCAATATCGGTAACAATGTGTTGACCTTCGACAGCGGGATTCAGGCGACTGTTCGCCGTGATTCCGAGTCTCCGGTTGCAATGAACCAGAACCTGTTTCGCGAATTCGCCTACATGTCGACAAGTTCATTCTTCAACGTGGTGTCGGCCAGCGGATACGCGATACGCGAGGCGGGCCCATTTACCGAATCAAATCTCCATTCGGTCACAACCGCAGCCGCTGTTGATTTTCGCGTCGGAGCGCCCTGGGGAAACACTGCATTAGTTACTGGGTGGGGAGCCAATGATGAACAGATCGCGCCAGTAAACTACGAGGTCTACTACACCTCTTCCTACATAGGTCTCGCACGTAAGTTCGGTGAGCGGTTCAACTTGAGGGGCGTAGCAGAAGACGTCCGTGCGTGGCGAGTGGTGAAGACGAATTGGGGCATTGCACAGAACCTGCGTCCGGCAGGAGTTGTTGATTTCGCACCTAACCATAAGTGGGATCTGCAGGTGTCTAGCGCCTACTCGAACGTTCGAAGTTTTCACGCTTACGACGCCATCCAGAACGGGTTTTCCCTCTCCTACGCAAGGCCTTTTCGCCGTAAGTTCAATGACGAATCCGGAACGGTTGTACTTGAGTATCCAATTCGATTGTCAGCAGGCATGCAACAGGAATCCTTCTTTAATTTTGCGGGAGGTCACAATCAACAGTTCAGGCCTTATGTACAAATCAGTCTATTTTGAGGGCGGAATCCGATGAAGATATGTTTAGTTGCGACTTTTCCACCAAGTGGACGCCAGTTGAATGAGTACGCATTTCATATTGCGCGAGAACTGACAAAGAGTCCGGGCGTTGAATTGACGATTCTCGCCGACGAGTTGACGGACTACGAGTTCGCAACCGACGAGAACGGCAAATCATTGAAGGCAGACCAGCAATCAGAGTTGCCGGGCTTCACCGTGATTCGTTGCTGGAAGTTTGGCAGCCTTCTAAATCCGGCCCGCCTGATCAATACAATTCGGCAACTGAAACCTGACGTCGTATGGTACAACCTGGTCTTCTCAAGTTTCGCAACGCCTGCGAATCCGGTTGCTGCATTTGCGGGTCTCTCTGCGCCTGCTCTCACCCAAGCCGCAGGCTATTTCACACACATTACCTTGCACCACATCATCGAACACGTTGACTTTGCAGCGGCCGGCGTGAGACGGGAGAGGCTGTTTCGATTCGGCACCAACCTTGCAACCAGGGCATTGCTGAAAGCACATTCAGTTTCTGTTTTGCTTCCTCATTACCGAAGCACGCTCAATGCGAAGTATGGCGCCCGTAACGTACTTCTCGGCAATCACGGGACGTTTTCTTCGACTCCGGACCCTCCGGAGTTTACCAGGCGTGGCAATCCGGATCTACGCATCCTGGCGATAGGCCACTGGGGAACGTACAAACGCCTGGAGACACTCATGAGCGCTTTTCCAAAGGTCCTGGAGAAAGTTCCGAATGCAAGGCTAATCGTTGCAGGCGCGAATCATCACACAAAGGCCGGATATTGGGAATCGATTCGGGATGCGCAGCCACGGGACCTTCCCATCGAGTTTCGCGGATACGTTCCGGAAGAAGCCATTCCGGAATTGTTTCAGTCAACGTCGATCCTAGTGTTGCCTTATGATTCGGCGACTGGATCAAGCGGCCCCGCACATCAGGCATGCGAGTATGGGGTGCCGATTGTGTGCGCCGACATCGACGACTTTAAGGAAATGGTCGGGCGGGAGAATATGGCTGTTCGATTTTACAGAAAGGGAGATCCGGATGACCTGGCTGAACAATTCATTACCATTCTGAAATCTGCGGATTTGCAACGCCAGATGGCGGAGCATAACTTTGCAGCCGGCGTCGAGATGACGATGACAAGCGTTGTCAGGAACTATCTCCGCTGGTTCGAACTCCACAAGTGTAAAAGAGCGATGCGCCACGGAGCTCAGGTTCCAGAGCGGCTGCGTATATCGCCTCCTTCGTTCTGTGCGACCAGGTTCACAACCGACATGAGTGCGCAGCCAGCAGTATTAGTCCAGCGAGCAGGCGGGTTTGATGGAAAGACCTGTGAGGACCCAGAACAGGCTGGTGTTCATGCCGACCGTGGGATAGACCTCTTCGCAGGAAGTTGCCGAAATACGATGACACATCTTGGAAATGATGAATTGGATCGGCCGAATCCGACAGTCGGCATTAGTTTATGAGACCAAGAGTCGAATCGGAACGGCTTGAGAGCCAGGTGGCCGGCAACCTCGCACGCATTGAGTTTGTTGAGTCGATTGGAAGGAGTACATCATGACTAAGTTGCGTGCTCGCAGGATTCTTCACTTGAATCTGAATTGGGCGATCCCAGGCCTGTTGATGCCCATGCTCTCAATCGGATGTGGGTCTATGAATGTCACCGGTACGCTTGGCACTCCAACGGTGGCCATCTCCGCCAACCCCTCTTCAATCGGAGCTGGAAGCTCGTCCACATTGACCGTATCCGCGAGCAACGCGACACAGGTCACGGTGACTGGATCCGACGGGACTACGTTTACCTTGCAGCCGAACGGCGGAACGCAGTCAGTTAGCCCAAAAGCTACCACGACTTACACCGCGGCCGCGAGTGGAGGGGGCGGGTCAGCTTCGGCTACTGCAATCGTCACGGTGACTGCTGCTGCTGTGCCAACGGTGACCATTGTTGCCAGTCCTGCGTCGGTCGCCGCTGGAGGATCTTCAACGTTGACGGTGACAGCGAGCAACGCTACCCAGGTCACAGTGACTGGAACCGATGGAAGCACATATGCTCTGCAACCGAACGGAGGAACACAGGCGGTTAGTCCCAAAGTGACCACCACCTATACTGCGACCGCGACTGGAGGGGGCGGATCAGCATCGGCTACTGCGACCGTGACTGTTACCTCTGCAGCCGCGCCGACAGTGACAATTACTGCCAATCCCGCCTCGATTTCAGTTGGAGGCTCTTCTACATTGACGGTGACTGCAAGCAACGCGACCCAGATCACGGTGACCGGAACCGACGGCAGCACATATACCCTCCCGCCGAGCGGAGGTACACAGGTCGTTAGTCCAAGTGCGACCACCACCTACACTGCAATCGCGACTGGAGGGGGCGCGACAGCTACAGCTACCGCGACCCTGACGGTGAGCGCCGCTACCGCCCCAACGGTGACCATTGTTGCCAGCCCCACCTCGATCACTGCTGGAGGCTCTTCTACCTTGACGGTGACCGCAAGCAATGCTGCGCAGGTGACGGTGACCGGAAGCGACGGCAGCACATATACCCTCCAGCCGAGCGGAGGTACGCAGGCCGTTAGCCCAAAAGCAACCACCGCCTACACCGCGACCGCGACTGGAGGCGGCGGGTCAACTACAGCTACTGCGACGGTGACGGTGACGGCGGCTGGTAGCGTGCAATCGATTGATCATGTCATCTTCATGCTGCAGGAGAACCATTCATTTGACAATTACTTTGGCATGCTCAATCCGTACCGAATTGCGAACGGTTGGAACGTGGGAGACGATGGAAACACGTATAACGTGGATGGTATCGACGACAAACTGACGACGATCAGCAACGAGGACGATCAAGGAACGTCGTACTCCCTCTTCAAATTCACTAGCACCTGCGTGGACGACATGAGCTCCGATTGGCTATCAAGCTATGGAGATGCCAACAGATACGATTTTCTTACTACGCGGCCTATCGAAATGGACGGCTTCGTGCACAATGCGGAAGGGTACGCGAACAGTTGCGTAAATGGAGGCGGTAGTTGCGCCGGCAAGTTCACTGATTTGACTGGCCAGCGCTCAATGGGCTATTACGATGAAGGCTTTCTAAATTACTACTACTACATGGCATCGCAATTTGCTGTCTCTGACCGCTGGTTTTCGCCAGTATCAAGCAAGAGTATCGACAACCGTATTGCAACATTCACCGGCGGCACCACGCAGGGCCTGGTGAGGGATCCGGGAGGCGATGACCATCTGTCTCAGCTTGATATTCCCACGATCTTTCAGGAACTGGACGCAGCCAACGTATCTTGGAAAATCTACTACACGGTTACAGAGGGCTATTGCCTCGACTACGATGACTGCAACGGCTCAGCCTATGACAAGTTTCCGGCAACAGACTTCTCTAACCTCACTTATGCGTATCAGTATTTGCATGAGAATCCGAGCGGGGGGGCCTGCGCTCCTCCTACGGTGCAGTCTAGCGCCGTTGGCGATTCGAGCAATTCCTTCTGCATCGATACGAATCACATTGCCCCGCTGACTACCTACTACACAGATCTAACCAACAACACGCTTCCAAGCTTTGCATTTATCGAGGCCGGCTACGGCAACAATGACGAACATCCAGGATCTGGCCAATCGGTTCTGTTAGGGCAGGCGGAGGTAGCACAGGTTGTGAATAGCTTCATGGCGAGCCCTGAGTGGAGTAATTCCGTTTTCTTCTTTGCTTACGATGAGGGCGGCGGACCTTACGACCACGTCCCGCCCGTACCGGGGCATTCGAACGACAACACCGATGCATCACTTGGAACCATTCCGGATATCTCGACAATTGCAGTGAACCCGGACTCATACGACCCGTGTCTGCCTCCGGGGGGGACGCCGACCCTGCATTGCGATCTGCTGTCGAACTACCCCGGTGCAAATTCGGCGGACGCGCCCGCAGTCGACGGCTTTGCCGCGCAACTCGGGTTCCGGTTGCCAAACATCATTATTTCACCATTCACAAGGAAGCATTATGTTTCGCACACACCGATGGATCATACGGCGGTTATTAAGTTTGTCGAAAACAGATTCATTGGCAGCAACGTGTCGCTGACGCCACGAGATGCGATACAGCCGGATTTATTAGAGTTCTTCGACTTCAACAATATCCCATGGGCCACTCCACCGACCCCACCAACTCCGGTGACAGCCGAGTCGTTGGGATACGATCCGTGCACGCCCTCGAGCTTCGCTCCCTCAGTGCGCCGCAAATGAGAGCGTGTTGTGACTACTTGTTTAACCGGACCAGAAAAACAAGAGGCAAGCTGGCAACATAGTCCCGCTACACGCATCCAAATGAATATCAGCGTGTAGCGGAGACCAAGATGAACATGATCGCAAATGAGTCACGCAAATGGATTGCAGTTATTGCGATCGTGGTTGTATCAGGAACTCGCGCCTGGGCAGGGGATGTGTTAAAAATCACCATCCCCAAACATAGCGAGTTGACTCCCGTGCAAAAGCTAAATCGGGAGGGCGTTGAAGCTGTTGAGAAGCACCAGTTTCAGGATGCGGCTTCGCTTTTCTACAAGGCATATCTTTACGATCCTGCTGACCCTTTCACATTGAACAACCTGGGCTATATCTCCGAGTTAGAGGGAGAGCTCGATCGGGCCAAGAAGTTCTATACTTTGGCCTCGGAGCAAGGCTCGAACGCAAACATAGACCGGAGCAATGCCAAGCAGTTGGAGGGAAAGCCGATGCAGGAGGCCTTCCAGAGCCTCCACGATGTCCCAATGCGGGTCAATCGAATGAATGTGAACGCCCTGAACCTTCTTTCCAAGGATAGGGGACAGGAGGCTGTTGCACTGCTCCGTCAGACGATTCTCCTCGATCCGGGGAATCCATTTACATTGAACAATCTGGGAGTCGCTTACGAGGCTGTTGGAGACTATGAGAGCGCCTTGAAATATTACAGGTCGGCGGCCTCGTTGAACTCCTCGGAAACTGTAGTCGTGACCCTCGATCCCTTATGGGTAGGAAAACCGGTGAGTGCCATGGCGACGGCGAGTCTGAAGAGGCTGGACGAGCGGGTGAAAAAGTTGGGTGGCGCACAGGTGGACTCCAAGTTATTTACCATGCGGGGAGTGTTTGCAGCAAATGGAAACGATTGGCGTACTGCAAGACAGGATTTTCTTCATGCCTACTCACTCGATCCATCTAGTGCATTCTCGCTGAATAATCGTGGCTTTGTTGCGGAGATGGACGGCGACCTCGAGACCGCGCAGTTCTATTATGAAAAGGCCAGGAAGGCCTTTGACGCAGATGCAAAGGTTGGCTTGGCGACGCAGCAGGTAGCCGAGGGGAAGAAGCTTTTTACGGTCGCCGCCGGAAGCGGTCGCCAAGTCGAGAATCAGCTGGACATATATGGTGCACAACGTCACCGGGAAACCGGTCCGATTGAACTGACTCCACGCGGTAACACGCCGAATGGTGATTCCAGCGTGGCTCCGGCAAAGTCGCATTTGTCAGGCACTGAGCCTGCGGCTGTGCCCGCAGTGCCGTAATTGAATAACCCTCATAAGGAGCCCGCTCAAATGACCAAGCAGCAAGCCATGACTTCGTTATATCAATCGATGACGTTGCTTTCCCGCCTGCTGCTAGTGTCTCGGGATGACAATGAGTTGTCATCGTCGAAAATGCCGGAATTGAGTTCAGAGATTCGAAACATCACGCGTGGAGAGTTTGATGCGTTGGTGAATTTAGCTAACTCAAACCATGTGATTGTGCGCGGACTGGAAGTTGTTCTGGACATAGTGCGCAAGGCGAAGGACGACACCCGTATTGAATGGGCAGAGACGGCCCTTGCAGTTGAGCGGGCGCGGATCGGTACGGCACTCATGTTTCTTGAAGAGATTTGCCGGGTCTTCGAATATGAAGGGCGTAGCGTTGCCGTGATCAAATCGCTTGACCACTGGCCGGATCTTGGCAGCGACCTTGATCTGTACACAGATGCAAACCCGAAAAACATATCGAAACTCATGGCAGACCACTTCGGCGCGCAGATTGCGTCACGAAGCTGGGGAGACCGGTTGGCCGGCAAATGGAACTTTCTTATACCTGGATTACGTGAGGCGGTTGAGGTTCACGTAGGCCGCCTCGGACAAACGGGCGAACAGGTCACAATTGCGTCGCACCTAATGGAACGGACGCGGCGGGTGATGGTTGGCAACCATAGCTTTCGCGTAACTTCAACCTCCGACCGGCTAATGATTTCCACTCTGCAGCGAATGTACCGCCATTTCTACTTTCGCCTGTGCGACGTGATCGACTCTGCCGCGCTTGTTGAAATGGGCGCTATTGAATGGCAGGATTTACGCTACTGTGCAGCCAATGCCGGCATTTGGGAAGGTGTTGCGACTTATCTGGTGATCGTGTCGGACTACGTGAGGAAATACCGCGGCTGCGGGCTCGAGTTACCGCACTTCGTGAGAGCAGCAGCGCGCTTTGGGGGCGATGATGTCTTTTATGCTCGTGAGTTTCTACGAGTTCCGATCATGCCCCAGTCTATCAGACTTTATGGGACTCAACTCGCTGGCCTTATGCGAAATCTAGAGCTGGTGAGCGGAGCGCGGCTTAGCCTTTTGCCATGGCTCGCTACAGCAGCTCTGGTGGGGCAAAGAATTACTGGGAGCGATAAGGGCATTTGGTAGGCAAGTGACTTCAGCCCGGGCTCGGAAGTATGAACGGGCAAATTTGATTCATTCCATTCAACCTTGGGTTAACCGAGAGGGGGTGCCGGGAGTTTTTTCTCGGCAAAAAACATCATGGACAATCGGCCTATTTCAGTTCGTAGATCAATCACTAGTGCTGTGCCAACTTCGGTGGGCTCCAGCCGCATGATGCAGGATGCAGGGGCTTCCACTTGGCTGCCCGGAGGGCCACCGATTCCCGCTGTGGCCTATGCTGCGAATTCGCAAGCGGTAATGATGGCGACTTCGCGGCCCATATTTACGGTCGACCCGTTGGCAGTAAAGGGCGATAAAACATCGAGCGCGATATCGTTCGTGGTTCATGCTGTTGCAATCACTCTGATTCTGACAGTGGCGTTGAATGTTCGCTCAGCCGTCACACTGAAGCCTGCCACTCTCGTGACGCCAGTGGACTTCAAAATAACCGCACCACCACCAATCATGCCAGTGGCAAAGGTGCAAGGCGGCGGTGGTGGCGGCGGCGCGCATGAGGTGGTGGAACCCATCAAGGGAAGGCAACCTAAGGTGGCAAAAGATCAGATTACTCCTCCACAGATCATCCGGATTGATCGGCCCAAACTGGGTGTTGAGCCAACCGAGATGACAAAGATTCCTGACAATAGCAACCTTCCCAATCTCGGCATGAGCCAATCGCCGCAGATCGCAATGGCTTCCCAGGGAAGTGGAAGCGGGTCGGGATTTGGTCATGGACTTGGTGGCGGCATTGGCGGGGGCCGCGGCATTGGCGCGGGTCCAGGCAGCGGTGGCGGCTACGGTGGCGGCTTGATGAGTGTGGGCGGCGGCGTAAGCGCACCGCAGGTCATCCATTCCGTTGAGCCGGCGTTCACAGACGAGGCACGCCGAGCTAACTATCAGGGGAATGTTTCGGTGCAGCTCATTGTGGATTCAGAAGGGAATCCGCAGAATGTTCACCTGGTGAGTCATCTAGGCATGGGATTGGATGAGAAGGCCATTGAGGCAGTAAGACAGTACAAATTCAAGCCGGCCATGTACCAGGGGCATCCAGTTGCTGTGCAAATCCTGATTGATGTGGACTTCCACTTGCATTGATTTCGATTAGCATAGTATTGCGCAATAAGAAGAGGAACCCCTTCGGGGTTCCTCAGACTGCTGACAAAGTATAAAGAAAGGCTCTCGTATTTTACGGGAGCCTTTTGTATTTGGCTTTATGCGGCAGAAAGCAAAGGCGCACCAGTAGGAGCTTTAGTTGGTATTGATCGAGGTGCTAAGACCGACGGCGCACTTGGTGCGGAAGGTCGACGGAATGGAAGATGTCAGTCTTTATCCGTATGCGGGCAAGGATCTTTACTGCGAAGACGACGGGCGTCGGGTGCTTGATCCAACGGTATTGTTCAAACTGTGGATTCTTCCCTTTCTGTATTGAGTTCGCTTGGTCCGGCATTTGATGCGGAGGAGGATGCGAACGTGACCTGCCGTTGGCTTTGCCTGACGTGAAGATGCGTGATACGGTGTCGGAAGCTTCGATGGTGAGCCAGAACCTCTAGGACCCTGGCGAATGGCCCTTGGATTCTGCAGGGCCACAGGATTGACTCAATATATTATTGACTAACCGCCTGAGCTGTTTGCGTATGCCCAGCAGCGGGCTTTTTAGCATAGTAACCTTTGCGCGTTCTCACGGTCATCTTGCCATGCTTGGGTGCGTTTGCTTCGACCCGTACAGTGCGGTAACCTTCGATGCTGGCCGGCTTGGAGGAGCGATATCCAATGGTGTACTGGTCCCGGATATCATGTGCGACTTCAGCAGCGATATCATCCACATCCTCAAGGGAACGTGGAAAATAAGCGATGCCGCCCGTCTCCGAAGACAGCCGCTCAAGGGCGGTTCTGGCCCGTGTTGCCTCATCCTTGTCCGCATCATAGAGCAGGCCGATGGTATAGACAACAGGGCCACCGAGGCCTTGCACCCGGCGGATGGCTTGCTCAAGTTCCAGACGCGACGCATTGTCCGCTCCATCGGTGATGACCAGCAGCACCTGTTTGGGGAGTTTTCCATGGTGGGCCAATTCGTCTGCCGAAGCAGCTACCGCATCATACATAGCTGTCGTTCCTTTGGAATCGAAGTGCGCGAGTCCGCGATTAAGCGCGGCGATGTCCGAAGTAAAACCTTGATCAAGGAAAGCACGATCCGAGAAGTTCACGATGAACATTAAGTCTCGTGGATTCGAAGCTCTTATCAGGTCCAACGCCGCTGAGTTGACTGCGGCACGCTTGTCCAGCATCGAGCCTGAGTTGTCGATGACAATGCCTAACGATACGGGCTGGTCCTGATGCAGAAATGAAGTAGTTGCCTGCGGAACGCCGTCTTCCCAGACGCGAAAATCGCCGCGGTTCAAATCCGAAACTATTCGGCCCTTTTCATCGACCACGGCACAGGTCAACAGAACCTCATCCACATCCTCATGCATAGTGTAGATGCCGTCCTGCCGCTTCTGAATTTCGCCAGGCCGAGCTACACCGAGAGGCGCAGTCGCAAGTGAAGGCGAACTTTCCTCGACATCGGGGCTGGGAATTGGATCGCGGTCCACGTCGAGTCGCCGTTGGACTTCCGGCCGTGTGGGATCGTGGCCCTGCAGCGCACCCTGGTCTTGTATGGAATCGCGGGTGGCACCGGGAGGGGTGGGTTGCGCCTGAGCCAAGGACTGTTGGGGCTGCGGCGAGGGCCAGACCCGAGTCTGGCAGCGCAAAGGCGGACCACTCAAGACAACCAAGGCTGCCACAGAAGTGACGCAGAGCGTGCGCGTTATCATGAAGGCTTTTGAGATCATAATAGAGTCATCCTGGATCATTCTGGCGGCCTTATTGGAGAACTGGATTCGAAGAAATCGCCGTTGGGTGTGCGCCGGAATCAATCTGATCCATCGGCAACTCCAATGAGAAGAGAGAAGTAGGTCCTTGGCCCGCATGCACCCAAATGCCATGGAATCCGTCGCGTAACTCAGGATGAAGAGACAGCAGGGCTGTCATCACCTGGGTAACTTGCCTTCGCGCACTCGGTGGATCGTGTAACTGCGCAGCCTGCGTTTGATCAGGCGCATACTGAACGTCGAGATCCAACGCGCCGAATGTGGTTGTCGTGTCAATATTGGTCACTTGAAAAGCTGAACCCTGCCCGCCGACCATCAGTGGTTGCTGGGCGACGGGAAGGTCAGTCGGCTTCACTCGTTCTTCTTCGTGCTGCAGCTTATCGAGATTGGGGCTCGACAGGAAATCCACAGGATCAAGAAAATAGGCAGCCATGCGGTAATAGAACCATGCATCCCAAGTCATCTTCTTATCGGCGAACTTACGCGCCGACACCCAATACCAGAGCCCATCGTGGCCTCCTTCAGTCATAGGTTTGCTGAAGAAACCGCCAAGCACCCAGCGATGATCGGGTGATTCCGACAGGACAAGTGCAATCTGTTGCGGCTTGGGAACGCCGGTTGCATGGAGGATAACAAGTGCATAACGGGCTGGCGGAAGATCAGTAAAGTTCATCACCACGACCGGGTTACCACAATAGAAATCCGTACGAGCCACACCGGGCGCCTCGGCGGACGCGTCCAGCGCATAAAGGCTATCGATTGTAATGGACGCATGCTGGACAAGTGGCCTTATGGTGTCGATCGAACTCGCAATTCCGCTGAAGTCCGCCGCAACCGCGGGCATGGTGTTTGCCCGAAGAGTTTGCACGTCCCCACTTTGCACTTCGCCAACCATGGCGCGAGCCGCGTTCGATATGGTATCGCGTTGAACAGGCGTCATTTGAGACTGAGTTTTGCAGGACGCGGCGCTTGCTGCCATGGGTTGCAAAGCGGCGGCAAGAACCAGAGACAACGGAAGCGTGCACGACACGCGTAACGACTTAGCTGGCATAGTTGCAGCCTTCCATGTTGATCATTGGGCAAGCGAAACGGGTATCTCCGCGAGCACTCAAATATATGATGCAAGTAAATTCTCGCCCGGCTACAGGAAGAAAGAAAATCGCGCAAAAGGTTGTTCTACCTACATTACGATCCGCTTGGGCTTTCATCTTCCGGGCGAATAGCTGCCCGCGACTGTTGAAGCAGTTGCCAGACCGCCATGTGTGTGAAGCCGCTGCACTGTCATCGCTATTGCAGAGCCTCCTCCTTCACAATCGTCGATTCGATATTCGCCCAAAGGGTCGCTGGATGATCCTCAATGGGGTACAATTCGCGAGCGGCTTGAGCAATGACGTCAAGAGCGGCCAAAAGAGCGCGACATAGTTCGCAGTTATGAAGATGCGGATGATCGGCGATCCTTTCGCAGGAGCAAATAATGTCGGGCAGTTTTCTCTGGAATTCTTCGCAGGATAAGTTGCAGGCGAGTTCCCTCATCTCATTCCCCCCGCTGCGGATGGTTCAGCAGGAATCTCCGCAGCTTCAACCGCGCTTTGTGCAGTTGGGACTTGCTGTTGCCGATAGAGCAATCGAGCAGGGAGGCGATTTCGCTGTGGTCAAACCCTTCGATATCATGAAGCACAAAGATGAGCCTGTAGCCAGCCGGTAGTTCATCGATAGCGCGCTGTAATGTCAGTCGGTCGATCGCTCCAGAGAGTGCTAAATCGCGAGCGCCAAAATATCGGCCCGGCCGTTGGTCAGAAGCCGGTTCCATCATTTCGTCCAGGGAGTTCAACTGGAGGCCCTTCTTGCGCAGGTACATCAGCACGACGTTAATGGTCAATCTGTGAATCCAGGTGGAGAGAGCCGATTCTGCTCGAAAGGTATGGATCTTGCGGTGGATCTGAAGGAAAGCTTCCTGGGTGAGATCTTCTGCTTCTTCTACACTGCCAGCGATGCGCAGACAAAGAGAATACACATGCTTCTTATGTATCGAGTAGAGCTGTGCGAAAGCATGGTGGTCGCCATTCCGGACGCGGGCCAATATGTCGGCCTGTTCGTTATTGGTGGCGTGACTGGGCCCAAGACGCAATACAGGCGCATTCGCAGCTCCCTTTGATAGTGACGGCGCAGTCTCGCGGGGCAACTGCGTTGAACAGATAAAGGAGGACATGCTTATCCTTGGCGGAACATTGAATTGGAATTACTTCAATCGGTCCCTTGCCGGTCTGAATTCGATGATCAATCTCTTCGGTAAAGCTTTGACCAACGAATTGAGCCGCAAGATCATCACATAATGATGTGATGCGCCTTTTCTCCTCAAGAAAGCAGAATCGATGGGGTTTTTTGCGAGAGGGACAATATTGCGCTCAAGAGAGTAAGGTGAGATTCATTCTCGATGAATGGCAGGGAACCCGTGAAGAAACAAGAAGCCAGCTTTAGTGCCCAGGCTAAACTGACACCATTGCGAGCTGCTCTCAAAGTCTGCAAACCCGAAAGACCTATTGAGGAACATTCAAAGGATTACAGGGGCGGCCCTCGTAATCTCATTCGATCACGCCGATGCCCGGCCCGTGTGTCTCCACAGTCAATGACCCAGTGATCCACTCTTCGTCCACCCTCTAAAACACTGATGCCCCAAGGTTCGCGCTTTACGAGCGCGAACCTTGAGGCCTAATTGCAGCGCTGAAGGGGAAGAAACTGCGACTGAGTCGGGTTGTTCAATTGAACAGCTTTCCTTCACCACCGATATACAACCAAGTCATCCAAATACACGGTGGCCTTTCCACTTCCGATGCCGTCGACTTGAAACTGCGTCTGAAGCGTGGGCGCCCATCCGAGCGCAAACGCCGACGGGACTGTCACATTAATATCCTGTTTGGCGCCATCCAGCGCTACCGAATGATAAGTTACGTTTCCAGAGTCATCGCGGGAAGTTTGGATCTGAACGTGATGCCATACATCGGGGCTCCAACTGCGCGGGTTGCAGGTTGCTGTCGATGACTTCCATTCGACGACTGGATGGTCAGGCGTTCCTTTGTTCTTGGTATATTGCCAGGTTCCTGAATAACCCGCGCACTGCATTGCGATGATTGCATTCTGACCATTCGACATTACTTGGTTCAAATCCATCTCCAGATTCCCTATGGCTGCAGAAGAGTTCTTGAAATACACCCATCCGTCGTAAAGAAAATTAGTAGCGGAAGAGTCATCATCAAATGAGACCGAATAACGCTCGTCGCCACTCCCCGAGAAGCTAGTGACAAACTCGCGGGCGGTCCCACTGTGTGAGGGTGAATTGACCAGACTCATCGTTCCGCTCGAACTGCCCGGTCCTCCATCATCGTGGGCGGCCTGCCAACCGCTCAATGCTTGGACGCTGCTGACACTGGTGGCATTTGAAGGAGGAACTGACCCGCTCTCTGATGCCGAGACCGAGACAGTGATGGGGACATCCGTCACGCACGAGGATCCATCATTGCCCCATGCCTTTACGTGCAGAGTATGCGAGCCAGCTCCGGCAGTGACGGGAAGATCGACGGAGCTTCCTTTCACCACTGAAGTATCAGGGCTGTTATCGAGCGAATAGCCCATCGTCGCGACGGATTGGGATGAACAGGTTGATGCGGTGGCCGAGAGGTTAAAAGGCGTCCCTACCTGACTTCCGCCGGAAGGGCTGTTGACAATTACGCCTGCGTACACGGGAACGGTTAGGACAGCTGATAGCGAGGAGAGGAGTGAGATCTTCTTGAGCATATTGATGCAACGAACGGAATGGAGCAGAATCATGGGTATGCCTCAACGGGAGATCTTTGCCCGCAAAAGTTAAAGTTGACGCATGACTTCCCGACGTCGCGGAGGTGCGGCGAAAGGAGCCGAATATTTGGTGTGGTTCGAGCGGGCTGGTCTGGAAAACCGTCACGCGTTAATGCCTGAACGGAACTCAGCAGCCTCTTTCAATTTATCTTTCGAATGGCAGCCACAGAACGGTGGGCAGTTCTATAGTGCCGGACATTTCTAAACTAAGAACGAAGGAGTTTGTGGTATTGCGGGATTTGCGGAGAAACTCCCAACCACTTTCTCGATTGTTCTAAAGCCTCCCGATGTCCAGGCAACTAATTAAAGGAATACTGCATCAATTAACGCTGAACCAATATTACCGAATCTTCTTGGACTTTAGTGCAGTGTTGACCTGGAAAAAGTGATATATGTGTCCAATTCGCGAGTTTCTATTGACGTCATCACAAGGTATGTTTTCAGTGTGAAACAACCACCAGTCAGTGCCAATGCGATCTTATTGAGCAGTTCCCGAGTGCCGACTAAGTCGTGTCTTTTGAGAGCACCTCACGAAAACAGATGCGATGCAAGTTATTCTCGTTCTTGCGGCACGAACAGACATCGATTAACCGATTCCTTGCATCGTGCCGCAATTACGGCGTAGGTTACTACGGCGTAGGTTACCAGCGAGAAATAGTTAGGTTATCCAAATAAACATTGCTTGAGCCGCTAGTTCCTAGGCCATCGATCTGGAATTGGGTTTGCACCACTCCAACCTGCCAACCCAGCGAAAACGATGAAGGGACGGTTGCGTTGATCGTCTGCTCGTCGCCATCCAACCATACGGACTTATAGGTTACGTAGCCGGAGTCATCACGCGAATAGCTTATTTGAACGTGGTGCCACACATCGGTCTGCCAGTTGGCCACATCGCAAGGTTGCGAAGAAGCGACCCATTTGGCCCCTGCGCCGCTGTATTCCCATTTTTTGGAATAGCCGCTGCACTGAAACGCATAGATTACGGTTTGACCATTCGCTGTAACTTGATTTGAATCCATTTCGAGGTTGGATATCGAGCTTCCGGAATCGATCCACACCCAGCCGTCGTAGACGAAATTCGATGAGACGACGTCGTTTGCGTAAGACACACTGTATATCTCACCGCCAGCATCAGTGAAGATAGAGGCAAACTGTCGTGCGGTACCGCTTTGCGATGGAGCGCTGACGAGGCTTGTTCCCCCCTCCGCCGTTCCAGGCGTACCCGCGTCGTGATTGAAATGCCAGGTATCAAGCAACTGCACGCTTGAGGCGACATTAGCATTGGAGGGAATGACGGGTGGGGATGAGGGTGGCATAATGACGTAGTCGCCCCTGGCGAAGCCACTGTTTGTCTTTCCTTCAACAACTGCAATCGCCTCGATGACCGTCGTTGCGGTAACAGGGATCGGGCCAGTGTAGACCGCCGAGGACGTAGTCGGTGCGGCGCCATTGGTGGTGTAATGAATGGTCGCCCCTGGCGTTGCATCAGACAGATTGACGCTCTGCGCGGACTTATAGGTTCCCGCCGCTGGTGAAAACACTGGCGTACTCACCGTGGAAGAGACGACAGTAATGTTGATGGGCAGATCTTCGCTGACTTTTGTTCCCCAGCATTTCACATGCAGAATGTGCGCACCTGGAGTTGCGCTGACCGACGCGGTAAATGATGTTGGGGTGATGGTTGTGGGGCCTGAGTCGATGGAATAGCCCATTGATGCTGCAGGTTTTGAAGAGCATGTGGTGGTGCTCGCGCTCAGCTGGAAGGGTGAAGCGACTTGGGCGCCGCTTGCAGGTGTCGTCACGGTGATGGCGTAGCCCGGGACGGTTGCGGCGATGAGCAACGATATTGAGCAAAATAACGGTTTCATTGATCCCCCAAAAGAATGGAATATTCCCTCGACAACGTGAAATTTCGTCGCTGGATCCAACCCGAAGCTTCTTCGTTGCATCTCATCTAGCGATGGCCTCCGGACTAATTTCAATGAGGGCGATGAAAGCACACGTCGACGCGGCGGATCTGGAAGCTGCCAGAATTCGCAGTATTCAATATGTGTGATCCAAGTGCAAGAAAAGAACAGACCTTACCTATACGTGCGCGGCTTTGCCTATTCGCAAGGACGGATTTCTCGAACCCGCAATGTTGTCGTTCAGATTTTCTCGTACGTTTTCGTTCGGATTAATTGTGAGCAGAATAGCACAGATGTTGTGAGTTATTGTGACTGTGATCACATAAAAGTTGCGCCATAACTGTGCCATTTGGGAAGTAAACAGACCCCACAGTGCCTGACCAACTTCGCATAATGCCCACGCGCGGTTGCAAGGAAACAAGTTACGCTTACGGGGAACCGTCAGAGAGTCTGAGCCGAAAGAGCTGTAAGTGATTATCTAACTTCAAAACATTTCTACTATATGAAATATAGATGCTCTAATTACGAAGAGCGTTAACTACGAAGAACTGCGGGCTTCGTTCATCGAAATAAAGCTCGATGAACGAATGCCGGTAGGGATTTCGTGGGAACTCAGACCGCCTGTGCAGACATCAATTCACAGTGAGATTGATTGTAGTTGTTACCGAGGCTGTGCCGCTGGTGCCGGTGACAGTAACGACGTAATTTCCGGCAGTTGTTCCTGCATTGGATGGATCATTCGCAGGAACACCGCTGACGCATCCTACGCACAATGCCGCAATTGCTGAGAAAAGCACCAAGCACAAAAGCGTCTGCCATTTACGCCGACGGAGAGGTAGACAGAAGATAAGAAATGCTGCGAGCGTTCCACCGCCGAGAGCGAGGTTGCGGTTGAATGGATCGTGCAGGGCAGCGGTAGATGCTCCCGTTGTACTAATAGTGATCGTCGAGGTAACTGCACTTGATCCGGAGATGACAGCGGGCTGTGCAGCCGTGCACGTTGGCGGATCCATGGCTCCTGCCGGACTGGAGGTGACAGCACAAGTCAATGTCACAGTGCCGGTAAAGCCACCGCTTGGGGTGATCGTGATAGTGGAAGCGGCGCTCCCTCCTGCTGACGCGACGGTGGCCGCTGTGCCGCTCAGCGTGAAAACAGATGGGAGGACGATTGTCAGAGAGACTGTTGTTGTCTCCGAGACGCCTCCTGCGGTGCCCGTTACTGTCAGCGTGTAGGCTCCCGTACTCGTTGTTGCCTGAGTGCTGATGGTGAGGATCGACGTTACAGCAGCCGTTCCCGAGATGGCCGGGGCTGCGCTGACCGAACACGTCGGCGCATCGGTCGTGCCTGAAGCGCCAGCACTAACAGCGCAGGTGAGCGCAACCGAACCCGTGAAGCCGCCGCTTGGCGTAATGGTGAGGGAGGAGGTTGTCGAACTTCCCTGAGCAATCGCTGCTGGCGGAGCGGCACTCAATGAGAAGGTGCCCGACCCCGCAGTGCTCTGGATGACGTACGCAGCCTTCTCTATCATGCTGGTGCCCACCGATGGGCTGATCGCAATCGCTTCGATTGTTTCAGATGCCCCCACCGAGATGGGTGTAGAGTATTGTGGCGATCCGGCCGAGGGCGAGCTTCCGTCCGTGGTGTAGTAGATTGCCGCGTCTGAGGTCGCACTGCTCAAGGCGACGCTCTGCGCGGCGCCGTAGGTGCCTGCCGCTGGTGTGAATATGGGAGGCAGCGCTTGCGTCGTGTAAGTCCAGCTCAGGATTTTCTGGCTCGCTGAAAGACCTCCAGAGCCTCCCGTAAAGCCGACGTAGGCAGTGTTCGCGCCCACCGTCTGGGGAATATTGATTGCCTGCGAATAAGTGAACTTATCGCCGGTTACCCCGTCGAGAAGATTCAAAGTGAGCGTGGTGCCATCGTAGGTGACAGTCGCCGTTATGCCGTCGTCGCTGTTCAACTGAATTCCGCTTGGACTTATATCCACCGTCGGGGTCACGGGTGGTTCCCCATTGGTATAGAAGCCGGTCGAATCGCTTCCTTCATTTTCGTAGTTATAGAAGTTGAACTTGATAGCGACACTGTTTGGGATATTCTGATAACCGAGCCCGGCAGAGTCTCCGCCAAGGGCCGTCGGTGAGTTGTTTTGAATGGTGAAAGTAAAGCCGTTTGCCTGCGCCTCAGACAACTGGAAAGTGAACACACTTGTGAACGCCTGGATGTTGATGGGCGTATTCCAGAAGACGCTTCCGGCCTCATTCAGTCCGCCATCCGTCAATTGCATGCGGGAGTCGTTGGAGGCCTTGGTGCTTCCGTTCAAGGTCAATCCAGCCGTAGAAGCAAAGCCGTTCGGGAAACTGATTGTCGTTCCGCCTGCTTGGATAACGTATGCGGCAGTCCCGATATCGCTATTTGCCAGGCTGGGGTCAATTGCAATCGCGTTGATCGTTTCAGAAATCGCAACCTTGATCGGCGATGCATACAGAGTTGAGGATGCGGATGGAGTCGAGCCGTCGATCGTGTAATAAATCTTCGCGTTCGCATCCGAGTCTGAGAGAGTCACCATCTGGGCGCTTGCGTAGGTGCCGCCAGCGGGTGAGAAGCTGATGAGAGGCGTCTGGTCAGTGAAGTTAAAAACCGCGCTACTGATCGCGCTCTGGATATAGCCGGCCGCGCTCGTGATGGCTTTCAGGGTTGTGTCCGTACTGATCGAGATCGGCCCAGTGTACAGATTCGACGCTGGCGTTGGAGTGGAACCATCGAGGGAATAGAAGATCTGTGAGGAGGGTGTCGCCGTAGTAAGCGTCACACTTTGGGTTGCGGCGAACGTGCCGCCGTTCGGAGAAATCGTAGGCGCAGCCGCGCTCGGCTCCCCGTTGAACAGTCCGTACACATCAACTTCGTTTTGAGCCACAACGTACACCTTGCCATTGGTCACCAGTGGAATGGAGAACTTTGTGGCAGTGCCCATGGAGTCGCGAGCTGAATTCGTGTCGCTCTCGTAGAGTGGAGTGGATAGGTTATTCGCAGGCCACGCATACAGCACAGCCTCGCCATAGGTCACGTACTGGTCTGCGCGCACAGCCCAGGCGATGCCGTTCTGTGTCCCATTGGAAGATATCGAGAAGGATGGGCCGGGGAAGGCTGAGTAGATGGAGGACTGGCTCGCTGGCTCGTTGGCCAATACTCCGTTCGTGAGTGGAAATAGTTTGGGATAATCCTTGCTTGCCCAGATATAAACATTGCCGTTCCAATAGGCCGGCGTGGCCCACATGCCCCCGATTTCACCGGTGATGTCTTGAAGCGCGTTGGTGTTGGAAGTGCCGCCGCTGTTAAATCCTCCCAGGTTGTCGCGGTTCAACACCAGGATCCGCCCTTCTTTGCCCGCCTCCACCAGAATGTGCGGATTTGCCCCCGACTGGTCCGGAATCATCAGAACGCCGCCTGCTCCCTGATCCAGATCGGAGTCGTTCAGATCTTGATAGTTATAAGAAGTAAACTCATCAGTTGGCGTGAGTCCGCCGTTCGCAAGATCGAAGGTGACGATGCTTTCGCCATACTCCGTATTTGCATTGAATGGAGGAACAGTCGTGTGCGTGCCATTACCGGTCGACACAAACATCCGTCCTCCAGTCGCGTCATCGTCAATCGGCAAACCTGCACCCGATCCCCAAATCCCAGACCCGTAATCATTCGGCGAAAGGCATAGCGCCGCACTCTGTGCCATCGTCGTCGCGTTATACGCGAAGAGCCAGCCATGGAACGGACCGATGTCTCCATGCGCGGCATAGCCGACGTAAACATAGCCGTTGTAGTAGTCCAGTGCAGGACGCTGATTCTCTATGAGCGGGTCGAATGCAAGTTGGCCGCCGGAACTGCCTTCTCCAGTGCCTGGCACAGTGGCAGCGATGACCACAGGGCTCGTCTGCACCGTGGGACTCGACTGCTCCGCTCCGGTAAGGATGTTGATTGCGTGTAACCGCGAGAAATAAGTGCCATTCTCAAGCGTGTTGCCCACAACGTACATGGTATTTGTCGCGGGATTGATAACTGGCGTGCCCGTAATGCCGATCGTGGGACCGATATCCCCTTGTGGTTTGATCCCTTGCGGATCAGCAGGTACCGCTGTCGCTCCCGCTCCCGCTCCGTGCGCGGCGTCAAGCAGCGTGATCTTCCAGATGGGCGACGCATTGGAGCCACCATTCGAATCCGCGTCGAAGGCATAGATCGAGTCGTTCTCCGTCGCAACGAATATGACATTGTGCACCTGGCCGTCACTCATCGTTAGCCCGGGAATATAAAGCGGCTGCGCATAAACAGTGCTATCGACCCCCAACGAAAACAGCTTGCCGAAGGAATTCACGTTTACGTTGGCAGGTGTCAGAGCTGTTTCCTGGGTGTTCTGACCTTCATGTGTTATGTCATAGCGCCATGTAGGGGAGGGCACTGGCGTCGGAGTTTGAGCCCGGCTGCTGACCGCGAAAAAGCAAAGCAAGGTTAGCGCGGTCGGAGCTAGAACCAAGCGCCTAACCAATTCAACGGCTATGCAGAACTTTTTGGACGAATCAACGGAACTGGGACAAATCAAATGTTTGAACATCAGGCACCCTTCCACCGTAAAACTGAATCCAAATAGATTGGCCGCAGGGGGAAAGCGGAGAACACAAAGACTGCTCACTATCAGTTTCGAACGATGCTCCTGTTGCAATCACGCTGATCCAGTCGCATAGCCCGGTTTGCAAAAAAACAACGCAGAGTAGCAAAGGATGGTTTTGAAAGAACGCTCGTCCCAAGAACTGACAATGGGTTTTGATGGCTCTACCAAGTGAACCGTTGCTTATACCCGAAATGGCAATTGGATATTGCTATAAAAAGACTGTATGCATGAGGTCAAAAATTCATGTCTTTTGGTTTTCGTCGTTGCTGCATTGCGCTCGTCCATAGGAACATACTTATCTTTCTGACTTTGTCGATGCTCTTTGCCGTCACTACTTCAGCTCAAAGACCAGTCGAAGCAATGTCAGGCCTCGCCTGGCAAGTTCGAGGTTCCTGGAAGGTCGACGGCAAAGACGCGCCGATTCTTTCCGGTGCTTACGTGCCAGCCGGGTCACTTCTGCATCCGGGCGCCGAAGATACGAGTGATTCGATCACAGTATTGCTGCCGGACGGTCAGCTCATTTTGTATGAATGCTTCACCCTGCAAGACTGTTCGCGCGGGTTTCGGGTACCCACAATCTTTCGCACACCAGAACCGCTCGCTGTCGACCTGCTCGCGCGAATTCATGAGTCGCTTGCTGCCAGCCATCCAGCGATAGGATCTACAACTCAGCAGGGCCTTCGGCTGCCGCGGGATGAACAAGTCGCCGTGCTTGACTCAGACAATCGAGTCCATGTCGAAGGTTTGGCCGCGCGCCTATCAAACGGCCGCTATACGTATGATCTTCGACCACTGGATCGCTCACACCCGCGACAGTTCCATCTCGAGCTTGAGAAGAACGGGCCCTATATCACGCTCGCTCTTCCTTCAGCGGGACTCTATCTTGTGACGTTGAGGGACGCCCTGAATGTAATGCGAATTGATCTTTTCATCGCCGCGGTTGAGCCTGCGCGGGCAGCAAACATTGCGAGATCCTATCGAGACGGTGCAACGTTGATGAGGGAATGGAACACGTATTACCTGGGCTGGCCCGTGCATGATTTTCAGCGGGCCTACCTCACGTCGCTCGTGCTGAGCCCTGATGCGCTTCCCAAAGACGGACTGGCAGCGGCGGCAGGCAACATTCCTTCCCAGGTGCGATCGCCCGCAGGAGTTGCCGATACTGCCGAAGATCGGACTCGAGTGGCAGCAGAGCCTGTGTTCGCTCCCAAGCCCGGCCTGTTCGACAAGGAAGTGGCAATCGCCCTTCAATGCAAGATGCCGGGCGCTACGATTCATTTCACGGTCGATGGCTCGCAACCGGTCTCCAACTCTCCGGTCTATCGCGCGCCGATCATGGTGAAAACAAGTGTGCTGACCGTTAAGTCGTTTGCCAGTGTTCCGGGAAGGAAGGATAGCCCTGTAGTGACCGGAATCTTTCGTATCAAGGAGTGACGGCAGGAGAATGATTGTTCTGCGGAAATGCCTGATCAATCAGTCGAACATTGAGATCGGAACTCAGTTGCGAGGCGCAGAGAGACGCTAGTTGCCCGCAAGGTGTATGTGTCCCAACAGGGCTATCGGGACTGTGTTGCGGGGGAGTGGGATACAACCTCAAATGGTCTCATCATGTCGTTGTCTTCATGTTCAAGCATGTGGCAGTGAAAGACATATCGACCGGTGTAACCTTCGAATCGAGCGATAATTGTCAGCACATCCCGAGGGTTCACGATCGCGGTGTCTTTCCACCCTGCTTCGTTAGGGGCAGGCGGGCGCTGAGTTCCCACCAGTTTCAGAGTTCCCTTGAGCAGAGCTGCCGGATCGAAGCCCTGCCGCTGAAGTATCTGAAACTGCACTAGGTGCAGGTGCATGGGGTGAGCATCGTCTGTTGTATTAATGAACCGCCATTTCTCTATTGTGTTCAACTCCACGACTTCCGTGACCGGGTCGTCGTATCCCTTGCCGTTGATTCGCACACCAAGCGATCGCCCTTGAGCGTCTAATTGCTCGGATAATATGAAATCCCTGGTGATGATAGAGGCAGCCTCATCCAGTTGTGTGAAAGACGGCGCAGGCGCCAGGCTGATGGTCTTCTTCTTTCCCGAGAGGGGCAGGGTTACGCGAAATTGCATCAACTCGTACAGTTGTGGATGGTGCATGACCATCATCTCCCAGCCGGGAAATGGGGCAGTGCCGTTATTCGATAAGGTCACCGTCTTGCCTTCGAGTCCGCTGAAGTCTACAACCACATCAACGCGTTCAGCAGGTCCAAGCAGGACTTTATTCAACGGAACAGGCTTCGGCAGAAAACCGCCGTCGGTTCCGATTTGAGTAAAGGGAACGAGTGAAGGGATATCGGTAGGTCGTTTCGCAAGATTTAGGTAAAGATTGAAGAAGCGCGAGTTAGCGCCATTGAGTATTCGAAAGCGATAAGGCCGCGGTTCAACATCCAGATAGGGATAGATCGATCCATTGACGACTGGAAGATCACCGAAAAACTCAGGACCCCATACACCCGGGAGAAGTTTCGCGCCATCCTCATGGGTGGGCGAGTAGACAAGCTGGCCTTCTGCATCCAACGTGCGGTCCTGCAATAAAAGCGGTACCTCGTAATCGCCTGAAGGCAATTCCATTGCACGTTCTTCGTCGCCGCGCAGGAGATAAAAGCCGGATAAGCCCGCATAAACATTCAACCGGGTAATACCTACTGCATGATCGTGATACCAAAGGGTCGTTGCGGGCTGACTATTTGGGTAATGGTAGCGAGCCGTTTGTCCGGGCGTAAACCACTTCTCCGGAAGCCCATCACTTTCGGAGGAGGTCCGTGCGCCGTGAAGATGCGGCACGGTTCGGACTGCAGGAGTCGGAGGCATCGCGCCATGTATGTGCGGGTCGATGTCGAAGATATGTCGAAGTGGCAAGTCGTTTTCCCATTGCACAGTAATTGGCATGCCGCGAAGAGCCTCGATGGTTGGCCCCGGATACTGACCTTCGAATCCCCACAGCCTTGTGGGAGGGAGTTGAGAATGCATCTGCCTGGTGAATTGCAAAATGCGGATGTGATATTGAACCTCATCCTTACCAGTTCTTAGCGGCGCCAGCCGCTTTGGAATAGGCAATGGATCCACATATCGGTCTAGCAAGTCAGGTTTGCGATACTGTAGAAGCGTATCGATGGGAACAAGATGAGCACCCGCATTGACGCCAGGCTCGAACATCAGGCCCGGCACGGATGCAATGCACAGCTTGAGAAAGTCGCGCCTCTTTTTTGAAATCATTTCACCTCGACGAGAGATAACCAGAATGAGGCGAACTACAAGTCAAGGGATATCTCGTTTCCCTCATCGCTCCCGGAGAGGTGTGCGTCGCGTTGCTCAAAGTTGAAGGCAAAGGAGTGAGAGCACAGCCTGAAGCCATCCCCGACTCCCGTGTCAGGCGTTTACAGACTGGGCCTCATTTGTATCTTGCCTTCGCGCCCCATCACCGATCCTCGCGGGGGCGTTGAGGTTTCTCTCGATAGGCAGGAAGACGCGAAAACATGTAATGCATCCATTCGCATGGCGATAGCTTCTGCACGAGATCCGGCCGTCGTACTTTTGGATGATTCCTTTGCTGATCCATAGTCCTAAGCCTGTTCCCTTGGTTGATTTTGTGCTGAAGAAAGGTTCAAAGAGCCGGCGCACATCCTCGTGCTTTATGCCAATCCCCGTATCCACGATTGAGATCGATGAGCTGAGCTCCTCCTTTGTCCAGTCGGTGATCTCGCGTATGCGGATTCCGAGGATGCCTCCTTCAGGCATGGCCTGGCTGGCGTTCATGACCAGGTTCAGAAACACTTGCCGAAGCTCTACAGGGAATCCCCGGACGAGACTTGAGGTTGTATATTTCTTTTCCACCTTGATGTGACTGGTCTGAAGAGCACTTTCCTGCAAAGCCAGCACGCTGTCAATCAATTCAGACAAATAAACAGAGATAGGTTGCTTCGACTCACGATAGAAGCTGAGCGTCTGCCGGGTTATGTGGCTCACACGGTCCAACTCCTGTTCGGCCTGTTCGGCGAAGCGCTGGGCATCGGGGTCCAACGAAGGATGGTTGCGCAGCAGGTAAAAGATGTTCGTGATGGCGGCGAGTGGATTATTGATTTCGTGGGCAATGATGCCTGCAACGCGTCCCATCGCTGCGAGTCTTTCGGCTTCACGGAGCGCCTCTTCCGCGCGCAGTTGGGCGGTAATGTCACGGCCTACTTCAAGAACCGCGTTGCCCTCGTCATTCACGGTCTTCCGGCACGCAACAATAATCTCCGCCCCGCTCTTGGTTTTCTGCGTCAAGTGACCTTGCCACGACCCGCGCTCGCGCAGTGTAGCTTCCACCTGGTTTCTCGAATCTGGAAACACCGTCTGCAGAATGCCGTGCATGTCTTTACCGAGCATCTCCTCCCGGCTCCAACCGTAAAGCGCCTCTGCGCCCGCGTTCCAGAATTGAGTCGATCCTTTCATATCGCGCACCGTTATGGCATCGGATGCAAGTTCAATCAGTTCCGAGCGCAGGCGAAACTGCTCCTCGCTCTTCCTCAACTCTTCAGTGCGCTCCTCGACGCGCTGTTCGAGTTCGCTGTTTAGTGTTTCCAACATGCGCGTTTTTCTGTGCAATTCCGCAAAGATTCCTACCTTTGAAAGCAACACTTCGGGAATAACGGGCACAGAGATGTAGTCGACTGCGCCACTACGATAGCCCTGGATTTTGTCGGAATCAGTGAGGTGTACCCCGGAGATGAAGATGATCGCAGTCTTCTGGAAGCGGGGATGCTGGCGGATTAGATCCGCAAGTTCAAACCCGTCCACATCAGGCATGCTTACATCCATCAGAACCACGGCGATATCATTTTTGAGAAGGATGTTGAGCGCTTCCTTGGCTGAAGTTGCCTTGATGAGGTTCTCTCCCAGCTTCGTAAGAATGACCTCGTAGCTCAGCAGTTTGGCGGGCTGATCGTCCACCATCAGAATGTTGACCTTCTCATTGGCCGTCATCAATTTGTTCCTTTGACCTAGCTTCTTTGCTTAGCGATGCAGCCAGACGCGCAACGCAGAGAGCAATTGCTCTGTGTTGACGGGCTTGGCAAGATATTCGGAAGCCCCCGCTTCGAGACATCTTTCGCGGTCCCCTTTCATCGCCTTCGCGGTCAAAGCAATGATCGGCAAACGCCGCAAAGCCTGATTTTGGCGGATTACCTGCATCGTTTCGTATCCGTCCATCTCCGGCATCATAATATCCATCAGAACGATCGCCAAGTCGCGAGTCGAATCGATTGTTTCGATAGCTTCCCGACCTGTGCCTGCCGAAAGTACCGTCATACCGCGGCGTTCAAGAACACTGCTCAGCGCAAAGATATTCCGCACATCATCATCAACGATAAGAACTTTACGCCCTGAAAGCGCATCGTCTGACCGATGGAGCCTGTCCAGCATTTTTTGTTTCTCCGGAGGTAGATCGGCGATGACGCGGTGAAGGAACAGAGCAGTTTCATCCAGAAGCCGCTCCGGCGACTCAACATCCTTGACGACGACACTTCGTGCCAATGTCCGCAACTGTGCATCCTCTTCCGCAGAGAGCTCTCTGCCGGTAAACACAACCACGGGCAAGTCTTTGAGCTTTGGATTATCGCGCAGCCGCTCAAGCACCTCGAATCCTGTCATATCCGGAAGCCGGAGATCGAGCACAACACAGTCGTAATTCACCTCCTCCAATGTATGCAAAGCCGATAAGCCGGAATCGGCAACATCGATATCAATGTCGTCTGAACCCAATAGCTCCCTGACGCTGAGCTGTTCAGCAGGATTGTCTTCTACTACTAAGAGCCGCTTGCGGCGCGGCTCCGCAAATAGGCGCATCCGCGTAAGAGCAGCCTCAAGATCTTCAGCCGATGAAGGTTTGGTGACAAATCCGAATGCGCCGCGGGAAAGGCCGTGATGCCGGTCTTCATCGAGTGTAAGCATCTGCACAGGAATGTGGCGGGTGGCCGGGTTCTGTTTGAGATGATTCAAAACTGACCAACCAAGCATGTCGGGAAGGAATACGTCGAGTGAGATCGCAGTCGGACGGTACTCCTGGGCGAGAGTCAATGCTTCGCTTCCCGTATGCGCGATCAGAACCTTGAATCCTTTGTCCCTGGATAGATCGCACACCACGCGGGCATAATGCAAATCGTCGTCGACAATGAGCAATACGGCATCGTCCTCGCTCAAATTATCGCGATCGTCTTCAATCCTTGCGTCCTGTTCGGCAACAGTTACCGTAGTGAGAAAGACCGGCTTTGCCTGCGAAGAGCCGCTGCGCTCGACCTTGCCTGTGCTGGCGGCGGCCGGACCTACATAAGTATCCGGCAGGAAAAGTGTGAATTTGCTTCCTTGTCCCGGTGCGCTCTTCAACTGGATCTCGCCCCCGAGAAGACTGGCAAGTTCGCGGCTGATCGCTAGGCCCAACCCGGTTCCACCGAACTTGCGGCTTGTGCCTGCGTCAGCTTGCTGAAACGCTTCGAAGATGATGCGCTGCTTCTCTGGAGGAATTCCAATGCCGGTATCGGTGACCTCGAATGCGATCACAGAAGCGGCGCCGCTCAGCACCGGGTGGTCCGCACTCCAGCCTCCTTTGGCATTCGAAACAGCAAGGCGCACGCTCCCTTGCTCGGTGAACTTGAACGCATTCGATAGCAGGTTCTTCAGCACCTGTTGTAAGCGCTTGGAGTCAGTCACAAGGCTTCGTCCCATGTGCGGATCGGCCGTCACTTCGAAGAGCAGCCTGCGATTTTCTGCTTCATGCCGGAATGGACGGGCGACTGCCTCGAGCAGGCCACCGAAGAAGACCTCTTCCGCCTCCACAGATACGGTTCCCGATTCGATCTTGGAAAGATCGAGAATGTCGCTGATCAGGTTCAGCAAATCGGTTCCTGCCCCGTGGATCGTGCGTGCGAACTCCACCTGCTTTGCAGAGAGGCTCCCGTCCGGGTTCTCGGCGAGTTGCTGACCGAGCACGAGAATGCTATTCAGCGGTGTCCGCAATTCGTGAGACATGTTGGCCAGGAATTCCGACTTGTACTTCGAAGTAAGCGCCAGCTCTCTGGCCTTTTCTTCGAGGGCGCGACGCGCCTGTTCAATCTCCTGGTTCTTGCGTTCCACTTCAAAGTTCTGCTCGGCAAGCTCCTGCGCCTTTTGTGCAAGCTGCTCATTGGTTTGCTGCAGTTCTTTCTGCTGGGTTTGAAGCTCGGTTGCGAGATTCTGCGATTGCTTCAACAAACCTTCCGTCTGCATCGTGGCTTCAATCGAGTTGAGCACGATTCCGATACTCGAAGTCAGTTGCTCAAGGAACGCCAGGTGCGATGCGGTGAAGGCACTCAGACTCGCCAGTTCAATGACTGCCTTGACGCGGTCTTCAAACAAAACCGGAAGCACGATCACATTCTTCGGCACGGCCTGGAACAATCCGGAACGAATTGGCGTGGATTTCCTGGGCAGTTCTGTGATGAGCATGCGCTGTTTTTCCGCTGCGCACTGGCCGATCAAGCCTTCACCCACCCGCACCTCTTCGCTGCTGCCTTCGGGCGAGTCCGCAAACGTAGACAACAGGGTCAGCGTTCCGGCGCCCACAGCTGGCTCGCTCGCCATCTGATAAATGACTCCCTGTTGCGCGCTGACCAGTGGAGCCAATTCAGACAGCAGCATTCTGCCTACCGTTCCAAGATCGCGCTGGCCTTGCAGCATCCCTGTGAATCGCGCGAGGTTCGTCTTGAGCCAGTCTTGCTCAGTGTTGCGATCCGTTGTTAGCCGGAGGTTATCGATCATGGTGTTGATGTTGTCTTTCAGCTCGGCCACTTCGCCTCGCGCTTCCACTTGAATGGAGCGCGTCAGATCGCCTTTGGTAACGGCCGTGGCCACTTCGGCGATGGCTCGTACCTGGTTCGTCAGATTGTCAGCCAGCAAGTTCACGTTGCCGGTAAGATCTTTCCACGTGCCGGCGGCTCCGGGCACGTTCGCCTGTCCGCCCAGACGCCCTTCGACGCCCACTTCGCGCGCCACTGTCGTTACTTGGTCTGCGAAGGTAGCCAGCGTGTCCGTCATATTATTGATGGTTTCTGCAAGCGCGGCGACTTCTCCCTTGGCATTGACGGTCAGCTTCTGTGTGAGAGCACCGTTGGCAACTGCCGTGACCACCTTCACAATGCCGCGGACTTGTTCCGTAAGGTTGGCAGCCATCACGTTGACGTTGTCGGTAAGATCCTTCCACGTGCCGGCTACGCCAGGAACAACCGCCTGTCCGCCCAGCTTTCCGTCCGTGCCCACTTCGCGGGCAACGCGCGTCACTTCAGCGGCGAAGGCATTCAGCTGGTCCACCATCGTGTTGATGGTGTCCTTCAGTTCCAGAATTTCGCCCTTCACATCCACCGTGATCTTGCGCGACAGGTCGCCTCTTGCCACGGCTGTCGTAACTTCTGCAATGTTTCTCACCTGCGCCGTAAGGTTGCCGGCCATTGCGTTCACTGAGTCGGTGAGATCTTTCCAGGTTCCCGCGACGCCGGGCACGTTGGCCTGACCGCCGAGCCGGCCCTCGGAGCCCACTTCGCGAGCAACGCGCGTCACCTCCGCAGCGAACGAGCGGAGCTGCTCCACCATGGTGTTAAGCGTCTCTTTGAGCTGCAGAATTTCGCCATGCACGTCCACTGTAATCTTGCGCGAAAGATCGCCATTCGCGATAGCTGTAGCCACTTCTGCAATGTTTCTCACCTGTGCCGTGAGGTTCCCGGCCATAAAGTTGACGGAGTCAGTAAGATCCTTCCACGTTCCGGCCACGCCCGGCACCTGCGCCTGTCCGCCGAGCTTTCCATCTGTACCAACTTCGCGGGCCACGCGCGTCACTTCGCCGGCGAATGCATTCAGCTGATCCACCATTGTATTAATGGTGTTCTTCAATTCCAGAATCTCGCCCTTCACGTCCACCGTGATCTTGCGCGAAAGGTCGCCGCGAGCCACGGCCGTAGTAACCTCGGCAATGTTTCTTACCTGCGCCGTCAGGTTCCCGGCCATGGAGTTGACCGAGTCGGTCAAATCCTTCCAGGTTCCCGCGACGCTTGGCACGTTGGCCTGTCCACCGAGGCGGCCTTCTGTTCCCACTTCGCGGGCAACGCGCGTCACTTCGCCGGCGAAACGGTTGAGCTGATCGACCATCGTATTGATGGTTTCCTTCAGCAGCAGAATCTCGCCGCTGACGTTCACCGTGATCTTCTTCGAGAGGTCGCCCGTCGCGATTGCGGTCGAGACTTCGGCGATATTTCTGACTTGGCCTGTAAGGTTACTGGCCATCGAGTTGACGGAATCCGTGAGATCTTTCCAGGTTCCCGCCACACCCGGTACCAGCGCCTGTCCGCCGAGCTTGCCATCAGTGCCTACTTCGCGGGCAACACGCGTCACTTCGGCGGCAAACGCGTTCAACTGATCCACCATCGTGTTGATGGTGTCTTTCAATTCCAGAATCTCGCCCTTCACATCCACTGTGATCTTGCGCGACAAATCTCCTCGGGCCACAGCCGTCGCAACCTCAGCGATGTTTCTTACTTGGCCGGTGAGGTTACTGGCCATGAAGTTGACGTTATCGGTGAGATCCTTCCACGTTCCCGCCACACCTGACACCTGCGCCTGTCCGCCCAGCTTTCCGTCAGTACCAACTTCGCGGGCCACGCGCGTCACTTCGCCCGCAAACGCGTTCAATTGGTCCACCATCGTGTTGATGGTGTTCTTCAGCTCCAGAATTTCGCCCTTCACGTCGACGGTAATTTTGCGCGACAAATCGCCGCGAGCAACGGCCGTAGTCACCTCAGCGATGTTCCTGACCTGCGCAGTCAGGTTGCCGGCCATCGAGTTTACCGAGTCGGTAAGATCCTTCCATGTTCCGGCCACTCCGGGCACGTTGGCCTGGCCGCCAAGGCGACCCTCCGTGCCGACTTCGCGCGCGACGCGCGTCACTTCGCCCGCGAATCGGTTGAGCTGATCCACCATGGTATTGAGCGTTTCTTTAAGCTGCAGGATTTCTCCGCGGACGTCCACCGTGATCTTGCGGGAAAGATCGCCGTTCGCAATAGCCGTCGCCACTTCGGCAATGTTGCGCACCTGTCCCGTCAAATTGCCGGCCATGAAGTTTACGTTGTCGGTTAGGTCCTTCCAGGTTCCAGCAACGCCGGGGACATTCGCCTGACCTCCGAGTTTCCCCTCTGTACCCACTTCGCGAGCCACGCGCGTCACTTCGCCGGCAAACGCGTTCAATTGGTCCACCATGGTGTTGATGGTGTCTTTCAGTTCCAAGATTTCGCCCTTCACGTCAACGGTAATCTTGCGTGACAAATCGCCGCGGGCCACGGCCGTTGTCACTTCCGCAATGTTTCTCACTTGCGCCGTCAGGTTGCCCGCCATCGCGTTCACTGAGTCGGTAAGATCCTTCCAGGTTCCCGCTACGCCGGGCACAACAGCTTGCCCGCCCAGTTTTCCGTCGGTACCCACCTCGCGAGCCACGCGCGTCACTTCAGAAGCGAACGAACGCAACTGGTCGACCATCGTGTTGATGGCCTCTTTCAACTGCAGAATTTCGCCTCGCACGTCCACCGTGATCTTGCGCGAAAGATCGCCGCTCGCCACAGCCGTCGCCACTTCCGCGATATTTCTCACCTGGCCCGTCAAGTTGCTGGCCATGGAGTTCACGGAGTCCGTCAAATCCTTCCAGGTTCCCGCCACCCCGGGAACTTGCGCTTGTCCGCCCAACTTTCCATCGGTACCCACTTCGCGCGCCACGCGGGTGACTTCTGCCGTGAAGACTCCGAGCTGCTGAATCATGGTGTTGACGATATTCGCGGAACGCAGAAACTCGCCTTCCAGGGGGCGCCCGTCAACATCGAGCCGAACCGTCTGAGTGAGATTGCCTTGCGCGACAGCGGCAATTGCCCGGGTAACTTCTGTGGTGGGGCGGAGCAGATCCTCCACCAGCGTGTTGACTGAGACCTCCATGTCGTCCCATGCCCCTCGGCGTTCATCCACGCGGATGCGCTCCCGGGTCTTGCCTTCTTTTCCAACCGCCTGACCAACACGCTTCAATTCAAATGCCATCCGCTCGTTGGCGGTCACAATCTCGTTAAAGTTGTCGGCGATTTTGCCCGGAAGTCCGGTCCATGAGACAGGAAGACGAACGCTGAAATCACCATTCTTCATCGTCTGCAGGCTTTGAAGGATGGAAACAAGGTAGCCGTCCACCGGCTGATCTGGAGTGTCTATTTTGGGGTCTTCCACTGTGCTTTTCCCGTTGCCGGCTTGCTGAACCGAGATCTCCATGGGTAGGAACAACTCCTGCGAGGAAGTACAAGGCGACCAATACGATCAGTGAATGGGCTTCAAAAAAGGACGCTGTCGGTGGTCTGCGATGTGTAGAGGCGTTTGAATAGATGCAGGAACCAGAAATTTGGTTGTCGGCGACCGAAATATCGCTTTAGTGAACGAGAAAACTGGGTGTTTCCCCCTTCCCGGCGGATGAATTGCCATTGGATTCTCCGCGATTGGGGACTCAAAAATGTCCGGAGTTGTATAGACACTGTGGATTCCATCGAATCACTGAGGACCGTGGGCATCAGTATAAGCGTTGTTGATTCAAATATTTATGGAGGCCTTCAGAGCATGGAAAGTTCCGCTGTTGGAATGACCGGGCGCGGCGATCCAGATGTGAAAGGTGTAGCGCAAGATGCTCATTGGATTGAGCGGGACCAAAGGCTGCGAGTCGCCATTCATTTTTGTGCGGAGTTGGGAAGCGATTGCCTGAGTTCGCCCATGCCACTCCATGGATCTTTTTGAAGACGCTTCTTCCACTTCAAGAATTCGGACACGAGAAAATGAGGTCTCTCCTCCATCTTCAGCTCCTCCCATCTCAAAGGAAGAGCCACGGGCATGCCCGAGCGTGCGCGCGGGGAATATGGTGCAATTGAAGTGGCTCCTCGCTCATTACGAAGATAGTCAAGATATATCTTGCCCTTCCGTGCCGCTTTGGTCATGCGTGTCAGATACAGACCCGGCGCATCCTTCTCCATGGCAAGCACCAGGTTGTGCGCAAACTCTTTCACGACCGGCCATGGATTCGAGGCACGGATCGGAGCGACAATATGCAGACCATTGCCTCCCGTTATCTTCAGAAAACTCTCCAGGCCGTGTTTCTTCAGGCGCTCTCTCACTTCAGCGGCGGCCGTGGAGAGTGTCTTCCAGTCAATTGCAGAGTCCGGGTCGAGATCGAAGATCAGCCGGTCCGGTTTTTCGATGGCCGCGTTGCGCGACCCCCACGGGTGCAGCTCAAGTACGCCCAGTTGGGCCAGTTCGACAAGAGCCTTGGATGTGGAGATCGTGATATAAGGCTCAGGCGTCCCAGTTTTTTTGTCGACAATCTCGATGCTGCCGATATCGGCGGGCAGCATGGCGTTCTTGTGCTTCTGGTAGAAGCATGCCTTCCCCGTGCCGTCGATGCACCGAACCAGCGTCAGCGGTCGACCCTCGATATAAGGCAGCATGTAGCTCGCAACTTCCAGGTAGTAGTGGGCCACGCTATCCTTTGTCAGCCCCGACTCCACATCCAACACCTTATCTGGGTGGGTAAGGTGAATGGGCAAAGATCCAGTCGAGCTGCCCCCCGCCTGAGAATTGCGTCTCGCGGCAATTGTCTTCGGCTTGTGCGTTGCGGATGCATCAGCCGACATATCGCTCTCCGCTTCCGCAGCGCGATCTTCTGCTACCTCTCGCTGCACCGATTTTGCCGGCTTGTCTTCGCGAAGCCCTTTGAAGGCCGCTTGCCTCACAAGATTGTCCGCGGTCCATGTGGCAAAAGATATTTGCGCGACCAGTTCAGGCTTTACCCAGTGTGCGCCCCGGCCGGCACTTGCGGGAATCTCATCGAATGGCGACTCCTTACGAATAAGCTTCTCAAGACGCTCGCGCATCATGCGGTGTGTCTTCTGTGTAAAGCCCGTGCCGCTGCGTCCGGCATAGACAAGTTTTCCTCCGCGATAATACCCCAATATCAGCGCGCCCACTCCGCGAGTTCCATTAGACGGAAGCGTGAACCCACCAATCACAAGCTCCTGCTCGCGATAGCACTTCAGCTTCAACCAGGAGCTTTCGCGTCCCGATGAATAGCGAGACTGCGCCAGTTTTGAAACAATCCCTTCTGCACTCAGCTTGCATGCGTGCTTGAATACCGCACTGGCTCCGCCCTCAAGATGCTCACTCAGCCGAAGGGCCCCGTCTGCTGAAGAGCCGGCAAGCAATCTGGTCAGAATCGATTTTCTTTCCGCCAAGGGAATACCTCTAAGATTGCGTCCGTCGAGGTGAAGGAGATCAAATACGAAATAGGTCAGAGCGCTTTCGGCGCCATCTTGAAAAGCAGCCTGTAGATCCGCAAAACTTGTCGTCCCATCCTTCGCCAGCACTACCACTTCGCCATCGAGAAGAGCGCTCGTCACCGGCAGAGCGGCGACGGCTTCGGCAACCGGCTTCATCCGATGCGTCCAGTCAAGCCCGGTGCGCGTAAGCAGTTGCACCGTTGCTTTCTCTTGTTTTTGCTGTACGCGCGCTTGAATTCGATAGCCGTCCAGCTTCAACTCGTGAATCCAGCTGTCGCCTGCTGGCGGAGTCTTTGCCAGAGTTGCAAGTTGCGGCGCAATAAACTCTGGCAGATCCTCGCGGGGAGCATTTATCTCCTGGATTATGGATTGCCGTGTTGCTGTTATGCGAGTCGGCTTTCTCGCCTTCGAAGGCTTCTTCTCCTCGCGAGCGGAGGCTTCACCCGCCGCGGAATTCCACACTCGATCCTTTGCCTCCGCAATCGCTTCCATATTGCGACCGGACGCGACACTGTCCGGCGCTTCCTCTGTTATAGCTTCGTGGTTCACACCCCGCTCTTCCGCATCGTGCTCTTTGATCAGGAGCCAATTTGGCTTGCTCTCGTTTGCGGCTCGACCCGCCATGCGAATAAGAGCCCAGTTCCCCTTCAGCTTTTCGCCGTGCAGCGCGAACTTCAGGCTGCCTTTCTTGAGGCCCTCCCCAACGTCTCCATGCGGCTCCCACGTCCCGCGGTCCCATAGCATCACAGTCCCGCCGCCATATTGGCCTTTCGGGATGATCCCTTCGAACCCTCCGTACTCCAGGGGATGGTCCTCAACCTGTACGGCAAGGCGCTTATCTCCCGGAAAGTAGCTCGGCCCTTTCGTCACGGCCCAGCTCTTTAGGACTCCATTCCATCCCAGCCGAAAATCGTAATGAAGCCGGGTAGCTGCGTGCTTCTGAACGACAAACGGTAACTTCGCAGACTTATTTGTGTTGTGCTTCCCTGAGGAGCGGCCGCTCGGCTCGGATGTAACATTGAAGTCCCGCATCGAACGATAGCGCGCTAACTGCCTCGTTGCGGTGCTCGATGGTTTCTTCGGCGGACTTTTTCGTTTCGTGGCCATCGAAATTGGCTCAGGCTGATTTTCGCCGCTTCTCCGCGGCTTTGGCGTGCGACTGGATCAGCCTCGGTCCCGGTTTCTCCTTAGCCGCACTCACTCCCGCCCGCGCCACAGGCTTCTTTTTCTCTGGCGGCTCCTTCACACTGCGCCGAAGAGCATCCATCAGGTCAATCACCTTGCCGCGTGGCGCTGCTTGCTGTTTCGGCAGTGGGATGTGCTTCAACTTCGCATCCACCAGTTCACGCAACGCGACCTCGTAATCGTCCGTGAATTTGCTGGGATCGAACACCTTCGTCTTTCGCTTGATCAGTTCCTTGGCCAATGCGAGTTGATCTTCATCCACTTTCCCCATCTTCACTTCGGAGAAGTATTGCGCAGCGTTACGCATCTCCTCCTCATAGCGCAGGAAGTATCCCATCAGCCCGGCAAGCTTTGCATCGGATGGCGCTGCTATTGCAATCAGATGCTCCCGGCCTCCAACAGCAATCTTGCCGAGCCCTGCTTTTCCTGTTTGCTGCAAGGCCTTATGCACCACGGCAAATGCATCTGCCTGTGCATCGTCTTCCGGCAACACGAAATAAGGTTTCTCAAAGAAGGCCGGATCAAGCTCCTCCATATCGACAAACTGCTGAAGCTCGATTGCACTCTTTGAGGCAATGCGCAGTTCTGCAATCTCCGACGGTTCTATTTGTATATATTCTCCCTTGCTGTATTCATAGCCTTTGACAATGTCGTCGTTCTCAACCGGCTCCTCGTCGGCGGACACCTTTTGATGGCGTACACGCTCGCCCGTCTTTCGGCTAATTTGGTGAAAGTGTATCTCGCTCTTTGCCTCTACGGCCGGAAAGAGCTTTACGCCAAATGACACCAAAGAAATCTGGATGTGGCCTGACCAGAATGGACGCGCCATACACAATGCTCCCTGGTCAAGTCAGATGCTTCATCCGATTGAGAGTTGCCCTGTTGCCGGTCGCTATAAGACCCTTGGCGAATCGTAAAGCCGATCCCGCCACACCTGCTCATATCTAGGAAACCCGAGTTGCAAAACCAGCGTCCTAAGACCTCGGAGGATTTCGCCATGATACGAAAACTAAAATCCGGTCAATTCCGCCTCTATTCGCGTAAGAAGGATCCTTCCACAGGAAAGCGCCGCAACCTGGGCACCTTCGAGAGTATCGAGAAGGCAAAACAGCACGAGCGCGATGTTCAATATTTCAAGCGGCATTGACGCAAAAACGAGAGGAGATCGCCCATTTGCATTAAAGCAAACCATCTCAACTCGTAGTGCATCCTAGGCGAATGATGCAGACAGATTCGTCTATTCCGCTCAAGAATTTCGGCAAAACCGGCGTTCGCATATCCGCTTTGGGACTGGGAGGCCATCATCTCGGCGCCGCCCAAGATGAGCGGACAGCCATATCTATCGTTCACCGCGCCCTCGAAGGGGGCGTCACCTTTTTTGATTGCTGTTGGGAATACAACCGCGGCAAATCCGAAGACTGGCTAGGCAAGGGGTCAAGGGTTCTCGCGACAAAGTGTTTCTGATGACCAAGGTCTGTACTCACGGGCGCGATGCTTCGCTCGCCATGGAGATGCTCGAGCAGAGCCTTCGCCGCTTGCAGACCGACCACCTCGATGTCTGGCAGGTACATGAAGTGATCTACTACAACGACCCCGAAAAAGCCTATGACACGGATAGAGTCCTCGAAGCCCTTCGAGCCGCCAAGCAGCAGGACAAAGTCCGATTCGTCGGGTTTGCCGGCCACAAGAATCCGTCCATTCATCTTGACATGCTGTCACGTGGTTTCCCATTCGACACTGTCCAGATGCGCATCAATCCGTTTGATCCAGGCTTCCGCTCCTTCGAACGCGAAGTGCTGCCTGTCGCTGTTCAAAAGGGTATGGCAGTGTTCTCAACGAAGAGTATGGGTGGGTCAGGGGAGCCCATTGTGCAAGGCGCGCTCACGCCGACTGAAGCGCTCTCTTATGCCATAAGCGTCCCTGGTGTATCAACCACCATTTCCGGTATGGACTCAATGGCTGTGCTCGACCAGAACCTGCAGATCCTCCACAGTTTTCAGCCTCTCAGCCAACAGCAAATGGAAGAACTCCGGGCGCATGGACGCAGATTCAACGACGGCCGTTATGAGCTATTCAAGAGCACCGTGAAATACGACGGAGACATCGGAAGGGAGCAGCACCACTATCCCACTCCCGCCGAACTTCCGGCCTGACCGGCGCGCGTGCGCTCTGCCAGGCCGCGGAGAAGGGAACTGGGTCAACAGGAGTTGAAATGGCGACCGCGAAGAAGGCAACGGCGACGAAGAAATGGGTCAGCAAAGTAAACACAGTTTCCACCTATCCACCCGAAGGATTGTTCACCAGGGATCCTGAAACCATCGCCCGCCAACTGGCGTCAAAAAAGGTGTCCCCGAAGGGACCCGTATCCGGGATGAGGATGCTCACCTACTTCATCAACCGGGCAGGGAAGGGCCTCAGCGAATCGAGAAGGGCCGAGCTTGAAAAAGCAAAGCACCTTCTCTCGGAAAGAATTCAAAAAGCCCGCGAAAAACAGAAGGAAAGCAAAGACAAGTGAGTGTTTCATATGGCATGCAACGAGAACATAACCAACCCGCCCGACCCTTCAGCAACTGTGGATGACATTTCCGCGACGAGGTGCGAGTGGACATGGACACGCCGCGATTTCATGGTGGGCACAGGAGCCGCGCTCGGGATTGCCGCCGCCGGCTCAACTGCTCCCGCTCTGGCACAATCGGAAAAGCCGGTCGCCGCAGCGAAAATGCACTCCATTCGTATCGACATCAACGGCGAACCGAAGCAACTTGAAATCGATCCTCGCACTTCACTGCTTGACCTGCTTCGCGAACACTTCCACCTGACCGGGACCAAGAAGGGATGCGACCATGGCCAGTGCGGCGCGTGCACGGTGCTGCTGGATGGCCGCCGCATCAACAGCTGCCTCGCTCTCGCTATTACTTGCGACGGACAACGTGTCACCACCATTGAGGGCATCGCTCACGAGGGCCGGCTTCATCCCGTGCAACAGGCGTTCCTTGACAACGATGGATTCCAGTGCGGTTATTGCACACCCGGGCAAATCATCTCCGCCGTTGCATTACTCGACGAAGCAAGCCGGGGGACAGCCAGCTTTGTTACGCCAGACCTGCGAAGCACCCATAACTTCGAACTCACTGATAGCGAGATTCGTGAGCGGATGAGTGGCAACATCTGCCGCTGCGGCGCCTATCCCGGCATTGTCGCGGCAGTGCGCCAGGCCCACGATTCCACTGCAAATCGCGCCGCGGCCACGATGCACGGAGACGATCATGCAACCATTTGACTATCAGCGCGCCAGCGACCCCGAGGCCGCAGTCAACGCCATCGCGAGGGAGCCTCACGCCAAGTTCCTCGCCGGCGGCACCAACCTTGTTGACCTGATGAAACAGCATGTCGAGATACCTGCACAGCTCATCGACATTGATCGAATCGGCCTGACGAAGATTGAGGAACTTCCGGATGGCGGTTTACGTCTCGGCGCATTGGCACGCAATTCCGATACCGCCGATCATCCACTGGTTCGCCAACGTTACCCCATGCTCGCTCAGGCCATTTACTCCGGAGCTTCTCCGCAGTTGCGTAACCGCGCCACCAACGGCGGCAATCTCATGCAACGGACACGCTGTTACTACTTCTACGAACCTGCTTTCGCGCAGTGCAACAAGCGCAAACCAGGCTCAGGCTGCGGTGCCATTGATGGGTACAATCGCATCCACGCTATTCTAGGCGCCAGTCCGGAGTGCATTGCGACGCACCCATCCGACATGTGTGTCGCGCTCGCGGCTTTGGGCGCCCAGGTCCGGGTGCGCAGTCAACGGGGCGAACGCATCATTCCATTCTCCGACTTTCATCGCCTCCCAGGCAGCCAATCCGAAATCGATACGAACCTCCGCCCAGACGAACTCATTCTCTCGATCGATCTCCCGAAGGGCCCCTACGCGGAGCACTCCGCCTACGCGAAAGTGCGCGACCGCGCCAGTTATGCTTTTGCGCTCGTCTCCGCGGCCGCCGCGCTCGAACTCGAGAACGGCATCATCCGCAGCGCGCGACTTGCCCTCGGCGGCGTTGCACATAAGCCATGGCGTTCAGAGAAGGCTGAAGCGCTCCTTGCCGGGAAGAAGCCCGGCAGGGAAGCGTGGCTCGCCGCCGGGGATGAAATCCTCATCGGTGCAAAAGGCTATGAGCACAACGCATTCAAAATTGCCATGGCGCGACAAACCATCGTGCGTGCATTCACTCTTGCCGCAGGAAACGGAGATCAGGCATGACCGCAATCGGTGATCCACTCATTCGCGTCGACGGCCACGCCAAAGTTACAGGCGCCGCAAAATATGCAGCC
>Ga0187847_10000261_pt1 | contig 63946 bp, 43 predicted proteins | sample June2016WEW_4_10_FD_132458 | JGI IMG/M metagenome (GOLD analysis project Ga0187847, IMG submission 132458) | Peatland microbial communities from SPRUCE experiment site at the Marcell Experimental Forest, Minnesota, USA - June2016WEW_4_10 | ecosystem: Environmental > Terrestrial > Soil >...
CAGGTCCTCGTGGTGATGCAGCGGCCGGAGCGAGGTGTCGAGCTCACCAAGCGGCCGTTCCGTCATGACGATCCATGCCTTGACGCGGGGCACGTGCGGTGCGAGCGCCTCGGCCAGCGGCAGCATCGTCTCGTCCACGCAAATGTGGGTTGCTTCGCTGTGGTTTACGACGTAGGCCAGCTCGTCGACGGAGAGCCGCAAATTGAGTTGCAGCAGCACGGCCCCCAAGCCGGGAATGGCATAGTAAAGCTCGAAAAAGCGGCGGCTGTTCCAATCGAGCACACCGACCCGGTCCCCTGGGCCGATGCCGAGCGAACGAAGCGCGTTGGCCGCACGACCCACACGTTCGTAGCAATCGCGGTAGGTGTAGCGCTGCCAGCCACCGGCGGCGTCGCGGTAGAGTATCTCCTGATCGCCATAGGTGCGCGCGGCATGCCGTATCAGGGTCGTGGTGTTCAGCGGGAAATCGTCGCCCATCGTGGACGGGCATCCGCTCACCAGGCCGGGAGTCCCTGTGCCGCCTTGCTCGTTCATCCCCGCCGACTCTCCTTAGATCCAGGCAGTATCCCACGGGGCTTGAACGTGCGCACCCGTGCGATGAACCATCGCTCGGTTCGTGTGCGCCGGTTTGTTCCGTAGCGCAGGTGCGAATAGCGCTTCAACAGCGCGCCCACGCGGGGGCCGAGATCGGGCCGTTCCACTGCAACGCGTGCGGCGAAGGACTCCGGCCCCTCGTAAGGCCGGCGCGGCAGCCCCGCCGCCGCGAGCTTGCGGCAGAGCTTGCCGTACGCGCGGAGCACGGGATCCTTCGGGTCCGGCCGTTGCTCTCGCCGGATCTGCCAGGTGAGCCATATGAAAACCAGCGCCAACCCTGCGCCCATCACCATGGCGATCTTCTCACCGTCCGGGTCGGGAATCCCGAGGCTGCTCAAGAGCCTATCTTGAGATCGCTGATCGAAGCGCAGGATTCTCTCGCGCCAAAGCTGGCGCAGCGCATCGAATTGCAGACGGGCGTCGGATAGCCAGGAAAGCGGTTGGCGCCAGGGTCCCGACAGGCGCGCGTTTCCCGCGAGCGAACGGTCCGAACCGGGTTCGACGCGGCCCGGAGCGATGGCGGAGGTGGGGTCGAAGCGCATCCAGCCATGCCCCTCGATCCATACCTCATCCCAGGCGTGCGCATCGCTCTGGCTCACGATCCAGTAATCCGCAAATCGATTGTAGGAACCGCCGTGGTAGCCCGTGACGACCCGCGCGGGAATTCCCGCGGCACGCATGAGGGCGGCGAACGCAGACGCATAGTGTCCGCAAAACCCGCGCTTGGTATCGAACAAGAACTCGTCGATCGAATTCGGACCGAGCGGCGGCGGCTCCAGGGTGTAGAAAAACGGCTGCCGGCGAAACAGGTCGAGCACCGCGTTCACGTAGCCCAAATCGTCCGCATGCGTCCGGCGCAGCTCGAGCGCGAGTTGTTGGGTTCGCGGATTGCGCTGCGCCGGCAATCGAGTGTCGCGGCGACGCATGACCTCGCTCAGGGGCTGCGCCGATTGGACGTGCGTGTGCGAGGAAATGCTCACGTCGATGGGGTGCGACAGCAGCGCCGGGCGCACCAGCATGTCATCGCTCGTGAGGTAGGCGTCGCTCAGATTCCATTGGTCCGGCCAGTCGAGAGCGAATATCCAGTTGTGCTGGTTGGGTTCGAGGCTGACGAGGTAATGATACGCAGGCCCGACCGGGGTGAGGTCGGGTGCCGAGCTCCGCAAGGCGACGCTGCGCCGCCAGGTGCGGCCGTCGAAATCGTGCAGCACGGGACCCCGCCAATAGCGTTCCGCGGCGGGCGGGGTGACGGCTTCGAAGTGCACACGGAAGGCGACCTCGTCCGAGAGCGCAAGATCGGTGATGTCGCCCGGGCTCATGGTGTCGCTCAAGCCCGTCTCGGCACTGCGCGAGTCCGAGGGCACCCGCCACAAAGGGCCGTCGAACCTCGGGAAGAACAGCCAAAGGACCAGCGCCAGCGGCAGCGCCTGAGCCGAAATGCGGCCGGCATAGCGGGCGCTGCGCCACCAGCCGGTCGACTGCGAGGAATGGGTGAGACGCAGCAGCGCTGCGCTCGTGAGCCAGGATACGGCGAGCAGATAGGCGAGTAGCCAGAACGATTCGCTGGTCAGCAGTGCCGCGAGACTCAGGAAGTAAACGATCAATGCAACCACGTAGAGGTCGCGCCGCGTCTGGGACTCGAACAGCTTGAGCCCTGCGACCAGGCTCAGCAGCGCGGATCCCGCGACGACGCCATTGAAGGTGCGGAGCCTCAGGAACAGGATCCCGATGGAGACCACGGCGACAATGGTCCGGATCGCGAGCGAAGGCGCCGCGTAGCCGCGGGCGGACAGCGCGAGCCGGATGGCGATGGCGGCGGCGATGGTGGCCAGCAACCAGAGCGGAAGCGAGGTGATGTGCACCGCGAGCGCGAGTGCGAGGCAAACGGACATCCAGCGCAGCTGCTCGTACGTCACCCGCGCGGCGGTGGGTGCAGCGAGCTTCATGTCGGCGGCGTCCCGTGGCAGGCGAGCGCGCGCAGGCACCGCCACCGATGAGCGGGACCGCGGCCCGGCGGGATGTCGACCCCCGGAATCCTCAGGCCATAAGGACGCTGATGACCGCTCTCGCATTCCGCAATCCAGCGGGAGAGCTGCGACAGCCGCGTCTCGGTATCGAGCCCGTCGAGTGATGACCAGTCGAGCCACTCGGGGCGGGCACCCAAGTCGCTGTAGACCCGCACCGACGCCTCGCCGCCGCGCGCGAGCGTCTTCCAAGCCATGTGCTTCAGCGGGACGCCCGGGGTATAAGACCGAAGTCCCGCGAAATCTTCCTCGCCCCGAGATTCGGAGCGCGCCGATTCGCCGCTCGCCGCAGCGACCGCCGGCAGCGGCCGGTTGCCGGCCGGGCTCGGAGCGACGTACGCGGTGAGCGGCGCCTGCACATAGGTCCAGGCCCGAAACCAACCGAAGGGGTAGGTGGTGCGCAGCTCGAATTGACTGAAGCGGCTCACCCCGCGATTCATGACGGGCACCGCCAGCATGACCTCCTCGTAGCCGCCGATCGCCACGCTGCGCGTCGCCTGCACGAGCTTGCGCGGCGAGTCGGACGCGGTGCTGAGACGCACCTCGACATCGCAGCGGTCGACCGCGGATTCGTTGCGCAACATGAAGAAAAAGACCGCGTCCGAGCCTGCGAGCGCGTCGACCTCGAGCTTCACGTCCACGGTGAGGCCGAGGAGATTGCGGTGGCAGTGATGCATGGCGACCAGCACCGTGCTCGTCATGAAAAAGGCAAATGCCAGTCCCAGATTGCTCGAGTAGTTGAGGCCGGCAATCAGCATGGCGATCAGCAGCGAGGTCAACATCAGGCCGAAACGGCTCGGAACGATGTAGATGCGCCGCCGCTCGATCTTGACCGGCAAATCGTCGACGCCGTGGCGGCGGGCGTACCAGATTCTGATTCGAGCGATGGCCGTGTCGCGCAAGCTCCGCAAGTCAGGTCTCGCTCAAGGGACCGGTACGGCCTCGAGCAGGCGGGTTGCGCTGGTCGGACCGCTGTCGCGTTGCTCGAGGCGATGCTCCACGACCGCACCGAAGACGGCTTGCACGTGCTCGGGGATCACGGCGCTGCGCCCGCAGATCATCGCCCAAGCGCGGGCGGCGCGCAAAAGTCCGATCGCCGCCCGCGGCGACAGGCCGGCATTGAGACCCGCCGCACTGCGGGTATGCGCCACCAGGGCCTGCACGTAGTCGAGCAGCGCGGGCGCCACGTGGATACCGAGCACCGCCTGCTGCAGCGCCTGAAGCGCGTCCCCACCCAACACGCCTTCGAGCGAATTCACCAACTCACGCCGATCCGTGCCGCTCAGCAATTCGCGTTCGGCGGCGGCGGCCGGATAGCCCAGGTGCACGCGCATCAGAAATCGATCGAGCTGGGATTCCGGCAGCGGAAACGTGCCGACCTGTTCCTGCGGATTCTGCGTGGCGATGACGAAGAACGGCTCGGGTAAGGGCATCGATTGCCCGTCTATCGTCACCTGCCGCTCCTCCATGGCCTCGAGCAACGCGCTTTGCGCCTTCGGTGAGGCGCGATTGATCTCGTCCGCGAGCACGAGCTGCGCGAAGATCGGCCCGCGCTGAAAGCGGAACGTCCCGGTGTCGCGCTCGTAGATCGACACGCCGAGCACATCGGCGGGCAGCAGATCGCTGGTGAATTGGACGCGCTGGAACGAGAGGCCGAGCGTTTTGGCGAGCGCGTGGGCGAGCGTGGTCTTGCCCACGCCCGGGATGTCCTCGATCAGCAGATGCCCTCTTGCCAGAAGGCAGGCCAGGCAGAGGCGGATCTGCTCATCCTTGCCGAGAATGATGCGGTTGATCTGCGCGAGCACCGCGTTGATGGCCGGGCCGGCGGCGCGGGCTTGCGCGGCGTTTGCGGCTGGCGGATTCATGGGCCCTGGAGCTTCTTGACCCGCGCGATCTGCTTTGCCAGCTGATCGATCTCGGTGCTGAGCTCCGCGAGCCGCGCTTGATCTTTCGCGACCACATCCGCCGGGGCATTCCTCACGAACTCCTGATTGGAGAGCTTGAGGTTCAGCTTGCCGAAATCCGCCTCGGCTCGCCCAAGGCGTTTCGCCAGGCGGTCGAGCTCCGCTTTCGGATCGATGAGACCCGCCATCGGCACCAGTATTTCGAGTGTTCCCACCAGGGCGGCGGCCGAGATCGGCGCAGCCTCGGACCCCGCGAGCACGCGCGCCTCGTCGATGCCCGCAAGGCGGGTCAAGTAGTGTCGGTTGCGCTGCAGATACTCCCGGTCCGTCGGGCCGGCGTTCTGCAGCAGCACCTCCAGGCGGCGGCTCGGAGCGATGTCCATCTCGCCGCGAATCTGGCGCAGACCCAGGATGAAATTCATCACCCAGCGCATCTCCGGCTCCGCGGCCGTGTCGGCGCGCGACTCCTCGACGGTGGGAAATCGGGCCAGCATGATGGACTCGCCGCTTACCCCCGCGGGCACGCGTACCCGTTGCCAGATCTCTTCGGTGATGAACGGTGCGAGCGGATGCAAGGCGCGCAGCAGCGTTTCCAGCGTGCCGATCAAGGTCTTGCGGGTGGCGTACTTCTCGGCCGCGGTGGCGGCATCGGATTGCAGCACCGCTTTGGAGAGCTCGAGATACCAGTCGCAGAACTCGTTCCAGGTGAATTCGTACAGCGCGTTCGCGACGAGGTCGAGCCGGTAGCCGGCGAAGCCGGCATCGACGCGCTCTATCATCGCGGCGAGGCGCGAGCGAATCCAGCGGTCGGCGAGGCTCAGCGCGCTCATCGCCCGCGGCGCGCCGTCGCCGGGCTGTGCTGCGGCGAATTCGTCCTGTCCCTCGACGTTCATCAGCACATAGCGCGCCGCATTCCACAGCTTGTTGCAGAAGTTCCGATTACCCTCGACCTTGGCCATGTCGAAGCGAAGATCGCGGCTCTGGGTTGCGAGCGCTGCGAAGGTGAGGCGCAGAGCGTCGGTGCCGAACGCCGGGATGCCCTGGGGAAACTGCTTGCGGGTGGCCTTCTCGATGGCCGGCTTCATCTGCGGCTGCATCAGTCCGGTGGTGCGCTTGGCGAGCAGATCCTCGAGCGAGATGCCATCGACGATGTCGAGCGGGTCGATCACATTGCCTTTCGACTTCGACATCTTCTGGCCGTCGTGATCGCGGATCAGCCCGTGCACGTAGACTTCCCGAAACGGCACCTCACCGGTGAACTTGAGGCCCATCATGATCATGCGCGCGACCCAGAAGAAAATGATGTCGAAACCGGTGACCAGAACGGAGGTCGGATAGTAGGTGTCGAGCGCGCGGGTCTCGCGCGGCCACCCTTGAGTCGAGAACGGCCAGAGTCCCGAGGAGAACCAGGTATCGAGCACGTCCTCGTCCTGCCGCAGCGTCACCTCGGGCCCGAGGCCGTGCTCGGCCCGTGCTTCGGCTTCGTTGCGGGCGACGTACCAACGGCCCTCGCGGTCGTACCATGCCGGGATGCGGTGGCCCCACCAGAGCTGGCGGCTGATGCACCAGTCCTTGATGTGGCGCATCCACTCGAAGTACACCCCCGACCAGTTGTCCGGCACGAAGCGGATGCTGCCGTCCTCGACCGCCTTGATCGCAGGTGCCGCGAGCGGCTTGATGTCGACGAACCACTGGTCGGTGAGCAGCGGCTCGAGCACGGCATTGGTGCGGTCTCCGCGCGGCACCATGAGATTGTGCGGTTCGATTTTCCCGACGAGCCCAAGCGCCGTCAGGTCGGCGATCACGCGCTCGCGAGCCGCGGCACGGTCGAGACCCCTGTAAGGCGCGGGCACCTGGTCGTTGAGCGAGGCGTCCAAATTCATCACGTTGATCATCGGAAGATCGTGGCGTTGTCCGATCTCGTAGTCGTTGAAATCGTGCGCAGGCGTGATCTTGACGCAGCCGGAACCGAATGTCGGGTCCACGAACTCGTCGGCGATGACGGGAATGTTCCGATCAGCGAGCGGCAGGCGCACCTCGAGGCCGATCAAGTGCCGGTAGCGCTCATCGTCGGGATGCACGGCGACCGCGGTGTCGCCGAGCATGGTCTCCGGCCGGGTCGTCGCCACGACCAGATGCCCGCTGCCGTCGCACAGCGGATATTTGAGATGCCACAGATGGCCCGCTTCCTCCTCGGAAACGACTTCCAGATCCGAGAGCGCCGTCTTCAGCACCGGATCCCAGTTGACCAGCCGCTTGCCGCGATAGATCGACCCGTCCCGATACAGGCGAACGAAGGCTTCGGTGACCGCCCGCGAGAGCTCGGGATCCATGGTGAATTTGTCGCGCTTCCAGTCCACCGATGCGCCCAGCCGACGCAGCTGCCGGGCGATCGAGCCGCCGGAGGTGCTCTTCCATTCCCATACCTTCTCGACGAAGGCTTCGCGCCCGAGATCGAGCCGGCTCTTGCCGGCTGCGTTCAGCTGGCGCTCCACCACCATCTGGGTGGCGATGCCGGCGTGATCGGTGCCGGGCTGCCAAAGCGTATCGAAACCGAGCATGCGCCGATGACGAATGAGGGCGTCCATGATGGTGTCCTGGAACGCGTGTCCCATGTGCAGCGTTCCGGTGACATTGGGCGGCGGGATGACGATCGAATAGGGCGGCCCATGGCCGCTCGGCTCGAAGTATCCGCTGGTTTCCCAGCGCTCGTAGATGCGCGCCTCGATGTCGGCGGGGGAAAAAGCTTTGTCCATGGCCGCTCGATTATAGCGACCGCCCGGGCTAGATGTCCGCGGCGTCGCTCAGTTGGTGCGTTTCGAGCGCGAGCTTCTGATCCCGGTACGCCTTGAACCGCTCGCGCCCGAGCCGCCGGCACTCCGGATCGGCGTCGACGATTTCAGCAATTCGCGCGAAGCGCCCGAGCCCGGCGGGAAACCGAGTGGTGAGGTTGATCAACAGGTCGACGCGCTCGATGGACTCGAGCTCGAGCATGACGTGCACCGGGGTGCCCGCATCGAGCGGCTCGCCGTCGCGAGCCATCCGGTGCGGCACGAAGGACCGATCGTCGAAGGTCCAAAGCAAGTCGTCGCAGAGCTTGGCATCGCCCGGGCTTTCGCTCCAGATGACGATGGCGAGATTCTGCAGATACGCCTTCGCGGTCAAGCGGCAGGCGAAATTCCAACGCCGTTGCGGCGCCTGACTTTGCAGTACGTAAAAGTCGACTCTATCGGTCACTTGCGGCGTGCGCGGTGTACCAGAAACTCGACCAGCAGCGGGACGGGGCGCCCGGTGCTGCCCTTTGCCGCACCGCTGAGCCACGCGGTGCCGGCCACGTCCAGATGCGCCCACTGAAGATCGTTGGCGAATTTCGAGAGGAATGTGGCCGCCGTGCAGGCGCCTCCTTCCCGGCCGCCGACGTTGGCGAAGTCCGCGAAATTGCTCTTCAAGGCGTCCGCGTAGTCGTCACCGACCGGCAGGCGCCAGACCCTGTCGTCGGCGCGGATTCCGGCGGCCGCGATCTCACCGGCCAGCCCCTCGTCGGTGCTCATCATGCCGCTCACCTGATTGCCGAGCGCGATGATGCAGGCCCCGGTCAACGTGGCGACATCGATGACCGCGGCAGGTTTGAATCGCCGGCTGTAAGTGATGGCATCGCACAGGATGAGCCTGCCTTCTGCATCGGTGTTGAGAATCTCCACCGTCTGACCGGACATCGATGTGACGATGTCCGCGGGCTTCACGGCCCTGCCGCCCGGCATGTTCTCGCAGGTCGGCACGATGGCGATCACGTTGATGGGAAGACCGAGCTCGGCCACGGCCCGGAGCGTCCCGAGCACGGCCGCGGCTCCACCCATGTCGTATTTCATCTCGTCCATCCCCGGCGGATCCTTGAGAGAGATTCCGCCCGAATCGAACGTGATGCCCTTGCCGATCAAGCAGATCGGGGCGCTGCCTTTCTTGCCGCCTCGATATTCGGACACGATGAATCGCGGCGGCTGCGCGGACCCCTGCGTGACGGCAAGGAACGAGCCCATTTTGAGCGCCTTGATCGCGTCCAAATCCAGAACCTTGGTCTTGATGCGCGACCAGTCCTTGTCCAACCCTTGCGCGCGCTCGCCGAGATAGGTGGGCGTACAGATGTTCGGCGGCAGGTTGCCCAGGTCCCGCGCGAATGCGGACCCGGCACCGATGGCCGCGCCGATTTCCAGGCCCGAGGCGATCGACTTGAGCGCGCGCGCGTTTTCGGCGGCCACGTTCAGCGCCGTCAGCTTGCCCGGCTTCGGCTTGGCGCCGCTCTTCAGGTCGGGTACCCGATAGACGCCGGCGCTGAAAATCTCCGCGATTGCGCGCGCGCGGAAGTGCCCGTCCATGCCCGGCACGTCGTGCAGAGCCAGGTACACCGTTGCGTCGGTTGCGCCGGTCTTTAGCACCGCCTGTGCGCCCGCCTGCACGGCCTTTCGATACTGCTTGCGGCCGAAGCTCGCGCGCGGCCCGAGGCCGGTCAGCAGCACCCGCTCGGCGGCCGCGCCCGCCGGGTGCGGCAACAGAAGCGTGTCGCCCAATTTGCCGGCGAAATCGCCATTGGCGATGAGGCGGCCGATGATTCCGCCGATTTGCGCATCGATCAGGCGAGCGGCCGCGCCGAGATCGCCGTTCTCGTGGACGCCGACCACCGCGCAGCCGCATGCGAGCCGCGCTTTGGCATCGACGATTGCCTTAAATTCCATATCCCCACTCCGTTGTTGGATAAATGTCTCATGTCCTCGAAATCGGCAATTAGTTTACTAGATTCACGTGAAGGCTCTAAGCTGAATGCCTTGACATCCTCCTCACCCTCAAAGGATGAGGATTCCTTCTGCAAGACGGCGATGTCCCGCCGCAAGGATATTGTGAGCTGCATTGACGTCACGATCGTGGATCGCTCCGCACACAGGGCACTGCCATCCTCTTATTCCAAGACCCTGCCGGCCCTTCGGGCCGGCGCGGCTTTCACACACGCTGCAGGTCTGGGTGGAAAACGCTTCATCGACTTGCGCGAACCACACGCTTGCGTCAGCGCACTTGTACAGCAGCATGGTTCGGAAGGCGCTCCATCCGGCATCGAGCACCGACTTAGCCTGTCGGGTCTTGGCGAGAGCGGAGGCATTCACGTCGCCGATGAAGATAGCACCGTGGGCCTTGACCAGGCCGGTGCTCAATTTGTGAAGGAAATCTTTTCGCCGATTGGTGATTTTGGCCTGAATTGCTCGGAACCGCTTCGGTTTCCTGGCGCGCTGCGCGCGCGCCAGGGCGGGCTCGAAGTGGCGGTAACAACGTCGGGCATCGATCGGCGGCCGACCATCACTGAACGCCGCAAAGCTCTTCAACCCCAGATCTATCCCGACGCTCGGGACCGACCGATCGAGGATCGATCCGATCGACGGTTTATGTCTCCCGTGCGCCACCCGCTGCGCGCGAGGGACGCAGACATTCAGATACCATCGTCCGCGGCTGTCCTCACTGAAATTACCCGCGCGCAGTTCGAAGTTGCCCAGGCAATAGCTGTCCCAGAGCGACAGCCACCGGCCGGCGAAGTAGACCTGGCCCCCTCGATAGCGAATCGTTCTGACTTTGAAGGGAATCCAGCCCCGAGAGCGGCGCGCACCGCCGCTCTTGCGCCAGGCCAATCTTATCTTTCCGTGCTGTCGGCGCCGCCGCGCGTATTCTTCGGCGATCACCTGCACCGCTTGAACCGGCAGATGCAAGGCGCACTCTCCGCGCGTGACTCCTTTGAGAAACGGCCAGAAATCGAATCCCGACAAAAACCGCCGTTCCCGCTCGAACACTTTCACCGACAGTTCGTTGCAGTAATTGAAGACCGTGTTGACCTCGCGCGCCAGGGTGCACAGCCACGGGGCGTGCCTGCCCTTCACCCGCAGGCGCAGGACCCGGACGGCGGTAGGTCGAGAGCTGGACATCCATACAGTATATCGAAATGCCGCTCTCAAAACACTTGTGCAAACAGCGAGAAGTGCGGACCGTGGGATGCTGATGATACGCCACGCAGGTCACTATCCCTCGCCGGCCTAAAAGCCGGCGTTTCTCGCGGGGAAGTGGGATGAAGTGGACCGTCCAACGCTATGTCCTACGCGAGGTGATGCAGACCTGGCTCGCCGTGACCGGCATTCTGATGGCGATTCTGGTCTCCAATCAGCTCTCGCGGGTGCTCGGCCGGGCGGCGACCGACAACTACGGCCGCCACGTGGTGTTCGATCTGATCGCGCTGGGGGCGATCATGTATCTCCCGGTCATCGTACCGGCCGGTCTGTTGCTCGCGATCGTGCTGGCGTTGGGCCGGCTTTACCACGACAGCGAGATGACGGCGCTGCAGGGCTGCGGATTCGCGCCCATGCGCATGCTCCTGCCGCTGTCGTGTTTCGCGGTGGTGATCGCCGTGGGACTCGCGTGGCTGTCGTTCGTGCAGGTGCCGCGCGCCGATCAACAAGCTCAGCTGTTGCGGCAATCGGCGGTCAAGGAGGCGCAGTTCGGACAACTGGATGCCGGGCGCTTCCGCTCTTTCATGAGCGGCGGGGGCGATGCCGTTTTCTACGCCGAGCGGGTCGACGCGGAGGGTGTGCTGCACAACGTGTTCGTGCGCCGTGAGACGGCCGGCCGCGTCGAAGTGGCGCTCTCCGACACGGCGACCTATTCGAAGGCTGCGGCGAACGGCATGCATTTCGTGACCCTGTTCAACGGACGGCGCTACGAAGGCATCCCCGGCAAGAGCGATTTTCGCGTCATCGAATTTCGCGAGCACGGGATCCCCATCGCCACGCCGCAGGACAAGATGGGGACCGAGCAGGATCCCGACACGCGACCCACCCGGGAACTCCTGGGCTCGAGCGCGCCCGAGGACATCGCGCAGCTGCAATTTCGAGCTTCGACCCCCATCATGGCCTTGATCTTGACGCTGCTCGCGGTGCCGATGAGCCGCCTCAGGCCGCGTCAGGGCCGCTATGCCCGCGTCGGATTCGCCATCGTCGTGTACATAGTCTATGCGAACTTGCTGTCGGCCTCCAAAGTCTGGGTGGAGAAGGGTCAGCTGCCGTCGGCCATCGGGGTGTGGTGGGTGCACGTCCTGTTGTTGGGGTTCGGCCTGTACCTGATTTACCGCGAGGGGCGAGGCACGTGAATACGATCGATCGTTATCTGTACCGGACCGTGCTCGTCTACACCTTGATGGCGATGGGGGTGCTGCTGACCCTCGGGGCATTGTTGGTGTTCATCAGCCAGCAAGGCGACATCGGCACTGGCGAGTACACGACGGCGGATGCTTTTCTGTACACGTTCTTGAACCTACCCGAACAGATATTCGAGCTCTTGCCGATCGGTGCGATGATCGGCGCGTTGATGGGGCTCGGCAATCTCGCCGCGGGAAGCGAGCTCGTGGTGACGCGCGCGTCCGGCGTCTCGGTGTGGCGGATCGCCTGGCCGGTGGGGCTCGCAGGCCTCACGCTGTCGTTGACCATGTACGCGGTCGGCGAATACGTCGCGCCGCCGCTCGCGCAACTCGCCAAGCGCGAGAAGACCACGAGCAAGCTCGCCGATGTCAGCTTCGCCGGCTCGAGCAGCGCCTGGGTGAAAGACGGCAACCTCATCTTGCGGGTACAGACCGGCGAGGTCGATCAATCCTTCGGGGGCGTCTCGCTGTTCGAGCTGGATGGTTCGAACCGGTTGCGCTCGATCCAGCGCGCGGACCGCATTTCGGTGGCGGACCCTCAGCATTGGCGCATGCACAATGTGGCCACGACGCGCTTTGGCCAGGATCGCATCGACAGCACCATGGACAACGAGGTCACGATTCGATCGACGGTCAATCCCGATTTCCTGGGGCTCGCGGCGACCGATCCGGACCTCCTGACGCTGCGCGGCCTCGCCTCGTACATCGACCACCTGCGGCGCAACAGCTTGGATGCCTCGTTTTACGAGATCGGCTACTGGTCGCGCATCGCGCGCATATTCGCGGTCATCATCGTGACGCTGCTGGCGTTGCCGTTCGTGTTTGGACCGCTGCGCACGACCGGCGCCGGCACCCGAACCGTGATCGGCGTGATGCTGGGGGTGGTGTTCTTTCTCGTCAGCCGGACGATCGAGAACGGTGGACAGCTGTTCGGCCTGAACCCCGCGCTGGTGGCCTGGCTGCCGACCACGACCATCGGTGTGCTGACCCTCGTGGCGATCTCAAGAACCCGTTAGGGAATCCGTGAGATGAAGGACACGGGTCCCCGACAACCGGTCATGCAGCGCGAGGTGCTCGGGGTCCGCGTAGAGCCAGAGCACGCCGAGCGCGGCCGGCGACCACGCGAAAAAGCCGCACACGCATCGCCAGATCGCGGGTAGAGGCTTCAGGCGCTTGCCGGTATTGCTGACCACGCGCAGGTGCCAGGCGCGCATGCCCAGGGTCGCACCGCTCATCAGCCAGTTGATCACGTAGTAAGCGGCGACGATCGCAAGTTCGCCGCCCCGATAGAGAAACCACCAGGAACCGCTGCCGGCCGCAGTGATCGCGCTTCCGCGGATCGCCACCATGATGGCGGTGTAGACGAGGAGGAGCGCCGCGAGCAGCAGCGAGTCGTAGATCAAGGCGGCGAAGCGCCGTCCGAAGCCGGCGCTCGTGCCTGAGATCACGGGGCCGTGGGCGGAGGGGCCGATTTGATCGGGGGCGCCGCGCCGCTCTTGGATGCGCCGGCATCGGCGCGAGGCCTCGTCTCTTTTGGAACCAGCAGTTGATCCAGCGGGCGGAAAATGGCGTCGTACCGATAGCTCGCGATCTGAAAGGCGCGATCCTTGGCCTTTTGAGCGAGCGCCGCATCCTTGGAGGATTGCACCTCGACCCAACGCTTGTCGCCGGCCGCGACGCCGGCGATGGTAACGACGGCGCCGTCTTCCAGCGTGAAGATTGCCTGTGCGGGTTGGCTGAAATCGATGTCTTTGGCGGCGGCGACGTCCTCGACGTTGAGGCCGCTCAATGTGCTGACCGACGGTGCCAATGCCTTGGCATCCAGCGCCGTGCGCCCCGTGGGCGGCTTGTCCAGTGCGAAGCCGTCCTCTTTGGGCTTGATCCGGTGCAGCGTATACCCGGCACCGGTGGCCGGTTTGAACTCGACGCTCTGAATCGAGGACGATGGGATGTCGATGAGCTGCGTGTCGATCCACGAACGAGGTTCGGGCTCCACCGAGATCGCCGGCTCCACCGTATAGCTCTTGCTCTCTCCCACGCGGCGAGCGAACGTCCCTTCGCCGACCGGCTTGCCCACGATGACCGCATGTTTGCCATCCTGCGCGAGCACGCTGACTTGCGCACCGGTGGCGGCGGCTTGGGTCGGGTCTTCGACGCCGATGATCGGGTAGTTCGCCGGATCGGAGGTTTTTTCCTCGGCGAGCTTGGCGTCTCCGAGAGCTCGCAGGAGTCTGCGGAGTTTCGCCACATCGGCGGGATAGTCTGCACGCTCCGCGACCGACCAATGCTCGCCGTTCTTGTGCAGAGTGACCGCCGGCGTCGCGCTTCCCTTGAGGATGCTCACTTCGGTGACGGTATCGAGCTCGGGGGCGAGCGTCGGGAACAGCGAAGCGCCGCGGCTGTCCGTCTGCAGGTTGCGCTGCGAGCTCAGATAGAACGCGCCGCAGATGGCCGCGAGCGCGGCGACCAAGAGCAGCGTAAAGCGCGCTCGGCTCATGCGGAACTGCCTCCCCGGCTCTTGCGCTTGCGCCGTAACGACAAGATGAAAGCCCCTGCGATGGCGACCAACAGCGGCGCGACGGCGATGTTGATCACCTTCAACCAATCGTCCAGCCGATTGATGTCCACATCGAGTCCGCGCTGCGTCTCACGCAGCTCCTTGCGCACACGAGCCTTTTCCGCGGTGAAGCGCTTCAGCTCCTGGTCCTGCTCGGGCGTCATCATGAGCGAGGTCTGATCGTTTCGCTTGCTCTGCAGTTCCGTGAGCTTGGTCTCCGTTTGCTGCAGCTCCGATTGCAGCTCGAGCACCTTGGCTCGCAGCCTGTCGTCCGCCCGGCGCTTGAGCGCTTCCACGCGCTCGAAGGGGCGTGAGAATGTGGCGCGACCGCGGATGCTGATCAGGGCGCCGCTGCCGGTCAGGTTGTCGACGGCATTGGCCACCAGATCGCCGTTATTGGCGAAGGCTTGGGCGATGCGCTGGCCGAGGAGCTCGCGCGTCTGCACCCACATGTAGTCCATCAACAGATCGGTATCCGCGACGATGACGATGTTTGCCGGTACGGTCGATTTGGAGATGTGCGCGATGGGCGGCCCCGCAGCGGGCTTCGGGTCCGGCGGCGCGCCCTGCGGATAAGCCGAGGATACGTTGCCGGTGATGCGTGCCGCGAGCGCGTAGCGCGTGCCCGTGGGCTTGAACCCGTCGCGCAGAGTGGCCGGATCGGTCAGCGCATTGAAGCGCGATGCAGGAATAGGCGCGGCGTTCTTGGAGCTCATCAGCAAGGGCTCGAACTGGGTGGTCGCTCCGGGGCGAGGGGCCAGGAAGCCTGCGGTGGCGACGTTGATCGATTCAAGCGCGGCCGTGTCGACGTCTTTCCTGTCCATGTCGGCGCGCCGCAATCCGAGAATCGCGATGTGCCGGGTCGGCGGTCCCTGCATGGTCGCCCGCACCTCGAGGCCCAGATCGAGATCGCCGATCACCTGGGTCGGATCGTAGGCGACGCCCCACGCCGTGAGCAGCGGCTCCAGATCGGAGGAGTGGCTCGCCGTCGCGCCTGCGAAAGGATTTTGCGGATCCTGGCCGCTCGAGTCGGCCCCGCTGTTCGGATCGACGAACAGCAGCACCCTGCCGCCGCGCATCACGAATTGGTCGATGGCATACAGCGTCTTCGGCGCGAGGTTCTTTGGATGCACGATCATCAGAACGTCCACATCCTTGTCGATGTGGTCCACGTCCGAGGTGAGCGAGCGCACCGTGAACAGCTGTTCGATCTGGGACAGCACGGGCCAGGTGTCGCCCATCTGTCCGGTCATGGGATTGAACTGACCTTGCAGGGGAAGCGAGCTCAACAGGCCCACGACGGGCTTTTTCGGGTTGGCCAGCTCCTGCACGAGCTTGGCCACGTCATATTCCAGAAACTCCTCGCGGTCCGGCTGGAAGTTTGGGATCACGGAGCGGCCGTCGGTCGAATTGGTGCCGGCCAGGCCGAAGTACAGCGAGTCGCCGCCTGCGTCGTTGGTGGGAAGCGACTGCAGCCCCGCTTCGGCAGCGTGGTCCTCGTCGTCGGAGAAGGGTTGCGGGTCGATCACATGAAGCCGGATCTTGCCGGCGGAACGCGCCGTGATTTCCTCGAGAAACTCGCGGACCCGGTTCGCGTAGGGCATGAGCAGGGGCGATTGCTTCTCGGCGGCATCGCGCGAGAAATAGAAATACAAGTCGACCGGCTCCTTCAGCTCGCCAAGCACCTGCCGGGTGCCGGCGCTCAACGTGTACAAGTGATTCTGGGTGAGATCCAGACGCAGGCCCCTGAGGCCCAGGTTCGACAGCATCACCACGCCCAGGAACAGCGCCGCGAGGGCCACGAGTCCACCCACGCCGTAGCCCGTTCTCCTCCAGCCCATTCTTCGTTGATTCGGCGTGTCCACTTATTCCGCCTTCTTCATGTCGAGCACCAGAGCGGTCGCCGTCAGCCAAAAGGCGATCAGCGCCGCGAAATACGTGAGATCGCGCAGGTCGATCACGCCCTTGGAGATCGCCTCGAAATGCGTGAAGAAGCTCAAGGAGGCGATTGCATCGACGATGACCTGCGGGAAGACGCCGCGGACGAAATCGAGCACCAGGGGGAAACCCGCGAGCAGGAACACGAAACCGACCAGGGCCGCCGTGATGAACGCGATCACCTGGTTGCGCGTGGCCGCCGACAGGCACATGCCGATCGCGAGAAATCCGCCGGCCATCAGAAAACTTCCGATGTAGGCGGCGACGATGGCGCCATTGTCGGGGCTTCCCAGATAGTTCACCGTGATCCAGACCGGAAAAGTGAGCGCGAGAGCGACGCCCGCGAAGCACCACGCGGCGAGGAACTTACCGACGACAGCCTGCGCCAAAGTGATCGGCAGGGTCATCAACAGCTCGATGCTGCCGCTGTTGCGCTCCTCCGCCCACAAGCGCATGGAGATCGCGGGGATGAGCACGAGGTAGAGCCAGGGATGCCAGCGGAAAAACGGCTGCAGGTCGGCCTGTCCGCGCTCGAACAATCCGCCCACTTGAAACGTGAACACGGCCGCGAGCACGAGGAAAATCACGATGAACACATAGGCGAGCGGAGTCGCGAAATAGCTCCTGAGCTCGCGCCGAAAAATCACCAGGGTCTTGTTCAAGGCCGCGCTCCCCCTTCACCCAGTGGACTGTCCGGCGCGGGCGTCATCGTCCCGTGCGGGGTGGCCCCGGTCAACGTTCGGAATACCTCGTCCAGGCGTCCCGACTCGAGGTGCAGTTCGGGCACGTCCCACTCGTAGCGGGTGATCAGCGCGCTCACCGCCGGCAGCACGTTCTTGCCGGGGCGCGGGACCGCGGTGAGCTTGAGCTCGCGCTCCTCCGTCTCCACGTCGCTCACCTCGGCAAGGCCGGCGATCTCGCGCCGCGCGGCGGCGAGATCTTCCGGTTTGTCGAAGCGCAAGCTGACCGCATGGTGATAGCGCGACCGGGCCTCGAGCGCGCTCGGCGTCTCGTCCGCCACGATGCGTCCGGCGGCGATGATGATGGCCCGGGTGCAGACTTCGTGGACTTCCTCGAGGATGTGGGTCGAGACGACCACCAGCTTGTCCTTGCTGAGCTCGTTGATGAGCCGGCGCACCTCGTGCTTCTGGTTGGGGTCGAGGCCATCGGTCGGCTCGTCGAGGATCAGCACGCGGGGATCGTGAATCAGCGCCTGCGCCAGACCGACGCGCCTGCGAAATCCCTTGGAGAGCGTCTCGACCACCTGGTCGATGACCGGTGCGAGTGCGAGGCGCTCGACCACGATCCCGCGCCGTTCCCGGCGCCGGGCGCCGGTAAGGCCGCGGATGTCCGCCACGAAGTCGAGGAATTCTGCCACCGTCATCTCACCATAGCTGGGCGCGCCTTCGGGCAAATACCCCATGCACGTCTTGGCCTCGACGGGCGAGCGCTCGATATCGTGCCCGCAGACCGTGACAGACCCGGCGGACGGTGCAATGAAGCCCGCGATCATGCGCATCGTGGTGGATTTGCCGGCGCCATTGGCGCCCAAAAAACCAAGCACCTCTCCGGGGTTTACCGTGAATGAAACGTCGTCCACGGCGAGGATCTCGCCATAGCGCTTGGATAGGTTTTTCGTCGTGATCATGGCCGCCTTTGAGCGCGTGAACGAGGAGCAGGTTCCCTAAAAGTCTTTTGACTTGCGGGCGGGGCGCATACTACCGGCTGCCGGCCTTCTTTTCGATGGCCGTCTTGTTTTCCTTCAAAATCCGTCTGACCTCGGGAAGCGGCGGCCGATCGGCCATGCGTGCAATGAGCTCGGCGAGCTCGTACCACTTGCGGCCCCACTGCACCAGGCGGGCGGCATCGGCGATGACCTGCTCTCGCGCCGCGTCTTCCGATCCCTCAAGTTTACCAGGTTGCCTGGCTGAGGGACGAGGCGCGGGCTTCGCGTGCGCAGATCGGCGCTCGGTACGCGCAACCTGCTGCGTGCCGACCGGCGGCGCGCGCCGTTTGGGCGCCACGAACTCCGGCATTTCCCGCGTCCCCGTGACCTCGGATGCAGGTTTTTGCCGCGGCGGTGGGCGCGGCATCTCGCGCGTCGCGGTCGCTCCCGCATCCGATGGTGCGGAAGCGGCACGCGGCGGCTCGGCGGCTCGCGGCGGTTCCGCGGCACGCACCCGCCGCTGGACAGAGGGCGGCGCGACGGGGGGCGGGACTGACGGCGCCGGCACCGCTGGTGCCTCGGGCGCCTTGAGGTCGACCTCGTTCTCGGGATCCGCCAACGGGATGAAGCGTTCGATGTGCTCCGAGCCGATCAGATTGGCGAGAAACGTCATGAGCTCGAGCGAGTCGGAAAACTTCGTATCACCCTGTTTTATCCGCTCCTGCACCTGGGCACGAAGCGCGACCGCCTTCTGAACCGCCAGATCGATGATCCAACGGCTCGGCCGCTGATGCTCCGGCCAGGGTTGAACCTTCCAGTAGCTGTCGGTATCGAGGCCCGAATACCGGATGTGCAATTCGAGGCTCTTGAGCCACTTGTCGCACAGTTCCAGCAGGCGTTGATCGGCGGGTGTAGCCATGGGTCCAAAGCTCCGCGTGTACCCTAAACGAACCGTCGGCCGATGGCTAGGATCTTAAGTCATGAATTCCGCGCTAGACTCCCCACATGTGTGGGATCGCAGGAATTATCGGCTCGAGCGCGAGCATCGACACGGTCACGGCCATGACCAACCGGCTGCGCCATCGCGGGCCGGACGGCGCGGGCATCTGGAGCGCGCCGGGCGTCGTGTTGGGCCATCGGCGACTGTCCATCCTCGACCTGTCGCATGCAGCCGACGAGCCGATGGTGTTCGGGGAGCACGTGCTCACCTATAACGGGGAAATCTACAACCACCAGGCGCTGCGCGCCGAGTTGCCGGGCCCTTGGCGCTCCACCGGCGACACCGAGGTACTGCTGCATCTTCTGGCGCGCCACGGCAAATCCTGCCTGCCCAAGACAGTGGGGATGTTCGCCTTCGCGAGCTGGAACGCCGGCGCTCGACGGCTGCTGCTGGCGCGCGACCGTCTCGGGATCAAGCCGTTGTATTACCAGATCTTGCCGGACGGCATAGCCTTCGCCTCGGAACTCAAGGCGCTGTTGGTGCTCGCCAGGCCGCAGATCGATGCGAGCGCCCTGCGCGATTTCTTGTTTCATGGCTACGTACCGGCGCCGAAGACGATATTTCGCGGGATCTCCAAGCTCCCGGCAGCCCATACGTTGACCTGGGAAAGCGGACGCGTCTCGATCGAACGATATTGGGAGCCGTCGGCCGAGGTGAGGGCGAGGACGGCGGATGACACTTTGAAAATGCTCGACGAGCTGCTGCACACGGTCGTGCCGGCGCACATGCTGTCGGACGTTCCCGTGGGCGTCTTCTTGAGCGGCGGCATCGACTCGGCGCTCACCACGTACTATCTCGATCATCCGCGTACCTTCAGTCTGGGTTTCGACGCGCGCGACCGATCGGAACTCGAGGCCGCCCGCAGCGCCGCCGCGCATTTCCACACCGTGCACACCGATATGACGGCGCAGGCGGCTGACTTCGAGCAGGCGCTCGAGACCATCCCGTCGATCTTCGACGAGCCGTTCGCGGACAGCGCCGCGTGGTCGAATTATCTGATCGCAGAGTTCGCCCGGCGCGAAGTGACGGTGGCCCTGAGCGGAGAAGGCGGGGACGAGGTATTTTGCGGCTATCCGCGCTACTGGTCGAGAGTCGGCGCCCGATCCAATCTACTCAATCGGGCGCTGGCGCGCCTCCTGCCCCCGCTCGGACGATTGGCCTCCTCGATGCAGCGCCAAGCGTACGTCGGCCTGCCGGCCTACGCCGCCGCCCTCGGCGGAATGACCGCTGCGCAGATCGACGATGTGCTCGACCGGTCCTGGCGCGAGAGCGATTACGACTATCTGTGGTTTTATCGTCAATTCTGGCGCGAGGAGCTTTCCCCGCTGGCCAAGTTGCGCTGGCTCGATCTGCACACGGACCTGGCCGAGGGACTGTTGACCAAAGTGGACCGGACCAGCATGGCGCACTCCTTGGAGGTACGACCCCCACTGCTCGACCATCGGCTGGTCGAATTCATGCTGAGCGTCGACCCTGCGTTACTGGTGGACGAGCGCGGCCGCCGCGGGAAGATTCTGGTACGCCGCTTGATGCAGCCGAGATTGCCGCCGGGTCACCTGGATCGGCCGAAATCCGGATTTGGCTTGCCGGTGCATCGTTGGCTCAAGCAGCATCCGCGCGTCTTGCACGAAGCGGTCGGGCGCTTGCGGGAGCGCGGCGTGTTGCGGCGCTCGGTGGGGCCGGAATTCCGCCGTGCCTGGTCGTTGCTGGTGCTCGACCGGTGGTTCAGCGCCGTTGCGTGACGCGGAGCCGCGCCTGTTGTTCGTGCCGGTGTCGGGCGCGTTCGGCATGGGGGAGTTCGCGCGTTCTTCCGCCATCGCGCGCGCCGTGCAGCAGCGCTGGCCCGCTGCGCGCATCCATTTCGTCTTGAGCCGCCAGGCGCCATACGCCGCGGGAGCACCGTTTCCAGTCACCTTGGTGCCCTCGTCGGCCACCTTTCATAGCGGGGTGGTGATCGATCTGATCCGCAGTTGGCGCCCGCACGTCGTGGTCTTCGACAATGCCGGGCGCACCGCCCAGCTTCGAGCGGCGCAGCGCTCCGGCGCGCGCGTCGTGTACATCAGCGCCCGTGCCCGACAGCGGCGCAAGGCGTTTCGCTTCCGATGGATGCGCCTGATCGACGAGCACTGGATCGCGTATCCGGAGTTCATCGCTGGAAGTCTCACACTGACCGAGCGGCTGAAGCGACGACTGCTGGGCCGCCCGACAGTGCGCTACCTCGATGTGATCTTCTCGCGCGGGCCGCCCAAGGACGGGGAGCGGGCGGCATCGCGGAAGCGTGGCGACTTCGTGCTGGTGGTTCCCGGCGGCGGCACGGGACATCCCGGCGCCGAAGATGCGACTGCGCAATTTCTCGAAGCTGCCCGGATGTTGGCTGCGGGAGGCACCGCGGTCCGATATGTCGGACCCGCCGCGGCGGCGGAACCGACTGGAGCATTAGAACTGACCGGCGCCGCGTCCCCATTATTCCAGCCGCTCGGCGCACTGCCTCAGGCCGAGCTCGCGGAGCTCATGCGGCACGCGCGGCTGATCGTGGTCAACGGAGGTTCGACGCTCCTGCAGGCAATCGCATGCGGAGCCGCCTGTGTGGCCGTGCCCATTGCCGGCGATCAGCGGGAACGAATTCGCCGCTGCGTCAGCGCCGGCGTGGCCGTGCAGGCGGCGCTCGACGCACCCGAGATCGCGGCGAGGGCGCAAGCGTTGCTGCGCGACGAACCTTCCCGGGCAGCGCTGGCCTTGCGCGCGCAGGGTCTCGCTCTCGCCGATGGCGTCGAGGTCGCGTTGAACGTGCTCGGTCGCTACATCGAATCCGAATAACGGAACACCGAGCTCATGCCGAACGTATTGCTCCTGGGCTACGATCTCGATCAACCGTCGTTTCGCCACCGCATGCGCAACCTCGTCGTGCCGCTCGAAGCGGCGGGATGGCAGGTGCGTTTGGAGCGATTTCCGAGCGGGCGATATGGGTTGCGTACCTTCGAACGGCGCGGCCTTTTGAGGTGGGCGGATATTGCCGTCCTTCATCAGATCAAGCTGAGCGCGCTCGAGGCTGGACTCTTCGGCGCGCTCACCCGGCGGCGCATTTTCGATGTCGATGACGCCATCTACGTGCGCAAGCCGCGCCGGCTCGGCGAGCCGGTCGACGACTCGCGATGGCGCCGCCGGAAATTTGCGGCCACTTGCCGTGCCGTGGACGTGGTCGCCGCCGGCAACGACGTGCTCGCGTCCATCGCGCGGCCCGCGGCGCGCGCCGTCGAGATATTGCCAACGTCCGTCGATGTAAGCAGTTATCAGCGGGCCACGCCCGGCGACGAATCAGGTCCGACCATCGTCTGGATCGGCAGTCCCGAGAATCTGATCTACCTGGAAATGATCCGCCCCGCGCTCGCCCGGCTGTCGGCAAGGCACCCCGCGCTCAAAGTCAGGGTGATTTGCTCGAAATTTCCGGCGTGGCCGCAGATCAATGTCGAGTGCATCCCGTGGAGCGAGGCGACGGAGGCCGTCGCGCTCGCGGCGGCGCACATCGGCATCATGCCGCTGACGGACGATGAATGGTCGCGCGGCAAATGTGCGTTCAAATTACTGCAGTACATGGCCTCGTCGTTGCCGTGCGTGGCATCGCCGGTCGGGGCGAATGCCGAAGCGGTGATCGACGGAGTCAACGGCTTCCATGCAGCGACCCTCGAGGATTGGGAAGACCGGCTGGAGACGCTGATTGTCTCGCCGCAGTTGCGGGCGCGCTTCGGCGCCGCCGGTCTCGAGCATGTGCAGCGGCGCTACTCGATGCGCGCCTACCGTGCCGGGTATACCGCGCTCCTCGCGAGGCTCGCGGGCCTGTGAGGAAGCCGGTATCCTTGCGCGCATGTCCCTCGTCCATGTCCACCAAATCCTGAACCATTACACTCCCCGGGAGGATCTCGATCCGGGATTCGAAGTGCTCGACAACTCGGCCAATGAGCGGCCGGACTGGTTCGAGTACTGGCCGATGCGCAAATTCCTGCTCAACGAAGCGTTGAACGAGGATGCTTACTACGGATTCCTGTCGCCGAAGTTCCGCCACAAGACCAATCTGACCGCGGCCGCGGTCGATGAAATCATCGACCGCGTCGGTGACGCCCCGGACATATTCCTGTTCAGCCCGAGCATCCACAACAGTGCCTATTTTCTGAACGTATTCGAGCACGGCGAATCCCAGCATCCGGGACTCGCCGCGGTCGCATCGCGTTTAGTCGCACGCATCGACCCGAACGCGACACTCGTCGGCCTGGTATCGGATTCCAGAAATACCGTCCATTCGAATTACTTCGTGGCAAAACCCAGGTTTTGGCGAGCCTGGCTCGACGTGAATGAGCGGTTGTTCGAAATCGCCGAGTCGGCCGACGATCCCCTGGGCGCCGAGCTGCGTGCGCCCACCACCTACCGGGGCCAGGGCAATGTACAGATGAAGATCTTCGTCATGGAGCGCATGGCGAGCTGGATCCTGTCGCGGGACGACACCTTCACGGCGCATGCACGAGACCCGTTCGCCGCGCGGGCGCGCATCTACAAGCTGCCACTCGCGGTCATCTGCGATGCGCTCAAGATCGCCTACGCCACCCAGGGGCGCCGCCAGTATCGGGACGTGTTCTATCTCGTACGCGGAGCGCGGCGTTTCTTGAATCTGCAGATTCGTCTCGGCGATGCTCTGGGTATCGGTGAGGTACGGCCATCTCTGCGTGCGCTCAAGTCGTACTGGCAGTCCGGTCCGAAGGAGGGATGATCCCATGCCCGCTTCGCGCGAATTCTGGCGGGGTCGCCGGGTCCTCATCACCGGGCATACCGGATTCAAGGGTGGATGGCTCTGGCTGTGGCTGCGAGGGATGGGGGCGCAGGTCAGCGGTTACGCGCTCGCGCCGCCGAATTCGCCGAATCTCTGGGAGATCGTGGGCGACGACGCGGCATCGATCATCGGGGATGTGCGCGATGTCGATCGAGTCCGCGAGGCGGTCCGCCGCACCGACCCGCAGGTGATCTTTCATCTCGCAGCCCAAGCTCTGGTGCGCGAGTCTTACCGAGATCCGCTCGGTACGTTCGCCACGAACGTGCTCGGCACCGCTTCGCTGTTGCAGGCTTGCCGTGAGCTTCGCGAGCTCGAATGCATCGTGGTGGTGACCAGCGACAAGGTCTACGAGAACGACGGTTCGGGCCGGCCATTCCAGGAAGCGGACCGGCTCGGCGGTCATGACCCGTACAGCAACAGCAAGGCGTGTGCGGAACTGCTCACCGGCAGCTTCAGGGACAGCTTCTTCCGCGACGGACCACCGCTGGCGACGGCGCGGGCCGGCAACGTGATCGGGGGAGGCGATTGGTCCGCCGAGCGCCTGATCCCCGATTGCGTCCGTGCCTTGGCCGCGGGCAGGGAAGTGACGCTGCGCTATCCTCAGGCGGTGCGCCCCTGGCAGCACGTGCTCGAGCCACTGGAGGGTTATCTTGCGCTGGCGCAAGCGCTGGTGCGTGCGCCCGCCACCACCCCTCGTGCTGTTAATTTCGGACCCGATGCGGCATCCTTCGTCGCAGTGCGGGAGGTGGTCGATGGGTTCAGTGCCCGCTTCGGTGGAAAACCGGGCTGGAAGCTCGACGCCTCCGACCAACCGGTCGAAGCCCGCGCGCTCACCCTGTCTTCCGCACTCGCCGAGCGCTCCCTTGGTTGGCGCCCGCAGCTTGCGATCGGCGAGGCGCTGGCATGGACGGCGGATTGGTATGGGGCGTTCGGGGCGCAGGAGAACATGGTGAGCTTTTCGCAGACGCAGATCGCGCGTTACGAGGCACTGAAGGGCATTTCATGAAGTGTGTCATTCTGGCCGGCGGTAAGGGTACCCGGATCGCCGAGGAATCGAATATCCGGCCGAAGCCCATGCTCGAGATCGGCGGTCGCCCGATTCTCTGGCACATCATGAAGCTGTACGCCGCCTTTGGCGTGAACGAATTCGTCGTTTGCCTGGGCTACAAGGGCTATGTGATCAAGGAATATTTTGCGAATTATTTCCTCCATCAGGCCGACGTGACCTTCGACATGGCGGGCAACCGCGTCGAGTATCACGACTGCCGCAGCGAGCCCTGGAAGGTGACCTTGGTCGATACCGGCGAGGAGAGCATGACCGGCGGCCGGCTGTTGCAAGTCGCAAAGTACCTGGACGGCCGCGAGCCCTTCTGCATGACCTACGGCGATGGCCTGGCGAACATCGACATCGCCGCCGAGATCGCATTTCACAAGGAGCGCGGCCTGAAGGCCACGGTGGCGTGCGTGCGGCCCCCCGCGCGCTTCGGCCGAGTCGTGATCGAAGGCACCCAGGCCAAGTCCTTCGAGGAGAAGCCGCAGGCCGAAGGCGGCCTGATCAACGGCGGCTTCTTCGTACTGGAACCGAGTGTGCTGGAACTCATCGACGGGGAACAGACGGTGTGGGAGAAGGAGCCCATGGAGTCCCTGGCTGCCGACGGCCAGCTCGCCGCCTGGGTGCATCGGGGATTCTGGCAGCCGATGGACACCTTGCGCGACAAACAACATCTCAACGCGCTGTGGGACGGCGGCGCAGCACCGTGGAAGCTGTGGAAGGGCTAGCATCGATGACGATCAAATGTCCGGTCTTGTAACCGCTTGCCGCGCATGCGGCGGCCGTTTGTCCGTGACCATGGCGGACCTCGGGTTGCAGCCTCCGTCCAACGCGTTCCTCGCGTCGATGTCGGAGGCTCGTCACGAGAAGCGGTACCCGCTTCGCGCCAAGGTGTGCGAAGCCTGCAAGCTGGTGCAGGTGGACTATGACGTGGCGCCTGAGGAGTTGTTCGGCAACTACGTGTACTTCTCGTCTTACTCGGACGAGTGGCTCGCGCACGCGAAGCGCTATGCCGACATGGCGCGCCGGCGATTCGGGCTCCGCCCGGGCAGCCTCGTCGTGGAACTCGCGAGCAACGACGGCTACCTTCTGAAGAACTTCGTCGACGAGGGCATCCCGGTGCTGGGCATCGATCCATCGGATACGGTGGCGCGCGCAGCCGGGAAGATCGGCGTCCCGACGCTGGTCGAATTTTTCGGCGAGTCGGTCGCACGCCGGCTGGCCTCGGAAGGGCGCCACGCCGACCTGATCATCGGCAACAATGTTCTCGCGCATGTCCCGCGGCTCAACGATTTCGTCGCCGGCATCGCGACGCTCTTGAAGCCGACGGGCACCGTCACCATCGAGTTCCCGCATCTTCTCAAGCTGATCGAGCATGTCGAGTTCGACACGATCTACCATGAGCACTTCTCGTATTTGTCGCTGTACTCCATCGAGCGGGTATTCGCCCGGCATGGTTTGCGAATTTACGAGGCCGAGGAATTGCCCACGCACGGCGGGTCGCTGCGCATATTCGCGGCGTCGACTTCGCGTGACGGTCTCGAGGACGGCGCCCGGCTCAAGGGACTGCGGGCACGCGAAGAGGCGGCGGGACTTGCGGACCTCGCGACCTATCAACGCTTCGCCGCACGTGTCGAGGTGTGCCGCAAGTCGCTGCTGGACTTTCTGGCGGGCGCGAAGCGCGAGGGCAGGACGGTTGCCGCGTACGGGGCGGCCGCGAAGGGCAATACGCTGCTCAACTTCTGCAATGTGACCACCGATGACATTTCGATGGTCGCGGATAGAAATCCGCACAAGCAATCGAAATTTCTGCCCGGAACGCACATTCCTGTGGTCACGCCGGAAGACTTGATGCGCGCGCGGCCGGACTTTGTGCTGATTTTGCCCTGGAATCTGCAGGGCGAAATCCGGCGGCAACTGGCCGGCATCGCCGACTGGGGAGGCCGCTTCGTCGTTCCCGTGCCGGTCGCGACGATCGATCCATGATATTCACGGAATTGGCGCTCTCGGGCGCCTACCGCATCGAGATGGAGCGGCTCGAGGATGATCGGGGCTTCTTCGCGCGCAGCTTCTGCGCCGAGGAATTCGCCGAGCACGGATTGGCCACGACCATGCCCCAGTGCAACGTCTCGTTCAACTCGCGCCGGGCGACGCTCCGCGGCCTGCATTTCCAATCCGATCCTCACGCCGAGGACAAGCTCGTTCGATGCACGGCGGGCGCGGTGTTCGACGTGATCGTCGATTTGCGCGCAGACTCCCGGACTCGGCACCGCTGGTTCGGAGTGGAGCTCACGGCCGACAATCGGCATGCGTTGTGGGTGCCGAGGGGCTTCGCCCACGGGTTCATCACTCTGACGGACGCCAGCGAGGTTCTGTACATGATGTCCGTGCCGTACGCACCCGGATCTGCACGCGGTGTGCGCTGGAACGATCCGGCGATCGCCATCGACTGGCCGCTCGAGCCGAAGTACATGAACGATCGGGATGCGGCTTACCCGCTGCTCGACGCCTCGACCGCGCCGTGACCCCGGGTCGGCGCGTGCTGGTGACCGGCGCCGGTGGTTTCATCGGCCGGACCAGCCTTGCATCCTTGCGTGCGGCGGGATTCGACGTGCATGCCGTGCTTGGCGCCTCCGCCGACGCGGCGCGGGCACCGGCGCGGGCACCGGCGCGGGCACCGGCGCGGGCACCGGACGGAGTGTCGGTGCACCGGGCCGATCTATTGGACGCTCGCGAGGTCGATGGGTTGATCAGCCTCGTGCGTCCGACTCATTTGCTGCATTTCGCCTGGATCGCGACTCCCGGAATCTATTGGCGCAGCGCCGAGAATTATCGATGGCTCGCCGCCGGCACTCATCTGCTCGGTGCCTTCGAGGCGGGTGGCGGCGTTCGCGCCGTGATGGCGGGAAGCTGCGCCGAGTACGATTGGTCGAAAGCCGGCGTTTGCGACGAGCGAACCACTCCTCTCGCGGAGGGTCCCAATAGGGGTGACGCGACACCGTACGCCGAATGCAAGATCGCGATGTCCCGCGTGCTCGGGGAGTTCGGGCGCGCGCATCGGCTATCGACCGCCTGGGGCCGGATTTTCTTTCAATACGGCCCTGGGGAGGATCCGCGGCGGCTGGTGTCCTCCGTGATCATCGATTTGTTGTCGGGCCGTGAAGCTGCCTGTACTCCAGGGACTCAGACCCGCAGCTTCTTGCACGTCGAGGATGTCGGGGCGGCGTTTGTTGCGTTGCTCACCGCCGATGTCCAAGGCGCGGTGAATATAGGCTCCGCCGATCGGACCACGATCGCCGGCTTGCTCGGGCGGATCGCCGACCGCATCGGGCGGCCCGAGCTCATCAAGCTCGGCGCTCGAGCGATGCCGGCGTCCGAGCCGCCGCTGCTCGTCCCGGATATCGGGCGGCTGCGCACCGAAGTCGGTTTCGAGCCGCGCTGGTCGCTCGATAGCGGTCTCGAGGACACCATCAGCTGGTGGCGAAAACGTTTATCGTGCGGCGGTGTGGAAGGAGTGACGGTGCATGAGCAATGACCCCGAAGTTGCGGCGATGGCGCAGTACGTGAATGAGACCTGGGATCGATCCATCGTCCCAGCGCTTTGCGAGTACATCCGAATCCCCAACAAATCTCCGTTGTTCGACCCGCAGTGGGAGAGCCACGGACACATGGAGCGCGCCGTCGAGTTGCTCGCGGATTGGTGCCGTCGGCAGCCCATCGCGGGAATGACCGTCAAAATCGCAAGGCTCCCGGGGCGAACGCCCGTGATATTCGTCGACATACCGGGCGAGAAGGACACGGTGCTGCTGTATGGGCATCTCGACAAGCAACCCGAATTCACCGGTTGGAACCCGGGGTTGAGTCCCTGGGAGCCGGTGCTTCGCGACGGGCGGCTCTACGGCCGCGGCGGGGCGGATGACGGCTATGCGGTGTTTTCTTCGCTCACCGCCATCGCGGCTTTGCAGGCGAGCAAGATCCCGCACGCGCGCTGCGTCGTGCTCATCGAGGCCTGCGAAGAGAGCGGCAGCCTGGACCTGCCCGCGCACGTCGAGGCGCTCGCGCGCGAGATCGGAAGCCCAAGCCTCGTGGTTTGCCTGGATGCCGAGGCGGGCGACTACGAGCGTTTGTGGCTCACCACGTCACTGCGCGGGAATATCGTCGGCACGCTGGACATTGCCGTATTGACCGAAGGCGTGCACTCGGGCGCCGGAAGCGGCATCGCCGCTTCCTGTTTCGACGTGCTACGCGCGCTTTTGTCGCGGCTATCCGACGAGAAGACCGGGGAACTCACCCTCCCGGAACTCTGCGTCGACCTCCCCGAGGAGCGTCGGCGGCAAATCGTCGCGACGGCGAGGCTTCTCGGGGATTCGGTGGCCGCACGCATGCCGTTTGCCGATGGGGTGCGGGCCATGTCGCCGGATCCGGCCGTGCTTTTGGAGAACTCGACCTGGAAACCGACGATGACAGTCACCGGGATCGATGGGCTGCCCAACTTGAGCAACGCCGGCAACGTGCTCGCGCCTCGGCTCAGCGTGAAGCTGTCGTTCCGGCTGCCGCCCACCGCTGGCGCCGAGCGCGCCGCAGCCGCGATCCGGCGGACCTTGGAGGCCGAGCCCCCGTATGGTGCCCGGGTCAGCTTCACTTCCGGAGCGAACAGTGTGGGGTGGAATGCACCCGCGCTCGACCCCTGGCTAGAGCGCGCCGCGACGGAGGCGTCCGAGCGTTTCTATGGGCGCGAGGTCATGGCCATGGGGGTCGGCGGCACGATCCCGTTCATGGCGATGCTGGGCGAGCGTTTCCCGAGCACCCAGTTTCTGGTGACCGGTGTGCTCGGGCCGCACTCTAACGCTCATGGTCCGAACGAGTTCCTGCACATCGATTACGCCAAACGCCTGACCGGCGCAGTCGCGCATGTGCTCGCCCGACACGCCGCGCGTTAGCCGGGCAGGCGACCGGATTGCGGCAGTGCACTCGCCTGCCCTTTGCCGGGCGCCGGCTCTCAGGTACTGACCCTCCCTGCCGATAGCGTCATGTAGGCCAGCGCGGCAACACGACGTTACCCGCGTTTTGTGCGCTACAGCGTGGGCCAGCTAAGGGTAGCGGCGAGCGAGGGAGCATGGTGACGCCGGACTTTCGTAAGCTGTTCGAATCCTCGCCGGATCTGTATCTCGTGCTGAGCCCGGACCTCGACATCGTCGCGGTCAGCGATGCTTACGCGCGGGCCACCATGACGCAGCGGCAGGCGATCGTGGGCCGGCCGCTGTTCGAGGTGTTTCCGGACAACCCGGAGGATTCCTCGGCCACCGGCGTCCACAATCTACGAGCGTCTCTCGAGCGAGTGTTGCGAGAGCGAGTCCCGGATACAATGCCCGTGCAGAAGTACGACATCCGGCGTGCCGCGTCCGAGGGTGGTGGATTCGAGGAGCGGTTCTGGAGTCCTCGCAATTCACCGGTTCTCGACGCCTCGGGCGAAGTGACCTACATCATCCATCGCGTGGAGGACATCACCGAGGCCACGCGGCTCCAACAACAGGCTCTCGAGCAGGCTCGAGCGAACGAACAACTCCGAGCTCGCGCCAGCCAGGAGGAGGCCAGGTTTCGCCATCTGCTCGAGGCGGCGCCCGATGCGATCGCCATCGTGGACCACGCAGGCAAGATGCAGATCGTCAATTCACAAACCGAGAAACTGTTCGGCTATTCGCGCGCTGAATTGCTGGGTCAAGACATCGAAGTTCTCATGCCGGGGCGATTTCGGAACAGGCATGCGGGCCATATCACCCATTTTTTTTCGAACCCGTGTGTGCGGCCCATGGGAGTGGGACTCGAGCTTTATGGCAGGCACAAAGATGGCCGTGAATTTCCTGTCGAAATCAGCCTAAGCATCCTCAAGACGGAGGCCGGCCCCCTGGTATTGAGCGCGATCCGGGACATCACGGATCGCAAGCGCATCGAAAATGAATTGCGAGAAAAGAACGACGCACTGCGAAATGCCGATCGTGCCAAGGGGCTTTTTCTCGCCAGCATGAGCCACGAGATACGCACGCCCATGAACGGCATCATCGGCACCCTCGACGTGCTGCAGCAAAGCAGTCTCGTCGGCCCGCAGCTGGAACTGGTCGGTCTGATCCACGAGTCGGCCAACTCGTTGCTCACCATCATCGACGACATATTGGATTTTTCGAAGATGGAGGCGGGCCGGTTGGAGATCGAGCGCTTCCCGATGTCGGTAACCCAAGTGGTGGAAAAGAGCTGCAACCTGGTCAATCATCTGGCAGAGCGCAAAGGGGGTACACTCACGGTATTCGCTGATCCAAAAATACCGGCGGTGCTCGGGGATGCTCCACGCCTCCGGCAGATACTCATCAATCTCATCAACAACGCGATCAAATTCTCCAGCGGTCTCGAACACCCCGGCGAGGTATCGGTGCGTGCCGTGTTGATCAGCTGCCGATCAAACATCGCAGTGGTCGAGTTTCGAGTCGCCGACAACGGCATCGGCATGGACGGAGCGACTCTCTCGAGAATGTTCACTCTATTCACACAGGCAGACGCCTCGACGACCCGCAGGTATGGCGGTACCGGACTCGGGCTCGTCATTTGCAAGCAATTGGCGAGTCTCATGGGTGGGGACATCGCCGTCGATACAAAGGTGAACATCGGATCGACGTTTACGGTGCGCGTGCCGTTCGAAGTGGCCCCTGAGCCGGCCGGTTCCGGGGAGGGCCTTCCCGAGATCAAGGGATTAAGTTGTCTCATGGTCGGTGAGCACTCCGGCATGGCCGACGATCTGGTGGCCTATCTCGAGGCGGATGAGGCCGTGGTCGCGCGGGTACCTGATCTCCCGGTCGCCCGCGAATGGGCCGCGGCAGGGCCGCCCGGTTTGGCCGTGTGGATCGTTGAGGGAGGCGCGGAGCCGCATGACTTCGGCCAGATGCACTCCGCCCTCCAGATCGGCGCCGATCTGGACCTTCGTGTGGTGCTGGTGGTCATCGGACGCGGGCGCCGGCGCAGTCCGCGCGCCGAAGCCGACGGCGTTCTCATGATCGACGGCAACTCCCTCAATCGACGCGCGTTTATCGAAGCCGTCGCGATCGCTGCCGGCCGCGCGCGCGCCGAGCCACAGGCGCTTGCTGGTCAGTGCAGATTGACCCGGGTTACTGCTCCATCGCGTGAGGAGGCCCTGCGGCAGCGCCGGCTGATCCTGGTCGCCGAAGACAACGAGATCAATCAAAACGTCATCCGCCAACAATTGGACCTGCTCGGTTACACGGCGGATGTTGCGAGCACAGGTCGCGAAGCTCTTAAGCGCTGGCAGAGCGGCAACTATGCACTGCTGTTGACGGATCTACACATGCCGGAAATGGACGGCTACGACCTCACGCTGCAGATCCGCATCGGCGAGGGCGGCCGCACCCGGATGCCCATCATTGCACTGACCGCGAACGCGTTGGCGGGCGAATCGAGCCGGTGTCGCGCGGTGGGCATGGATGACTACCTGAGCAAGCCTGCGCCGCTCGCCGCGCTCGCCGCCGCGCTCGAGAAGTGGCTTCCGGTTCCGGCCTCGCATCAGACCCAGAATATGCCGGATTCGCCGTCGGCGCCGGTGGATGTGAACGTTCTGAAAGCGTTGGTCGGAGCGGATCCGCAGATCGTCAACGATTTTCTGCAGGCATTCGCCGTGAGCGCTGCCCGGTCGGCTGCAGCGCTCTGCGAGGCGTGCGGGGAGCGGCGGCCGCAAGCCGTCGCTGCGATTGCCCACAATCTCAAATCGTCCGCCCGCTCCGTCGGCGCCTCGAAGCTCGGTGCGTTCTGCTCCGCGATCGAGGTCGCGGGGACGGCGGGGGATCTGGCGCTGCTGACGGAGCTATTGCCCGCCTTTGAACGAGAGATAGCCGTGGTCGACGATTATCTGGCCCGGCGGGCAGGCGATGGCGCAAGGTGTGCATGAGGCATCGATGAACGCAGTGGATCCAAAAAGCGTGCGGATTGTCCTGCTGGACGATGATCCGTTCATGCTCAAGCTCCTGACCCACCTGCTCGCGCAGCTGGGCTATACGCATGTCGTGGCCTGCGGTAGCGGCGAGCGTGCTCTGGAGCAGGTGGCCGGTACGGACGGATTGGTCGACTTGATCCTCCTGGACATCAACATGCCCGGGATGGACGGGGTCGAATTCATTCGCCGACTGGTGGATTTCCGGTACGCAGGCAGCGTGATTTTGGTCAGCGGCGAAAATCCGCGCATTCTCGAAAGCGTCGAGAAATTGATCCAGGCGCATCAGTTGACCGCGCTCGGCCATCTGCAAAAGCCCGTCAGGCCGGACGAATTGGCCAGGTTGATCGGTCGATTGCAGCCGAACATCGGCAACAGCCGCGGGAAGCGCCACAGCAATCATACGTACGGTGTGGAGGAGCTGCGCACCGCTCTATCGAATGGACAGTTGGTCAATTACTATCAGCCCAAGGTGGGGTTGGCGACCGGCGAGGTCGTGGGCATGGAGAGCCTGGTACGCTGGCAACACCCGGTGGATGGCCTGGTGTTTCCCGATGAGTTTCTCGGCCTGGCAGCAGAGCACGGACTTCTCACCGAGGTGACCGGGGTAGTCCTGGTCGAGGCCATGAAGCAGGCAAAATCCTGGTCGCTTGCGGGGTACCCTCTCAGCGTCGCGGTCAATGTCACCATGGACGATCTGATCGCGCTCGACTTTCCGGACATAGCCACCGCCCTCGCTGCCACGGTCGGCGTCGAGCCCCATGGCTTGACACTGGAAGTCACCGAAGGTCAGGTGATGCGGCAACCGAGCACCGTGCTCGATGTACTCAGCCGGCTATCACTCAAACGTTTCCAGCTGTCCATCGACGATTTCGGTACCGGTCACTCGTCGTTGGCCCAGCTGCGCGACCTGCCATTCGATGAGCTCAAGATAGACCGCGGATTCGTGCATGGGGCATGCACTGATGGCACGCGACGGGCCATCTGCAGCGCCAATTTGCAAATGGCTCACCAGCTCCATATGAAAGTGGTGGGCGAGGGGATCGAGAACCGGGAGGACTGGGATTTTTTGTCTCAGCTGGGATGTGATTTTGGTCAAGGGTATTTCATCGCACGGCCCATGCCCGCGACAAACGTGGTTGAGTGGATCGGAGCCTGGCGGACGAGGTTCTCCGGCGCCGAGTTTCGGCCGGCGTGATCGCGAGCCGAGTCGCGGGATGGGCGACATCAGCTCCTTGTAAGGCGCCCGCCGTAAAAAAAGGGCCGCGAGATCCCTGTGTCGGGATCCGCGGCCCATCCGCGTCGAGCGCCTATCCGATCGGCATCTCGCCGGTGAAGTAGGCGAGGACGTATGCCTTGATCGACGAATTGGACTGAGGAAGTCCGTAGACCCCCACCGGCGCACCGGCGGCGAGACCGTTGGTGAGCGCGGTGAGCCCGGCGCTGGTGGTGATGTCGATGGGGCTCACGCTCACCACGCCATTCGTTCGATCCACCTGGTACACCAGTGTCGCGGCGCCTGAGGCGGTGCTCACCTCGACCGTCCCCGGCATCGAGCCGCCGGTGACGTTCATGGTAAAGGCGTTGCCGACGAGTCCCGTCGCAACCGTTCCGAGCGGCAGCTTCGATGGGAGCAATATGCTGGCCGCAGCCGCCCACCCATTCGGATTGGCGGGATCGTTCCAGAGTGCGTAGCTCACGCCGTACGAGGGCACGGCACCCACGGTTCCGCCGAAGTTCACGCTGGCGTCGGTGGCGGCGACGAAATCAGCCACCGCATTGGTACCGCTGGTGAGCAGCGTCGGATAGGCAAAGTTCCACCACTTATAGCCGGTGATGGAATTGCCGCCGTCATCGCTTCCATTGGCCGTGCTGTTCGAGATGTAATCGATCTTGTACACGTAATCGTCGCCGGCGCTTCGGAAATCGTGGGTGTACGTGAAATTGGCGGAGTTCGGCGCTGAAATGGCACCGCTGTATGCCGCGGTCTCGATGTCGATACTCTGGGCGACGAGCGGCGTCGCCAGCGGATCGACCACGCTCGCGTGGACCTTGAAACCCCGCACCAGATTCAAGTTCGAGAGAAACGCCGTGCCCGTTGCGATCGGCGATGAGTCCACCGCAGGATTTTGCGGCTCGCGAAAGAAGAATTGAGTGTCGGCATTGATGGTGAGCGGCACGCCCATGCCCGATTCGTTCAGAATCGTGACGACATCGTTCGTCGTGTCGACGTGCATGACGTGGCCCTCCGGGCTCACCCACACATTATTGAACTCGCTGCTCGCCCAGATGCGCACTGCGATCAGAGTGCCGTCCTGCTGATAACGGGCCGCGACCCGGACGTATTTCCCGACCAGGGAGCTCTCCGAAGAAAAATTGTCGATGACGATACGGGTCTTGGCATCGAGATCATAGAAGATGGTCCCGTTGGTCGAATCCGCCGAGATTTGCAGCGACTCGGTGCCTGCAACCGCCGTCTCCGGATTGACCGCAGGCTCGGTGGGGAATTCCTTGGTGATGGTGATCGAACTCTGGTCCGAGGAGATGGCAGTCACGTCGCCGTAAGTGTGCCTGAGCACGAGTTGCGCCAGATCGTGCCGGGCCCTGTGCCGGACGGGGCCGTTGAAGTTGACCGCCCACACGGTGGCGCCCGCGCCGACGGGAACGTGCCCGACCAAAAACGCGGGGTGCGCGAGATCGAACTCGAGATCGAGCGCGTTGCTTTGAGTCGTGCTCACCGCCAGCGGCGTGTCGAAATTCACCTTGACCGGTACGGTCAGACTGCCGACCGAGCCTTGGGTGTGCTGCACCTGGATCTCGCTCGACGGAATCGTGGTGCTCGGCGCCGCCGCGAAGCCCGGCTCGGGATTGGAGGACGTCGTGAGCAGGATGTCGCCGGCGTTGCCGCTCACGGTGAGCACCGCGCCGCTGTAGGTTCCCACGGGGATGCTGGTGTTGCCGAGGATCTCATCCAGCTGATCGAGCATCACGAGATTCGTGACGGGCGCGGGAGAGGGGGCCGTATACACCGTGACATTCGCGCCCCCGCCTTGCGGCACCAGCGCGATCGACAAGATCTTGACGCCGATCGTCGCCCAGTCCTCCGACGACGCATCGCTCACCAGGACTGCCACGTTTGCGTTTTGCGGGGTGGATTCCTGCGGTGCGGTCATCGACGCACCGGACCCGCCTCCGCCGCACGCGGCGAGAATCGAAGCGGCCAGACTGACAGGCAATAGTCGGATTGACTTATCCATATCGAAAACTCCTCGGTTTAACCATAATTGTCCCTGCCGGAGGCGCCTCTGTCGGGCGCGTCGCGGATGTGTTCCGAACGCTCGAGCATTCGGCGCGTTGACAATCACGGTGAAGAGAGTGCGAAGAACTCGCGGATGTGTCCCTATTCGGAGACGTCGCGAACCGGGGAGACCGAGTGCACATATCGAATCCAAGCCGTGCGGTAGGCGGCCTCGATATTTCGCGCGAAGCGCGCGCCATCCATGAGCGCCGAGCTTTCCAGCCGCGCGCGCAGCGAAGCTCGCACTGCTGCGAGCCGCGGCAGGTCGCTGCCGAGCGCGACGGCGACGTTCGCGAAGGATTCGTCCGTGTATGCCGCGAGTTCCGCGAGCCCGAGTTGATGGAGCTGGCTCAATCCCCCGCGGCCCACGCAGGTCTCGCCGACCCGCGTCACGGTGGGGACGCCCATCCAGAGCGCGTCGAGGCTGGTCGTATGCCCATTGTAGGGAAAGGTGTCGAGGCCGAAATCGATGAGCTGGTAGGTGCGCAGATACTCCGCACGCGGGCGAAAGGCGACGAAGTCCAACCGATGAGATTCGATGCCGTGAGCCGCGAGCCGCTCGATCAAGCGGCGGCGATGACGGCCCGCCGGAACCATGAGAAGGAGCCGCGCGGTGGATAGTGCGCGCATCACCGCGCTCCACAAAGACAACGTCCGGTCGGTCAGCTTGCACGGGTTATTCAGGCAACCCAGCGTGAGATGACCGCGCTCGAGCGCCGGCAACCCGCCCACGGGCAAAGCCTCGGTGAGCGGGTCGTAGCACCAGAAGGAATCGGGCAAACGCAGCGTGCGTTCGGTGTAGTGGCGCTCGAATCCATCCGGGTCCAAGCGAGGATCGCTCAAGCGATAGTCGATCGCATCCATGCCGGTGGTGCCCGGATAAGCGAGCCACGCGATCTGCACGGGCGCCGGCTTGCGCGCGAACACGAGCGGTCGCCCATTGGACATGTGCATGGTCAAGTCGACCAGAACGTCGATGCGATCGTCGCGAATCACGCGGCTGAGCGACTCGTCATCCAGCGCACGCACCTCGCGCCACGCGTCCGCGTGCGCCGATATGCGCTCGGTATACGCGTCGGGGCGTTCGACGCTCGAGTAGCAACATATCCGGAACCGGTCGTGGTCGTGCCGGGAGAGCAGCGGCAAGGTGAAAAGAGTCTGGCAATGATCGCGAAAATCGGCGGATACGTAACCGATGTTCAAGCGACGGTCGGCGGACAGGTCCCGGCGCTTGCCCTCCTCGAGTCGGTGCACCGGCGCTGCGAAGCGCGCGCTCCAGCGCTCGTATTCGGCGCGCACCGGCTCGGGTGTCGGCGACTGGAAGCAGAGCGCATAGGCAAGATTGCCGTGCGTCGTCGGATTGGACGGATCGAGCTCGAGCGAGCGCCGGAAGCAAGCGATCGCCTCGTCGAGCTCACCGGCATCCTTGAGGACGTTGCCGAGATTGTCGTAGAGCGCGGGGTGGCACGGATCGATCGCGAGTCCGCGGCGCAGCATGTCTTCCGCCTCCTCGCTCCGCCCGAGGGTGCGCAGCAGGCAGCCCGCGTTGTTCAGGGCGGCGACGTGATCCGGCCGGGCGCGGAGCGCCTCCTCGAATGCGCCCATCGCCGAGGCGAAGTCGCCGAGTTCCTTGTGGGCATTACCCAGATTGTTCAAGGCGTCGGCGAATCCAGGACGCGAATCGGCGGCGAGCCGCAAGCAGGTCACGGCCTCGCGCGCTCGCCCGAGTCCGCGCAACGCATTGCCGAGATTGAAAGCGGCGTCGGGGTTGCCGGGCTCGCGATCGAGCAGGGCGCGCAGCACGGAGTACGCGGCAGGAAAATCGCGCCGTTGATTGAGCGCCACGCCCAGGTTGACGGCATGCGAAGCGCTCAGCGGATCTAGCGCGGCGGCACGCTCGAGGATGTTGATCGCTGCGTCGACATCGCCCATCTCCCGCAACGCCGCGCCCAAATTACCCAGGGTTGCGGGATCCTCGGCCTTGAGCTGCAAAGCCGAACGGTAGGCGGCCGCCGCCTGATTCGGGCGCCCGCCGCGCTGCAGAGCGACGCCCAGCGCGATGCGGGCGTCGTGCGAGCTGGGATCGTCAGCCAGCGCACGTCGGTACGCGTCCGCCGCCTCGTCCCAGCGTTGCAGGGCGTCCAGCACTTGGCCCAGGCCGAACTGGTAGCGGCCATTGGTCGGGGCGGCGAGCGTCGCCTGGTGAATCGAGCGCAGCGCCGCCTGCAGCCGCCCCTCTTGCAGTTCCAAAAGACCGCTGCGGAACAGCGCCACGTCTTGGTTTGGATCCGCCGCCAGAATCTGTGCATACAGGCCCCGCGCCTCCGGCAAATCGCCGGCGCGATGCCGTTGCGTGGCCAATTCCAGCAAGCGGTCGATGGTCGAGATGGCGGCTCCTCGAGGCCGTGGGTGGCGTCCGCGCGCCATGGAGTACGCCTATACTACTGTGCCGGACCGGTTTATTGGATGCACCGGCGCGTGGGCGCACGGGCAACGAGCTCAACGGGTGAATCATGGATTTGGGGTTAAGCGGCCGCAAGGCGATCGTTTGCGCATCGAGTCAAGGGTTGGGGAAGGCCTGTGCGCTCGCGCTCGCTGAGGCCGGAGTCTCCGTGGTGATCAATGGACGCAACCGCGAGCTGCTGGAGGCGACTGCACACGAGATCCGCGGGCTGGCGAAGGTCGACGTCACCGTGGTACCCGCCGATGTTTCCACCCAGCACGGCCAGTCTGCGCTTCTCGAGGCGTGTCCCGAACCGGACATACTCGTGAACAACAACGGAGGCCCGCCGTTTCGGAATTTCCGCGAGCTGGGCCGCCAGGAGCTGCTCCAAGGCGTCACGATGAACATGGTGACGCCGATCGAGCTCATTCAACGTGTGATCGAGGGAATGGCGGCGCGCCAGTTCGGGAGGATCGTCAACATCACCTCGCAGAGCGTGAAGATGCCGATCTCCGGACTCGACCTGTCGAGCGGCGCACGCGCCGGATTGACGGCATTCCTCGCGGGCGTGGCCCGGGATGTTGCTCACCGGAACGTCACCATCAATAACCTGCTGCCGGGCAGCTTCGATACCGCGCGGCTCAGCTCCGGCCTCGCCGCTGCGGCCAATCGACGGGGCGTGCCGGAATCGACAGTCGTGGAGGAGTGGCGCCGCGGGATACCGGCGCGCCGCTTCGGACGCGCATCCGAGTTCGGGCAGACCTGCGCCTTCCTTTGCAGCGTGCATGCCGGATTCATCACCGGTCAGAACATTCTCATGGACGGCGGGGAATACCCCGCCGCATTCTGACTGCATCCCGTGAAAGAAATCGATCATGCCGAACAGCTGCTCGACATTCAGAGGGCGGCGTTCAACGCCGAAGGGTTCGTGGAACTGCGAATCCGGCGTGACCGATTGGCGCGTGCGATTGATCTGCTCGTGACACATCAGCAGGCGATCTGCGAGGCCCACTCGGAGGATTTCGGACAAAGGCCGCAGACGCTGACCCGCTTCGTGGATATTTTGCCGGCATTGTCGTCCTTGAAACATGCGCGGCGCAGCGTCAAACGCTGGATGCGCCCGAGGCGCAAACGCATTGGCTTGCCTGCGGGCGCTCCGGGCGTCAGGGCCGAGGTTCTCCAGCAACCGCTGGGGGTGATCGGGGTCATCAGTCCCTGGAATTTCCCGATCACCTTGACGTTCGGGCCCCTGGCTGGAATCTTGGCGGCGGGCAATCGATGTCTGATAAAGCCCTCCGAGCTCACGCCCACCGTGAGCGCGCTCCTGAAGCGCCTGATGGCGGAATATTTCGATTCGTCGGAGGTGGCCGTGGTGACCGGCGGACCGGAGGTCGCCGAGGGGTTCTCGAGGCTGCCCTTCGATCATCTGGTATTCACGGGCTCCACGCCGGTGGGAAGGCGGGTGATGGCCGCGGCAGCCGCCAATCTCGTTCCCGTGACTCTCGAGCTGGGCGGCAAGTGTCCGGTGCTGGTGGGGCGATCGGCCAATCTTCGGCGCGCCGTGGATCGAATTCTGATCGGCAAACTCAATAACGCCGGACAGATGTGCATCGCCCCGGATTACGTCTGCGTGCCGCGCGAGCTGTGTGCGTCCTTCGCCGACCTGGCGCGTTCGTGGGTGGCGCGGGCCTATCCCGGCATTCCAGGGAATCCCGACTACACCTCCATGATCAGCGAGCGCCACGCCGGGCGCATGCACGAGATGCTGGCGGACGCCGCGAGCAAGGGTGCGGTCGTGATGCAGTTGGGGGAGGCAGGTGAATCGTCTGGTGCGGGACGGACGGTACGTCCGGTGCTGCTGCTGGAGGTCACCGACGACATGCGCGTCATGCGCGAGGAAATCTTCGGACCGCTCCTCGTCGTGCGCCCCTACGACCGGATCGAGGAGGCGGTGCTGGACATCAACGCGCGCCCGAAGCCTCTGGCGCTCTACTACTTCGGCAAGGACCGGCGCGAGATGAGCTGGGTGCTCGCACACACGGTGTCCGGCGGCGTGACGATCAACGACATCGCCGTTCATTTCGTGGCGGACGAATTGCCGTTCGGAGGAGTAGGAGAGAGCGGCATGGGTGCTTATCATGGCGAAACCGGTTTCCTGCGCTTCAGTCATGCGCGGGCGGTATTGCATCAGACCGGGTTGGATGTGGCCGGCCTGGTGGGCTTGAGACCGCCGTATGGACCGCGGGCGCAAAGCGCGCTCAAGTTTTTGATTCGACGATGACGGCAGCCGCGGGCGCTGCTACGGAGACTTGATGCCTGTACGGGCGCTTTTATGACCATCTTGCTGGCCGCCGCAGGGATTCTCCTCATCACCATGGGGGTGCGGCAGTCCCTGGGCTTGTTCGTGGATCCCATCGTCGCCTCGACCGGGGTCGGTATCGCCTCGATCAGCTTCGCACTCGCCATCGGCCAGTTCGTATGGGGTGCGGCTCAGCCGGTGTTTGGCGCCATCGCGGACCATTACGGCGCCTATCGCGTGCTCATCCTCGGCGGCTTGATGCTCGCTGCCGGGGCGGCACTCGCCTCCTGGAGCACCACCGAGATGGGATTGATCCTCTCGCTCGGCGTGCTCGTTGCCGCCGGCAGCGCAGCGGGAAGCTTCGCGATTCTGATCGGTGTCAGCGCTCGGAATCTGCCGGTACATCGCCGCTCGTTCGCGGCCGGGTTGATCAACGCCGGCGGGTCGATGGGCCAGTTTCTGTTCGCCCCCCTCGCTCAGTTCCTGATCAGCGGAGCGGGGTGGGCCATCGGCATGCGGGCGCTGTCGCTTTCGGCGCTCGTGACCGTGCCCATCGCGTGGCTGTTTCGAGATCGTGGCGCTCACGCGTCGCACAGCGGCGTATTCGCGGAACGTCATGCTGCGGGGGCAACGCCGTGCGACGGCCCACGGCCGCTGAGTCTCACTCAGCAGCTGGGCATCGCGCTGCGGGATCGAAGCTATCTGTGCTTGAACGCCGGCTTTCTTTGCTGTGGTTTCCACATCGCATTCCTGGTCACCCACTGGCCCGGCGACCTCAAGATGTGCGGACTTGCGCCCACAGTGGCCGCGAATTCATTGGCGTTGGTCGGCATCTTCAACGTCGTTGGAAGTCTGGGAATCGGCTGGTTGGGCGGCCGCTACCCAATGAAGTATCTGCTGGCGCTGTTGTACGCGAGCCGGGCGGCGGTGATCGTTTGCTATCTGCTGATGCCGAAGACGGCCCTCAATGTATACATCGTCGCGGCCGCGCTCGGCATCTCCTGGCTGGCGACGGTGCCCCCCACGGCGGGTCTGGTGGGGAAACTGTTCGGTACCCGATATTTGACCACGCTGTTCGGGCTCACGCTCCTGTCCCATCAAATCGGCGGCTTTCTCGGCGCATGGCTGGGCGGCGTGGCCATGGCGCAGCTCGGTTCCTATCAGTGGGTCTGGTATGCGGACATTCTGCTGGCCCTGTTCGCGGCGCTGGTGAATTTGCCGATCACGGAGCCATTGATCTCGCGCGGGCTGGCTCGGCAGGTATCCGCCTGAGCCGGGGCCGCAGCCTCATGCGCGAACCTGGGCAGTACCAGGCGCCAACAATTCCATCAGCGGCCCCAGATGGGCTCGGTAATTCTTCCAGCGTCCAACCGCAGCCGTCGTAATCGGCTGTCTAACCTGCCACTTGCTCGCGGTGATCACGGTGCGAGGGATCGAGCGATAATCGAGACAGCAAGGATCCCACGGCAGTCCGATGTGCTCGATCATCCTGCGGCTCCAGCTTTCCGGATCCTGCACCAGCGCCTCGTACGGCACGTCCAGAATGAATCCGGGCGGAAATATCGCATGCCAGTGCTCCATGATCCGCGCATAGTCGCTGTAATAGCGCGCCAGATCCCCGAGGTCGTTGGTGTACGACAGTGCGGTCTCGAGGTGCTGAAAATAAATGGACAGGCAGGTATCGAGCGGATGTCGGCGTAAGTGGATCACGCGCGCATTGGGGAGCGATGCGTAAATCAAGCCGAGCGATAGAAAATTGGCGGGCATCTTGTCGACGACGCGCTGCGCGCCGCAGGCGAGTGACGCCAGCGAGTCCAAATACATGACCGCCATGCGTTCGAGCCGAAGTTGGCGGCCTGGGTGATCCGCTGCGGATCGAATGGTCTCGGCCGCGGCGCCCCAGAACGGCAGTTCACCGGCGCCAAAGACTTGCGGGTGAGCGGCGAGAATCTGCTCGGCCAGCGTCGTGCCGGATCGCAGCATACCGACGACGAACACGGCTCGTTCCGAGGCTGTCGGCATGACGCGGGTGCGCCCCAACCATTCCCGATCTTCGGTTTCTATGATCCGATCCACCACCCGAGTCATCGCCTCAGGCCGGTACGCGGCGCGGGTGAATTTCGTGAGCTCATTGGCCCGCCGGAAATTATCGAACGCGTGCTCGAAGTCGGCGAGATCATCGAAATATTTGCCCATCGCGTAGCGTAGGCACGCTTCCTGGCGAGGAGGCAGGGACAGCGCAGCGATTCGTTGCGCTTCAACGAGCCAGTCGGAGTCAGCCCGAGTCATTTTGCGAAGACGCGACAGGCCGGCGCAGGCTTGGGGTGAATCGCGATCGACGGCAGCCGCTTGCCGAAAGCAGCGCTCCGCGCCCGCAAAGTCGCCCGTGTCGGCGTACGATTCGGCCAGAGTCGTGAGCGCGGGCACAAAGTTGGGCTTGAGCTCGAGCGCCCGCAGGCAGCTCGTTCGCGCTTCCTGCGGGCGGCTCTGGAGCCTCTGCGTCAGTCCCAGGTTGGCTTGCGCTTCCGCAAAGCCGGGGTCGAGCTCGAGTGAGCGGCGAAAGCATGCTGCGGCCTCATCGAGCCGCCCGCAACCGCGCAGCAGGCTGCCGAGATTGTTGTGCAGCAGGGCGCAGTTCGGATCGAGCGCAAGGGCACGGCCATACGCGGCAAGAGATTCTTCGGTTCGTCCGACAGCCGCCAGTGCATTGGCGAGGCTGTGACAGGCCACGACCCAAGCAGGCCGAATGTCGAGGGCGCACTGGTAGCTCACGATCGCCTCCTCAGCCCGTTCAAGTTGCATCAGTGCGTCGCCGGCGCTTCCATGGGCCTCGGCGTAGGCGGGCTTCGCCACGATCGCGCACCGGTAATGCTCGAGCGACTCTTCCACATGCCCCGACTCCAGCAGCACGGTGCCGAGATTGTGGTGGGCTTCGGCGAGACCGGGATCGAGGGCGAGCGCACGGCGATAGCTGGCTGCGGCCTCATCCATCCTTCCCCGGCGCGCGAGTTCATTGCCGAGATTGACGTGCCCGGGCGCATTGCCAGCCGCCGCCTGCCGAGCCACCCTCGCACCGAGACGGCCGCAACAATGCTTGTACTTGTCGCCGCTGCCGCAGGGGCAGCGATCGTTTCTACCCGTATTCATTGGTCGGTCGACAGGCATCGCTATCGCCGGGCCCTCTCAGGTATATTCGATCGCCGCGGCGGGGGGATCGCCGGACCAACGCGCCAAACCCGGATCCATTGCAACCATACGGAGACATGGTAGATGAAAACTGACAGCGCTGTCACCTCTTCCCTTGATTCGCTGCGAAGCCGGGAACACCTGCCGGACTCGCCGGTGGCCTACTCCGGCGACCTGAAGGCCTGCGTGTTCGCGCTGTTTTTCGCTTTCGGGGGAATCACCAGCTTGAACGACGTGCTGATCCCGAAGCTCAAGCTGCTGTTCACGCTTTCCTACCGCGATGTCATGCTGGTGCAGTCGGCGTTCTTCGCGGCCTACTTCATCGTCTCGCTGCCCGCGGCCGCGCTGGTGAGGCGCGTCGGCTACATGCGCTCGGCGGTTGTCGGCTTGCTCACCATGATGGCGGGGTGCCTGTTGTTCGAGCCGGCCTCGACCCACGGAGTGTTCGCGCTGTTTCTGATCGCGCTGTTCGTGCTGGCCTCCGGCATTACCATAGTCCAGGTCGTTGCGAATCCTCTGATCTCCATGCTGGGAGCGCCGGCGACCGCCAGCAGCCGTCTGACCTTTGCCCAGGCATTCAATTCCCTCGGTACGACGCTGTTCCCGTATGTGGGATCGGCCCTCATTCTGGGCTCTCTCGCGACGGTCGATCCGAAGACGCTCTCCGGCGTCGCGCTCGATGTCTTTCGAGTGACCGAGACCCAGGTGGTGGTACACACGTATCTTGCGCTCGCCGCCGCGCTCGCAGCGCTTGCGCTCGGGGTCTGGGCGCGCCGCAAGGCATTGGTGGAGCCGCCGGTGGCACGGGTTTCGCTGCTGCGCTCATTCGATCTGCTGACGCGCCCGCGCTTCGCTTTCGGTGCGCTGTGCATTTTCCTATACGTAGGCGGGGAGGTGGCGATCGGCTCGGTGATCGTGAATTATCTGATGCAAGCAAGCGTCCTCGGAACCAGCGCCGAGCAGGCGGGCAAGCATGTGCCGTTCTATTGGGGAGGCGCCATGGTGGGCCGATTCATCGGAGCGTACCTATTACGCATCATCCCGCCCGGGATGGTCCTTGCCGGCGCCGCGACCGCCGTGATCGCGCTGATCGCGATTTCCTCCGATACGACCGGCCAGGTATCGGCCTACTCGCTGCTCGCGATCGGTTTGTTCAACTCCATCATGTTTCCAACCATCTTCACCCTGGCGAGCGAAGGACTCGGCAAGCGGGCGGCGGAGGGTTCCGGCATTATCTGCATGGCAATCGTCGGTGGAGCGGTCGTGCCGATCCTCACGGGAAGGGCCGCCGACCTATGGAACTTGAAGTGGGCGCTAGTCGTTCCCGCCACCTGTTATGCCGGCATCGTGCTGTTCGGCTGGTGGGCGCATCGGCAGCATAGGCTGTGAACTCTGTCGCCCGCTACCGGAAGATGATCACGATGGCGGCCGTCAGCGCGAGCAACGCGGCCGCGAGAAACCGGTAGTCCTGCCAAAACGCGGGCGCGCCAGGATCCTCAGCGCGGCCAAACCTTGTCTGCCACATGGTCGATTCGAGCGAGCGACCGAGCGGTGCGCGCGTGCTCACCACCGCGAGTATGCCGACATCGAGCGCCGTCAGCAGCGGTGCCGCATACAGAAAATGGATGTGCGTCCATCCAAAAACGACGTTGCTCAAGAACAAGGCCAGTCCGCACAGCGAGCCGATCAGCATCGTGGCGCTCGCCGCATCGGCGGTCGCGTCGCGCCAGAACATTCCGCACAGAAACAGCGCGACGACCGGGGGAACCACGTACGCGAGGACCGCCTGCAGGTACTGCCACAAGGAGGGAAATAATTGCAGCTGCGGTGCCCATGCGACGGCCGCTGCGAGCATCGCCACCGTGCACCATTGACCGACCTTCACCATCCCGCGATCGCTCAGCGACGGACTCAGTTGCCTGACCACGTCCATGGTGATGAGAGTCGAGGCGGAATTGAGCATCGAGGCGATGGATACCATGGTCGAGGCGATGAACCCAGCGGCGACCAAGCCGATCAAGCCCGTGGGCAACAACCGCAATATCAACATCGGGTATACGCTATCGGCCCGCGGCAGATGGGGAAACAACAACAGAGCGCAGGTTCCCGGCAACACGATCAAGAACAACACGGGAAGCTTCAGCAACCCGGCGAACAGGGCGCCCCACCGGGCGTGGTCGATGTTCCTGGCCGACAGCACCCGCTGCACGATCGATTGATTCGTGCACCAGTAATAGAATCCGAGCAGCGGAATCCCGAGCAGCAGTCCGGGCCACGGCACACCCGCATCGCCGATCGGACGAATGAGCGATATGGCCGCAGGCTTTACGCCGGTCATCACCGCATGCCAGCCGCCCGCACGGCTGAAGGCACTGATCGATATCATCAAAGCGCCGGCCAGAAGTACGATGGCCTGCACCGCTTCGGTATAAATCACGGCTCGAAGGCCCCCGAGCGTCGTATACAGTGCCGCGGCGGCTGCGAGTGCCGCGACGATCAGCCACAACGGCCACACCGGGAACAGCAGGCGGCAGACGAGCGCGCCCGAGTACAGTACGCCGGCGGCGTCCACAAAGATGATGAGCAACAACGACATCAGCGCGAACTGCACGCGCACCCGCCGATCGTAGCGGCGTTCCAGAAATTCGGGCATCGTAAAAGTCCGGCTGCGGATCACGAAGGGCAGCAGAAACACACAGAAAAACACCAGGATCACGGTCGCCGTCCATTCATAGTCGTAAACCGCGATACCGATGGCGTAGGCGCCGCCCGCAAGTCCGACCAAAGCGGTCGATGACATGTTCGAGGCCAGCATGGCGAGCCCGATCGCCGGCCACTGAGTCGCGCGCGACGCGAGAAAGTAATCGGCCGGTCCCACGTGTCGGCGCGACATTGCAAGCCCGAGGCCGATCAAGCCGGCGATGTAGACGCCGATGACGATCCAGTCGATTCCCCCCAGAAGGCCCGGGACGCCGCTAGCTACCGACATCGAAGTCTTGAAGGCGCGGCAGGATAATCATGGCTACATTGACAGCGCTGACATTTTTACTTCTAATCATATGGATCTGAGTTCCCCGATAAGCGGCTGGAGGCTCGGTTCAGGCGGTCGTTCGACGAAATTTACTTTAAAAACAGGCACTTATAAAAATATATGTCGAGTAACCCCTGCAGCCGACCGCTCATCGCGGCCAGCCTCGCCGTGCTCACCCTGGGTACGGCGTCCCTGGCATCGGCCGCAGCCGACAGTCTACATCCGAACCTTTGGCCGCAAGGCTCGCACAGCGCTCGGCTCGCCGATAGCGATGCGCTCGTCGATCGACTGCTCGCTCGGATGACGCTCGAGGAAAAAGTGGGACAAATGATCCAGGCCGACATTGCCTCGATTACACCGGATGACCTGCGCACCTACCCACTGGGTTCAGTGCTGGCTGGAGGGAACGCCGCGCCGGGCAACGATGTCCGCTGTTCGCCGAAGGCCTGGTTGCAGCTGACCGAGGCGTATCGCCGCGCGGCCCTGGCTGTGCCCGCGACGGGGCACGCTCCGATCCCGCTCCTCTTTGGGATCGATGCGGTGCACGGCAACGCCAAGCTGATCGGCGCCACGATCTTTCCGCATAACGTCGGTCTCGGTGCCGCGCATGATCCGGAGCTCATTGAACGGATCGGCCGAGCGACGGCAGAAGAAGTCTCCGCAGCCGGCATCGACTGGACTTTCGCCCCCACGGTCGCAGTGGCGCGCGATGTGCGTTGGGGCCGCTCCTACGAGAGCTATTCCGAGTCGCCGGCGCTGGTGGCGCAATATGCGCCGCAAATGGTGGCGGGATTGCAAGGACGTCTTGGCACGGCCAGCTTCATGTCGCCGGGCCACACCTTGTCGTCTGTCAAACATTTCATTGGCGACGGGGCCACGTCGGACGGCCGCGACCAGGGCGATGCGCGGGTTGCAGAAGCCGAACTGCGCGACCTGCACGCGGCGGGCTATGCGCCGGCCATCGAGGCGGGGGCGATGATCGTGATGGCCTCCTACAACAGTTGGAATGGCGTGAAGTTGCACGGCGATCGTTACCTGCTGACCACGATCTTGAAGGGAAGGCTCGGCTTTGACGGCTTCATCGTCGGAGATTGGAACGCGCACGAGCAAGTGCCCGGATGTACCAAAACCGATTGCGCCGCCGCTATTCTGGCCGGGGTGGACATGTTGATGGCGCCTGACAGCTGGAAGGAGCTGTATCAAAACACCCTCGAGGAGGCGAGGTCGGGCGAAATTCCGCAGGCGCGCATCGACGACGCGGTGCGCCGCATCCTGCGCGTCAAAGCGGTCGCCGGTTTGTTCGACCGTGCGGGCAAGGATGCTCCGAGCGAGGCGCAGTTGCAGCGCCAATTGGGGAGCGTCGCGCATCGCGCGATTGCCAGGGAAGCGGTGCGCAAATCGCTGGTCCTGCTCAAGAACGAGCATTCGATCTTGCCGCTCGATCCACGCTCCAACGTGCTGGTCGCCGGCGATGCGGCGGACGACATCGCATCGCAGAGCGGTGGCTGGACCATCGACTGGCAGGGCGCTCATAACCGTAATGAGGATTTTCCGGGCGCGACCTCCATCTACACAGGCATCGAGCGGGCGGTGCGGGCCGCCGGCGGCACGGCGACCTTGAGCCGCGACGGCAGCTTCAGCAAGAAGCCCGACGCCGCGATCGTCGTTTTCGGCGAAAGCCCATATGCGGAGTTCGAGGGGGACCGCGAGACGCTCGAGTTCTCGGCCGCCGGCGGACCGGCGTTGCAATTGCTCCACCGGCTGAAAAATCAGGGCATAGCGACCATTTCGATTTTCCTCTCGGGCCGTCCGCTGTGGGTCAATCCCGAGCTGAATGCCTCCGACGCGTTCGTCGCCGCATGGCTTCCCGGCAGCGAGGGTGAGGGCATCGCGGATGTTCTGTTTCGCGCCGCCGATGGCGCCGTCCCGTTCGATTTTTCCGGGCGGCTGAGCTTTTCGTGGCCGGCGACGGCGATGCCGGTGACCTTCGGTCCCGCCGGGACCGTATCGGGCGCACTGTTCGCGACCGGTTCGGGGTTCGATTATCACTCTCCTGGCAGCCTCCCGCACCTGTCGGAAGATGCTCGGATTCCAGCCGAACGCCAGGTCCCCGACGGGAGCTTGCTCCACGCGGGTCGCGTGATCGCGCCATGGTCGATGTTCGTCGCCGATCAGGGCGCCGAAGTTCACGTCACGACCGAACGGCAACGAAGTCCGCACGAGGCCGTCGGCGTGGCGCGGGGCGGCGAGGGCATCGAGGCGCACTGGAGCGGCAGCCGGCAAGGCACGCTGTTGATCAGCGGGCGCGAGATGGATCTCAGACCGCTCGCGGGCCGCGGCGGTGCCCTCACGCTGCGTTATCGAATCGATAGTGCTCCCGAGCAACGCGTGACGATGGACATGCGCTGCGTGGAAGCCTCATGCGGCGCCGCGGAGGGGGCGACGCTCGATCTGACGGCGGCCTTCAAGTCCGAGCCGCTCCACCAATGGCGGACCCTCGACGTGCCGCTCGTCTGCCTCGGGGCCGGGCACACGGACCTCGACAACGTCGAGGCGCCCTTTGCGCTCACGACTGCCGGCCGATTCGAGCTGGCAATCGCCGAGGTGAGGCTCCATCCGCTCACCAACGGGGCGCATCCACGATGTCCCTGAATGAGCCCTCGTGTGGCAGCGCGCAGCGCGCGGCCGCGGCGGGCGGGCGCTGCGCTCGCTGGGCGGCTACCATAAGGGCTGCCGTCTATTTTAGGAATGTGCCATGGCTCTCATCCCCCCCTCGGTGACCATCCAGGAGGTGGCCGATCTCGCTCAAGTATCGCCGAAGACCGTATCGCGGGTGATCAATAACGAGCCGCGGGTGCGCTCGGACACGCGCGCCCGCATACTGGAGGCGATCGACAAGCTGAATTATCGCCCGAACCTCAACGCCCGGGGACTCGCCAGCAATCGATCCTTTCTCATCGGCTTGTTTTGCGACCGGCCGGGCGACTATCTGAGCGAGTTTCAGTCCGGTGCGGTGGAACGCTGCCGGGAGTCGAGCCTGCACCTGATGGTGGAGCCCTGGGACGTACAAAGTCCGAACATTGAGAAGGAGATCGACACCCTCCTCGGGCAGCTGCGCCTGGAGGGGGTGATACTGTTGCCGCCGCTCAGCGATCACCCGATCGTCCTCGGCAAATTGCAGGAGGCGGCGATTCCCATCGTGCGCATCGCGCCAAAATACAATTTGAGCGCCACCCCCTCGATCGGCATCGATGACTATGCCGCTGCACGACAGGTCACCGCGCATCTGCTGGAACTCGGCCATCGCCGCATCGGCTTCATGCTGGGGCGGCCGGAGCACGGCGCCACGGAACAGCGCTACCTGGGATTCATCGACGAAATGCGCGCGCATCAGGTTGCGGTGGACTTCGACTTGGTCCAGACCGGCAATTTCCTGTTCTCCGACGGCCTTCAATGCGCTGAGCGGATGTTGAGCGTTGCGACTCCGCCCACGGCGATTTTTGCGAGCAACGACGACATGGCCGCCGCGGTGATTTCGATGGCACGAAAATTCGGACTCGACCTGCCCAGCCGCTTATCGGTTGCGGGCTTCGACGACGCGCCGATTGCGACCATGTTGTGGCCCGAACTCACGACCGTGCGCCAGCCGGTATCCGCCATGGCCCGCCTTGCGGCGGACCTCATCATTCGTCTCGAGCCGCGCCGCAACGGTTGGCCGGAACGGATTCCGCGGCAGCTGCTCAAGCACGAATTGATCGTCCGCAGCTCTACGGGCCGCGCGCCGGCTCGGGGCGCTCCGGGCTAAATACACCGCATCGCGCCACAACCGAACTCACGCTCTCATCGAGTGCCGCGATCGCCTCGACCAAGTGGTATAGCGTGCTCGCCGGCGCCGGCGAATCGACGATGCGCCCATCCGGCAGCTGCAGGTCGAACCATAGTCCGGGCACCGGCGTCGCAAGGTAATGAAGCACGCTCGCCGCCGCGGCGCACGCCATCGAGCCGTAGCTTGCCTCGCCCGTGACCCGCGCGGCCAGGAGCGCCGCCTTGAGCCGTTCGGTCTGCGGCCAGAGGCGGGCGTTTGGATCGTGAACGGTGAAATCATCGAGCAGCGAATTCACGGCGACGCCGTTGCGCACGCCGCGCTCGCCCGCCGCGATCAGCCGAAGCGCCGCTCGTTTGACGGTCTCCGAGCGCGCCCACGGGCTCTTGAGCATCAGGAACGCCCACTCGAACTGATGGCCCGGCTCGATGATACGCCCTTCGATTCCGGGAAGAGGCTCGAAGGTTTCAGAAAAGAATTCGCGCAGCGCGCCGCTATCCCGTTCGATGAATCGCGCTAGCGCCAGGTCGATCAGCTCCTTCGCCCATGCGCTCCATCCGCTGTCCTTGCCGGCCTGCATCCAAATCAAGCAAGCCTCCAGCAGGTGCATGTGAGGGTTCGATTCGCGCCGCTCAATGCCTCCCTCGCCGGAATAAAAGCCGCCGCCATTCGCGCCGAGCCGGCTCTGAATGGCGCCACGCAGTTCGAGCGCGCGGCGCTCGAAAATTGCCGGCGCGGTCAGAGTGACGGTGGCGCCCGCGTAACCCAACAGCGCGAACGCCTGGTCATACAGCAGCGCCCGCTCGTCGAGGGACTTGCCGTCCGCGTCCACGAGCGTGCGGAACAATCCGTCCGGACGCCGATAGCGACCCGTAAAGTAATCGATCCCCCGCCGAACGATCTCGAACGCATCTCCACGCCAGCCGAAGCGGTGCGCCTGCGCGAAGGCATGGATCTGGCGCGGATGAATGCGCGCGCGGCGCGGCGCGCCGAGGCCGCGCCCACGCTGGGAGAGCGCCTCGAAAAATCCTCCGTCCCGCGGGTCGACTCCATAGTGCGCCCAGCAAGGGTAGGCGCACTGCGTGAGCCATTGGGTCAGTCGATCGCGCAGCACCGGCAACTCCGCGCACCATGCCGGGCCGCCGCCGACTCGAGCGTCCACTCAAGACGCCTTCAACAGCGCAAAACGCGTCGGTAGCAGACGGTAGCTGAACGGAAGGATGGCGGCGCCGACGGCGGGTGCATCGTCGGAAGTCAAGGCCCGCGATACAGGGGCGATCGCCGGCACCTGCGATGCATGGAGGCTCAACCGCTCGTTGAGCGCCTTCGCCAATCGATCGACGAGGCTCGCGGGCAATCGCCCGCCGATCAGGATGGCCTGCGGATTAATCAGACAATTGATGGCCAGAAATGACTCGACCAGAGCCTCGGTCGATTCGCTGAGCCACCGGTCCACGATCGAACGTGCGGCGGGCTCGAGGCGCAGGAGTCCGCGCGGAGTCGCGACCCTGAAGCCCTTCTCGGCGAGGCGGCTGTACAGACAGGACAACGACACGATGTTCTGAAGCTGATTGCTCTCGCCGGCCTCGTTGCGGGCGCGCAGCCAGCCGATCTCGCCGCTGCGGCCGGTGGCGCCCCGAATATAGGCGCCGTCCACAACCAAGCCGCCCCCAAGCGCCGCCGTCAGAAGCAGATAAAAGAAGCTTCGATATCGATGACCTGACCCGAATTGCATCTCACCGATGGCCGCCGCGGCCGCATCGTTCTCGATGAAGACCGGAATCGCCAAGACGTCGCGGATCAAGTGGTCGACCCGGATCGAAGCCCAGGCCGCGTAATCCGCAGGCTGATCCGGCAGGTGGGCGCGCGCTATGTCGTCCGGGAACGCGACGCCGACCCCCACCAGGCGATCCCGGGTGATGCCGGTTTTGGCGAGAAGCTTTACGACCGAGCGCCGAAAGAAGGCTTTCACCGCTTCGGGCTTCGCGAAATGAATCTCGCGCGAGGCCCGCCCGCGTACCTTGCCGACGAAGTCGAGAACCACCAGAGTCACGTGGTCGCGATCGACGTTGAGGCCGATCGAGAATCGGCTGTCCGGATTGATCACGAATTTCGAGGCGGGCTGTCCGCGCGCGCCGCGCAGTCGGCCGGCGTTCAGTATCAACTGATCGTTCAGCAGCCTATTGGTGATATTCGCGATCGCCGCCGGCGTAAGTCCGGTTTTTAGCGCGAGCTCGGTTCGGGTGACGGGCCCGTTGACCCGGACGGCGTGCAGCGTGACGCGCTGGTTGTGATCACCGGCGAGCGTGAGATTGGTTCCCGAGAGATACGATGCCGAGCGTGGGTTCGAGGCCGGATCGTCGGAGGGCTTTGCTCTGGGCATGGCTTCGTCAAGCACCAGCGGCGAGGGCAAGTGCGCCCAGCGGCCCCGCAAGCGGTCCGAGCCCGGGCGGCACCACATAGCGCTCGATGGGCCCCGCCAATGCCTGCAGATCCAAGTATCCGTTCAGGCTCGAAAGCAACTCCCGGCGTGCGTGCTCGAGCAGCACCGGCCTCGCCTCGACCACTCCGCCGCCGACCAGGATCCGCCGAGGTGCCGTCGCGAGCACCAAGGTGTGCAACAACTGCGAGAGCGCGTGAGCCGCGAATTCCCATGCGGGATCGCTTGCCGGCACAAGATCCGCCGGCATACCGGCGCGCGCGGCGATAGCGCCCCCGGATGCGAGGCCCTCGACGCAGTCGCCGTGAAACGCGCAGACCCCGCGCCAGGCATCGCCCGCTTTGCGAGCGATGCGGATGTGGCCGAGTTCGGGGTGGGCGAAGCCATGTAACAGACGCCCGCCGGCGACCAATCCGACGCCGACGCCGGTGCCAACGGTGACGTAGGCGTAGTCCTCGATGTTGCGGGCTGCGCCCCAGCGCCCCTCGGCGAGCGCCGCGCCATTCACGTCGGTATCGATGACGACCGGCACCCCGATCGCCTTGGCCAGCCGATCGGCGATGCGCGTGTTGCGCCAGCCGGGCTTCGGGGTGGAAGTGATGAACCCGTAGGTCGGGGAGCTCTCGGTCAGATCGACGGGACCGAACGAGGCAACGCCGAGCGCGTGAATCGGTCCGTGGGCCGCAACGGCGTCGCGAAGGATCTGCTCGATGAGCCCGAGCGTCGCCGTGGGATCATTGCCGGTCGGTACCGAAGTCTGAACCCGGATGTCGTCCGGCCCCGTCCCAAGGAGGCACACACATTTCGTTCCGCCGAGCTCGACGCCGCCCAGCAACCGCTTTGCGGCCGTCATTGCGCCGCGGGTCCGCCGCCAAAGTGACTGTCGTGCGAGGGGGCGGCGCGCGCCGCTGCATCGGTTGCGGTAGCCATGGATGAGAGTATGTCCCGCAATTGGGGCAGGGTCACCACATCCAGCAGCGGATCGTAGGTTTCCGGCGTCACACCCAAGCCCTCGAAGACGTAAAACCAGCTGAGATCGGTGAACAACTCTCCGGGCTTGATGCGCACCCGCCCGGTGCGGCGGTATAGCTCGATCCGGCCGAGGAGGCTCTCCGGCAGCCTCATTGAGCGGCAGTGTTTCCAGAAAGGCGTATCGCTGCGTTCCGTCAGGCAGTAATGCAAGACGATGAAATCCCGGATCCCCTCCATCTCGTGGGCCAACTCGCTGTTGTACGAATCGATGTTGGATTGGGCAAATCCCCGGTTCGGGAAGTGCTCGAGCAGCTTGTAGACGCCGCTCATCACCAGATGAATGCTGGTGGACTCCAAGGGTTCGAGGAAGCCCGAGGCAAGGCCCAGGGCGACGCAATTGCGATTCCAAAACAGCTTCCGGCGGCCGGCGACGAAGCGCAGGCGGCGCGGTTCGGAGAGAGGCTGCCCGCTGACTTCTTGCATCAAATCCTCGAGCGCAGCGTCGTCGTCGAGATACTCGCTGCAATAGACGTAGCCGTTGCCCGCACGATGCTGCAGCGGGATTCGCCAGCGCCAGCCCGCGGCGCGCGCGCTCGCTTCGGTGTACGGCGGCCGGGGGCTGACGCGCGAGGTCTGCATCGCAATCGCGCGGTCGCAGGGCAGAACGTCGCGCCACTCGAGGTAGCCGGTTTTCAGCACACGCTCGATCAGCACGCCGCGAAAACCGCTGCAGTCGATGAACAGATCCGCGGGGTGCCGCGAGCCGTCCGAGAAAACGAGCTCCTGAAGAAAGCCATCCTCGCGCAGCGTCGCATCCGCGACGGTACCGTCGAGCCGCTTGACACCGAGCCGCTCGGAGTAGGCGCGCAGATATGCGGCCACCAAGGAGGCGTCGAAGTGCAGCGCATAGCGCAGACCCGCGGCGGGGCCCTGCGCACCCGGATCCGGGAAACGAAACTTGCGCGCCTCGCCAAGCGCGGCAGACAAGCTGAAATCGTCGAAACGCGGCGCCAGGCCGTCGGCGCGCGCCTTGTGCCAGGCGTGATGGAACGGCCGCAGATTGATCATGCTGCCGAAGGTGCCGAACGGATGCCAGTAGGAACACCCGATCCGCCGCCAGTCCGTGAACTTGATGCCGAGCTTGTACGTTGCCTGCGTATGCCGAACGAAATCTCCCTCATTGATGTTGAGAAAGCGCAGCAGATCGATGATCGGCGGAATGGTAGCCTCGCCCACGCCCACCGTGCCGATGTCCGGCGACTCGATCACCGAGATTTCCGTGCCGGTGCCGGGCAGGGCGCGCGCAAGAATGCTGGCGGCCATCCAGCCGGCCGTGCCGCCGCCCACGATCGCAATGCGCTGGATTGGATTAGGCATCGAGGCGGCGGGCGGCGGCGTGCGGCCTAGAGCTTGCCCTTGATGCCGATGAAGAAGCGGCGGCCCGAGTCGTCATATGTAAAGGGCTGATTCGCCCATTGCAGATACGTATGCTGCGCTTCGTCGGTCAGGTTCTGCACCGAGAACAAGATGCCGACATGGCGGTTGAAGTCATAGCTCGCCTGCGCATCGAGCTGCCCATAAGGGGCCTCGTATACCTGATAGACCTTGCTGCCGAACGCGAAGGTCGAGCCCACGAGCGAGTCGTTGATCGCCTTATCGCGGTAGGAGTAAGACCCGCGGATCGAAAATCCGTGATTTTCGTAGTACAGCGTGCCAGTGACCGCATCCCGGGACACCCCCGGTATGGGTCCACGGGATCCGAAGCTGGTGGGCTGCGCCGACTGGGATTGCGAATACGTATAGTTCGCCGCGAACCCGAAGCCGCGCAGCCAATCGGACATGTTGGCTAACGAGTACTGACCGCCGAGTTCGAGACCGTAGATCCGGCCGTTGCCGGCGTTCACGGGCTCGGTCACGTTGGCGGTATGGCCGCCGAAGTCATCGTTCTCGAAGGTCGGTATGTTTTCGATTTCGACGAAATTGTCGACCTGTTTGTAGAACGTGGCGAGCTGTGCCACGGCGCCCGGCGCGAAATAATTCTCGTACGACAAGACGAACTGGGAGGCGCGATAGGGATCGAGCTCGGGATTCCCCTCGGTGCCGCCAGCGAACTTAAAGCGCGCTGCGCCCGTCACCGGATCGTTGGCGCCGCGGGTGAAGTTGTACGAATTTCCCAAGCCCAGCTGGAACAGATCCTGCGGCGCGACCACTCGCGCGGCGCCGAACCTTACCTTCTGGTCATCCGTCACGTCGAGCACGAAGTTGAAGGACGGCAGCACGTCGGTATAGTTGCGCTTGGTCGTGACTGGTATGACGTTCGAGTCGACGCCGTTCCAGGATGCCGTGCCGTAATACGTCGGATGGGGGTTGGTCGCGCCGCCGTCGATGGTGAGGTCCGTATTCACCAGACGCACACCGAAATTCATGTGAAAGCGGCTGCTCGGGCCGCCCATGTCCACCATGAGATACGGCGCCGTGGTGCGCTCGGTGACCTCGAACGAGCTCAGGTTATCCTTGAAGAATTGCTCGGTGTTGTTTACGACTCCGGCCCCCGACCATACCTTTTCCAGATACGTCGACGGGTTGGTGATGCCGCTGGTCGAGGGATTCTTGACGATGATGTTGCCGACCCCGAAGTTGTTCACCGTCAAGGCCAGATTGGGGTTGGACGTCGCGGTGGAGTACGGGATGGTGGGGGCGCCCCCCTGGCAGTATCCCGGATCCTGATAGTAGAGCCACGGTCCGAAACCGGCGCCGGGCGTGAAGCCCTTGCCGCAACTGCCCGCCACGCCGCCGGCCTCCGTGCCGTTGATCAAGTAGCGCCCGAAGGTTTGATCGACGTCGCGGCCGGCATAACGCGCGCCCGCCGTGATCGTGGTCTTCACGTCGGTGATGAACGCCGGGTCCCACTGCACTTCACCCTTGACCGCAAAATTCTTCTCGTCGGTCAGGTTCGCCCAGGCCCAGTTCGACTTGAACGTGGTGTAGGCCGGATTGCTGAGAACATTGGGGGGTAGGTAGCTCACCGAGGGCAGGCCCGAAGTGCCGCCGTTCGAATAATTGAATTCGTAGCCGTGATTGCCCGTCGTCGAGGTGGCGCACAGCTGACCGTTGTTGCAGCCGGGTGCACTCGGCGAGGTGGCGACCCCGTTGTTCGTATCGTAGAGGCCGTGCTCGACATCCGCCTGGGCCGCCTGCAGGTTCGAGGTCGCGTGCGCAAACGAGGCGTCGAAAATGCCGCGCAGCGGACCGCCATCGTCGAATTTGGTCACCCATTGAAAATTATTGGCCTGCGAGATGTTGTCCTGATAGAGCGTTGCCGTTTCCGCGCCGAGTGCGTTGAAAGTCGCGTTTTGCACGACGCCATTGCCGTCGATCGAGTAAGGCTTGGTCGGATCGATGCCGGGCTGCGGATTCGTGTCCTGGCCGTTGAACCATGCTTTGTCGGAGTAATCGATCGTGGTTTCCTCTTCGCGGGCGTAGAACCAGAGGAAATTGCTCTTGATCGAATCGGTGATCTTTACGCCGATGTCGAAAGAGGCGCCCCGATCCTTGGTCTCGTCGTTCACGTTGGTGAAATAGCCGAGCTGCGGCACGATGTAGTTCTGGCCGATCGTGCCCACGTCCGCGGCGGTGAGCGAACCGGCGTAAGGTTTGGTGGCGGAGTTCGACACCACCCAGCCACTGCGATTCGCCGCCTGGTACTCATCGGTCAATGTCTTCAGATCGGAATACGTCAGGCTGCCGCTGACCGCCACGCGATCATTGAGCTTGTACGAGCCCACCAGGGTCGCATCCGGCGTCTTGTCATTTTGACGTTGGGCATCGGATTCACGGAACAGACCGCCGAGCGACAAGCCGTCGGGCGCCAGCAGCGGATCCGCGGTCTTCAAGTTGATGGTGCCACCGAGGCCGCCCTCGGTGATCGACGCACTGGGATTTTTGATGACGTCGATGCCGCTCACCAGCTCGCTCGGGATGGATTGCAGCGAGCCGTATTGCGAGTTGGCCCCGGCGCCCCCGCCCGATGCTTCGCCCGATACGTAGAATTCCTTGCCGGTCAAAAACACATCACCGTTGAGGGTGACCAGGTTCTGGCGCAATCCGTCGATGAGCACCGAGGTTCCTTGCCCGTTTGCGCCGGAGCGATCGATCTGCACGCCCGGCAGGCGTTGCAGCGATTCGGCCACGTTATTGTCCGGCATCTTGCCGATGTCTTCGGGAGCCACCGACTCGATCGGCAGATTCGAGTCGCGCTTGGTGTCCAATGCGGTCTGCAGCGATTGACGGTAGCCGGTAACGACGATCTCAGACAACTCGCTGTTGTCTTTCGTGGCGCTCTGCGAGGCACTCGGCGGGCTCGACTGCGTCTGGTCATCGGCGATTGCGGCATGCGCAAATAACGACGCCTCAAATGACACCGCTGTCATTATTGCTAAACGAGTGGCGCGGCGTGCGCGCTTTTCCCTACGGTGCGACATGGTATTTGGCACTCCCCATCTTGGACGTTGTTCTATACTCGGCGCATCGAATCTGACGCTCGGTTGCGTTATTTTGCCGCAAACTAGCGGGTTTTCGCGCTCTGAATCCCCCATCGAGCGGGCCTTGAACCCGCGATCGACGCAGACGGAGGCTAACTCCGGGAGATGCCAGCCGTCAACGATTAAATGTTTTCTTTGTGTTTAATCGGGCATTCTGTGTCAGCGCTGACAGGAAGAAGGGGTGAGCATGGTGCGCAAAGCAGTCTCGGTCGGGCCAAATCAGGGTCCGGTAGCGTCACGCGGGAGTAACAGCCTTCGAGAAGGGACGGCTGAAATTCCATCAATGGATCGGGTCAGCATGGCAGCGATGTCATCCATGGGCAATCAATGCAGGCTCCGGCGGGTGCTTCCATGAGGTCGAAAATCCTTGCGCTGATCTCACTGTGGGGCCTCGTCGCGAGCATCGCCCCGGCCCGGCCTGCCGCTGACTCCGCTGCCCACCCGCAATCGGAAAATCTCGGGCCCTACAACCTCACCGTTCTGGAAGGCGGGGTTGGGTTGCAGCGCCGCCTCGCCCCGGATGCGGGACTTGCCGCGCCCGGTGCTCCTTGGTCCATCAGCGCGTGGATCCTATCGGTCCATCGGCAACCGGGAACCGTGATCGTCGCGGCCATGGGGGATACGGATGACCCCTCGGCCGCATGGCGCGGCATCGTGCTGCGGGATGGGGAACTCAGGCTCGAGGTAACGCCTCGGCTCTCGCTGCCCGGCGGCGTCGAGTTGCCGTCCGGCCAGTGGCATCACATTGCCGCGACCTACGACGGCGCGACCGCGCGACTCTACCTCGACGGTCGACCGTGCGGCGTTCTCGCGGCGAGGACATCACGAGTTGCGGCGCGCATCGACATCGCGCCGATCGCGCCCGGTGCCGCGGTCGGCGCACCGCACTTCGGGGGATCGCTCGCCGGGCTCACCCTCGAGCCGTATGCACTCGATGCGCAAGCGGTGCGTTTGCTCGCGGAAGTTCAGCCGAATTTCTCGCTCGTGAGCTTCGATCAGGTGGGCGTCGGCTGGCCGCTCCAGGAGCATGCGTGGCGCGGCCTGCAGGAGCCGCAGGACCCGTGGACGCTGCCAAAGAGCCGCTCCGTAGCGAGCACACCGCGATCCGCGCCCATCCCGGCAAGCGCATCGGGCGGCCTCGCCGCCGAGGCTCCCGGTCTGTGGACCGTCGATGCGTGGCACCTGCGTGCGGCGCCGGAAGTCGCCGACGACGGCGTGGCACTGTCGGATCCCGGCTATCGGGAACGACAATGGCTTGCCGCCGTGGTGCCGGGAACAGTGCTGACCACGTTGGTCGCCAGAGGGGTTTATCCCGACCCGGACTTCGGACTCGACAATCTCGCCATCCCGGACAGCCTGAGCCGCCAGGACTATTGGTATCGCAGCGTGTTCGACGCACCCGCCGATCTGCGCGATAGAGAGACGACGCTGGTTTTCAACGGGATCAATTACGCCGCCGAAGCGTGGCTCAACGGCACTCGCGTCGGCAGCATTCGCGGCGCCTTCACCCGGGGCATATTCAACGTCACAGCGCTACTGCGACCGGGGCGTGCCAATGCGCTGGCCGTGCGCATCTCCCCGCCGCCCCATCCGGGCATTCCCCACGAACAGTCGATCGCGGCCGGCCCCGGCCAGAATGGCGGGATGCTGGCGCTCGATGGCCCGACTTTCATCGCGACCGAGGGATGGGATTGGATTCCCGGCATCCGCGACCGCGACACCGGGATCTGGCAGAGCGTTGAGCTTCGTTCCACCGGCGGCTTGCGGTTGATCGATCCGCACATCGTGACGCGGCTTGCATTGCCGCGCTTCGACACGGCCGACGTCACGATTGCGGCGAGCATAGAGAACCGGCGCGCGGCGCCGGTTCACGCCACGCTGATCGCGCGGATCGAGGGGATCAGCGTACGCAAGACCCTCGAGCTGCCACCCGGAGCGACAAGCGTAGAGCTCGATCCGGCGGAATTCGCGCAACTGCGCATCCCGGCGCCGCGGCTATGGTGGCCCAACGGCTACGGCGCGGCGAATCTGTACACGCTGAATCTGGAGATCGACGAAGGCGCTGCGCGATCGGATTCGGTGGCCGTCAATTTCGGCATCCGCGAGCTCACCTACGAGCTGTCGTTGTTCGATCATCAGGGGCGGCTGCGTCGGGTCGAGATCGACCCGACCTTGGGCAGCGCGCTCGGGCAGCGCTTGGTCGATGTACGCCATTCGGCCCTCAAACGCACCCCTCGCGGCTGGGCTGCGAGCCTCACGACGGCCGGTGAGGAGTCCGTGGCGGTTCGACCGGCGGACCATGAGTCCCTGACGCCGTTCCTGGTCATCAAGGTCAACGGTGTGCCCATCGCCGCACGCGGCGGAAGCTGGGGCATGGACGATGCCCTGAAGCGGATCTCCCGCGCTCGCCTGCAACCTTATTTCGAGCTGCATCGTGCGGCGAATCTGAACATCATTCGCAACTGGCTGGGTCAGAATACGGAAGAGCTCTTCTACGACCTGGCCGACGAATATGGGCTGCTGGTCTTGAACGATTTTTGGGAGTCCACCCAGGACTTTCAACTCGAAGCCCAAGACCCCGCACTGTTCTTGGACAATGCGCGCGACACCATCGCGCGGTATCGAAACCATCCATCGATAGCGCTGTGGTTCGGCCGGAACGAGGGCGTGCCGCAGCCTATTTTGAACGAGGGGCTCGCTGATCTGGTGGCGAGGCTCGATGGCACACGCTACTACACCGGCAGCTCAAACTCGGTCAACCTGCAGGGCAGCGGCCCCTATGATTACCGGCCACCGGAGGATTATTTCACCAGTCTCGCGAGCGGGTTCTCCGTCGAAGTGGGTACTCCCTCGCTATCGACGCTCGAGTCCCTGGAGGCATCGATTCCGCCGGGGGAACGCTGGCCGCTGAGCGACACCTATGCCTATCACGACTGGCACTTCGGCGGCAATGGCGACGTCAAGAGCTTCATGAAGGCGATGGCCGAAGAATATGGAGCGGCCGGGAATCTCGCGGATTTCGAGCGCAAAGCACAGCTCATGGACTACGTATCCTACCGGGCGATCTTCGAGGGATTTGCGGCTCACTTGTGGACCGGCAACAGCGGGCGGCTGCTATGGATGAGTCATCCCGCTTGGCCGAGCAATACCTGGCAGATCTACAGCTCGGACTACGATATGGCGGCCGCTTACTACGCGGTGAAGAAGGCCTGCGAGCCGCTGCATGCGCAGCTCGACTTGCCGGACTATCGGTTGGCGGTGGTGAATACCACGCGCATCGCTCGATCGGGATTGACGCTGCGGACGCAGGTGCGTTCGCTCGACAATCGAAGGCTCATAGACCGCGTGGACCGGATCGATTCCGCCGCGAATTCCGTGACCCATGTGGCGCCGCCCCTCGATCTGCCGGCGCTCCTCGGGCGCGAGAAAGTTGTGATCGTCAAGTTGGCTCTCGAGGATCCGAGCGGTGCCACAGTGTCCGATAACTTGTACTGGCAGACCGTCGACGAACCAGCCCATCGACGCTTGAACTCCTTGCCGCCGCAATCCGTCGCGATCAGCGCGCACGCGCACCGGGCGGATCGAGGCCGCATCGAGATCACGCTCGAGAATCGAGGCAGCGCACCGGTGCTGAACGCCAAGGTCACCGTGCTCGACGCAAACGGCGATCGAGTACTACCCGCATTTTACAGCGACAACTACCTCTCCTTGCTGCCGGGAGAAGCGAGGAACATCGAGGTGCGTTGTCCAGCGGGCGGCCAGGATTGTGTGGAAGTGGCGCTTCGGGGATGGGACGCCGAGCCGCGCACCGTGGCGATCGAGCAACGACCTTGAGCGCGTGCGTGCGCCGGGACGCACCGCAGCTTTGCCGCTGAGTTATCATCGAGGCTGTGACGATCCCCGAACCCCACCGGCCCGCGCAGGCGGGCGAAGTCAAATTTTCGAGCTATCAGAAATTCGTCGTGATGGTTCTGGCTTTCCTGCAGTTCACCATCGTGCTCGACTTCATGCTGATCGCGCCACTGGGTGCGCTGGTGGTACCAGCCCTCAAGATAACGCCGGCGCAATTCGGGCTGATCGTCTCGGCCTATGCGCTGAGCGCCGGGGTATCGGGCATCCTCACCGCCGGCTTTGCCGACCGCTTCGATCGCAAGAAGCTATTGTTGTTCTTCTACAGCGGTTTTCTGTTCGGCACGCTGCTGTGCGGACTGGCCTCCAGCTACTTCCTGCTGCTGGCCGCAAGAATGGTGACCGGCGTGTTCGCGGGCGTCGTAGGCTCGATCGCATTTGCCATCGTCACGGACCTCTTTCCGATGCAAATGCGCGGCCGCGTCATGGGCGTTCTGCAGACGGCGTTCGCCGCGAGCAGTATCCTCGGCATCCCGTTCGGTCTCCTTCTGTCCAATCGCTGGAGTTGGAACGCGCCTTTCTTTCTGACCGCCGCCATTGGAGCCGCCGTCGGTGCGGTGATCTGGGCGAAGCTGCGTCCGATCGACGAGCACCTGAAGCACCATCCGGATCGCAGCCCGGTGCACCACCTCCTGCACACGCTGTCCAACGGCTCGTATGTCCTGGGATTTCTCGCGACGGGGATCCTGAGTCTGGGCGGATTCATGCTCATGCCCTTCATGAGCATTTTCGTGGTGAACAACGTGGGCCTCCCCATTGGAAAGCTCCCGCTCGTGTACATGATCACCGGTGGATTCTCCATCGTGACCGGCCCGCTGATCGGCCGGGCAAGCGATGCGTTCGGCAAATTCCGAGTGTTCGGCTTCGGTTGCGCCGTGACGATCGTGATGGTCGCGATTTATACGCATCTCAGCGCGGTCGGGCTCGGTACGCTGGTGACGGTCATGGTGTTGCTGCAGGTCGGCATCTTCTCCCGCATGATCTCCGCCTCGGCCCTCACCTCGGCGCTTCCGGAACCGCCAGACCGCGGGGCCTACATGTCCATCAGCTCTTCGCTCCAGCAAGCCGCCGGCGGCCTCGCCGCCATGCTCGCGGGGATGATCGTGGTGCAGACGAGCACGGGGGCGCTGTTGCACTTCGACATTCTGGGCTATGTCCTCATTTGCACCACGCTGGTGTCGCTGTTGTTGATGTATCTCATCAATCGCAGGGTGGGTGATGCGCAGCGGGCTGGCGCCG
>Ga0187847_10000265_pt1 | contig 63526 bp, 51 predicted proteins | sample June2016WEW_4_10_FD_132458 | JGI IMG/M metagenome (GOLD analysis project Ga0187847, IMG submission 132458) | Peatland microbial communities from SPRUCE experiment site at the Marcell Experimental Forest, Minnesota, USA - June2016WEW_4_10 | ecosystem: Environmental > Terrestrial > Soil >...
CCGCAACGGCTGCCGCGTTTTGTGGACCTGTTCGATCAGTCCCAGGCACTTTGCCTTGAATTCGGAGATCGGAATATCGTCCATGACCAATATTCTATCTATGGTCAATAAAATGGTCAATTGCTTAAATCCGCGGAGATCCGCGGAGGGGACTCCGCGACGCGTGATTAGCAATGCTTGCTTCGTCCTATCGACTCGGCTGACAAGTCCGGAGCACTCGGCCTTGAATTCGGAAATTGGAAAATGACGCAGCTTCTGAAGTACCGTAAGATTCAAATCGACAAAACCCGAGCCAACCTTCACCCTCCCGCCTTCGCCTTTTTCACTTCCTCAATCAGCGGCGGGACGATATCGAAAAGATTTCCCACGATCGCGAAGTCGGCAATCTCGAAGATCGGAGCCTCGGAATCCTTGTTGACGGCGATGATGGTGCGCGAGCCCTTCATGCCCACGATATGCTGAATCGCGCCGCTAATGCCGAGAGCGAGATAGAGTTTGGGGGCGACGGTTTGTCCGGAGGAGCCGATCTGGCGGTCCATGGGGAGCCAGCCGTTATCGCAGATGGGACGCGAGGCTGCGAGGTCGCCGCCGAGGGCCTCCGCCAAATGCTTCGCCAGCTCGATATTTTTCTGCTCTTTGATGCCGCGGCCCACCGATACGATAATTTCGGCTTGCGTGAGATCGACCGCCTGCTTGGCTTCTTTAAACACTTCCTGGGGTTTGTTGCGAATCACGTTGTCGGCGATTTCGACGTGTATCGTTTCCACCGACGCCGCGCTGGCGCCAGCTTCGGCCTTGTCGCCGCGAAAGGCTCCGTTCTGAAAGGTTGCGAACCACGGAGCATCGCTCGCAAAGCTGACGTCGGCCGCGAATTTCCCTTGAAACATCTGGCGCGTGAACACCAGCTTGCCGTTTTCGTGCTTGAAACCGGTACAGTCGCTGATTACGGTGCGCCCCATCGCAGTCGCCAGTTTCGGAACGAAGTCGCGCACTTGATAGGTGTGCGGCATGAGCACGAGCTTGGGCTGCTTCGTACCGAGTACTTGCTTCAGCGCGGCCGCGAAAGCGTCCGGCGTGTAGGGCTCGAGCTTTGCAGATTCGACGGCGTAGACTTTGGTCAGTTTTTTGGCGGCAATTTCTGCCGCGATCATGGAGGCTGCTTTCCCGACCACAGCGGCTTCGAGAGCCCAGCCGGTGGCCGCGGCAATGGATTGGCCAGCGCTGATGGTCTCCCAGGAGACGCGGTTGAGATTGCCTTCGCGTTGTTCGACGACTACTAGAATCGTATCGGGCATAAAAGCAGTTTCTCAATTCTCGGCTCTCCGTTAAGACAGCCTCGCTTCGCTTGGCGGACGTGCCAATGCGCCCGTCCTCACATGAGCAGTTACAGCACGCGCAATTCGTTGCGCAGTTTGTCGACCAACTTTTTCGCAATCTCCGCCGGCGAGCCTTCGATGTGCTCGGTCTTCTTGGTTTTTTGCGGCACATAGAGGCGCTCGATCTTCTGCAGGTTCTCGCCGATGGCCGATTGCACTTCGGCGAGCGTGACTTTTCGCAGCGGCTTATTCTTCGCCTGCTTGATGCCGATCAGCGTCGCGTAGCGCAGCTTGTTGATGCCAGATTGAATGGTCAGCACCGCAGGCAGCGGCATGTCGACGAACTGAAAATATCCGGCTTCGAGTTCGCGCTTGACCTTGATGCCGCCCTCGGTTTTTTCGATCTGCATGATGATGGTGGCGTGCGGCCAGCCCAGCAATTCGGCGAGAATCACGCCGGTCTGGGCGTAGCCGTAATCGTCGGACTGCAGGCCGGTAAAGATGAGATCGAATTTCTCGTCTTTGATCGCCGCCGCAAAAGCCCTGGCGGTGTTGAAGGCATCGAGGCCGACGAAAGCGTTGTCTTCCAGATGGATGGCGCGGTCGGCACCTTTGGCGAGGGCTTCGCGCAGCACCTGCTGGGCCCGCGCCGGACCGGAAGTGATCACGACCACTTCTCCCGTGTGTTTTTCCCTCTGGCGGAGAGCTTCTTCGAGCGCGTAGGCGTCGGGCTCGTTCACTTCATAGGAGACGTCTTCGCGAATCCAGGCGGCGCTCTCGTTCAACTTGAGCGGCGCATCCTTCTGCGGCACCTGCTTCATGCAAACCAGAATCTTCAATGAATCACTCCTGAGAACAAACACTTGAGTATAAACCAGCGTTCAGCCTTCAGCCGCCAGGTTACCTTGCCCCACGCGGTCCGAATGTCGAGTGGAGGATGCTGAATGCTTACTCGGTGAAGACCACCGACTGCACGCCGGAGATCTCAAAGCGCTTGCGGCAGCGCATGTTCTTGCAGGCCATCAGGTCGTCCTTGCGCAGCATGTAGGATCGGGCTTTGGCGAAGCGGGCGCGGTCGCGGTCGTCGGCCCGCCCGCCCGGAAGCTGGCGCTTCTTGGTGCGCACCACCCAGGTGACTTCGTACTCGGCCGGCGTGTGGCAATGCGGGCAGTTCAAGGTCGCCGGCTTCTTTTCCGTGCGTTCGTCGAAAAAATCGCGTTCTTCCATAGGGTCCGTTGCTCGCCACGGTCGAATTCAGTCGTCCAACCACAATTATTACAGTTTTACCGCGGACAGGCTATGGCAAGATAAATCAGGCAGGGGTCGGTTTGAAAGGAATTCGTATCGGGGCATCGCTTCAGCGATGCCAGTATAGATGAGCGACGAAAACGGATTTGAGCCGCTAGGGCCTGCTCCGCGACCCACAGCGGCTAAGAGCCGATCCAAATTTCCCACGGCGTCGGCACGCCTGAGGGCATGCCCTGATGCGATTGTTTTTTCAAACCGCAACACCACGTCAAATCTCGGGTGCTGCAGCAATGGCGCATAAGAAGAAGGCTAAGCGGTTTCGCGCAGTGCAGGCAGTCAAGGAGTTGGCGCGGGAGCGCATGGGCGCGCCTCCGGCGGCGAAGGTGGTTCCGCACAAAAACAAAAAAATGGAAAAGCACAAACCTACGCTGGGCAGGATGCTGGACGACGGCGAGGGCTAGACGCAACTGCGGTCGGCTATTCCCTTTTGAGGCCTTCAATCAAATGCAGCGGTCACGGTGGTGTCGGTCTGAAGCAGCAGCGTGCAGTTGCCGGTGCCGGTGCACCCGCCGCCAGACCAGCCCCCGAAGGTCGAGGGAGAAACTGGATTGGCCGTCAGCGTAACCGCCGCACCGGATTGAAAGCTGTCGACGCAACTGACGTCGGTGCTGGAGCAGGTGAAGCCCGAGGTGGTACTGGCCACAACTCCAGTGCCGCTGCCAGAGAAATTGATGGTCAGAACCGGCTCCGATCCTCCTCCGCCGCTGCCGGTACTGGTGAAGCAAACCACGTTCGCGGTCATATATGCCGTCACGACAGCGCCCGACGACGATACGCCCGAGCCGTCGTGATTGGTGGTGAGCGAGGCCGAAACCAGGCCGCCTCCGCAAAGCTCTCCCGTCGCGATCATAAGGCCGGTTGAGCTGACGGTGACCAGCTGAGGAGTATTGGAAGCCCAGGTGACTTGATCGGTAATGTCTTTGACCACGGGGGGATGAATATAAGTACCGAGCGCCTGGAGCTGCACTTGGATGCCGGCATCAAATTTCACTTGAATATTCGAAGCTCCAATCGTTTCCATGGTGGGATTTATGGTGATGCCCACCAGTTCCTGGGGATCGGCGCAACTGGAAAGGCTGAGTAGAGAAGTGGCGGTGATGACAAGGGCGATAACGGCGAAGCACTTCCGCTTCATGGAAACTCCTCGACTCAAGGATCCTAGCTAAATCATTTTGAACGCAAAACTTGCGCAGCGGGGGAAAGGCAAATTTAGTGAAAGCCGAGGCAAAAAGCAACCCTCAAACCCAGCCTTGCGCAACTTCGGTCACTCCCGCACCGCTTCGGCCACCACTTTGGCGAAGGCGTGTATGTCCTCGTCCGTGGTGTCGAAGGCGCACATCCAGCGGACGATGCACTCTTCCTCCATCCACATATAGAAGAAGTAATGCTGTTTGATCTTCTCGATGGCGTGGCGCGGGATTTGAGCGAAGACGCCGTTGGCCTCGACCTTCCACACCACCCTCACTCCCGGGATCCGGCTCACTTCTTTTTCCAGCAGGCGCGCCATGCGGTTGGCGTGTTCGCCGCTGCGCCGCCAGAGATCGTCGGTGAGCAGAGCTTCGAACTGGGCCGCGATGAAGCGCATCTTCGAGGCCAGTTGCATGCCCTGCTTGCGGAGATAGAGAAACTCCTCGCTTAGTTCGGGCCGGAAAAAAACTACGGCTTCTCCGCCTAGAATTCCATTCTTAGTGCCGCCGAACGAAAGCACGTCCACGCCGAGGTCCCGTGTGGCTCGGCGAAGAGTTTGACACAACGAGGCTGCGGCGTTGGCGATGCGGGCGCCGTCGACATGCAAAAACATTTCGTGCTCGTGAGCAAAGTTGGCCAGGGCACGAATTTCCTCGGGCTGGTAGACCGTCCCCATCTCGGTGGATTGCGTAATCGAGATCACGCGCGGCTGGGAATGATGCTCGTCGCCAATGCCGTGATAAGCGTGGCGAACGGACTCGACCGTAATCTTCCCATCCTGGTGGGGCAGAGCAATCAGCTTGCAGCCGGTATGCTTTTCGGGCGCGCCGCATTCATCGCTGTTAATGTGGGCGAAGCTGCTGCACAAAATCGAGTGAAAAGGCCGGGTCAGGGCCTGCAGCGAAAGCACATTTGCCCCAGTGCCGTTAAACGTAAAAAAGACTGCGATATCCGGTCCGAAGTGCTCTTCAAATTTCTTCACTGCCGAGAGGGTATAAGCGTCGTCGCCGTAAGCCACCACGTGGCCACGATTCGCGCGGCCAATGGCTTCGAGAATCTCAGGATGCACTCCGGCATTGTTGTCGCTGGCAAAGCTACGGGCGGGAGTGTCGATCGCCGGGGGCATACCGCATAATTTAGCAGATTATCCCGGAGTGGAATGAATCCCCGGTAGACGCAAAGTGGCTTTATTTCCAGCCACCACACGAACTTCGAAGAACCACCGCAACCTCCCGACCTGCAGAGAGACTTACTCTGAATCCTTTCGCCTCATGCCTCGATCAATATTTACAATATCCGTGCGGGGCGCTCGTCTTGAAGCTCTGAGAGTCCTCATTTTTGCGGCTTTTGTCGGGAGAATGTATGGCGAAAAGACTCATTATTGTTTTATTGCTCATGGCTGCCCTTATAGGCGGGCTCGGTTTTGTGAAGTACCGTCAGGTGGAATCTGCAATTGCGGCGGGCGCCAGCTTCCAGATGCCGCCCACCTCGGTAACTACCGTGGTCGCCAAGCAGGAAACCTGGCCTTCGACCTTGTCGGTGATCGGAACCGCGGAAGCGATCCAGGGAGTTACCGTGAGCGCCGATCTCCCCGGCACCGTCGACAAGATTCACTTCGAAAGCGGCCAGCCGGTGCATGAGGGAGACATTCTGGTTGAGCTCGATATTCGCCAGGAAACGGCCCAACTCGCCAACATTGAGGCGCAGCGCGACTTGGCCCGCATCCAATATGGCCGCGCGACCGAACTGGCCAAGGCGGGAGTTATTTCCAAATCGGACTTCGATAACTCCGCCTCGCAGCAGAAAGCTACCGAGGCTCAGGTCAACGAGGTCAAATCCTCGATTGCGCGCAAGACCATCCGCGCCCCCTTCACAGGAGTTTTGGGACTTCGCCAAATCAGCCTCGGGCAATATTTGGCGGCGGGACAGGCGATTGTTTCCCTGCAATCCGTCAATCCTATTTATGTGAACTTCGGCGTGCCGCAGCAGGACACACCGAAGATGAAAATCGGTCGCAGCCTGAACGTCACCAACCAAGACCTTCCCGGCGTGGCCTTCAAGGGAAAAATTACCGCGTTGGATTCGGTGATCAACGAACAGACCCGGAATATCCAGGTGCAGGCGACCCTCGAAAACCCCGGCGGCAAGCTGCGCCCCGGCATGTACATGCAAGTGGATCTGCCGCTGGGCCAGTCGCGCGATGTGATTCCTCTACCCGCATCGGCCATCAACTACGCGCCCTATGGCGATTCTGTGTTCGTGGTAACCGATATTAAAGACGACAAGACGGGCAAAAGTTTTCGCGGGGTTCGCCAGCAGATCGTCAAGATCGAAGGCAGCCGCGGCGATCAAGTCGCGATCGTCTCCGGGCTGAATCCTGGAGACGAAGTGGTCAGCGCCGGATCTTTCCGGCTGCGCAACGGCGCGCCGGTTCTGGTCAATAACACGGTCAAGCCGTCTGACAACCCGAACCCGCATCCGGAAGAAAGCTAACGACGAAGCGCACGCAGCAAAATCCAGCTCCGCTCAGGCTGAACCAGAGGTAAGGCATGAAGTTCACTGATCTATTTATTAAGCGGCCGGTGTTGGCGATGGTGGTGAACCTCGTCATTCTGATCGCCGGTCTCAATGCGATTCGGTCTTTGAGTGTGCGGCAATATCCGCGCAGCGATATTTCCGTGATCCAAGTCACCACGGTGTATGTGGGCGCCAACGCCGACCTGGTGCGCGGCTTCATCACCACGCCCCTGGAGCGCGTGATTGCCAGCGCCGACGGCATCGACTACATGGAGTCGAACAGCGCCCAAGGTCTGAGCACGATCATCGTCCACCTGAAGTTAAATTACGACACGAATGCGGCCCTGACGCAGATTCAGGCCAAGGTCAACCAGGTAAAGAACGACTTGCCGCCCGAATCGCAGGTGCCGGTCATCGATCTGGAAACCGCGGATCAGCAATTCGCCGCGATGTACATCGGTTTCGCGGCCAAGGACCTCGACGAAAACCAGATCACCGACTACCTCACGCGTGTGGTGCAGCCCAAGCTGAGCGCGGTGAGCGGCGTGCAGCGCGCCGACATTCTGGGCAATCGCACCTTCGCCATGCGTATCTGGCTCAAGCCCGACCTGATGGCGGCACACGGCGTCTCGCCCTCGGACGTGCGCGACGTGCTTTCGAAGAACAATTATCTCTCCGCGCTGGGCAGCACCAAGGGGTCCATGGTTTCGGTGAACCTGATCGCCAACACCGACCTGCGCACTCCCGAAGATTTCAAGCAGATGGTGGTGAAGCAGACGAACAATGTGGTGGTTCGCCTGGGCGAAATCGCCGACGTCCAACTGGGCGCCGAAAACTACGATCAGGATGTGCGCTTCAACGGCGAGACCGCGACTTTCATGGGCATCTGGGTTCTGCCCACGGCCAATTCTCTCGACGTGATCAAAGAGGTGCGCAAGCAGATCCCCGCCATTCAGGCCCAGTTGCCCGCAGGCATGACGGTCGGCATTCCTTACGATTCGACGGCCTATATTCAAGACGCGATCAACGAAGTGCTGCACACCTTGGTCGAGACTCTGCTAATCGTGGTGGTCGTGATCTTCCTGTTCCTGGGTTCGTTCCGTTCGGTTCTGATTCCGGTGGTTGCGATCCCGGTTTCGCTGATCGGCGCCGTGTTCCTGATGCTGGTCGCGGGCTTCACCATCAATCTTCTTACCTTGCTCGCGATCGTGCTTTCCGTGGGCTTGGTGGTAGACGACGCCATCGTGATGGTGGAGAACGTGGAGCGCCATCTGGCCATGGGCAAGTTGCCGGTCCGCGCGGCGCTGGACGCGGCTCGCGAGCTGGTCGGCCCGATCATCTCGATGACGATCACGTTGGCCGCGGTCTATGCACCGATTGGTATTCAAGGCGGCCTGACCGGATCGCTCTTTCGCGAGTTCGCCTTCACCCTGGCCGGTGCGGTCACCGTCTCCGGTATCGTTGCCCTGACGCTTTCGCCGATGATGGCGTCGAAGCTGCTGCGCGAGGGGGATGCTCATCGCGGATTCGCCGGCGTCGTCAATCGACAGTTCGAAAAGATTCGCAGTCTCTACACCCGCCTGTTGAGCGGCACGCTTAACTATCGTCCGGTGGTGCTGACGGTGTGGGTGCTTGTGGCCGCGCTCGCGGTGCCCTTTTACATGTTCTCCCCGCATGAACTCGCGCCCTCGGAGGATCAGGGAGTGGTTTTCGGTGTGATTCAATCCTCGGCCAATGCTACCCTGGATCAAACCAACCTGTTTACCAACGAGGTCTACGACGTCTACCATTCCTTCCCCGAAAGCGACAGCACTTTTCAGATCACAAATCCGGGCGGCGGGTTTGGCGGCATGGTCGTGAAACCGTGGAGCGAACGGAAGAAAACCACGCAGCAACTGCTCGTCGAATCGTCGGGCAAGCTGTCGAAGATCGCCGGCATTCGCGTGATTCCCCTGACGCCGCCACCGCTGCCCGGCGGCGGAAACTTCCCGGTGGATTTTGTGATCGCTTCCGCGGCGGAGCCTGAGCAAGTCAGCCAACTCGCCGAAAAGCTGGCGCAGAAGGCCATGGCGAGCGGGCTCTTTATCTATGCCGACACCGATGTGAAGTTTGACCAGCCTCAGACCGAAGTGGTTTTCGACCGCGACAAGCTGCGCTCCCAGGGAGTGGATTTGAGCCAGGCGGGCCAGGATCTCTCCACCATGCTGGGCGGAAATTACGTGAACCGATTCAGCATTCAAGGCCGCAGCTACAAAGTGATCCCACAGGTGCAGCGCGCCGAGCGCCTCACGCCCGAGCAGCTGTCGCAGATTTACGTGAAGGGGTCGGCCGACAAGCTCGTGCCCCTTTCGACGTTCGCCACGCTGAAGACTACCACCGAACCCCGCTCGCTGAATAAATTCCAGCAGTTGAATGCCGTGCGCATTCAGGGCGTAATTCCTCCGAATGTGCCGCTCGATAAGGCGCTCACCTTCCTCGAAGATCAGGCTAAACAGATTCTGCCGCAAGGTTTCACGGTGGACTACGCCGGTGAGTCGCGGCAGCTGCGCGTCGAAGGCAGCAAGTTTCTGGGCACCTTCCTGCTCTCGGCGATCCTGATCTACCTGGTGCTGGCGGCCCAGTTCGAGAGCTTCCGCGATCCTTTCATCATTCTCGCCGGGTCGGTGCCCCTGGCGCTCGCGGGCGCGCTGATGTTCTCCTTCCTCGGCTTCACCACGCTCAACATCTACAGCGAGGTGGGTCTGATCACCCTGGTTGGCCTGATCTCCAAGAACGGAATTCTGATTGTGGAGTTCGCCAACCACTTGCAGGAGACTGGACTCACCAAGCTGGAGGCCATCATTGGCGCGGCCAATACCCGATTGCGGCCGATCCTGATGACGACCGCCGCGACTGTCTTTGGCCACTTTCCGCTGGTGTTGGCTCGAGGCCCTGGCGCCGGCGCTCGAAACAGCATCGGCATCATGCTGGTCAGCGGCATGATTATTGGGACGGTCTTCACCCTTTTCGTGGTGCCGTCCATTTACATGCTCGTTGCCAAGACCCATACCGCGATCCGTGAGGATGAGGAAGAAAGGATCACGATGCGCGAGCCCGTAGGTGCAGGCGTTTAATCGCAGTTTCTGGTCCAGAGAACCATGTGGAGACAACCGCTTCGGCTCTCCTGCGAGCGAAGCGAGCGGAAACGGCAAAACAGCGGCGTCGAGCATGTTTTTGAAACGGCACTCTTAAACCGAGCTTTGACCGCCGGGAAATCTTTTTCCTTGAATCCCGCCACCAGAACAGCCACAATGCCTGGCATCCGGTGAATCCCCCGGGCAGCGCCCGTTCCGTTTTCCCAGGCCCCGGTTCCAATCCAATCCGCTGATCGACACCCCCGGCGTATGCTTTTCGCAGCGGCGCGACCGATTCCGCAGCCGGTTTGGCTGCTGCGGGAATCTGGGAGCTATGCCCTACGCCCGCTTCGGCTCCAAAGTCTTCTTTGCCGCTCTCTCTTCGCGGGCTTTTGCCCGCCGCCGCAGCTTGGCCATCCATTCCCGCGAATACATCGTGCCGCGGCACTTCGGCGAGCCGCAGCGGCAGGGCGCAGGATCTTCGTCGTCGTACAGGTTGTAATCCCACAGCAGTTCCTCGCCGGCGGCAATATCGCGAATTGCAAAAACCCACACTCGATTCCTAACTTCGTCGATCTCGCAATTGGGATCGCAGGAATGGTTCAAGAAAGCGCCGAGCCCTTCGCCGTCGATCACGCTCTTGCCGTTTTCCAAGCCATAGAGATAAGTGCGCGGTGCACTTTCGTAGCGGCGGTCGGCCTCCTCCGGGCTGAGGCGCGGCCCACGATACTCCACCACCCGGGAGCCTTTGCGAATGGGGGCATTCGTGAACACACCGGCGGAGTGAATGCGGGAAGGACGGAGAACCAAAGCCATGGTCTAATTTCGCACGGCCACGCGGTTGGATGGAAGATGAAATCTCGATCAACCAAAAGTCCGAGGTTTTTCCTAGCAAAGGAATGGACTGCGACGCCGGTAAGCCTGGCGCGCCCACTCACCGAAACCCTTGCGGGGCAAGGCCTTTGGCCGGGACCCGGCAAAACTCTTGGCTGCAACCCGCGTCCTGCCGTGATAAACTTGCAAACCTTCACGCGTTGCGGAAACTTTTGCATTCTAATCCCAGGAGACAAACGACTATGCGGACCCAAACGTTGATGGCAATCGCCGCCACTCTAATTCTGTGCGCTTCGGCGGCCATCGCTCAAACCACAAAAGCGAAAACAGCAGCTCCTGCGGCAGCGCCACCCGAGGCCTACTGCACCAGCACCGGCGGCCAGTTGGAATCGCGCATTCCGGTCTACAACACCAACGGTCCCATCGGGTCCTGGCTGCCGCTCGAAGGCAGCCGTGAATTTTGCCAGTACACGTCTGCCTCCGATGGATCGCGTATTCATGTTTTGATCGAAACTCTTTTTACGACGAAGCCTTCGCTGGCAGCGCTGGCTTACTATGCGGAAATCCCTTATGGCGGCGGAGGCGGCGGCAGCCCGGCCTCGTATTACTGCACGCAACTGGGGGGCACGGACCTGTTTGGCGGAGTCAACGCCGCCGGCGGCGGCTGGGTCGAGCTTCACACCACCGATGAAGTGCTCGATGCCTGCATTTTCCCCGACATGTCGACGATCGACTCCTGGGGCTTGTTCTACCATTCCGCCGGAATTATCCGCGGCATCGATTTATCGAAGGTGCTGAAGTACGCGAACCCGAATGCGGATGCGAAGGATAACAAGTAATCGATGGCATCCTTGCCGCCCTCGGCGCGGCGGGCGTGACGCCCGCCGGACAGCCCACCGGGACGGCGGCCCTACCGCACAACGCAACGTTGCTACTGCCTTGCGCAGTGGCGGCTCTTTGATCGATTCCTTGGCGATCTAAGCTTTACGGATCGTACACCGAACTGCCGTAGCCCTGTTTGCGGGCGGAATCCTGCATATCCTCCAGCCGCCTGTTTTGTTCTTCGAGTTGCTGCTGCATGCGCTCCACGCGCTGCTGTTTTTCGCGCTGCCGCTCGTTCCAGCCCACGCAGCCGGAAACGCAGTTGGCCGGCGCAAAACGAATGGACTCGTTTATTTCGTCCACCTGTCTTTGCAGCGTGTCGATCTGATTTTTCTGGGCCAGTATCTGCGACTTCCACTGCGCAGCCGGAAGCTTCGGCTCATCCGAATAATTCTCCGACGAAGCTGGACTGCTCCCGCCCCGCCCCGCGGCAGCGGCCATGGCCGGATGCGAAGGCAACTCTTCGTTGGTGATGACCTTGGGCGCTTTAGCATCCTTTTCGGACGCCGTCTTCTCCTTCTGCTGGCGCTGTTGCCGGGCAAGATCGCCCAAAGACGGCGAGTCCTGCGCACAGACGATCGCGGCGGATAGCGTTATCCCAACCGCAAAGACCAGTACAGGCCTGTATTTCGAGCTCATGAGCACCATTCTTAGGAAAGTCTTTCGTCCAATCCTTCAAATTTTATTCGCGAGCGCAGCTCATCTCGCGTTACCAAGGGTCTTGTACCGGCGGGGCAGGCTGGGCCTTGCGAATGGGTTTCGGGCGCATCGCGCCTAGGGCAAATCGGCCTTGCGATCCGCCATCGCTCCTTTGTCTTTGTCTTTGTCTTTGCCAGGCGAAATTGCCGCAGCCCGCTGGGCCGGCCTGCCACTCCACCAGCGCCAGATTTTCGGCTTTCCAGCGCATGGCGGCGTATATCCGATTGCGCCCGCTGGGATGATCGAAAAAAATAAACTCCTCCACCGGCCCCGGATTCATTTTGCGATATTCCGCCAAGTGTATGGCAGCCTGCGCGAAGCCATCGGGCTGCCGGCTCGCGTTCAGCCCGTACATGTCGGCTTCCCCCTCGCTGATGCGGGTTTGCGTATTCAGAATCGGAGTGGCAACGAACGCAAAGACAGAACCCAACAAGACTACCAGCGGCAGCACGGCAGTATCGCCGATGCCGCGGATCCGCCACTTCTCTCCCCAGCGCTGCAAACACCACGTTAGAGACCACTGCAGCAGCGCAAATGTGATCACAATGACCACTCCGAAAAAGAGAATATCTTTATAGATGTGATGCAGAACGTAGTGCCCCATCTCGTGGCCCATCACCGCCTGAATTTCCTCGGGCGAACCGCGGCGTAATAAGTTGTCGTTGAGCGTGATGCGCATGGTCTTGCCGAAGCCGCTGACGTTGGCGCTCATGCGCGTGGTCTGGCGCGAGGCATCGATCTCAAAGACATCTTGCGCCGGAATTCCGTTGGCGTGGGCCAGCCTCAAAATAGGTTGCGTGACCTTCGGATCGTCCAGCCGCGTAACTTTGTTGAAGATCGGAACCAAGTAAACCGGCGCGATGAGAACCACGAGAATCAGAAAACACAGGCTGACCACCGCGCCCCAAATCCACCACGTGCGCTGCAGCCGCCGCACGATTCCGAAAAGCACAATCGCAAGAATGGCGCCCAACACCAGGTTGACCGCAAGGCCCTTCAATTGATCGACCATCCAAGGGCCGAAGGTCTGGGTCGCCAGACCGTATTTATGCTCCCGGAAATAATCTTCGTAAACCGTAAGCGGAAAAACCAAGACGCTCGTGAGCAGCAAATACTGCGCCCAATAAACGAGACTATGCACCGGCTTGAAGCGCGTGACCCGTTCGGCGAGATCGCGCATCGCCGCCGACCAGCCCAGGTTCAGCAGCAGCAGCAGCACGATTGCGGCATAAACGAAATCCCAAAGGATCATCCAATAACCGCCCTCGAAGTAGGCGTCAGAGCGCGCCCGCGCCTCGGCGGGAATCTCCGCGAGATAGGCGTTGGTGGCGGCTTCCGCGTTGAAGTTCGGCGAAGGCTGCGCCTCCGCGGGAACCAGAATCACCGAGGGCATCGCCGTCCGCGGCTGCATGCCAGAGGCGGGGGCTTGAGCACTCAAAACGCCGCCTGATATCAGGCCCGACAACACGAGAAATCCCCAGCAAAACTTCCGGTGCGAACGCATCGTTTCTCCTGGCAATCGATCGATAGCGCAAGAACGGCTGGCCTACTGCAACTCTACAATGGGAACGTATACGTTGATTGTCCAGCTGAAGTTCCCGAACGCAACGGTCGGTTGCGCTCGCAGCAGACTAAGCAGCGCTGGGGGCGCTGCTGATCGCAGACAACCTGCCGCCCATAATCGCGGGGACGATCTGAATTTGCACCAGCCGCGCCGGCGACGGCTTGCCTTTTTGCGCCAGCAGATTCTGGGAAGGAATGCCCGTCCGAGCGTAGGATTTTTCGCAATCCAACATAGAAGGCCCGCGCATATTGCCCTCCGAGAAAGCCAGGCCGGGGCAGCGGGTGCAGGTCGAGCCGTGCGCGCACTGCGAGCAGCTCGAGAGATCGCGCAACCGGATCGCGCGCACTTCTCTCAATTGCGGGGAGTTGCGCCAGATGTCGAGAAAGGGCTGCTGCCGTACGTTCCCGCAGGACAAGGGAAACTGCACGCAGGGATAAAACTCGCCATACGGAGAAACGTAGCACGCGGTGTGGCCCGCGCTGCAAGGCAAAGACCCCATGCTGCTTTCATCGGGCGGCGGCGGCGGCGCACAGAATTCTTCGGCATTGCCCACGTAGGCTTCATCGCGGAAAAGCTCGCGCAGCGCCGACTCTCCCGCGTTCAACTGCAAGATCGAGCGATCGCCATCCATCATCGGAGTGATCGTGGGATCGAGCGTGTAGTCCGCTCCGAGTTCTTCGGCCAACGTCCGGACCCCGTGATGATCCTGCATGTTAACCGACATCAAAACGTTGGCCAGAATCACGCGCAGGCCTTGCGACTTGAGAAAGCGAATGGCGTTGATCGAACGGCACAGCGATCCCGGAATTTTCGTGATCGCGTCATGCACCTCGGGGCGGTGCGAATAGATGCTGATCTGCACCGATTGCACCCCGAGCTCGCGCAGGCGCGCCGCTTGCGCCTCGCGAATCAGCACGGCATTAGTTTTGAGCTTCACGCAGAAGGTATATTCGCGTGCGCATTCGAGTATTTCGAAGAAATCCTTGCGCATGAAGATCTCGCCGCCGCTCAGCGTCAGGATGAAAACTCCAGCGTCCGCCATCTCTCGCAGCAGGCGCTTGATTTCGACGGTCGTCATCTCGCCGTGGTCGTTGTGATCGAGATAGCAATGCACGCACTGCTCGTTGCAGCGGTAGGTGATGTCGAGTTGCACGCTAAGAGGGACGCCCAAGCGCAGCGCCCGCTCGCTCATCTCCTGCAACAAGACGCTCATCTTGGCGCGAACTCCGGCTGGGCGGGCTGCACCAGCGCGCCGGCCCGTGTGATTGGTTGCTCCGAAATCAGCAGAATGCCGTGCTTGGCCAAGTCTTCGGCCAGCGCTTCGGCATCCTGCAGAGCGTCTTCTGGATTCACTTCGAACTCCGAGCAGATGCGCCGCTCAACGATCTCGTCGAGCGGCGTGTCGCCATCCGCGGCCTTCCATAAAATGGTCGCAGTCGGGTTCAGGGTAAATAGAGTCGACTCCCGCGCCGACATCACCAGCATCTCTTCGCCCAGCATGCGCGCCGCAATGCGCGGACTGCGCGCGACGTAAATTTTCTTCGTCATATGGATTCACTCAAGCTTATTCAATCAACCAATCATCTCCCACACGCGCGCATCCGGCACAAACGTCAGCCGGTAAACCGGGACGCGGTCCACAAAATCGCACGCCGCCTGAAATACCCGATGAACCATCTCCGGATCCTCGGCAAAAAAAAGCGTGTTCGCCAACAGTTCGCGAGCAGCCTCGGCCGCGCCCACCGGATCCATGCGATTCTCTGGCCCTTGCGCCAGCAAATAAAGCGCGGCCAGCGGCGCCGCAGTATTCTCGCCCAGCTTTGCCAGTTCGCCGGTGAACGGTGTGCCGTAAGCTACGTACCCTTCGCCCTGCTTGCGAACGTAGGAGACTTCATCGGTCAGCAGAGTTGCATCCGCGGGCGCAAGCCGCGAGATCGTAGTCTTCCCCGCGCCCGACACGCCGGCAAACAAAAAAGCTTTCCCGTTGCGAATGGCGCTGGCGGAGTGCATGAGAAACCCTCCCTGCCCGGCCAGCACCAGCGTGTGCACGATCCGCAAAACGGCGTCGATCGAATACGGATTCGCGCTCTGCTGAATCACCCCGCGTCGTGTTGCTGGCTCCCACTCTGCACGGAAGTCGCCGCGCGTCAGCAACCAGCGCCCCGACCGGTATGTAAGGCTGACCTCATCTGGAGTGCTGCCGAAGCGAGGCGGAGTCAGATCTACATCGAACTCGTACTCCTCGGGATTTTCCCCTTCGACGCTCAGGAATCCGTCGTAGCGGCGCTCGAGCATCGCGAGAAAATCCGCGTCGTTCGTTCTCACCCGGACGGACATCCCGCCGATGGTAATGACCAGGGTATAGAGCTCGACTTGCGTGGCTAGACCTGACACAGCTAGACCACCTCTCGCGGCGCTTGGCGAATGCGGTGCAGGTAAACCAAAGCGCGTGCCGCAGGCGCCGATCGCCGCACAATCTTCGCGATCAGATTCTCAATCACACTCAACTCCGCCGGAACCGGGACGCACTTCCCCGCGCGAATCAGATACGCGACCCGCCCCAACAATTCATGCGCCAGCACAGGACGATCCGGCGCGGGCAACGCATCCCCCTGCGTAATCCATTGCGGATTCTCCGCATCGTCCGCCGCATCAATCACGCGATGCGCGCACAGCTTGCCATCGCGCCCCACGACCACAACGTCTCCTCGGCGCACTTCATTGGGGCGAACATTTTCGACGACTAAAGTGTCTCCGGGCCAAACCGCAGGCAACATGCTCCAGCCCATCGCCGGAAATCGCTGCGAACCAAACGAGCGCAAAACCTCGCCCGCAAGCCCGCACTTCAGCCCATGGAAATTTTGAGAGGCTGTGTCCTCAATCTCTCTCATGACGCGTTGGCATTCAGTCCCTGGCAATTGGATTGGATAGGGCTGACTTTCCCGCAGCTAAGCGCTGTCGTCACGAAAACATGTTCGTATCGAAAGCTAGGTTTCTCGTAAGTCTTCTTTCCGGTTTGCGCGGGGTGCGGTTCACCGACCGAGGAATCGTCGTATGCCATAAAATGACTTCCCTTCCTACTGTAGCGCCGACTGCGAGGCTTGTACTGCGCAGCCGCCGGAGGTGCCAGAGGTGCTGCAAGTCTGGTTGCCGAGAGTGGAGAAGTATACCTGAGACGCTCCCGCCAGCGCGCCCGAGCCAACAAAGTTATCGATGATAATGCCGCTGGCACCGCCCGCCACTGGAAGGGCCGCCGTTGCAATTGCACCCAGGTTCGTCCAGATCACAGTGCCGTCTGTCGTAGGGCCACCGGCTGTCGTGTTAAATGTCGGAATCGTGCCGCCGGATGTGCCGGTCGTCGACACATACTCAATGTTGTTATTGTTATCTAGTATCAGAGTTCCCCTGATGTGGTAGGAGTGAAGTTTAATCCACGCCGCCGGTGTGGTCGTCGTAAGCGCCCCCTGGTCGAGCCACTGCACGCTGCCATCCGGCGTCACACCGTCGGTGGATCCACTCCATGTTGGAACGCTGCTGCCCGACCGGCCTCCTGTCTCCACCACCTCAATGTGAAGGTTCGTATCCAACACTTCCTGGCCGTTCGAATAGATAGTATTGGGCAGCCAGGGCGTGTCTTTGAAGTTCATCACGCATCCCCCGTGAGCGCATGCTGCCGGCACTCCGTTTCCCTGAGTGCTGACAAAGATCCATTCCGTCGCACCGCCAGTAGCGTTCGGGTTCAGAAAATCGGTTACCGCGGAACAGGCCGCGTCACTGGACGTGCCTGAAAGGGATGGACCCACGCTCACTTCGCCCATCACACCGGCTTGAATGGGTACCCGGTACAACGTTGGGTTCCCACCAGTATTGCCGCAAACATACAAACTGCCGGTTGCGTTCAACGAATTCTTGTATTCGCTATCGAAATCGCCGTCGTAAAGCGGATTTGGAGTCAGCATCATTCCGTAGAAGACGCTCTGGCCGACCGCAACTGCCGTTCCAGAATCGCCATCGATGAAATTGGAGGCGAGTTGGTAGACGGCGGCGCAGGCAGTGCCATCGGCGCAGTTCGTCGAACCGTCGCTTGAGGCAAACACGTAAACCAGTCCAGCGGTTGCGTCCACCATGGGGCTGTCGACGATTCCTGTGCCGTAGTCCAGTTGGCCGGAGGCAGTTACTCCGCCCGAAGGATCTACGCGATACAAGTACCCGCCCACATCCCCAACAAACACATCGCCCAAATACTGGTGAACCGGGTCGCTTAGCGCGCTCGGATTACTGGAGTTCACAAAAACCGGCCAACCGCCGCGTGTAATTTCCTTAGGCCTACCGTTGAATAGTGGCGTGAACTTATGCAGCCAGCCGTGGCTATCGCCAACGTAACCTGTATCCGCACTGTAGTCGTAGAACAGGGATGACGTGGTATCGTCCGCCGGCGTTCCCAAAGAATTCTTCAGCACTGCGGTAGTCAAGCAGGGAGCCATGCAGCCCACGTAGTGCCCGGAGTCTTTCACGGTCGGCCTCCTCGGGTTGCCGATGGTCTCAGTCGTAGACGCAGCCCATCTCAGCAAGACGAGAGTTCCTTGTTGTGCAGCGTTGGTCTGAACAAACGCCACCTGGGTCCCGTCGTAGGAGAATACGGGAGAGGTGAGAATTCGGCCGCTGGTGTTGTAGGCCCAATAGACCGAAGGGACGATCCCGCTGCAGGCGGAGTAGAGATTGTCGTAGGCCACGATGCTCGCCTGCGTGCTGGAACCCGTAAGGCCGGTGCTGTAGACGACAAAATCCGGTTGGGGCGCATTGCCGCAATGAGCAATCGAAGCGGCAAACGAGTACTTGGCAGGATAGTTCCCGGCGCCCACGCTGGCATTGGTACCCATGCTTTCCTGCCAATCGCGTTTCAGTCTGTGATTCCGTCGGTTAGTAATTTCCTCGGGCGATGTCACCAACAACGATTGGTTCCGGTAGCGCTGCTGCCAGTAGCGGGGATCTTTTTCCACTCTCTTTGCCTGCTCCGGAGTGGCGGGTTTGGAGAAAATCACATTGTGACTGCTCCAATCGCTGATGATGTGAGTCGCCTTCGGATCCGCTGCTGCTTGACTCATCAAACTTGAAGAACAGGTCACCACCGCGAGCATCGCCCCGCCCCACCCTAAAAAGCGCTGCAGGTTCCTTCTCATTCTCTTGGTTTTCCCGAATGCTCTCCTGAAGTGTCGGCCTTGACCTCGATGTGGCTGCGCTTCGGACTCATGGGCAGGCTGGTGGAAACTGATCATACACCGCACCTTCCAGGATGGTTGGCGAAATTTGTCGAAGGAAGGCGCAGATTTCCACAGGAATTTCCACTACCAGCCTTGCGCGAGACTTGGGGTCGCGCGGGGACAGACGAAAGAACAAGTGGCGTCCACTGAAGCGGACTCGCTTGGTTTCGCCTGGCCCTTCCGGCACTGCCGTGCCGGACTTTCACATTCCGCCCCTTCGGGGCTGCGGTCGGTCTGATCTAAGAGCGTGGAGACAGCCGCGCTCGGCAGCCGGAGAAATTGTGCTTCGGAGAATTCGCGCCGGAAGCGGCCGGCAAATTAATCCGGAAGCGTCGCCGTGGGAATCTGCTGTGCCTTGCCGCGAAGTTCTTCGAACAGGATGCTGCTCAAATAGCGTTCGCCGAACGAGGGCAGAATCACCACGATCAGCTTGCCGGCATTCTCCGGCCGCTTGGCCACCTGGATCGCCGCCACCACCGCGGCCCCGGAAGAAATTCCTACGAAAATTCCTTCTTCCAGAGGCAGTCGTCGCGCCATGCGGATGGCCTCGTCGTTGCTCACCTGGATCACTTCGTCGATAAAGTCGCGGCGCAGAATGCTGGGCACAAAGCCGGCACCGATACCCTGAATCTTATGCGGCCCGGGCTTGCCGCCCGAGAGCACGGGGCTCTCCACCGGCTCAACCGCAATCGCCTTGAACGAAGGCTTTTTCGGCTTGATGTATTGCGAGACGCCGGTGATCGTGCCACCGGTGCCGACGCCGGAGATCAGGAAATCGACGCGGCCGTCGGTATCGTCCCAGATTTCCGGCCCCGTGGTCTCGAAGTGAATCTTCGGGTTCGCGGCGTTGTCGAACTGCTGCAGCATATAACCGTTGGGAGTGTTCTTCAGGATCTCCTCCGCCTTGAGGATGGCGCCCTTCATTCCGCGCGGCCCGGGCGTAAGCACAATCTCCGCGCCGAAAGCCAAAAGGAGCACGCGCCGCTCCAGGCTCATGGTTTCGGGCATGGTGAGGATGAGCTTGTAGCCTTTTACCGCCGCCACGAATGCCAGGCCGATTCCGGTGTTGCCGCTGGTCGGCTCGATCAGCACGGTCTTGCCCGGCTGAATTTTTCCGGCGCGCTCTGCCTCCGTGATCATGCTCACGCCGATGCGGTCCTTCACGCTCGACACCGGATTCTGGCTCTCCAGCTTGGCCGCCACTTCGGCCACGCAACCCTCCGTAACCTTATTCAGCCGCACCAGCGGCGTGTGCCCGATCAGTTCGGTGATGTTGTTCGCGATTTTCATGACCGATTATTCCTTTCAATCTGAACTGATGATGTATACCAAAGCCGAGGCTAAGTCAAGCAAGACTACCGACATAATAGGCTATTCGCGAGACGCTCAATGCCGAGCGCAGCTTCCCGCGCTCGTTCTTACTTGAGATCGTTCACCAGATACAAATCGGAAAGCGTGCGCCCGTATTCGTACACATAGTTGTTGCCGTCGGGAGTGATAAGGATCGAGCTGATATCGGTAACGCCCGACACATCCGGTGGCACCAGCTGCTTGATCGTTTGTTTGCGGCCCGTGGCCAGATCCAGCTTGTTGACCGTGGCCGGAACTTCGCCCAGCCGGTAAACAAACAAAGACCGACCGTCGCTACTCCACGCGATGGGAGCCTCGCCAACTCCGAGCGCGGAAATCGGACGAATCTCTCCGCTCTCGACCAGCAGCAGCGCGGGTTTCTGGTCGGCCCCAACGAAGGCTATCTGCTTGCCGTCGGGCGAGATCGCGATCAGGCTTCCGTTCACGCCTTCGTTGGTAATTGGCTTGGGCGCGCCGCCGCCCATGTCCTGCGCGTAAAGCCGAACTCCCTTGCCCGGCTCATCGCCGGAGAATAAAACGCGTTTGCCATCGGGAAACCATCGCGCCCACATGCGATTGATCTGGTCGTGCGTCAGCTCTTTCGATTCCCCCGCGCCCGTGGGAAGCAAATTGAACTGAACCGGCGGCTTGGGCAGACCCGACAGCGCCCATCGCTCATCCGGAGAGAGGGCAAAGCTCAGCCCGTCGCCAAGGCGCACCGCGGGCGATCCATCCGTGCTGCGAATATAGGATGAATAATTCTCGCCCCCAGCTTCGCCGGACTCGGTAAACAAAAGCTTCTTGCCATCGACCGACAAATCCTTGGGCGCCGACCAATCGAGCCACGAGAGATCGCGCTCCTTGCTGCCGCCCGCCGTCACACCCACCATGCCGACGCGGGGCACGTCGCGCGTGATCAGCACGCGCCCGTCCTTTGCCACATCCTGCAGGGTCAGCGTGCCTGGCTCGCGCGCCAGCAGCCGCTCCTTGCCCGACAAATTCACCGCCGAGAGATATCGCCCATAGCCCAGACGGGTGCTGGAAAACCAGATTTCATTTCCGTTCGGCGACCAGCCCAGCCCCCAGGCCGTTTCCCATCCCGTCGACAAAGTTTTCTTGTTGCCGGAAAGATCGACTTCTGCGATCGACCCCGCATCGTCCCGCCTCACGGGATGCTCAATAAAAGCCACGCGGTCGCCCTTGGGAGAAACTCGGGGATGGCTCAGCCAGCCGCCGGTTTGATACAGAACCTTGCCGATGGGATATTCGAGGCGGCTCAGTCCTGCGAACTCGCGCACCACGGCGAAGTTGGTGCCGTCGGGCGACCAGTCGGCCCATTGGACATTTTCCAGCACCTCGCGCGGCGCGCCCCCGCCCAGCGGCACTCGCGCCAGCGTGCCCTCGTTCACATAAGGATCGACATTGTGGCTGTTGAGCAGCACCGCCATCTCGCCTTCCGGCGACATCGACAGCACTTCGGCCTTCGACAACCCGAAGGGTCGCGACTCCGGACTATCCGGCCGCGTGATAAACAGCTCAATCGGATTGCCCTCCCAGGCCGCGCTATAAACAATATTCTTTCCGTCGGGCGCAAAGCGCGCCATGCGTATGGTGCCGCCGCGGAAAGTCAGCTGATGGTACGTGGGCGGAATAATGCTGGAAGCCAGGCCGTCGCGCCTTCCCACGAAGTAAGCGCCCGCAATGAGCAACACTGCGAGAAGTCCGGAGGCTGCGGCGACAATTGGCCAGCGCTTAAAGCCGGGGGCCGATACTTTTCTATCTTCCAAAGCATCAGGCTGCACCGCGACCTTGGTGCTGCCCTGCGTATCCGCCTCGCGCTGCAAGCGCTGCAAGTCGACGCGGAAATCGGAAGCGGTCTGGTAACGCAGCTTGAGATTTTTTTCCAGCGCCTTATCCAGAATCTCCTGCAGCTTCACCGGCAGGCGCGGATTCAATTGCGACGGTGGAACTGGCGGCCGGTTGAGAATCGCATCGAAGACCGCGGCGCTGGTGGGACCGGAAAATGCCGGCCGCCCCGTCGACATCTCGTAGACCACGATGCCCAGCGAAAATAAATCGGTGCGCCGGTCCAGCACCTCGCCCATGGCCTGCTCCGGCGACATGTAAGCGATCGTTCCCATCGCCGTGCCCGGACTGGTGAGGGCATTGGCGTTGACAGCCGTAGGCATCGAACTGGTGACGTCGGCTCCGTGCGCAGGCTGCGCTTCCGCGGCGTATTTTGCCAGGCCGAAATCGAGCACCTTAGCTTGCCCGCTGCGCGTAACAAAAATATTGGCCGGCTTGATATCGCGATGCACAATGCCGTGGCCGTGCGCGGCATCCAGAGCGTCGGCGACCTGGACTGCGATCTCGAGCACCTCCGTCAGTCGCATCACCTTGCCCTCGATGCGATCCTTCAGAGTCTGCCCGTCGATAAACTCCATGACGATGTAGGCCGACCCGCCCTCTTCGCCTACGTCATAAATGGTGCAAATGTTCGGGTGGTTCAGCGCCGAGGCCGCTTGCGCCTCGCGCCGAAAGCGTTCGAGAGCCGCGGGATCTTTGGCGGTATCGTCCGCCAGGAACTTCAACGCCACGGTGCGGTGCAGGCGCGTGTCTTCGGCCTTGTACACCACGCCCATGCCTCCGCCGCCAAGCTTGGCGGTGATCTTGTAGTGGGAAATGGTCTGGCCGATCATGCGCGAAGTCATCTTAGGCGGGCCAGCATCAGGCAGTCAATCCGTGCCGGCCGTGGGGGCCGTGGGCGGCGGTGCGTGATGACTCAGCGACTGCTGCCGCGGGAGATCCCTCGTCCTGCTCCGCCGTCCTGCTGGAGAAAACGCGGGACTTCGGGACGACTCTGAGAGATTTGGTTATGCGCGCCTCCCGCGACCGCGGGATCAATTCTTCGAACCTCAACCGGCGCGGAAATCCCGAACTTCTTCGCCCGCCTGAAACACCGGGACCGGCTGTGTCTTTCCGAACTCGGCCATCTTCCGGCTGATTTCCAAAAAGTCGGCCTTGGCCCAGCCCACACTCGAAAGTCCGATTTCGCCCTCTGGCGCAATCCAAAACAGCGTCGGCACGTTGGTCAGTCCGTAGGCATTCGACACCGGATACGTCTTAGTATCATCCAGCAACACCGGAAACGTGACCCCGAATTCCTTCGTGAAGGCCGCAGTCTGCTTGGGATCGTTCTGCGAAACCCCAATGATCCTCACGTTCTTATGGCCGTAAGCGCGCTCCAGCCGCTCCAGAAACGGAAACGCATACTGGCAGGTCGGACACGACACCTTGAAAAACGCCAGCACCACCGGCCCGCGCACCAACTCCTCGCGCAGCGAAAAGCGCCCGCCATCCATCGCCTTCACTTCAAATTCCGGCGCCTTCGTCCCCGCCGCTAATGCCGCCATCGGTCTTCCTCCACTTTGTCCGCGGAAAATGTTTCGCAGAAAGCGCACGTTTCGTCGCTCCACTCTACTTTCATTTTAGAGCAAACGCGGTAAAGCGGCGCTTCAGCGCCGCGTACAGGCGGGGAAATTGAACCGGGATTTAGCCCTCGATTGCCCAAACGAGGACTCTGTGGGGACAGCCGCCTCGGCTGTCGGTCGAGCGCAGCTCGCCGTTCTCTCTAACCCTACTGCGATTCCCCGCGCTTGCTGGCGTAATACCCGGCCCGCGTCTGAATCTTGTACCCCTGCTTATTCTTAATCTCCAGCTTGCGGTAGCTGCCATCCTGCACGCTATTCGTAGGCGTATACCCAATGTTGTACTGGCTGCGCAGCTCGGCCGCAATCTGGTCGAAGGCCTCTTTCAGTTTGTCAAACTTGTTGCCCACGTTGATGACGCGCCCGCCCGTGGCCTCGGTGAGCTTCCGCATATCGCTTTCGCCGGAGTAACCCATGCCTGCGCTGAAATAGCCTCCGCGGTCGGCGCACAAGAGCACGTAGACAATCGAATCCGCTTTCTGCGCCGCCTCCATCGCGTCTTTGATTTTCAGTTGGCTGCCTTCGTCTTGCCCATCCGTCAGCAGGACCATAGCCTTGCGGCCAACTTCCTTGGCCAGCATGTCGTGAGCGGAGAGATAGACGGCGTCGTACAATACCGTTCCCTTCTGAGAGCCGGGCGCCGTGGGCACAGGTCCGCCGCCCGCTCCGGGCAAGGTCGGCATCGTAACTCCAGAATTGATTTTCACTTTGTTCAGCGCCGCCTGCAGCCGCCGTACATCCCGCGTGTAATCCTGAATCAGCTCCGCATCGATGTTGAAATCCATCACGTAGGCTTCGTCTTTGTCGGTGAGAATCTGCCGCAGAAACGCGCCGCCCACTTCTTTTTCCATGTCAAGCACTCGCATCTGGCTGCCCGAAGAATCGATCAGGATGCCAAGAGTCAGCGGCAGATTCGACTCGGCGGCAAAATATTTGATGGTCTGCGGCTTGCCGTCTTCAAAAACTTCAAAGTCGTCCTTGGTCTGGTTCGGAATCAGCGCGCCGTGTTTGTCCTTGACGTTAAAAAAAAGACCCACCACGTTGACGTTGACTTTCAGCGTCTCGGCCGGGTTCTGATCGTCCGGATTCTGCGCGCCGGATTTCTGCGCTTCTTTCTGCGAATCGGCGGCCTTTCCCCCCTGGCTCTTGGCCGCATCGGCGGGCTGGGACGAATTCGAGCCCTGTGCGAAAGCGGAAGGAATAACGTCCGACGCGATGGAAAACATTAAGGCCGAAAAGCCCAGCGTCGTTAAAAGGACGGGGACGGCGAAGAACCTTGCCGGGAAAAACCTTTGGTAAGCGAAGACCTTGCGCATGCTCAACTTCCCTCGAGAAATTTTGTTAGTCTATTGCAGGCCAGTTTAGTCCTTAAACTTAGATGCACGAAAGCGGTGGATTTGGCATCCCAAGTGGAAGAGTCTAGCTTTTATTAGAAATGGCTGGGAAAGGGGGGCGGTACTTGTGACCAAACCGGCAGCATGCAACCGGGAGCGCTTTTACGTTCACCAAGTCCGTGGTTGGCTCGGCCGCGCCGCTGAGTCGCTGCCCGCGCTGCTGGCATTCGCGCTCGTCGTCGCATCGATTACAGTGAATCCACTGAAGTCCAACGCGCAATCTTCTGCAAACCAGCCGCAGAACACCCAGACCCAGACTTCACCGGATGATATTCCCGATGCGCCCTCCGTGCAGCCGTCGGCCGCCACGCCTGAGCCATCGCCGATTCCCAGGCCGGAAGAAAAGAAGCCAGTCGACCGCGATCCCTGGACCAACCAGCCGATCAACAAAGCCCCTGCGGAAGCTGGCTCGGCAGGAACCGGCGCAGCGGGTTCGAATCCCCCCGGCGCAACGTCTAGTTCGTCCGAGGCATCTTCTCCGCCGCCCACTATGCCGCCGGTCAAAACCGTCCCGCCGGGCACGACCGCCAAAACTCAGGCAGCACAGGAGCAGTTGTATACCCTGGTCGTCCACACCAATTTTGTGCAACTCCCGGTCACGGTAAAAGATCGCAACGGGCGTCCCGTGGATGGCCTGCTCTCCACCGACTTCAGCGTCCTCGAAAACGGCACCAAGCAAAAATTAACTTTCTTCACCGCCGATCCGCTCCCACTTTCAGTCGCGGTCGTGCTCGACCTGGGTATGCCCGACACCGCCGTGCAGAAAGTGAATCAAACTTTTTCCGCTCTGGTGGGAGCATTCGCTCCTTACGACGAAGTGGCGCTCTACACTTACAGCAGCACCGTAAGCGAGGTCAGCGATTTCACCGGCGCCACGCAGAAGCTCTCCGCGCTGCTCAATCAGATGAAGACCGTGCGCGGCCACGAGAACGGCGTGCCCGTTCTGGGTGGGCCTCTGGCTCAAAGCGGGCCCGTCATCAACGGCGTTCCGGTCGATAGCCCGACGGCGCCGGTTGCAACCCCGCCCAAAGAAGCGCACGTGTTGAACGACGCCATTCTGCAAGCGGCCATCGACCTGAGCAAGCGCGAGCGCACCCGCCGCAAAATCATCTTCGTAATCAGCGACGGCCGCGAGTATGGCAGCAAGGCCAGCTACAACGACGTGAAGCGCGTGCTGCTGTCGAACGAAATTCAGGTCAAAGCGGTCGCGGTCGAAAACGGAGCCTTGCCGCTCTACCGCAAGCTCGAGCAGATTCACCTTCCCCACGAAGGCTATAGCGACATTCTGCCCAAATATGTTTCCGCCACCGGCGGCGGCGCACCTTATACGGAACTAACGCTCAACGCCATCGAAGATGCCTACTCCAAGGCCATGGGCGAGGCCCGCAATCAGTACACTTTGGGCTATACCCCGGCGCGCCCGAAAACACCGACCGCCGCAACCTATCGCAGCATCGAGGTCCTGGTAGACAAGCCAGGCTTGAAGATCTACACCGAAGACGGCTACTATCCGGCCCCAGCGGCGCGCTGAGAAGCAACCGTTATCCTGTGGGCTTCGGTCGGCTATGAGCGCAGGATTTTGATTTTCAAAAGTCAGCCCCAGCGAGAGTCACCGGAGTAACCTGCCGCAATCCGCAGCCTGTGATATAAAAACCCCAAGCCCCCAATCGGGATATTCTTGCGCGGAGGCGTACTCGGCCGCGCGACTGAGGAAAGTCTTGAGTTTCATCAACTTCGCAGCCCGCGAGATCAACTGCAAAATCGTGTACTACGGCGCCGGATTAGGCGGCAAGACCACGAACCTGCAGATGATCTATCAGAAGACCGCGGAACAGCAGAAGGGCAAGATGATCTCCCTGGCCACCGAAACCGAACGCACGCTGTTTTTCGATTTCCTGCCCCTCGATCTCGGCTCGGTGCGCGGCTTCAAAACCCGAATCCATCTCTATACCGTCCCCGGCCAGGTATTCTACGATGCCAGCCGCAAGCTGATCCTGCGCGGCGTCGATGGCATCGTGTTCGTGGCCGACTCGCAAGAGCAGCGCATGGACGCCAACGTGGAAGCCCTCGACAACCTGATGTCGAACCTGAAAGAGCACGGCTACGACTTCAACAAGATTCCCTACGTCCTGCAACTGAACAAGCGCGACCTGCCCAACATCCTCTCGCCCGACGATCTGAACAAAGAGTTGCGCAAGAAAAACGAGGCAGTGGTCGAAGCCGTGGCGTTCCAGGGTGTAGGCGTTTTTGAAACCCTGAAAGAAATTGCCAAGCAAGTTCTCAACGAACTCAAGGCCGGCGGGTAGGAGGTTCTGCCCATCTGCGGGACGGATTTTAGGGTCGACGTTGATCCATCAAAAACCCCGGCAAATTCACAACACGTTACGAGCAAGCGGCCGGTGGCCCCACGACAATTTGGCGCTTTCCGCGTTTGGATCATCAGAGTTGTGCCATGAGGTCCTGCTAGGAGAATACATGTTGAAAGCGATCGAGCCGGCCCTCTTGGGTTTAACCTTTTTCCTCCTCCTGTTCGCCCCTGGTTGGATGGCATAACAGCCCAAAGCTGAAACGCCCATACCGGCACAGATCCTTTCTGCCAAAAGAGAGTTTTCATTTCCAATGGCTCGGGCGAAGTGTGGAGCGCTTTACTGCAGCGTATCAAAGGGAACGACCAAAGACCAACGGCGACTCCCTACGCTCCCACCGCTTCCTGCCCACCTAGGGGCAAGAAATACTGCGTCCCCTTGATCGGCTCCGTAACCTTGCGAAGCAATTCCCGTAAATCCTCATTGCGCTCAACAAAATCAATATCCGATGTATTCACAATCAGCAGATCCGACGAAGTGTAGTGGAAAAAGAAATGTTCGTAAGCCTTCACCACCTCTTCTAGATACTCGTCGCTCACGGCACGCTCGCCGGGAGCGTTCTTCTTCCGCAGCCTCTTCTTCAACACCTCAGGCGTGGCCTGCAGATAAATCACCAGATCGGGCGTAGGCAACTGCTCGCGAAAATAATGGTAGTAGCGGTCGTAGGTATCGAGCTCCTGATCGGTGAGGTTGAGGCAGGCAAACAATTTATCTTTTTCGAAGATGAAGTCCGCGACCACGATCTTCTGCGAGCGCGCCCCCATATCGAGCGCCTGCAACTGCTCGAAGCGCTGCACCAGAAACGTGAACTGCGCCTGAAATGCCGCGCCCCGTTCGCCCTCATAAAAAGCCGGCAGAAAAGGGTTCGACTCCATCTCGATCACGCGCTGGGCCTTCAGCCGCTCGGCGAGGATCCCTGCCAGCGTGCTCTTGCCCACCCGGATCGGACCCTCCACAGCAATGTAACGCGGCAGTTCGAAAAGATTGGCCATAGCCTCGCAATATTTCGGAATGGGCAGAATATCTCGGATCGCGCCAACTGACAATTGCGCGAAGAGTTAACAGAACAAATTGAGCCATTGAGCCATCGAGGCTTCGGGGATTTTGCGATTGCGGCACAGTCTCCAATCGAACTTATGTGGAGACAGCCGCCCCGGCTGTCCCGGCAGAGCGATGCTCGCCGGTCCTCCCCAAGGCCCCAGGTCCGAGCCCGGACCGAAGAATCGCAATCACCCGATCACCAATCGCGGAGTGGCCCAATGCAATACAATCCCCGAATGCCCGCTCTCGCGCTAGCTGGCGCCACGGTCGCTGTGGCCGCAGTCGCCGCAGGCTACCAGTCGATGGCCTCGACCGGACAATGGTTCGGGAGAACGTTCACCGGACTGCGCCCCGGCTCGAAGCAGATAGCGCTCACTTACGACGACGGCCCCAACGATCCCCACACGCAAGCGCTGCTCGATATCCTCTCCCGCCACAAAGTGCAGGCGACTTTTTTCTTGATCGGACGCTACGTAAAACAACGCCCCGAAATCGCTCGCGCCATCGCCACTGCCGGACACACCATCGGCAACCACACCTTTATCCATTCTCTGCTGACTTTCAAAAGCGAAAAACAAATCAGACAGGAGCTTTCTGAGTGCCGCGCCGCGTTGCAGGACGCCATCGGAGAACATTCGAATCTGTTCCGCCCTCCTTTCGGCGGACGCCGGCCCGCGGTCCTGCGGGTGGCCCGCGAACTCGGCCTCAACCCCATAATGTGGAATGTAACCGGCTACGACTGGAGCGCCCCTCCTGCCGCGGTCATCGAACGCCAGGTCGCCAGGCAAATTCGAGGCGGCGATGTCATCCTGTTGCACGATGGCGGTCACAAACAAATGGGCACGGAACGCTTGCAAACCCTGCTCGCCACCGATCGGTTGATTGCGCGCTATGTTTCCGAAGGTTATAACTTCGTGACCATTCCCGAGATGATAGCGGCGCATGCTAGCGGCAGACGATGAGCGAATGATACACACGACAACCTCCGCCAAGGATCAAAAATCCCAGTGAGCCAGCAGGAGCCGAACCGATGAAATTGCTACTTTTCTTTACTTTTCTTAGCCCGATCGTCGCCACGGCGCAGCCCAAGGCGCTTTTCTACATGTTGGATAACCCGGGCTCCGTGAAGTCCTTCGCCGAGCACGCCGACAAAATCGACATGATTGTTCCTGCCTGGTATGGAGTCGACGGCGACGGACTCACGTCGGGTGGCCCCAACCCCCACGTTCTCGAGATCGCCGGCCAGCATCACGTACCGGTCGTGCCCATCGTTGGCGCCAGCGTGCAGGCCGATCTCCACAAGCTTCTCACCACCGCCGCGGCGCGCAGTGCTTTCATCGCATCGCTGCTTCGCGAATGCAAGAAGAACGGCTACGCCGGCTTTCAACTCGACTTCGAAAACGTAAAGTGGACCGACCGCGATCTGCTATCCAGCTTTCTTGCCGACACCGCATGCGCTCTGCACCAAGCAGGTTTGCAACTCAGCATCGCGACCGTGCCGAACGCTCCCGGTGCTCCCGGACAAAGCGCTTATTCGCGCTGGCTCTATGCTAACTGGCGTGGCGCTTACGATCTGAAGGCACTGGCCCAGTCCGTCGATCTCATCTGCCTGATGACTTACGACCAGAACACGCGCTGGACCGAACCCGGCCCCGTCGCCGGGTATCCCTGGACCGCCCAGCAACTCGACTACGCGCTGCAATCCGTTCCCAAAGAAAAGTTGTCGCTAGGGATTCCCATCTACGGTTATCACTGGTTCGCCGGAGACCCCGGCGCCGCCGAGAAGCCCAACCCAACCGCCGAATACATCGGCCAGCCGGAGGTGGAACAATATCTTGCCGCCTACCACCCTCATGCCGAGTGGGATCCGGTCGACCGCGTGGCGTGGTTTTATTTTTATAAGGACGACAATCGCGAGTGGGTTTTTTACACCGACAAGCGCGGCTTTCAGGAGCGCCTGAATCTCGTGCACGAGCACAATCTGCAGGGTTTTTGTTCGTGGGTGCTGGGCGTTGAGGATCCTGAAATCTGGACCCTCTTGCCTTCCCACAAATAAAACTTATGCCTCGCCGAACGCTTCCTTCGCGGCCGCGATGGTGCGCTGCACATCTTGGTCGGTGTGAGTCGCGCCTAGAAACGCGGCCTCAAATTGTGACGGCGGCAAATAGACCCCGCTGTCCAACATGCTGCGAAAGAATTTTCCAAACGCCTCCGCGCTCGATTTCGAGGCCGACTCCCAATCCGTCACCGGCCCCGGCGTGAAGAACCACGTAAACATCGACCCCACGCGGTTGTAACAGAGCGGCAAGCCCGCATCTTTCGCGATCCCGGCCACACCCTCCACCAGTTCCGCGCTCAATTTTTCCAGCCGCTGATAAATCTCCTGCTTATGGTCGCGCAGATTTTTCAACATGGCACAGCCGGCTGCCATCGCCAGCGGATTCCCCGATAGCGTCCCGGCCTGGTACATCGGCCCCAGCGGCGCCACCAGATCCATAATCTCGCTCGACCCGCCATAGGCTCCCACGGGCAAGCCTCCGCCGATAATCTTGCCCAGCGTGGTCAGGTCGGGACGGATACTATAGAGTTCCTGCGCCCCGCCGAAGGCCACGCGAAATCCCGTCATGACCTCGTCGAAAATCAGCACCGCCTTCTCGCGCTCGGTGATCATGCGCAAGCCCACCAGGAAGTCATCCGCAGCCGGTACGCATCCCATATTGCCTGCCACTGGCTCCACGATCACGCACGCGATCTGGTGTTTGTATTTCTGAAACGCGTACTCCACCGCCTTGATGTTATTGAAGGGTAGCGCCAGGGTGAACTGGATAAACTCCTCCGGAACCCCCGCCGATCCGGGGATGCCCAGCGTAGCCACGCCCGAGCCCGCCTTCACCAGCAAGGAATCGGAGTGCCCGTGATAGCAGCCTTCGAACTTAACGATGTATTTGCGCTTGGTATAAGCGCGCGCCAGGCGGATCGCGGACATCGTCGCTTCGGTGCCAGAGTTCACGAAGCGAACTTTCTGCATCGCTGGAAACGCCGCCAGCACCAACTCGGCGAGATCGGCCTCCGCCGGCGTCGAAGCCCCAAAGCTGGTTCCGTTGCACGCCGCGCCCACAATCGCATCCAGCACACCCGCGTCGGCGTGGCCCAGAATCAGCGGTCCCCATGAGCCCACGTAATCGATGAATTCGTTTTCGTCGGCATCCCAGATGTGCGAGCCTTTCCCCCGCACAATGAAGGGAGGATCGCCGCCGACCGAGCCAAAGGCACGCACCGGCGAGTTCACTCCGCCCGGAATCATGCTCTCGGCGCGCTCGCGCAAGCGGCGGGACTGCTCTACTTTTCGAGACGTAGTCGAAGGCATCCAGCGCTCCTGCGCGGGGAGTTCGACAGCCGACCCCGCGCGCAACCGACTACTATACCAGCGCCATCCCGGATAAATTCATCAGATATTCATTCCTCTGCCATCATTTTGCAACATCGCCGCGGTAATGTGGGGTCATCAAGTTGCCCTTCTAACCGGGAGGGTTTGAGGGGACAGTCTCGGGGGCTCCGGGCTGTCCTTTTTGTTCTTTCTTTTCTCCTTCATTCCTCCCAGCCAATTCAGCTCGAGCAAGGCCTCGAGGCCCTGTAACATTGCTTTCATTAAACCTGCGAAGCGTTCTGCGGATGAGAGCCCGGTTTTCGCTCCCCAGGGCGGATCACGGCTCGCCCCCATGGATCGGTGCTTGTAGTTAACTATGGTTAATTATTTATGATACATCGGCGTTAACGTGACAAACATCACGCGGCTGGGTGATCATCAAGCTTGTCGCGGAAAGCTGCCGGAGCCTAACGTGCAGGAATGAAATTGAAATTCATTTTCAATAGCGTAAAAGGAAATATCCCGGGAGGCCGCGCCGCTGCCCCTAGCCAACGAAGGCACTCGCGCGCGCTTGCGTCCCCTGGCGTCACCTCTCCCATTCTCGCGCTCTCTCTGCTGTGCGCCCTTGCATGCCCCTGCAAGTCCCTGGCACAGGGATCCGCGCCCGCCCCTCACGACGCACCTTCTTCAGCGAAAATCGATGTTGCTGCGCAATCGGAGTCCGTCCCCAGCTTGGCCGATCCACCGCCCGACGACAGCACCGAAGCCATGCTCCCTCATTTTAAGGACTCCCGCTTCTGGCTCTCAGGGCAGATGAATTTTATCTTCCAGACTCATCCTCCATTCCGCGCGGACTACAGCGGAAAGAACAGTCTCAGCCCGAATTACGAAAAAGCCACCTCGCGCGTGCTCACGCTCTACACCGGCGTGCGCTTCAATAACTCGACCGAACTTCTGGTCGACATCGAAGAAGCCGGCGGAGCCGCGCTCAGCACCGGCCTCGGCCTCGCCGGCAACACCGATCTCGATATCGTCCGCAATCCGCTGTTGAGCAAAACTCCTTATCTCGGCCGGGCGATGATTCATAAGGTCTTTGCGCTGAGTAAAGACAAAGTTGAGAACCAGCGCAGCTTTTTATCGCTGTTTGAGGAACTGCCGCGCCGCCGCTTGGAGATTCGCTTCGGCAAATTCACCATGCCCGATTTCTTCGATGTCAACTCGGTGGGTTCCGATACTCACTTTCAATTCATCAACTGGACCACCGACAACAACGGCGCGTGGGACTATGCCGCCGACACTCGCGGCTACACCGTCGGCCTCACCGCCGACTACGAAGATCGCAATTGGGGCTTCCGTTTCGCGGAAGCGTTAATGCCGAAGGTCGCGAACGGAATCGACTTGGTTTATCGCCCCTGGCAAGTGCACGCCGAAAATTGGGAGTACGAGTTGCGCCGCGGCTTCATCCCCAGGAAAGCCGGCGTGGTTCGCCTGCTGGCTTTTACCAACTACGCCAACATGGGCATCTATCGCGATGCCATCGCGAACTTTGAAGCGGGTCTGACGCCCACTCCAGAGATCACCGATCATCCCTGGCACATCACGCGCAAATATGGCTTCGGCGTCAACCTCGAGCAAAATCTCAGCCGCGATCTCACCGCCTTTGCCCGCTTCGGTTGGGATAACGGCAAGACCGAATCCTTCGCCTACACCGAAGTCGATCAAACCTTCGCCGAAGGCGTGGGCGCGAACGGCGCCTGGTGGCATCGCAAACAGGATCGCGCTGGGATCGCTTTTATCTCAAACGCCCTCGGCAAAGAGCATCAGACCTATCTGGCGGATGGCGGCCTGGGTTTTCTGCTGGGCGATGGACGGCTCCACTACGGCCGCGAAAATATCGTCGAGACCTACTACACAGCCCACGTCTGGCGCGGCATCTACGTCGCTCCCGGCCTGCAACACCTCAACAACCCCGGCTACAACCGCGACCGCGGCCCGGTGCTGGTCCCGTCCTTCCGCGCTCACGTCGATTTCTGACCGCACCGCCATAGCGGCATCCAGGGCGGAGCGCGCTTCAGCGCTGCGATCCATCCGGATCTGAATCAACTGGGGCTTTCAGCCCGGCGGCCGGGCGGTCGGGGCTTGCTGATCGATTCGGCTATCGCAGAATGTGATCCAGCACGCCACTCTCAAACCACAAAGTAAAGCGCCCTATTTCTCCACCTTCACGCCCTTCCAGAAAGCGACATATCCCTTAATCTGCTTTGCCGCCGACTTCGGCTCGGGATAGTACCAAGCCGCGCCCGCATTCTTTTTCCCGTTCACTTCCACATCGTAATAACTGGCCGTCCCTTTCCAAGGACAAACCGTATGCGTCTCGCTAGGCTTGAAAAATTCCCGGCGAATTGCATCCGGAGGAAAGTACTGGTTTCCCTCCACCTCAACCGTTCCATTGCTTTCGGCCAGCACCGCGCCTTCCCACATTGCTTTTGCCATAATGCCCATATAGATTCCTGAAAGACGCAGCCGGTTCATAAAGGTTCGTCCACGAATTTTACGGAGACAGGATGCCCGCTACCTTAACTCGCACTCACTTCAACGGACATTCCATGACCGGCGCGCTCGAGCGCGTACTGGTCTGCTCGCCCCGCCGTGCGGGCTGGGATCAACCGGAACGTCTAGCGCGCTGGCAAGAACTCGGATTCCATCACGTCCCCGACTTCACCCAGGCTCAGTGCCAACACGATGCCCTCTGCCGTGAATTGAAATCCGCCGGCGCAGAGGTGATCGAGCTGCCCGCCGCCGCGAATCTCTCACTCGACGCCGTCTACGCCCATGACGCCTCGCTTCCTACTGATGATGGCTTAATCGAGCTGCGCCCCGGCAAAGCCAACCGCACAGACGAAGGCGCGCTCCAAGCTTCATTCCTCGGAACGATCGAGATCCCCACCCTTGGCACCGTCAACCCTCCCGCCACCACCGAAGCCGGAGATATGCTGTGGCTCGATCCCAAAACGCTGCTGATCGGCCATGGCTATCGCACCAACGCCGCCGGCATTCAGCAGATGCGCGCCCTGCTGGCTCCGAAAAATATTGCAGTGGTATCGGCGCCGCTGCCATACGGCCCCGGCCCCTCCGCGTGCCTGCATTTGATGTCCCTCATCAGCGTGCTGGATGATCAGACGGTGCTGGTCGACCTGCCCTGGCTAGCGGTGGAAACTGTGGAACTGCTCCAACAGCGCGGATTTCAATGGATCGAGATCGATCAAGCCGAGCGCGACACATTGGCCGGCAATGTCTTGTCTTTGGGAAAGAATCGCCTCTTAGCAATCGAAGAAAATCGCCACACCAACGCCCGCCTTCGCGAAGCAGGTTACGACCTTCGCACCTTCCCCGGCAGTGAACTTTGCATCAACGGCAGCGGCGGCCCCACGTGTTTGACCCGCCCCCTTCTGCGTGCGTAAAAGAAGGGAACGTGTGGGAACGGGCACTTGGCCCGTTCCGCCGAGCGGAGTGAGGCGCTCTCACTGCGGCACAGGCGTCAGTCGTACCTTACTCACTCCTGTTAAAATGAACCTGCATGCTTCTTCCCTTCGTCCGCGAACTCTTCACGGACGTGGCCCAGCTTCCCGCCTTCACGCGTGTAGCCTCCCACCTCAAGGAGGGCACGGGGCGCATTCGTGTCTCCGGCCTCACGCCCACGGCGAAAGCCTTGCTGCTCGTGCTCTTTCAGCGCGCAGCCGGCCGACCGCTCATCTTCGTGGTCAACGATAACCGCGTTGTCGAGGATTTTCTTCCCGTGTTGCGTGGCTTCTGCGAGCTAACCGCCGCGTGCGATCCGGAATCTGTCATCTCTCTTCCCGCCCGTGACGTGCTCCCGTTCCAAAATCTGTCTCCCCACCCGGAACTTCAGGAAGAACGCGCTACGGCTCTGTGGAAGATCGCTACCGGAGCAGTCTCGATCGTGATCTCGCCGGTCGCCGCCACGGCCATTCGCCTGCGCTCGAACGACTACTACGTGGACTTAGCCCGCACGATCCGCCGCGGCGAATCTTTCGACCTCGAGGCCTTGCTCGCGCACTTGAACACCGTCGGTTACACCTCGACCGACGTAGTCGAAATGCCTGGCCAGTACGCGGTTCGCGGCGGCATTCTCGACGTCTACTCTCCCGAGGCCGATCGCCCCTTGCGCATCGAGTTCTTCGGGGACGAAGCCGAGTCCATTCGCAAGTTCGATCCAACCTCGCAACGCTCTTCGAATCCGGTCGACGAGGCTCTCTTGCTTCCACTGACCGAAACTCCAGTCAGCGAACATCTTCTGGGCGCGATTCACTCGCGGCTCAGCGGCCAACGCATTGTTGGTTCCGGAAGGCCGGACTCAGAAGAAATCATCGAAGCCGCCGTCCGCGCCGGTGGGGTCAACGTCTTCCCCGGCTGGGAGTTTTATTCTCCCGTAGCCGGGGCCGAAAGCACGATATTCGATTTAATTCCGCGCGCCGCAGTTCTGCTCGACGAACCCGATCAACTCGAACAGGAATTCGACCGCTTCTGGACGCGCGTCACCGAAGCCCACGAACGCAGCGGTGTCGGTAACCTGGTTCGTCCGGAGGATCTTTATTTGCCGCCGGCCGATTGGACGCAAAAAACCGCCGCGCTGTCCGGCGCCGATATCGAGCATCTCGGCATCACGCGCAGCCTGGACGACGGTTCCGAAATCTCATTCCTAACCCAGCCTTCGCCGCGCTTCCACGGCGCAGTTCCCGCGATGTTGGAAGAAGTTCAGAAGCTCAACGCTGACGGCAAACGCGTTCTCTTCGCCGTGCCGAACATCGGCGAAGTCGAGCGCCTGGCCGACGTTTTCACGGAATACAATGTCTCCTTCAAGTTAGGAAGCCGGACCCGCGGCGGCGAGAGCTACGCCGATGAAACCAGTTACTTCGCCGGGGAGGTCCTCACGACCACGCTGGCCACGGCCTACATTCCCGATGGCGTGCTCTTGCCCGAGGCCAATCTCGCCGTCTTCGGCTCGCGCGACCTCTTCGACGAATCCGATTCTGTAGCCTCGCGCCCGCAGCGTTCGAAATCGAAGGTCTCCGCGTTTCTCTCCGACTTCCGCGACCTGCAAGTCGGAGATTACGTCGTGCATGTCGAGCATGGCATCGGCCAATACCAAGGCCTCAAAGAAATCAATCACGGCGACGGTCCGGCCGAATTCATGCTGCTCGAATTCGCCGAGGCCGCGCGATTGTACGTTCCGCTGACGCGCCTCGATCTGGTGCAGAAGTACCGCTCCTCGGAAGGCGCCAAGCCGGTGCTGAGTCATCTCGGCACGCAATCGTGGGCAAAGACAAAAGCGCGCGTGCGCAAGGCCATGAAAGACATGGCCGACGAACTCCTCAAACTCTACGCCGAGCGCAAGACCGCCGTGGGACACGCCTTCCCGCCCGGCAACGAATGGTTCCGCGAATTCGAGGATGCCTTCGAGTTCAACGAGACCGAAGACCAGGCCACAGCCATTCAAGACGTAATGCGCGACATGGAATCCTCGCAGCCCATGGACCGCCTGCTCTGCGGCGACGTAGGCTACGGCAAGACCGAAGTCGCCATGCGGGCCGCCTTCAAAGCCATCAGTGACAACAAACAAGTCGCAGTGCTGGCGCCGACCACGGTGCTGGCTTTCCAGCACTTCGAAACTTTCAAGCAGCGCTTCGCTCCATTTCCCGTCACCATCGAAATGATCAGCCGCTTCCGCAGCCCGAAGCAGCAAAAAGAAATCCTGCAAAAAACCGAAGCCGGCAAAATTGACGTGTTGATCGGCACCCACCGCATCCTCTCCCAAGACATAAAATTTTCCGACCTGGGCCTGCTCATCGTCGACGAAGAACAGCGCTTCGGCGTCCGCCACAAAGAGCGCATCAAGCAAATGCGCAAGCAAGTGGACGTGCTCACCATGTCGGCCACGCCCATCCCGCGCACCTTACACATGTCACTCGTCGGCCTGCGCGACATGAGCGTGATCGAAACTCCGCCGAAAGATCGCATGGCGATCCAGACCGTCGTCGCCAGTTGGGATGAAAAACTAATTCAGTCCGCCCTCGAACAGGAACTGGAACGCGGCGGCCAGGTCTACTTCGTGCACAACCGTGTGGACACGATCTGGGAGATCGCCGCCAAACTGCAAGCGCTGGTTGCGAAAGCGCGGATCATCGTGGGCCACGGACAAATGTCCGAAGGCGAATTAGAAAAAGTGATGCTGAAATTCATGCATCACGAAGCCGACATTCTCGTCTCGACTACGATCATCGAAAACGGCCTCGACATCCCCCTCTGCAACACCATCCTGATCAACCGTGCCGATCGCCTGGGTCTCTCGGAGCTGTACCAGCTTCGCGGAAGGGTGGGCCGCTCCAACCGCCGCGCCTACGCCTATCTGATGCTGCCGTCGGAAATCGAGTTAACGCCGATCGCCCGCCGCCGACTCGCTGCCTTAAAAGAATTTTCCGACCTCGGTGCCGGATTCAAAATCGCCGCCCTCGATCTCGAACTCCGCGGCGCAGGCAACATGTTGGGCGGCGAGCAGAGCGGCCACATCGAAGCCATCGGCTTCGAGCTTTACACGCAAATGCTCGAGCGAGCCGTTCGCGAGATGAAGGGCGAAGCCGCGCCCGACGAGGCCGAAACCCAGCTCAATCTCGGCCTGAACATTCGCATCCCGGCGAACTACGTGCCCGAAGAAAATCAGCGCCTGCAAATGTACAAGCGCGTAGCCAGGATAGAAACCGAATCCCAGCTCACCGATGTAGCCGCAGAATTAGAAGACCGCTACGGCCCGCCCCCGCCCGCGGTCCGCAACCTGCTCGACTATGCCTCGCTGAAACTCCTGTGCATGAAAGTGGGTGTCAATGCGATCGAGCGTAAGCGCGACCACGTGACCCTGAAGTTCCAACAGAACGCCACAGTCGATCCCGAGCGACTAGCGCGCTTCGTCTCTTCGCAACGCGGTGCGCAGTTCACACCGGATGGAATGTTGAAATTTGTTTTGAAAGCGACAGCGGCGGAAGAAGTTCTGCGAACGCTGAGAACGATCCTGGAACAGCTAGCCGACGCGGAAACTGCAACGGAAGGCCGGCCTGGAGCGAAAGAAAACGTGCCTCAGTGACGGTGCACGGGAATGAGCACCGCCGTCTGAAGCATCACGTAGCCGAACCGGCACATTGTCTCCGCGGTTCGAGTGAGACGAGCTAATGTTTTTTCCTCGACCTGGGAGCCAAGTCGGACGAGACCCTGCGAGTGCTGAAAATATGCGAACCAGAGCGAAGCCATGCCGAGCGTGATTGTGGCAAGCCCGAGGTCGTCCACGATGTCAAGCGCTCGATTCCAGAATCTCGAGACAAGCAGAACCAAGTTCATACCGCCGATCCAAGTGAGTACCCAAAAGGGGAGACCTCGTTCCTCGACTCCATGGACAATCCTCCGGGACCATAAGAATTTACTCTCGGGAGGCGAGGTCGCCAGCCCCAAACCTCACCATATACAATGATCGCGACAACCGAAACAGCAGCGCCAACGACGAACGACGAACGACGAACGATCAACAACCCCTCCCATGCCCATGAAAGTCCGTAAAGCCGTCTTCCCCGCCGCCGGCCTCGGCACGCGCTTCTTGCCGGCCACCAAAGCCCAGCCCAAAGAAATGCTCCCGCTGGTCGACAAGCCCATTATCCAATACGGCGTGGAAGAAGCCATGGCCTCCGGTTGCAATCAGATTCTCATCATCACCGGACGCGGCAAGCAATCGATCGAAGACCACTTCGACGTGAGCTACGAACTAGAAACCATGCTCGAGCAGCGCGGCAAAACCGACCTGCTGCAGATCGTGCGCTCCATCTCCGACATGATTCACGTGGCTTACGTCCGCCAGAAAGAAGCGCTTGGCCTGGGCCACGCCGTCTTGATGGCGCGCGAACTGGTAGGCAACGAACCCTTCGCGGTTCTGTTGGCCGACGATGTGATCGACGCCAAGATTCCCTGCCTCAAGCAAATGGTCGAAGTGTTCGATCAAACCCAATGTTCGGTGCTGGCCGCGCAAATCATCGAAGGCAAAATGATTTCCTCCTACGGCGTGCTCGACGTAAAGCCCGTCAAGGACACCAGCTTTGGCGATCGCCTGTTCGAAATCAAGAACATGGTGGAGAAGCCCAAGCCCGAAGAAGCCCCGTCGAACCTGGCCATCATCGGCCGCTACATTCTCACCCCGGCGATTTTCGACTGCCTCGAAGAAACTCCCACCGGCGCCGGAGGCGAACTGCAATTAACCGACGGCATGCGGCTGCTCTTGAAAAAAGAAAAGATGTATGCCTACATCTACGAAGGCCGCCGCCACGACACAGGCGACAAACTGGGCTTCCTGAAAGCCACCGTAGAGTTCGCCCTGAAGCGAGAAGACTTAGGCGAACCCTTCCGCGAATACTTAAGGCGATTGAAACTGTAGTTACCGAGATGCCGGTGTGGGGACCGACGCATTCGTCCGTCCAGGCGAGCGCGGCGAGGGGCGCCGTCGGCACACAGGGCAGGAATTTGGAGGCGAAGTTTTGAGTGGCGCCGCGCTTTCCGCGCTGCGATAAGAACTTGTCTTCACGTTCGGGCTTTAGCCGAGGCACCGCGTCATCCACCTAGCGAACTCTTCAGCTTCTTCGACTTCTCCTCCACGCCGCGAGCCAGTTTCTCCTTGTGCCCCTCGAGTTTCCTCGCTACAGTAGCGTCCCGCAAAGCAATCATCTGCGCCGCCAGGATCCCCGCATTCGTAGCTCCCGGCTTCCCAATCGCGACGGTCGCCACCGGAATCCCCGCCGGCATCTGCACGGTCGCCAGCAGAGAATCCATCCCCTGCAAAGAAGTCGAGGGAATCGGCACCCCGATCACCGGCAAAGTAGTATGCGCCGCAATCACCCCCGCCAGATGCGCGGCGCCACCGGCCCCAGCGATGATCACGCAAATCCCGCGCTCCGCTGCCTTGCGCGCGAAATCGGCGGTGCGGTCCGGCGAACGATGCGCCGACGTGACATCCATTTCATAAGCAATCCCAAATTCATCGAGAGCCTTCCCAGCCTCGCGCATAATCTCCAAATCGGAATCACTGCCCATCACAATTGCGACCAGTGCCTGGCTCATCAATTTCTCCGGATTTATTTTTTCAACGCCCGGGCCGCAATATCTTTACGGTAATGCGCCCCGTCGAACCGAATCCTCTCGCAAGCCTTATAGGCCCGCGCCACCGCCGTCTCCAACTCCGCCGCCCGCGCCGAAACTCCCAGCACCCGTCCACCGGCGGTGAAAAATTCTCCATCCCGTGTCGAAGTTCCGGCGTGAAAAACTTTCACGCCCTCAACAGCTGCGGCCTGCCTCAGCCCCACAATATTTTTCCCAACATCGTAAGTTCCCGGATACCCTCCCGATGCCATCACCACGCACACCGACGCATCCAGCGACCACTTGAAATCCCCGTCGCTCACCCGACCCTCAACCGAAGCCTCCAGCGCCTCCACCAAGTCGCTCTCCAGGCGCATCAGAATGGGCTGCGTCTCCGGGTCGCCCAGACGGCAATTGAATTCCAGCACCATCGGGCCGCGCGCCGTCATCATCAGCCCGCAGTAAAGCACGCCCTTGTATTCCGCCCCCTCCGCCTTCATTCCCGCTACCACCGGCTTGGCAACGTGATGCACCAGCCAGTCGCGCATGGTGTCGTCCACAATCTCGGCCGTCGAGTAAGCGCCCATGCCGCCTGTATTCGGGCCGGTATCGCCATCGCCTACGCGCTTATGATCCTGCGCCGCCACCAGCGGGGCCACTCTATCGCCATCGCTCAAAACCAAAAACGAAAGCTCGTCTCCCTTTAGACATTCTTCCAACACCACGCGCGCGCCGGCCTCGCCCACCATCTTGCCGCTGAACATCTCGGCAGCCACACTCGCCGCCTCTTCTTTGGTAGCCGCAATCACCACGCCCTTGCCCGCCGCCAGGCCGTCCGCCTTCACCACGACCGGCAAGTGGAAGTGTCCCAAGGCTTCGCGAACTTCATCGACCGAATCGCAGATCGCATAAGGCGCGGTCGGGATGTGATGCCGCTGCAGAAATTCTTTGGCGAAGCTCTTGCTCCACTCCAGCTGTGCCGCCGCCTTGGTCGGACCGAACGCAGGCCAGCCGCGCCGGCTAAATTCATCCACCACCCCCAAAGTGAGCGGCAATTCCGGACCCACGACGGTAAGATCCGGTCCCAACTGCGCGCCCAGCGCCACAATCGAGTCCAGATTCTTCAGATCGACCGGCAGGCATTGAGCCTCTTCGGCAATGCCGCCATTGCCGGGCGCGCAGTAAAGCTGGGAAACCCGCGGAGACTGCCGCAGCTTCCACACCAGCGCGTGCTCGCGCCCGCCGCCACCAAGCACCAGAACTTTCATAGGAAAAGAAATTAAAGGTTAGAGAAGAGCGCCAATGCTGTCAAACCCGCGGCAGAAGTATTTCCCTGTCTCCCTCGGTGTGCGCTCGGTGTTAGAGATTTTGACTTAAGCCATTAACCATGCTTAACCCAGTCGTATAATCCAGAAAGATGATTACCGTCTCCAAAGAAGACTACCTGAAAGCCATCCTCGAAGCCGAAAGCGAAGGCGAGGCCGTAATCTCCGCGCGTCTGGCGGATTGGCTCAAGGTCTCAGCTCCAGCCGTAACCATGGCGCTGCGCCGCCTGAAAAAAGACAGCCTGGTTCGCGTCCAGGCGGATGGCCACGTCAACCTCACAGCTGCTGGCCGCAAAATTGCCCGCCGACTTACCTTGCGTCATCATCTCATCGAACGCATGCTCTCCGAACTCTTCGGGATGGAATGGTGGAAGGTGCACGACGAGGCCGAGCGCCTGGAGCATGCCGTCTCCCCCGACTTCGAGGCCAAACTCCTGGCCAAACTGGGTAAAGCCGGCGTCTGCCCTCACGGCAACTTGAGCGAGATGGAAAGCCCCGCCAGCCGCCGCAACCGCGGTCTGTTACTACTCTCTGACGCTGCCCCCGGCCAAGCCTATTCCGTCAGCGGCATCTACGAGCGCGACCGACGCCTGCTTGAATTCCTCGAAGCTCGCGGCATCCGCCCCGCTGCGAAGTTACGCCTCCTCGAGCGCAACTACGATCAAACCCTATCCCTGTCCACCAGCGCCGGCAAAGTCTCCCTGGGCCGCGCCGCCGCAGATCGAGTCTGGGTCTCGCTCGCCGATCCGCGTTCGAAATTGCCGCTGTCATCTTGAGCAAAGCGAAGGACCTTCGCAATTCGCCGGCACCGTCGGAGATTACGGTCCTAAGAGCTAGTTAACTATAGTTTATCTCTTGGTGTATACTTGCGCTAATCTCCGCCGGGACGAGCAGGCGCATCAGGACAACTTCTGTGCGCCTCAGTGTCCTCTGTGTTTGAGCTTTTGCTAAATCAATCGCAGCGATGAAGCCATTCCTCGCCCAAACCGAAGCGCAGATCGAGATCACTCACGAAGATGTAGATCGCGCCCATGACCGCGACCGCGTCTCGACCGCCCGCGCCCGTCGCGGCTTCCCCGCGCGCGCGCGCCTTCTCTGGTTGCTGATCGGTCCCGGAATTTTAGTCATGTTGGGGGAAAACGACGGCCCCAGCATGCTCTCCTATGCCGCCACCGGCTCCAAATTCGGCATCGGATTTTTCCTCCCGTTCGTGGTCCTGACTTTCTGCATGGCGATCGTGGTGCAAGAGATGACGGTGCGCCTCGGTGCGGCCACCCATCGCGGTCACGCCGAATTGATCTTCGATCGTTTCGGTCCTTTCTGGGGATGGTTTTCCATGATCGACCTCGGCATCGGAAACTTCCTCACGCTGATTACCGAATTCATCGCCATCCGCGCCGGCCTCGGATTCTTCGGGGTTCCGCCCTGGGCCGCGGTTCTGCTGGCTTTGGTGGTTCTCTACGGCGCGCTGATCAGTCACCGCTACTGGACCTGGGAACGAATCACTCTGGCCGCTGCCGTGTTCAATCTGATTTTTGTGCCTGTGGCGCTCATGACGCACCCTAGTTGGCATTCCGTGGGTCATGCCTTCATCACCTGGCAACCGCTCCCCGGCTTCAATAAAGACACGCTGCTGATCGTCCTCGCCGACATCGGCGCGACCGTCACCCCGTGGATGCTCTTCTTCCAGCAAAGCGCCACCGTCGACAAGGGCATGACCACGAAAGACATCCGTTTCGGCCGCATCGACACCGTGGTGGGTGCCGCCTTGGCCAGCACCGCCGCGGTCGCCACTATCCTGGCCACCGCGCCGCTCTTTGCCCATCAGATGAGTGCCGACAACTTCCAGGCGGCTGAATTCGCCCAGGCCCTCCAACCCATCATCGGCCGCCTCGGCGCATCGCTCTTCGCCCTGGGCATGGTCGAGGCCGGGATCGTAGCCGCCATCACCATCTCCACCTCTTCGGCCTACGCCTTCGGAGAGGTCGCGCACAAGCCCCACAGCCTGAATCTCCCCATGGGGGAGGGTAAGAGCTTTTACGCCGTTCTCAGTTTCTGCGCTGCCGCAGCCGCCGCCATCGTCTTAATTCCAAACCTTCCTTTGGTCTATGTGGTCCTGGTGGTTAACGTAGTGGCGGTTCTAGCTATGCCCCCGGCTCTGGTGTTTCTATTCATGCTGGTCAACGATAAGGAAATCATGGGAGATCTGGTGAGCCCCGTGTGGGCCAACGTTCTGTCGACAGCGGTGGTGCTAATTTTGACGGCCGCCGGGATCCTTTTCGGGATCAGCGTAATCGCCCCTAATCTATTCGCAGCGCTCGGAGGCAAGTAAATCGGGGGCTCTGAGCCGCAACCCCTTTGGCTGGAGCTCGGAGTAAAGATGCAAAAGGTCGCGAGAATGGATTTAACCGACTCCTTTCGCAGTTGGCGCTTTGGGCATTGCCAAGAATGCTGGCGGTCACTAAACTTACACGGGCAGATTTAGCGGAGCGAAAACTTGCAGAGAGTGGAAATCAGCACAACCGCCGCGGGCCCGCCGGCCCTACCGATGAACGCCGTCTGGCGCACAATTCGCACCTATGTTCTGTGGCAGCATGAGCGTGGCACGCTGCACTACGACATCATGGTCACGCTGATCCTGATCTTCGTTTTCTTCTCGCCGGCCTGGCTCAACTTCAACGACAAACCTGTGCCTCGCGATCCGCATCCCACTGGCGTCCTGGTCACGTCCGATGGAGCCGGAGGATTGATTTATCAGATCGAGGCCACCGCGGTCACGCCCGGGAACGATAATGCGGTGCACGATCAATTGCTGCACATCATCGAACCGATTTCGGGCGAAGTTTCGATTGCGAAGTATGAAACCGTCTCCGACCGTAAAGGCAGAGTGCAGAATTACCGGGTGTGGGTGAAGCGAGAGTAGGGCGACGGGCTTCCGCGGAAACAGCGGTATCTGACGAGGGTCAACGCCATCTGCCATGATCGAATCCGCACACTTTTTGTTGCTCTTCCTGAGTCTGCTGCCGCAACAAGAGAAAACTCCGACCTTGGAGAGTGTCCTCAAAACCATGGACACGGCTGCGGCGAATTTTCAAACTGCACAGGCCGATTTTGTTTGGAATCAATACCAGAACGTTGTCGCTGAAACCGACACGCAGAAGGGCACGATCTACTACCGGCGGGCGGGCAAGAACATTGAAATGATGGCCGACATCAAAGAGCCCGACCGCAAGTACGTGCTTTACAAAGACGGCAAGATCCAAATCTACCAGCCGAAAATTGAGCAGGTGATCCAATACTCCGCCGGCGGCAATCAGAACGATATCGAGGGTTATCTGGTGCTCGGCTTCGGCGGAAGCGGGCAGGAGCTGGCGAAAGCATACGAGGTCACCTTGCAGGGCGAAGAGACCATCAACGGCATCCCGACGGCGAAGCTGCAGTTGATCCCGAAGAGCGAGAAGGTCCGAAATTACTTTACGAAGATTTTTCTCTGGATTGACCTCAGTCGCGGCATCTCAGTACAGCAGCAATTTATGCAGCCGCAGGGAGATTATCGCCTGACCAATTATTCTTCGATCCGGCTCAAAGAGAAGATCGGCAACGACGTGTTTCAACTGAAGACCACGAAGAAGACACAATTCGTCTCGCCTCGCGGGTAAGTAACTGAATCTAAAGCACAAGAATGTGTGCCGAAAAATGCAGCCGGGACGCTATACTGGCCCGGCACCCTTAGGGAACTGAGTTTTACCTCATGGCAAAAGTTTTTACCATCCCCGTCCCGCCCAAATTCGGCAGCAAACGAAGAGAGCGTACTTCCGACCCGCGCTATGTTGATGGCCAGCGGCTGCTGGTTGACGCCATGCGATATTTAGCGCAGAGCGACCCGGTGGCCAACCGCGGCGCCATCGAACTGATCTCCGAGCACGTGCGCACCCGCTTCCGCATGAGCGACTCGCCCCTGACTTAGGATGCCACGGCGCTTCTAGAACGCGAACCTCATCGAAAACTGCATTACGCGTGGCGTGGTGAGCGTCCGCTGGAACTTGCCGAAGCCCGTGATATCGACCAGGTCTTCGTTCCCCCCCGACACTGCGTTGCCCACGTCGAAGCGGACGGAGTTGGTCACGTTGAAAACTTCCCAGGAGAACTTCAGCAGGCGGTTTTCGGTGAAATTCCAACTCTTGCTGAGCCCGCTGTCGATACTGAAGAAGCCGGGACCGCGAAAGATGTTGCGCTCGCCGGCTTCACCCGGATAAGTGTCGCGGAAGAGAACCGGTCCCGAGCCTTGTGGCGCATAAGGGCAGTAGCACTGGATGCTCTGCGCGTTTTGGAAGACGTTGGGGATGCCGCTGGAGTCGACAAAGACGCCAGTTTTCGGCTTGGGTCCAATCAGATACGATGTGCCTTCGAGTTCAAAGTTCGTCGACCATCCGGCGCCGGCGGAAACGCTGAAGGGAAAACCGCTGGTCCAGCGGCCCAGGCCGCTCAATCCCCATCCTCCGAAAACCGAATCCATGAAACGATTGTCGCTGCTCCAGCGCCGGCCTTTGCCGTAGGGAAGATCCCAGATGGCGTTGAAGTTGATCTGGTGCGTGGTGTCGAAGTCGGAAGGCGCGCGCCACAGATCGGGAGACCAGGCATTGATGGCCTGATCGTTGAAGCCTACGCCGCTTAAGGCTTCGAATCCGTTCACGCGTTCGGCGTTGGAGCTCTCGTCGATGGATTTGGAATAGACGTAATTCAAGTCGAATTGAAAGCCCGCGGTCATGGCGTGGCGCAACGTAACCTGGAGCGCGTTGTAGTTGCTGGCGCTGCGGGTTTGCCAGGCATAGAGCGAAGAGAACTGATCCTGATAATACTGATAGGCCGTGCCCGGGCCATAGCCATACTGGTTTAGGCCGGGGCTAGTGCCGCCGCACGCGGGGTAGCAGAAAACGTCGATATACTCCTGCGCCGAGGTTTCGTTGCCCGCGAAACAGTAGAACACGTCATAGAGGTTTTGGGTTGCGGTCGGGTTCGCGGGGGCTGCTCCCGTGGTGGGCGAGCACGGAGTCGTCGGAGTGGCGCCGAAAAGCAGCCCCGGCCCCGCTGCCTGCGGATACAGGTCCTCCCAGTAGGGAATCGGCTGGATGTTGTTGATCGGCGTATTGACGGCCGCGGCTTTGGCGAACTCCTGCGCGGCATGGAAATAATCCACGTGGCTCTTGGGATCGACCAAGTCCAGTGGCTGAGCCAGATCGACTTCCTGCAGCAGGCGATGCGCGAAGCGTCCGGTGTAAGTGGTTTCCAGCACGAAACTGTGGGCAAACTCGCGGGTGATCGAGAAATCGACCACCTCAGAGTACGGAGTTCTGAGGTGGTCGTCGATGCCCCAGCCAATGGCCAGACCGTAGGTGTTGGGATTGCCCGGAGGCGTGTAAGGAAAACCATGGGGAGAAGGCGAAACTTCGCTGGGAGGCAAGTTGCCCGCGCCCGTTAGCCCGGTGTAACGCGGAGAAGTATCCACGGTCAAAACCCCGGCCGGATTGCTGAACGTGGAAGTCAATCCCCAGGACCCGTTGCGGTCGAAGGTGTTGACCACGCCTTCGCCGAAGTGATCGAAATAAATTCCGTAGCCGGCGCGAATGGAACTCTTGCCGCTATCGCCAAAGACCTTGTGCCAGAAGCCGGAAGCGGCGTGGGGCGAGTACGCAACGGCGAAGCGAGGGGCGAGATTTTTGTAATCCCACGCCCAGTAAGGCTTGCCTCCGTTGGCCTGGCCGGAGAGATCGAAGGTCAAATTAGGCTGGTCTACGTTGCCCAATAACGCTTGTTGACCGCGGTTTCTGAACCACTTGTCCATGTTGATGGTGGGCGCAACCTGATTGCCCCGATTTTCAAAAGGAGGCTGCAATAGCGAATAGCGCGCGCCGTAAGTCACCGTCAGGTTGGGAGTCACGCTCCACTTATCCTGCAGATACATCTCGCCTTCAAAGTTCTGGAAGTGGCGCGGAACCAGTTGGCCGTTGGGAATCTGCTGCCCAAACTTGTTCTGGTTGGTCTCGGTGAAAGTTTCGCTCACGATGCCAGCCGCGTACATGGCGGCAAAGCTGTAAGAGTTGCCGAAGTTAGGGTCGACGTCCGGCAGGGGGCCACCCGCCGCCGAATCTTCCAGCGAGGGATCCAGGCTTATTCCTTGGTTGGCGATCTCCGACGGGTTCAGCCAATAGAGGTTCGTCTGCGCGTAAGAAAGGTTGTCGGCATTGGATTGGCGGTTGTTATGGATAAGCCGCCAATTGGTGCCGCCCTGGATGGTGTGCTTGCCCTTGGTCCAGGAGAGGTCGTCGACGAAATTATGCACCGGCACGTCGGTCAGGATGGTCTGACTGCCGAAAGCCTGGCTATCGTCCAGGCCGCGGAAGTTGACGAAGTCCTGGTTATTGAGGCCGCCGGTGCCGAGGCCCTGGCGGATAAATGCATAGCGGAAATTGTTGATCAGGTCGCTGCGGATCAAAGCCGTGTAACCGGCGGCGATGCCCTTGCTGTTATTGGTAAGAAACGCATAGGGAGGCTGGCCGGGGAACTGCGGTGGCTGCGACTCGTGGTCATTCTGCAGGTTGCCGCGCACAAACAACGATTGCGTGCCGCTGGAGTTCAGTTTGAAATCCAGCTTGACGATGTAAGTGTCGTGCTTCACCGGATCGGCGCCGGGGAAGGTGAACGCGGCGGTGTTGAGCAGGTCGCCCTGGCTACTGGAGTTCGGTAGAGGATATTTTGCCAAGAGAGCGCTGGGGTTGCCCGTGCCGTTGATGTTGGTGACCAAGCCGTTGTCGCCGGGCCCCACCGGGTTTCCAGGGGTGGGAGGGCAGGTGCTGTTGGCGGCGCAGCCTTGATCGAGCGAACTGATCTGGGCCGGCGTAAGCGTGGCAACGTTAAATCCCGCGAAGGTTTGGCCGCCGCTAACCACATTGACGTTTGGGTTGGTGGTGGCGCAATTGGGATCGCTGCCGGGATCGCAGAGATACTTCAAGAAGCCTTCCCGCAGGCTCAAAGTAGGCACTTCGCGCGTTGTTTGTGCAGCGTCTGAGGTGCGCTGGCCTTCATACGCGATAAAAAAGAAGGCACGGTCTTTTTTGATCGGGCCACCGACTGTTCCGCCGAAGGTGTTGCGCAGAACAAAGCCCGGCTTGTTGGCCTGGTTGTTGGCTAATTCCGATTGCTTATTGAACCAGTCGTTGGCCACCGTGAAGTTGGGCCGGTAGTACTCGTAGAACGATCCGTGGACCTTGTCGGTGCCGCTCTTGGTAACCAGATTCACCTGCGCGCCCGAGGAGCGGCCGGAGTCGGCGTCATAGTTGCTGGTGGTGACGCGGAACTCCTGCAGGGAATCGAGCGTGGTGCGCATGGCGCCTTCGAAGGCGAAGCCTTCGAGTTGATCGTTGTCGTCCAGGCCATCCAGCGTGATGTTGGTCTGATCGCTTCTAGCGCCGTTGACTGCTCCGCCGCGGCTGTCGGATAGCTGTTGAGTATCCGTGGTCTTGCCGATGTAGGTTACCCCTGGCTGCAGGCTAAGAATCGCGACCGGGTCGCGCCCCTCCGAGGGCAGATCGCTGAGTTGACGCGCGCTGAAATTATTTCCCAGGGTCGCATCCTGTGTATTTACCATGGGGGCCTCGCCGGTGACGTCAACCACTTCCGAGCGGCCGCCCACTTCGAGGGAAATGTTGACTGCGGCCGGGCTGCTGACTTGCAGCACCACGTTTTCGCGCTTTGCTTTGGCGAAACCTGCCGCTTCCACGGTGAGCACGTAACCCGCCGGTGGAAGTTCAAGAAATTGGTAGACGCCTTGGCTGTCGCTCTTTACGCTGCGCGAAAATCCCGTAGCGGAGTTACTCAGGGTCACATTCGCGCCGGAGACCACCAGCCCTTTAGCGTCGGTGATGGTGCCGCGCAAGGACGTGGTCGCAGACTGCCCCCGGCTCAACCCCTGAAGGGCCAGCAAAAATGAGATCGCTAGAGCAACGGCACGTGAGGCAGAACCCATAGAGAAGCTCCTCCACCCACAAGGGCGTTACTTCCCGACTATTTTTTGCCCAGGAAATTAGGCACGAGAGTGAGACCCTGGGGACCTGATGGAGCGCTATTGTGCAACTCCGGGGCCACAATTCGCAAGCTGAATTTTCAAGGCGTTGAGCGGGTTGAAACGTTTGAATACGCCTTTCCACATACGGCGTACTAGATTTGGAAGCCCATTCATGCGGGTTTTCGATAGTTGCGATGCGAATTGCCGATGAACAACGCCGCCGCCGCGACTATGACCACGGGATAGCATTCCAGCGTGTAGCGCGGCTCGGGATTTTCTAATGTGCCCAGGAAGAGCGAGCGCAGGATCACAAATACGATCAATAGATTCATTTCAGAGAGTCGGGGAAGGTACAACGTTCGCGCTCGCCAGAGTCCGGTGATCGCGGCCAATAGATAGAACAAATTCACCAGCCCGAAGCCGATACTCACCGCCAGCCAGGCGCGCTCGTCGTTGAATTCCCACCAGCGCGGATCGGAGGCCAGCAACTCGGTTCGCGGACGCAGCCACATGTCGGCAATGCGCAGCGCGGGCAGCCTGATGTAATATCGCAGCGGCGCAGCTTGAATGCGCTCTCGCGCGAGCCAGGCAAAACGCGCATCCAGTTCAGGGGTCAGCTCGCGATCCTGATTGTAGTCAGCAAAAAGCTGTGCGGTTTCCTCCCGTTGCTGGGGCGAATCAAAGGCGCGGCTCGGCAGTTGCTTCACGCTGATGGCATCGCCAGGCACGTTCCAATAAATTTCCTGCACGGAAGCGGAGTCGGCAATCCAGGTCTTCGTCCAGCGATTAAATCCTGTGGTGACAGGTTCATCGGAGTCGTTGGCGTAGCGTGGCGCCAGCGGCTCGAAGCGATGAAACGTGTGCAGGTTGCGCAGAGTCCAGGGAAGCAGCAGCGCGAGTGCGCCGACGGCGAGGATGAATCCCACGCCAAGAACGGTGAGCGGCGATGTTCTTCCAGCCCGCTCCCGCTCCCGCTCCAGGAAGATGAGCCGGCTAAACAACACCGACCAGTAGACGCCCACCGCAGCCAGAAGAATTCCGCCGTCCGGGCGCAGCAGGATGCATACTCCCATCGATACGCCACCTCCAATCCAGGTTGCCCAACCCGAAGTTAATCTGGGATCAGCTTCGCGCTGCCGCGCCAATCCACACACCGCCAAATCTAGCGCTAATGCAGTGAAGAAAATCTCCAGGGTCTCGGTAAGCGCGGCTGCCGCGTAATCGGCGAGAAATGGGCAGAGAGCCGCGAGGCAGAACGCGGCCTTCGCGGCGCGATCGGACAACAAGCGGCGCGCGATATCCGCGAGCAGAAAACAAGTTCCGAGATCGAACAACACTTGCATCAGCAGCGCGGCTCTAAAATTGTTCACGCCAAAGAGAAAGAAAACGGCGGCGAGAAACGCCGGGTATCCGGGCAGGCGCGACAGCGTGGGCATGATGCGGCCGGAATCGGTGACGCCATAGATTCCGTGCTGCAACCAGTTCGTGGCGATATTCGCGTAGAGCCGCGAATCGTCCACGATGGCGGGAAAGCGGAAGACGAAAAATAGCCGCAGCCCCAGCGCCGCCAGACTCGCCCCCAAAAAGAACCAGGCATTCTTCCGCAACAGTTGCAGCACGGATGAGAATATAGCGCGTTTTCGGCTATCCTCGGGCGAGGAAAACGCCTCTCACTACTTAAGAACCTGAAAGCAAGTTGGGAATCTTAAAGCAAACTTAAGAACCAAAAGCATTGTCTGTCGCCGTATCCTACCCTGGAAGTGTCCCAGAGAGAATTGACCGTGTGGCCGCCGCGGCATACGATGAACGATTAACTCTCCATGGCTGAACCGGTCTTTTACGATCCCAAACGCGCTCGCTGGAAGCGTCTGAGGCGCCTAGTCGACGCCGTGGTGCTAGCGTCCTCTACGCTGATTACCTTTTTTGTGTACACCACGCTGCGGGATGAGCGCCTGCCCGAATTGCTGTTCTCGCCGCAGAAGCGGGCCTTCAAGGCCTTGAAAGAAAGCGAAAAAGAGAAAGTGCGCGAGCGCCAGAAAAAGTTGGCCAGCCGCTCCCACCGCAAGTCAAAGCTGCCGGCCTCAGAGGTGAAACTGAATCAGGAGGAGGGCATCCGCGCTGCCTTCTACGTGCCCTGGGATGCCGCCAGTTTCTCTTCGTTGCGCGATTTCTCCCGCCAGATCGACCTGCTTTATCCCGACTGGCTGCACGTGCTCACCGCCGATGGCCGTCTGCAGGCAGTGGACGACCAGACCAACAAATTTTTTGACGTGGTCCAAAACAATCACGCCCGCGCAGTGGACGACCGCGTGATGCCCTTTCTCAAGGCCGAAGACCCGAGCATGGAAGTCTTCCCCATGGTCAACAACTTCGACGGCAGCGAGTGGGTTGGGGGCATCACCGAATTTCTGAACAATCGCGAGGCGCGCGCGGTGTTTCGCCAGCAAGTCGCTTTGTTTCTTGCATCGGATCGTTTCCGCGGCTTGATGGTGGATTTCGAAGCCTTCCCGAAAACCGGGCAGCCGGGTTATGTGGCGCTGCTGAACGAACTCTCCTCCGACCTGCACAGCCGCGGCATGAAGCTTTACGTCAGCGTTCCCGCGCACAATCAGGAATTCGACTATGCCGCGATCGCCACGCCCGCCGATGGAGTCGTGGTCATGAATTATGACGAACACTACCCCGGCGGTGCGTCGGGCCCGGTCGCCTCGCAGGATTGGTTTGTCGACAGTCTAAAATTTGCCGTCAAGGTCATTCCGAAGGAGAAGTTGATTTGCGCCATCGCGGACTACGGCTATGACTGGGTGCTCAAGCCGAAAAAAGGCAAGCTGCCGGCGAACGAGCGCGATAGTTCAGTCAGCGTGCAGGAAGCCTGGCTGGCGGCGCGCGACTCCGACGAAGACATCACCTTCGACGACGACGCGCTGAATCCGCACTTCAGTTATCTCGACGAGCACAGCATCCGCCATGATGTGTGGTTTCTGGATGCGGTCACCGCGCTTAACCACATGCGCGCCGCGCAGGCTCTGGGGATCAGCACTTTCGCTTTGTGGCGCCTGGGTGGCGAGGACCGCACCATCTGGCGCGTATGGGACGTCCCTGGTGATGCCGGAGCCGCCGACAAACTGCGCGACGTGCCTCCCGGCCAGGACGTTGACATGGAGGGCCAGGGCGAAATTCTGCGCATCGAGCAGCGCCCCGCGCACGGCACCCGCGATTTGACCATCGATGCCCAGAGCAAGCTCATCACGGACGAGAACTTTCAGTCGCTGCCCGAACCCTATCGCGTGGGGCGTTACGGCTACAGCCCGAACCAAGTCGCGCTTACCTTCGACGATGGTCCCGATCCGGAGTGGACCCCGAAAGTTCTCGATGTGCTCAAGCGCGAGCACGCTACGGCTACGTTTTTCCTGATCGGCATTCAGACCGATAAATTCTCCGGCCTAGCCAAGCGTATTTTCGACGAAGGCCACACCATCGGCAACCACACGTTCACGCATCCCGACGTGAGCAACATTTCCTCCACCTATATGAAGGTGGAATTAAACCTGACGGAGCGCCTCTTCGCCAGCCTGATGGGCGTTCAGGCCAAGCTGCTGCGCCCGCCCTACGCCATCGACGAAGAGCCCGACACCGCTGACCAAGTGAAGCCGCTCGAATTTGCGCAGGATATGGGCTACATCACGGTCGGCAACCGCATCGACCCCAACGACTGGAGCGACAAGCCGCGCCGGCACACCGCCGAGGAGATCTCCGCCTACGTGCTTTCACATTTGCCGCCTTGCGGCGTCAACGATCTGCGTTGCGGCAATATCGTGCTCTTGCATGACGGCGGCGGCAATCGCGCCGAGACTGTGCGTGCGCTCCCCATGATCATCGAAGGAATTCGCGCTCGCGGGTACGCGGTGGTTCCGGTGTTTCAATTGTTCGGCAAGACTCGGGCGGACGTCATGGCGCCTTTGAGCAGGGGACAACGCTGGGCCGCGCGCCTGGATGGGCTTGGCTTCTGGCTCTTCGAGGCCGGTATTGTCTCGATCACTTTCATTTTTTTCATCGGCGACCTGCTCATGACCGGGCGACTAATTTTTATTGGCGCGGCCGCGGTTTACGACCGCTTGCATGAGAAGATTTTCGGGCGCCCCGCGGAACTAGCTTCCTACAAGCCCAAAGTTGCCGTGCTGATCCCCGCGTATAACGAAGAAAAAGTTATCGTGCGTACGGTACGCGCCGCGCTTAACTCCGACTATCCCAACCTGCGCGTGATTGTGATCGACGACGGCTCGCGCGATCGTACGCTCGAAATAGCGCGTGCCGCCTTTGTCCACGAAGAAGCTGCGGGCAGCGTTCTGATCTTGACCAAGCCGAATGCGGGCAAGGCCGAAGCTCTCAACTACGGCATCGAGCATATCCGCGACGCGGAACTCTTCGTAGGCATCGACGCCGATACCATCATTGCCGGCGATGCGATCTCGCGCCTGGTGCCACACTTTGTAAATCCTGAAGTCGGCGCCATCGCGGGCAACGCCAAGGTCGGCAATCGCGTGAATCTGTGGACCCGCTGGCAAGCTCTGGAATACATCACCAGCCAAAACTTCGAGCGCCGCGCCTTGGACGTTCTCGGCGCGGTCAGCGTGGTGCCAGGCGCGATCGGGGCGTGGCGTGTTTCGGCGGTGCGCGAGGCCGGAGGCTACCAGATCGACACCGTCGCCGAGGACGCCGACCTCACCATGGCTCTGCTGCGACTCGGTTACCGCGTGGAGTACGAAGATATGGCGCTGGCTTATACCGAAGCGCCGACCAACGCGAACGGCCTGATGCGCCAGCGTTTCCGTTGGTCCTTCGGAATTTTGCAAGCCGTGTACAAACATAGCGGAGTTTTTGCGCGCAAAGGCGCGCTTGGTTTTGTGGCTCTGCCAAACATTGTGATCTTCCAGATTCTATTGCCGCTGGTGTCCCCGCTCATCGACATCATGTTCGCCATCGGTTCCATCTGGTATTTCATTCAGAAACATTTTCATCCCGATTCCACGGATCCATCGAGCTTCCATAAGCTGGTGGCGTTCTTCTTCGTATTTCTGGTGATTGACTTTCTGGCCTCGGCGCTGGCCTTCGCGCTCGAGCGCCGCCGTCCCGACGATAAAGAAGACGTGTGGCTGCTCAGCCAGGTCTGGCTGCAGCGCTTCGCCTATCGCCAGTTATTTTCGGTGGTGCTGTTCAAGACGCTGAAGCGCGCGCTCGAAGGCCGCAGATTCGCGTGGGACAAGTTGGAGCGAACTGCGGCTGTGAGGTATGTACCCTCGGAACATCGGGATCATGTGAACGTGCCGTGACGGATGCGATTCTGATTCTGGCTTCCATCACCGCTGTTGGCATCTCGGAACGTTGAGGACGAGTTCGCCGCGACCACAATGGCCTGGTTAAGGAGTTGATGCAACCGCGCCGACAATTCTTGGTAGCGCCCTCGGTTTGTTTCGTCAAAATACACATCGTTCCACGAACCCAAGCCGCCAAATACCAATGCGGCCTGTGCGGCCGCGAGCGGCTGGTGCGAGGGCAAGGGAATCGCCTCAAAAGGTGCGATATCCGCTTGGTAGAGGTCGGTGTAGGCGATTGCGACTCGAGCCGGGACTGCCCGGACTCAAAAGTTTTGGCAAAAGCTAGAAGATTGTGTTCCCTGGCAAAATCAGCAACCAGCGCAAGATTGTGCCGCAACTCCTGCTTATATTCTCGACGGACTCATCTCTAATCTTCGAATGAGGCTGGCGACTGGCGATGCGACCGTGGCTGACACTCCATATCTTTCGCTCAGCGCGGCTCCGATCCCCAAGCTGCCAGCGTCCTTCCCAGTGATCGGAAGAACTCGATCCGATGCTCTCAATGAGCCATCCGCCGCCGCCGACGAATCCGGCCCTCTTGCGGTTGGCACTTCCCTGGTCTCCAGATGTTCGGTAATCCATTCGCGGTCCGTAGCTCATGCCAAGGCTGACATCACCCTCGGTCCTCAAGCGGGCTAGCTGAGCTAAGCGAGCGATTCGAGTGGATCTGAGGCACAGGAGATCGGTCGCACGCTCTCCTTGGAGTGGCAACGATCGACGATCGACGAACTCCGCCTTTTCGCAGAATGCGAACACACTATGAGTGACAAAAACCGGTGATATGACGATATGACGACCAATCGGAGCCTTGAAAAATGCATTTCCGCAGGTGATAAGCGCGATGACCGGGCAATCGATCCCTGCACCGACAGTATCGGCCCTGCCTCGCAGAAACTAAGAAGCAGCCTTCTTCTCGGCCACTTCCAATCGCGTATCCGCTTTTTGCAATGCGTTCAGAGCGCGCTCCACATCGACGTTAGGATCGCCGCTGGACAAGCGTTCCTCGGCACGGGCTTTGGCTTTGCGCGCGCGTTCCACGTCAATGTCGCCCGGGCGCTCTGCGCTCTCGGCGAGAATAGTGACCTTGTCGGGCAGAACTTCGGCGAAGCCCCACGCCACTGCCAATCGCTGCTGTTCCGCGCCGGCATGGAATTTGATTTCTCCCACGGCGAGCTCGGTGATCAGCGGCGCGTGGCCCGGAAGAACTCCCAGATAGCCGTTCTTGCCGGGAATCTGAATTTCTTCCGCCGCGGTCTCCACCACTTTCTTTTCCGGCGTGACGATCTCGAGTTGGAAAGTATCGGACATAAACCAGCGATTAGCTTTCAGCCGTCAGCTTTCGGCGAAATCAGCTCGACCTCTCGCGGCAGGTGAACCGAAAGCTGATGGCTGACTGCTTTCTAAGCTGCCGCCTTCATCTTCTCCGCGGCTTCCAGCACTTCTTCGATTGGACCTTTCATGTAAAACGCCTGCTCGGGGATGTCGTCGTATTTGCCTTCGACGATGGCCTTGAAGCCCTTCACGGTGTCGGCGATCTTCACGTACCGTCCTTGTGCGCCGGTGAATTGTTCGGCTACGTGGAAGGGCTGCGAGAGGAAGCGTTGAATTTTTCGCGCGCGCGCCACGCTTAATTTTTGGTCTTCGCTCAACTCGTCGATGCCGAGAATGGCGATGATGTCCTGCAGATCTTTATAAGTCTGCAGAGTTTTCTTCACTGACTGCGCCACATCGTAATGTTCCTGGCCGACGATGCGCGCGTCGAGAATGCGCGATGTCGAGGCCAGCGGATCGACCGCCGGATAAATTCCGATTTCGGTGAGCGCGCGAGAAAGCACCGTGGTCGCATCGAGGTGAGCGAACGTGGTCGCGGGCGCGGGATCGGTCAAATCGTCGGCTGGAACGTAGATCGCCTGCACCGAGGTGACCGAACCTTTCTTGGTCGACGTGATGCGCTCTTGCAGTTCCCCCATCTCGGTCGCGAGATTCGGTTGATAGCCTACCGCGCTGGGCATGCGTCCCAGCAGCGCCGAGACTTCCGAACCCGCCTGAGTGAAGCGGAAAATATTGTCGATGAAGAGCAGGGTGTCGGCGCCCTCGGCATCGCGGAAATATTCCGCGACCGTCAGTCCCGTCAAGGCCACGCGCAGACGCGCTCCGGGCGGCTCGGTCATCTGACCGTAAATCAGCGCAGCTTTCGAATGCGCTGGATCGCCGGGCTTGATCACTCCGGACTCCGTCATTTCCAGCCAGAGATCGTTGCCTTCGCGCGTGCGCTCGCCGACGCCCGCGAACACGGAGAACCCACCGTGGTTTTTGGCCACGTTATTGATGAGTTCCATGATGACGACGGTCTTGCCCACGCCGGCGCCGCCAAACAACCCGATCTTTCCGCCCTTCAAGAAGGGCTGAATGAGGTCGATGACCTTCACGCCGGTCTCAAACATTTCGGCGGTCGTGGCCTGTTCGTCGAAGGCGGGCGCGAGGCGATGAATCGGCATTCTCTCTTTGTACTCGATCGGCCCCAACTGATCGACGGGTTCGCCGATCACATTCATCACGCGGCCCAGCGTGCCGCGGCCCACGGGAACCGAAATCGGTCCGCCTTCATCGATCGCATTCATGCCGCGCACCATGCCTTCGGTGGCCTCCATGGCGATGCAACGCACGCGGCCCTCGCCGAGGTGCTGTTGCACTTCAAGAATGACGTTGACGGGATTGGGCACGGTGAAGCCGTCGCTCACGATCCGCACCGCCTGATAAATCGGCGGCAAATGTCCCTCGGGAAACTGGACGTCGACTGCCGGTCCCGCAATTTGCACTACGTGTCCGATGTTGTCTGGCATAAATTCAGCTGCTAGCTCCTAGCTTAGTCATATTTCTGGCCGGCTGTCTGCTCGTACGGCGGATGTTGGTTTCTGCTCTGTGTTTGTCGAGAAGCGAGTAGCGAAACGCTGGAAGCTTCTTCACATCGCCGCCGCGCCGCTTACGATCTCGATAATCTCTTTCGTGATCTTGGCCTGCCGCGCCCGGTTCATGGCCAGCGTAAGTGAATCGATCATGTCGGTCGCGTTGCTGGTGGCGGCATCCATCGCGGTCATGCGCGCGGCATGCTCGGCCGCCACCGACTCCAACAGCGCACGGAAGACCTGAGTAGCGACATACTTCGGCAGCAGCGACCGAAACAATTCTTCCGGCGGCTGCTCGTAGATATAATCCACATCCGCGGTGGCAATTTTTTCCGCCGCCTGGTCGGCCGGAGTTTCCCCGCGCAAGCCGACTCCTGCACTGATCGCGGCTTCTTTCGCTTTTTTCTTTTCTTCCTCCGTCATCTCTTCCGAGAGCCGAACGGCCTGCTGCCCGATCTCTCCGATGGGAAGAATCTGTTCTACGATCAGCCGCTGCGCGATCACGGACTTGAATTCGTTGAATACGACGTAGACGGAATCGACCTCTTCGCGCTCGTAGCGCTCGATCACAGTCTCGGCCAAAGTGCGGGCCTGGGAAAACCCCAGTTTGCCGAGAACTCCCACGTGCTCGCCCGTGATCTCGATCTCTGCGACGCGCGCCCCCGACTCGGCGCGGTTCTCAAGCGATTCGTCCGCCTCAGCCAAGGTGCGCGTCTGCACCGCCGCAGCCGGATAGCGCCTCCGCAAAAAGTCGCGCCCCTTGCGGCCGATCGCTTCGATATCGATATTCTTCCCGGTCTTCGATTCGAGAAAACGGCTGGCGGCCTTGGTAATATTCGCGCTGAAAGCTCCCGCCAGCCCTTTGTCGCCCGTGACCACGATCAGCAGAATATTTTGCTCGGGCCGCTGCGCCAGCAGTGGATGCTTGGGTTCGCCGGTCTCGGAATCGTAAATTTCCGCCCGCGCCACCAGCGATTTGAGAACATTGGTCAGCATCTGCGCGTAAGGCCGCGCCGACAAAGCCCGCTCCTGCGCCCGTCGCAACTTGGCCGCCGACACCACCTTCATGGCCTTGGTGATCTGCCGCGTGTTGACCACGCTGCGAATACGGCGCCGAATGTCGAGAATATTTGGCATTGAAACCCAGTTCAGTTCTCAGTTCTCAGTTCAAACCTCGCGGCTCTGAGTTCTTACCGAGAACTGAGTACCGAGAACTGAGAACTGTCATTTCGCTAGCGCTTCCCGCGAACTTACAAACTGCTGCTTCGCCTGCTTGATCACATCTGTTAACTGCGCCTTTAACGCGTCGTCGAGAACCTTTTTCTCCATGATGGTGCGCAGCAGGCCGGCATTGGTCGCATCCACGTATTCGTAGAGCGCTTTTTCGAAGTCGCGCACCTGATTCACCGGCAGGTCATCGAGAAATCCTCCCGTGCCGGCGAAGATGATCAGAATCTGCTTCGAGAAAGGCAGCGGCGAAAATTGATTCTGCTTGAGCAGTTCAACCAGCCGCTGCCCGCGATTAAGCTGCGCCTGCGTGGCTTTGTCGAGATCACTGCCGAACTGCGCAAACGCGGCCAGTTCGCGGTACTGCGCGAGTTCCAGCTTCAAAGTTCCGGCCACCTGCCGCATGGCCTTGATCTGCGCGCTGCCGCCCACGCGGCTCACTGACAGACCCACGTTTACCGCCGGCCGTACGCCCTGATTGAACAAATCGGTTTCCAGATAAATCTGCCCGTCGGTAATCGAGATCACGTTGGTCGGAATGTAAGCCGAAACATCGCCCGCCTGAGTCTCGATAATCGGCAGCGCGGTCAGCGACCCCCCGCCATTCTTTTCGCTCAGCTTGGCGGAACGCTCCAGCAGGCGCGAGTGAAGATAGAACACATCGCCGGGGTAAGCCTCGCGTCCCGGCGGCCGCCGCAAGAGCAGCGAAATCTCGCGATAGGACGCCGCGTGTTTCGAGAGATCGTCGAAGATGACCAGCGCGTGCCGTTTGCTGTCGCGAAAGTATTCTCCAATCGCGCACGCCGCGTAAGGAGAAATATATTGCATAGGCGCGGGTTCCGAAGCCGAGGCCGCGACCACGATGGTGTACTCCATCGCGCCGGCGTCTTCCAGAATCTTCACCACCTGTGCAATCGAAGAGCGCTTCTGCCCGATGGCGTTATAAATACAGATCAGGTCGTTGCCCCGGCTATTAATAATGGTGTCGAGCGCGACCGCGGTTTTTCCCGTTTGCCGGTCCCCGATGATCAACTCGCGCTGGCCGCGTCCGATGGGAATCATGCTGTCGATGGCCTTAAGGCCAGTGGCCATGGGCTCGCGCACGGGCTGCCGATCGATCACGCCCGGCGCCAGGCGCTCCAGTGCGATGAATTTGTCGGAAGCGATCGGGCCTTTGTCGTCAATCGGACGGCCCAGCGAATCGACCACGCGGCCAATGATAGCGTCGCCCACCGGCACGCTCATGATGCGCCCGGTGCGCTTCACCTCGTCGCCTTCTTTGATCTCGGTGTATTCCCCGAGCAGCACCACGCCCACCTGATCTTCTTCCAGGTTCATGGCGATGCCCGCCACATTGTGCGGGAACGACAGCAATTCACCGGCCATCACTTTGTCGAGCCCATACACGCGCGCGATGCCATCGCCCAGCGTGATTACGGTGCCGGTTTCGTCCACGGAGATCTTCGATTCATAATTCTCGATCTGCTCGCGAATCAGCTTGGTTATTTCGTCTGCCTTGATCTGTGCCATAGATAGCTCTTAGCGGTTAGCCATTCGCTCTTAGCTTACTCTGCGCCCTCCGCGGATGTTCTCAGCGAATCTCCGCGTTGAAGGCTTCAAGATCCTGTGCCCAAACGCTTAGGTTTGGGATACACGTCAAAAGCTAAGAACTAATAGCTTCCTTCAATCTCTCCAACTGCCCTTTCACCGAACCGTCGTAAATCGTGCTGCCCACGCGGACCATCGCGCCGCCCAGCAGGGATGCGTCCTCGCCGTAATGTGCGCGGACCTTTTTACCCGTAAGCTTTCCAACTTGCGCTTCGAATTCGCTCTTCTCTGCATCCTCCAACGTTCGGGCGCTGGTGATCTGCGCCTCCACGAATCCCAGGCGAGCGTCCAGTTCCTTTTCCAGTTGACGGATAATCGGCTCCAGAAAATGGGTTCGACGGTGGTCAATCAGCACCGCAACCAAATTCCGCACTTGCTTCGGAAGTTCATCCCGCTCCGCGATGACATCGAGCACGCGCCTTTTCTGCTCCGCGGGAACGGCCGGATTCTCCCACACCCGCCGCAACTCCGGACTCTCGCCCAGCAGGTTCGCAATCGCGCGCAGTGCGGCGATCGAGCGCTCCACATCCAGATGGGCGCTGAGGACCACATCCGCGAAGGCGCGCGCGTACGTGCTCGCAACCGAAGCCATGCTCTAGCGCCCGCCCTTTCCCGGTCCGTTTCCCGAAGCTTCAGAAGACGCGGCCAACTGTCCGGCAAAATTCCGCACCAGCGCCTGATCGGTGGCCGCATCCACGTGAATCTGCTTCTTGGCCAGCACCACCGCGAGATCGGCTGCGTAGGCCGTCAGCTCGCGGCGCGCCGACTTCGCCGCCGCGGCGATTTCCTGCTGCGCCGACTCGACAATTCTTCGCGCCTCTTGCTGCGAAGCCTCCTGGATGCGCGCCTCCTCGGCTGCCGCTTCTTTCTCGGCGGAGTTGCGCATCATGCCGATCTCCACATCGAGCTTCATCAGCCGCGACTCTATCTCCGCCAGCCTGCGCCGCGCTTCATCGCTGGCCTTCTGCGCCTCCTGCATCGCTTTCTGGATCGCCACGGTACGCGCACTGAACGCTGCCGGCAAATATTTGCGCGCCACCCAGGCCAGAATTCCCAGGATGATGGCGAAATTCAAGCCGAGGCTCAAAAAGTACGCGCTGCCTGTGCTTAGCCCGGTGAGCCGCGCGATCAGCTTCACCGCCGCCGACTCTTTGAATTGCGCTTTGTCGTCGGTCTCTTCTCCGGCCGCCTCCCGCGTCTCGTGGGACAACTGCCGGCCGAAGCCGGGCTGCTTTCCCGAATCGCTGGACGGTTGCGGTTGTGGCTTGGCCGGTTGCTCCTGGGCGGGCAACAAGACAACCGTCCCGGCGAGGGCGATCATGATCGCCGCCAACAGCCACCACCGTAGAATCCTGTTGAGGAAAGTCATTTATTTCGAATTCCAAATCGCGCCAAGCGAAACCCGGAGCTGAGCCATCAGCGCCCCGCTCCGGCGGGTTCGAGCACACGCCGCATAATCTCCGTCGCCAGCATCTGCGCTTGGGCTTGCAAACCCGTCTGCGCCGCCTCGCGATCGTTCTCGATATCCGCCTTCGCCGCCTGCACCTGAGCCTGCGCCTGCTCGCGCGCCTGGTGCAAAGCGGCGGTCCGCGCATCCAGCGCTGCCTTACGGCGAGCCTCTTGCGCGCGAAACACGGTAGCGCGAGCCTCGCGCAGTCGCTGCTCATATTCCGTGGTGCGCGCCTCGGCGGCGGCAATATCCGCGCGCGATTTCTCGACCGCGCCCTCCGTCTTGCTGCGCCGTTCGTCGAGCACGCGCCGCAACGGCTTATGCACAATCGTCGCGTACAGCGCGTACAGCAGCGCCAGCAGAATCACCGTGGGTACAGCTCCAAGCAGTAATTCGCCTAGTTGTCGCAGCGTTTCTTCCATTGGGTGCTTAAAAAGAATTCTAAAAAAGAATGCTAAACCAGAGTTCTGACCAAGACCGCTGGCCTCTGAAGCTTGCTCGTTAGACCGGACGATGAGGGCTATGAAAACTGTTAAACTTAGCATCCGTAAGGAGCTCATGTCAACGCGCGGGGGAGCGGTGGGTGTGCGACACAAAAGTAAGAGAACCGGGATCCATTTTTTTGGAGCATGCAACCTAGCGTACATGATACGCTAGGTATCCAGGAGGGATCTATCATGTCCCCTGTGCCTGATGCTC
>Ga0187847_10000269_pt1 | contig 62781 bp, 43 predicted proteins | sample June2016WEW_4_10_FD_132458 | JGI IMG/M metagenome (GOLD analysis project Ga0187847, IMG submission 132458) | Peatland microbial communities from SPRUCE experiment site at the Marcell Experimental Forest, Minnesota, USA - June2016WEW_4_10 | ecosystem: Environmental > Terrestrial > Soil >...
ACGTTCGGTGTACTCAATCGCTACTTGAAGCGGATGCGTGCAGCATCCGATGGCGGTGCGACCGGCGATGGGCTGGTGGCGGTGGAATGGGCGGGCAAGAAGCTGGGCGCGGAGCGCGCCGGTGTTTACCCCTATTTGTCTGCTCCGCAGCACCTCGTAATTCTCACAAGCTCGCAGGTATCTCTCAACTGTACTCGTCATCGGGCAAACCGCGCTGCTTGCAACACAGCTCTTAGTAATTAGCTTGGCATCGGCAGTTGTAGATTCTAGCGAGGGGGATGCCACAGGAAGTCGGAGTGCCGATATTCCTCATAGGCAGTTATCCATCTTTCCGTGACGGCGGATTGGCACTTGTAGTCAAATCCTTGCAACATGCGCCAGACTGTCTCTCGACCCAACTCTGAGCATTCAACGAAGAGTACTGGCTGGGCTGAGGCAATCGTTCTGTGCATGCCTTGTAAGACCATGCCCTCCGCACCCTCCACATCTATCTTGACAAACGTCGGGTGTCTCAATTCACCTGACTCAACAAGTCCATCCACCGTAACCGTCTTGATGCTGATCTCAGAAGCGGATGTATCTCCGCGATGCCAAACTAAACTAGCCGTCGCAGGGTTTTCGGCTGTACGAATTACTGCCTCGCCAAACCGATCGGAAGCGGCATAATCCAAGAGCCGGATGTTGTCGATGTCGTTTATGTCAATATTCCGCCGCAGGATCTGTATATTGGCGGGGAGTGGCTCGAACGCAATGACGCTGCCCGTGGGTCCGACCTTTTTCGAAAGAGAAAGAGAAACATAGCCAATGTTCGCTCCAATGTCGTACACCGTGTCACCCTCCCGGACGTAGCGTCGAATGGCTTTCTGCAGATGGGGTTCGGCAGTTCCCAGTAGATAAGAGAGATTCTCGGCCGGGGACACGCAGATCCGATAGCCCGAAGCGAGTCCTCGAATGATCACTCTCGGCCTCGTTGAGGTCCCCAAGGCGAGAACAATGCAGGATTTAAGATACCTTCGAATGGCAGACATGTTCTTACACATCGCTTTGATTGCGAGTTGGCAAAGTAGCTGTCAGGGTAGCATCGGCCCAAAGGCCAGCCATGACAAGTGGTGTGCGCTAGTTAGGGCTCTGCGATCAACAGTGAGTTGCCTCGATCCTTTAGACGTTTCTACGTGCCCAGCCACCGGAACAATAGAACAACTCGACCACTACATCTCTGCGTTCGGCGATGACCCGCGTCGTCCATCTCCGTATTGCCAAACTGTGCATAGATCCTCCAATCCTACAATCATGCCCTCGGCACTTTGGAACTCACCGAGATGTCCCATCGCGCAATCCAATTCGGAAACCAGATTCCCGTGATGGACCTGCGGAGGTCGCTTTGTAGTTCGAACTCGCCTATGCAAGAGTCGCTTTCTCTCGGTGCTATCAGTCTAAGCTCCAAGCGATTCTTGCACTTAAGCGGTGATTTCCTCGGCATCCATTTATCTGAGCTGCTTTGGACATCGAATTGCCTGCAAATCGGAGATCACGCTCGGTGGAGGAATCGGTTATATGCGATGGTTCTGTTTTTTGCAACTGGCACTGGTCCTGGGAGGATCGCTCCGTTTGATCGCGCAGAACGTTTTCGAGCAACCCAGTCAGCCCGCCCGACAGATTCCTGGGGTTCTGGAGTTTCATGGTAGCGCACTCGAAGCAGACGGGTCGGCCCCAACAGGAATGCATGGGATTACCTTCGCGCTTTATCGAGACCAAACCGGCGGAATACCACTATGGGTGGAAACTCAAAGTGTCTCCTTAGACAGTCAGGGAAGGTATACAGCTCTCCTTGGAACGACGACTGCCTACGGGGTGCCGCCGAGTGTGTTTGGTACTGCAGAGCCAAAGTGGATAGGCACTATTCTCGACGACGGCACGGAAAGTCCGAGAATTGAACTGGCAAGCGTTCCTTACGCATTCAAGGCCGCAGATTCGGATACTTTGGGGGGTAAGCCTCCCTCAGAGTTTGTGACGCAGCAACAGTGGAACTCCCTGCTCGCGAGTCTTAAGGCGCCGACTACTATTCCTATCGCCCCTGTATCATTTCTACCAGAAGGCGGACCGCTGGAAGCTCAGAATAGCTCCGTCTATGCGCAACTTGGACAAAGTAATAGTTTCGCTGCAACCCAGCATTTCCCCGGTGGAATCGATCTACCGGCAAGCGGTTTAGAAGCCAACAGTACTGGTACTCTTGATTCCGCCCCTTTGGACTTTGAGTCGTCGATCCAAGACTCTCAGACAACTTCACCTCTAACACAACGTTTTCGCTGGGTGTCTCAACCGCCCCGTTCCGGTGGAAATACTTCCGTAATGGCTCGTCTAGGGATGTATTACGGAGTCAATGGAGTAAGCCCAACAAGCACGGGTCTATCGATTAATGCCGACGGGACGATAAACTTCGCGGCAAACCAACAACTCCCCTCTGGAGCAGTCGTATCTGCACTCTCGGGGAATGGTAGTAATGGCACCGGTTCGGCATCGGACAACCCCATCGTCAATACGGCTGCTTATTCGTGGACGCAAACGCCTCCACAAGGTGTAGGGGCATTACAGGTAGGCGCCGGCAGCGTTACCTTGACGCCGTGTCCAAAAGGTGTGAACGGCACTGATGTTTACCACTACCTGTATGTCTCCGGTACCGGTACACCCGAGGTAGTGTTAATAACCGGCGGCTCCTGCACATCGCGCGCGTCGACCGGGACAATTGAGTTCACGGCGATTTATGCCCATCCGAGCGGGTATTCCATTAGCAGCGCAACCGATGGCGTGCAAGAGGCGGTGATTGACGCGAGCGTGAATAGCTTCGGCGGACAAGTCTCACGACAGGTAATGATCGATCCAGGACAACACCTCTTTCGAGCTAGGCTGTCAATTCGAAGCTCTGGAACAACCGTTACGAGTTCCGGGGCAACCATCATATGTGCTATGAGTGACACATGCATTTTTGTGGGCGATCCATTTAACGCTAATTCTTTCTCAAATATTCAGTTAAGTGGTCTGAGGGTGTTTCCGCGCGTACCTAAGGGCACGTGGTCGGCCGTGGAGGACAACGCTAACGGCAGCACGATAGATGGCCTTGCCCCTGCTCCAGGCGCGACGAACGGAGCCAGCTTTGGTCATCTCATTCAAGTCGACAACGATCAAGCAGCGTCAATTAACAATCTAAGTACTATCACCAATTATAACTGGGGCAGGTGCGACAAAGATTTTTGTTCCAGTGCAGTATTCGGGCCGGGACCTTACTCGACAAATGCGGGGGTAATCTGGGTCAACAACTCCAATCTCAGTCTCCAAGGTTTCGCAAATGGCATCGATAATCAAGACGGCAATTCGCTCAATGTCAATAACTCCGTAATTCAAGGTTATGCGCAGTTTGGAATAAGGTCGCGAACTGTCTATCTATCGAGCACGGTCCAGATCAGCAATGTCTTGTTCGAAGACGACAGTAACGCAAACCCGTCGGGTTTAGGCTCGGCGGGTTTGATTGTTGAAGGTGGCGAGGCTTCGTCAGCTAACTCCCAGCCGGTAGGCGTAATACCACAATTTTCGGCAACTGGAAACATGCAATACATCTATTATATTGTGGTCAACAGTACCGCATTTGGCACTTCACCACTTTACCTAGCTGGCTACGCTAATACGAGTGGTGTTGGGCAAATTCGCGTTGCGTGGAACCAGATCGGCACGGCTGGGATCATTTCGTATGATGTTTTGCGCATAGTCGGCAATTATCAAAGCGCTGCCACGACACCACCGCTTGGTACTGGCGCGTTTGCGGTAGCAACAGGAGTGCCCGCGACTACTTCTTGTGTAAACCTAGTGTGCTCTGTTATTGACGATGCTGCTGTGCCCCCGTCGTCGTACACCATCCCAGCCGTATCATTCTACTGGCCAGCGCTGACGTTATGGCCCGGCAACGTCATCCTTACACAATCTTCTGACTACCAAAATACGGGCGGAGGAGTTCCTACTCAGTACTACGCTAATTCTATAAAGAGCGGCGGGATAGTGTCTTCGGCCGGCGGTTTTGAGCCTTCCGTATTTGCCCAAGAGTGTAATCCCCAGAGTAATTGGTCTCCGATCTGGATGCAGTGTGTGGGCGGAAACGCCGTATCGAATGACAATCCGCCGATCGTCGGAACAGTATTGCAGTTGGCCCCATATGGCGGGGCGGCCGGGGGATTGAAGGGTCGTCAGATATTCGAAATGGACCCTTCCAGTGGTCTGGGCGCGACCGAGATCATCACGCTTATGGACTCGAACTTCGTTAAGACAATGTCAACTCCAGGTAATAGGCCAAGCTGGGACGCGCTGGATACTTATCTCGGTGTCGATCAGCCCCCTGCATATCCCTCCGGATTTCAGCTTGCGTTTGGAGCTCCGGTGGCCGTTTCGGAATATATCGGTCATGTTCCAGACGGGGTTAGCTGGCTTGAGCGTCTCACGGGAACTGGGAAGTTGTTCCGCGTTCCAGTACAACTAACACAGATAGGCACTGGGACAGCAGACAATACAGATGCCATGGGAACTCTTTTCATTGTCGGTGCGACTACAGGTACGTACGTATTTTCAGGAAAATACTTGTCGGCCCCTGGTTGCAATTTAACTCCCATGTCGGATCCGACTAATACTGGCGCCTACTGGGTTACAGTTACTTCCTCGGGCGTCACCGCAAACGTAACGATCCCCGGTAACATCTCGTTTACGTACCAATGCTGGTTCCACACATAATTCGAGTGCCACCCAAAGGATCCCCCTGCTTTCGTTTTCCTCCTTTCCTGCCATGCCGCCGAAATGACGGACCTACTGCGAAAGAGCTCGTGTCAGCGAGAAAATCCGTAATTCGTGGTTGGCGACCTACATGTCGACGATTCTCACATGCACGTGACGCTGGAAGGTCTCGGTTGGAGCGGTCCCGACAAATAACGGCGCCATCCTCCGAGCCAGGTTCGTTGAGGTGAGGTCTATCAGCAAAAACGCCGACACCCAAAAGAATACGCATAAATAGGATCCCACTGCGAAAAGCCAATCTTCGAAGCATGCGTGAATCAGACCGGCCACTACAACCATGGCAAAGGGTACCGCGTAATGATGAACATCACCAGTTGTTCGCATCCACCTGTATACCCGAGTCGCAGCCCGAATCAGAAAAAGCAGCAGCAGCAAGAACGGCGCAGCACCCAATATTCCCATGTATTCGGCCATCGCCAAATAGCTACTGCCGTGTTCGCGGTTCGAGCCTTCCACTGAGTAGATAGGGGACGGACCGACAGATCCGGCTCCCCGCAGATCGCTTGTTCCGAATCCAGTTCCAAACCACGGATGGTGTTTGACTGCGGCGATTGTGTCCTCCCAGGGTGTTTCTCGTGATCCGATGACACCGGGACGACCTCCGATGCTCTGCACCTTGAAGATGAATCGCGCGTTCAAAGAGTCCATTAGTTCACTCATGTGGGACGGGCTCGCAACTGCCATGAACTCAAGAAATAAAGCGGCACAAAACGCGGTCTTCAGCACCAAGCCCGGACGGCGGAGCCCAAAGGCGAGACCTACAATGACCACCGCACTCGACACGATTCCGGCCCTGCAGACACTCACATAGAGCAAAAAGCCACATAGCGCCAAAGCAACGGAGCGATGTTGACGTTGTGTTCGGCGCTCTGCAGTCAGCACCGACCAAAGCATAATTGGCATCGCAACAACGCCTACGAACGCTCCCAGATTGTTTGGGTTTCCGAACAGGTCGAAACCGGCGAAATAGGAGGCGGCAACACCGAATACAAGAAGCTCACAACTCAAAACAATACTTCCGACAAATTGTCCCGGGCGACTCACCAGGGCCGCCCGTGCACCCGTGGCAGAGTATAAAAGAAGCAAAAATAAGCTGAGTACCTTCAGAAGCGCTGTCCTGGGTGCCTCGGATGCGCTAGCGGAGGCCGTAGCGGCGAATAAACAAAACAAGGCGACCAAATGAAATGATCCAAAATGTTCTGTCCGGTCGATTCGCATCCATAGAGTAAACCCCACCAGGGCACCGAACGCTAAGAAAAGCCATCGGATCGCAAAACTTTCCACAGAAAACGGAAGATTCGTGCCGGCTAGGAGAAAGCATCCCATCGTTGCCAAGAAGAAGATTTTCTCAAATCGCCAGAGACATCCAACCACGATCTCGATCACAATCAGCGCCCCGAGAAATGTGGAGTTTGCGAAGATACCGGGATTTCGCCACAACGACGTAATAAGGAACCAAGACCCTATTAAGCCTAACGGAATTAGAAAGTATCGAAAGTGAGTAGTCATTGTGCGGTCGCCTTCCGAACCATTGATCACGCTGTGCAGACCGCCCCTTGCATCCAATCTTCTCGGAAGCGAGTCCGTTGAACTTGTGGCCATACGCCATTCGTTGACAGCTATTTTATTTCCAACCGACAATAATCTTTCAATTCAGTTTGGGATTGCCAGAGTATGGAACCAGGCTCTCTCTGTGAGCGGGTGTGGGTTAACTTGGGCTCCGTATAATTTGTAGTTGGCACCTTGCAGTAGCCTCGTGACCTGATCGGAGTTCCGGGCAGTAACCTCGCACCATATCTTTGGTCTCACCTCTCGCAGAATCCTTTCTGCACCCTTTAGCACGAATACTTCGTGGGTTTCTACGTCGATTTTCAAGACATCTGGCGGCGGAAAGTACTGCAAAAGGAAATCTAGGCTTAACGAAACCGTCGTTTCAAAGCATCGAGCAGTGTTTCCTTCAATAACCCCGATGGTCTCAATCATGTAGTTTGAAGCCCTGGCCTGTTCGGCGACTGCCAGCTTAGAGATCCGATTGGAATTAGAAATCGAAGCACACAATACTTCAATCTCGGCACAATTGCAGTTTTCTGACTTGAGTCGCTGAGAGGAGCGATGAATCAAGTGAGCAAGCCAAAAATCTGGTTCGATAGCCAACACCGAACCGGAACGTCCCGAAAGCGCGGCAGCACATGCGCTAAACAGCCCTACATTTGCACCAACGTCCCAAACGACAGAACTTGGTTCTACCGTCTCCCCCACCATCCTGTAGAGCACAGGGTCGACGCGCGACATGAAACCCCAAAAGCGCAAGCCGGCCTCGGGTGTGACATATAGCGGAAGCCGCCCGAATTCCGGAGGTAACCGACGGCAGAAGACTATTCCTCTGCTCAACCTCTCCGCCAATCGTCGAGCGCTCATAGATGGGAATAAACACTTTATCAATTTTCGCGACCAATGTCTTGGCTTGAAACACCCAGTACACCGAGTGCTGTTTGGGAATTTGCGCGAGTGGATTCCTCGAATTGGGCTGCCGGGCTTTCGGGTTGGAATATCGATCAATTGCTGGGCCGGTTCTATGGCTTCGTCGGAGGGGACGCGGTCTGCGGGTGCTCCACGCGAGCGTGGTCCGCCGGTGGCCCAATCGGTGTGCTTTGGTGTCTTTTCAATGACTTTCTGTCGTTCCCGGCGTCGTCAAGTCGTTGAAATGCGCTGCTGTCATGTATTCTGTTGGCCTCATAACCCAAAAGTCAGTGGGTCAAATCCTCCCCCCGCAACCAACCTTCCCAATCCGTTGCAGCCTTTCGGTAAAAGTTTCTTGACCCCTCTTAACCCCTCTTGCCCGAGAGCCGACTTTGGGTGTTACGTAATCGTCGTTCTTAAAAAAGGGTATCTCTAGCACATCTGCGCCCCTTGGGTTTCGACGTAAAGTGCGTAAAGGGATTGGCTCGCGGTCATAAAAAGACGGTTGCGCTTTGCGCCGCCGAAGCACAGATTGGCGCAGACTTCGGGGAGATGAATCTTGCCGATCAGGGCGGCGTCGGGGGCGAAGATGTGCACTCCGTTGTAGTCTGCGCCGGCCCATCCGGCCGCGGACCAGACATTCCCGTCTACGTCGCAACGGATGCCGTCGGAGGTGCCGGGCGCCATGTTCACAAACAAGCGGCCGTTCTTCAGGCGCACGCCATCTTCCACGTCGTAGACGCGAATCGGAATTGGATCGCCTGGATGCTTGGGGCGGCCGGAATCCACGATGTAGAGTTTTTTTTCCTCGGGGGAGAAACAGAGGCCGTTGGGTTTATCCATGTCGCTGGCAACCACGGTGGCCTCGCGGGTTTTGGGGTCGAGGCGGTAGACCTGGGCGGGAAGCTCGAAGGCAGCTCGGTGGCCTTCGTAGTTCGACATGATGCCGTAGCCGGGGTCGGTGAACCAGATGGCGCCGTCGGAGTGCGTGACCAGGTCGTTGGGGGCGTTGAGCTTTTTGTTTTGAAAACTATCGCTGAGCACGGTGATGGAGCCGTCGTATTCGGTGCGGGTCACGCGGCGGGAGTCGTGCTCGCAGGTGAGGAGGCGGCCCTGGCGGTCGCGGTAGTTGCCGTTGCTGTAGTGGGAGGGGTTGCGGAAGACGCTGACCTCTTCGGTGTCTTCCAGCCAGCGCAGCATGCGGTTGTTGGGAATGTCGCTGAAGAGAAGATAGCGGCCATCGGCGAACCAGACTGGCCCTTCGGCCCAACGCGCTCCGGTGTAGAGGCGCTCGACGGCCGCGCTGATGACGACGTATTTGGCGAAGCGCGGGTCGATGATTTCGATCGCCGGGTCGGGATATGGGACGGGAGTTTTGCGTTCTTGCGGCTCCGCTCGGGCCCGGGATTTGAGGGCAAGGGTTGTGGCTGCGCTGGCGGTCAGGGTTAGGAATGTGCGTCTTTGCATGGGAACCTCGGCGGCTGAAAATGCTTGTGGAGCGAGTTTCTCTTCCGCCCTTTCCGGGCTGACTCATTTCCTGCTTTCCACCCCTGGCTTGCGCCATGGGCTGCATTCTTGCGCCGCTTTGCGGCTGAAATAACTTCGAGCCAGACAAGCTTCTAAGCTAAGGCGTACAGATACTCAACGAAGGACCCTACGGCTCCGTCGATGCCTGTCACTTTGGGATCACTCGAGTCGATCAGATAATACTCATTTGGCGCGTGGGCGCCGGTGCCGTGGCCCAGGCCGAAATGCCCGGCGGGAAGGCTCAGAGGTTCGCTGGTAAAAATGTATCCTGGCCAGGAACCTGCGGAACGCGGCCACAGTACCGGATCCAGACCCATCTTGCGGTAGGTTGCAATCTGCGCCTGGATTAACTTGGAATCCTGCGAGGTTTGGGTGGGATCGTAGCCTCCGCTCATGTTGACTTCGATATCGCCAAAACCTTTTTTCGCGAGATGATCTTTCAGAAGCTGTAGCGTGCCGGAGGCGGTCATGTCGGGAACGAGGCGCATGTCGATCTTTGCTACGGCGCGATGGGGCAGAACGGTTTTGCCCCCAGGGCCGGTGTAGCCGCCGACCAGGCCTTCGATGTTGATGGTGGGTTTGGACTCGAGCAGGACCAGCGAGTCCAGCCAGTTCGCATCGTGCACCCAGTGTTCGACGCTGAGCTGCTGCTTCGCCAAAGCCTCGCTGCGGCGAGCGGCGACCTCTTGAATCATCTTCATCTGCGCTGAAGTGAGTGGCTTGGCTTTGTCGAAGAAGCCGGCGACGGCGGGCGTGTGTCCGTCGGCTTCGATGAGCGTGTTGAGGGCCTGCACCAGATGCCAGGACGGGCTATCTACTTGCGCTTCGAGGCTGGAGTGGACGTCGTGTTTGGGGCCGCGTCCCCACTTTTCGCCGCTGGAAATCAGTTCGAGTTCGACCACGCCTTTGGCGCCGAGCGATATTTGTATGCCTCCGTCCAAATCCTGGCCGGCTTCAGGGATGAATACGCCCATGCATTTTTTCAATGCGGCCGTAACTTTGGGAGTGCGGACGATCTCGGGAAAATGCGGCGAACCGATTTCTTCTTCGCCCTCACAGACCAGCACTAAATTTACGGGCAGAGTTTTTCCCGCCGCTTTGAAGGCGTGGAGAGCGCCGAGGAAGGCGGTTTCAGGGCCTTTCTGGTTCACCGCGCCGCGGCCTATGCAGATTCTTCCGAGGCCTTCTTTGTCAACGATCTTGCCCTCGAGCGGCGGCGAAGACCACTCGGAGGGGTCGAACTGCTTTACGTCGTACATGAAATAGATGCCCACCGTAGTGGGCGCTCCGGCGTCGAGGATACCGAACACTCCGGGCTTGCCCGACGTAGGGATAATTTCCACGTTGGCGAATCCCGCGTCGTGCGCCAATTTCGCCATGTATTCCGGACCTTGGGGATAGTTGCGGTTTTCGGCCGCGATCGAGGGGAGGGCGATCCAGTCTTGCAGGCGCTTCACGTTCTCGTCATGCATCTTGGGGATTTGATTCAGCACGGATTGCTTGTCGGAGTTGGCCGAAGCGTCCGCGGAGAAGGCTGCGACTGGCAATGTGGCGATGGCGGCGCCGGCGAGCGCGCCCTGGATGAATTCGCGACGATTGCATTGGTTTTGGATCGGGTCGTTTTGGATTGAGTTCGGCAATTGGGTCTCCCGTGTTGCGAACGGTGAAGCGTGTCCAGGGTTTGATTTCATATTTTCTGCTGCGGGTTTTTGTCGGAGGACATCATACCAGCGGATTTCGCGATGGCGGGGAAAGTTTCCTGCGCCGGCGGTAACGCGGGACGGCCGAGGGCGGCTGTCTCCATATGCGTCGATCTTGCTAGGGCTTGGATTCTTGCAAGAGGACTACGTCGGAATCGATGTGGCCGCGCAGGATGCCGAGATTCTTTCCATCGGGGGACCAATGAAAGGCAAGAATCTGCTCGGAATCGAATTGGGTGATCGGGTGACCCGTAGAGCCATCGATGGGCTCGACCCAAATGTTATCCACGCCGTTTTCGCGAACGGGATAGGCGACCGCTTTGCCGTCGGGCGTGAAGCGGGGACCGGCGGCGATGTGGGGATTCACGGTAATAAGCCGGGGCGGGCTCGAAGTGGAGACCTCGAGCAGGGCAATTTTTGCAGTGCCCAGGCCGCTTTCGACATTCACGAATTCGACCAGGTAGGCGAGGATTTTTCCATCCGGCGAGATGCCCATTCCGCGGCCTGCCTGAAAGGCATGGGGAACGGCGCTGCCGGGCACAATCTCAGCTTTGCCGGAGCCATCGAGCGCGACCCGCCAGATGTTGGTGACCTCGCGAAAAAAGAAAACCCAATTGTGATCGCCGGAGCAGGCGGAGGAAGAAGACCAGCCATCGTTGCCGCCATCGGTCAACTGCGTGGGGTGGGAGCCATCGGCGTTCACGCGCCAAATGCCCGTGCCGTTGCTGCCCCCATGAAACGCCCAGGGGAACACGATATAGTTTGGTCCGCAGGATGAGATCGCGAGAATAGCGGCTGCGGGATCACCGGTGAGCGTGGTAGGATTTTTTCCGTTGCCGTCGGTGCGCACCAGGCGCGTGAAATCGGAGGTCAGCAGGGCCCCGTCGGCGCTCCAGTTAAAGTGGGCGATCTTTTCTCCGTCGATCGCCAGCGGCGCGATGGCGGACGATGTGCTGCCGGCGCCCGGCAGGACAAACAGGTTGCTCACCGGTTTCTCCTGGACTGTGGCGAGAGTTCTGCCATCGGTGGAAAGCGACAAGGTCGCGTAGGTATTGGTGTCGTGCGAGATAGGGCGAAGCTGGCCGTCGGAGAATGAAACGAAACCGATCTGAACGCGGTTCAGTTCCGGACCTTTTTGGTGGTAAGTGACGAACAGGCCATCGCCGGCCTTGGACCACTGCATCGCGGTGATATCTTTATCGGCGAAGCTGAGGGTTTTTATTTTTCCGCTGCCAACGTCAAACAAGTTCACCACGCCGAAGGCCTCGGGAGCAGCGTAGGGATAGGCGATGGTCTTGCCGTCGGGAGACCATGCCAACCAACGCGGAAGAAAATCCAGTTTCTTATCGAAGAGAACCTTTTCGTCGGTGCCATCCAACTTTGAACTGAGCAGACGGAACTTTCCGGTCTCGGGATCGTTGGCCCGGAAATAGGCCAGGCGCGCGCCATCCGGAGAAAACGAAAAGGCGCTGTCGACGTCACGCACGACGGCTTGCGGAGTGCCACCGAGTACGGGAGTGCGATAGATATTGAAATCGCTATTGATGGAGTTCTCGGCTTTGCGGAAGTAAACGTAATTGCCGTCCGGGGAGAACGCCAGGTTGGGGATGGTGGCGGAAGGCGGAACGATTTGTGTGTCGCTGGCGGTGGCCACATTGCGCAGCCATAGGCTGTTCAGGCCCTTGTCGGAAGTGACCGTGAGCAAGTACTTGCCGTCGGCAGAAATCGCTGTCGCCAGCGCCTTATTCGAATTGGTGACCTGCGCGATGGTGAAGTTTTGAAAGGGAGTGGGCACGGCGCGATGCAGCATGGAGTAGACGCCGAAGCCGGCGGCGGCGAGGACGGCCAGGGCGAGGATGGCGCCTCCAGCCAAACCGAATTTATGTTGCTTGGCGGCCGAAACTACCGCCGAACTGCCGCTGCGCGACGATTGTACCGTGGCGCTCGCGGGCGAGGGGGCTGCGCCCGTCGCGGAGGACAGCCCCTGTGTTCCGCTCGCGGCGCTTGAGATGGCAACCGCGGCTGAATCGGGCGCGGCGCTGCGACTTGATTCAGTCTGGCGCTTGAGGCGTTTGAGGTCGGCACGCATGTCGGCGGCGTGCTGGTAACGCAGTTCGCGATCTTTCTCCAGGGATTTGTCGAGGATGCGCTGGAGCTCGGCGGGCAGCGAGGGGTTTAGCCGCACGGCAGGCACGGGATCGCGATCGAGAATTTCGTGGAAGATAACCGCGGAGCTTTCGCCGCGGAAGGGCAATTGGCCGGTGGCCATCTCGTAGAAGACCACGCCAAAGGAAAACAGGTCGGTGCGGGCGTCCAATTCTTTGGCGCGAGCCTGCTCGGGCGACATGTAGGCGACGGTGCCGATCGTCGACCCGGGGCTGGTGAGGTGGGTTTCCGCAGCCATCTCGGTTCGAGTCGCTTCATTCTGGCTGCCGGCTTCGGTTGACGATACTTTCGCCAAGCCGAAATCGAGCACTTTGGCATGACCGCGCTTGGTCACAAAAATATTGGCGGGCTTGATGTCGCGATGGACGATACCCTCGCTGTGGGCGGCATCGAGCGCATCGGCGATCTCGATGGCGAGCGCGAGCATGGCGTCCAGTTCGAGCGGACGGGCGCCGATGAGGTGCTTCAGGGTTTGCCCGTCCAGAAATTCCATGACAATGAAGCGCCGGCCATCCTGCTCGGCGATTTCGTGAATGGTGCAGATATTGGGATGGTTTAGCGCCGAGGCGGCGCGCGCTTCGCGGCGGAATCGCTCCAGAGTTTGCGGATCCTGAGCGACGTTGTCGGGAAGGAATTTGAGCGCGACGAAGCGGCCAAGAGTTGTGTCCTCGGCCTTATAGACGACCCCCATGCCGCCGCCGCCCAACTTTTCAACGATGCGATAGTGCGAGATGGTCTGGCCGATCATGCGCGAACGGGCTAACTTTCCGGTCGTTTCATCTTACGGAGGCGGATTAGCTTCGTCAACGAAGAGTCGGGGCACGATGTCGGGGCACGAGCGCGCGGTTTTTGCTGGCAGTTACAACCCTGGAATCCAATGCATTGCGTTCGAGCGAAAAATCTTCTCGAGCACCGGCTGCGGCAAGTTCAGCCCATGAACCTTTCTACCTTGCACGCTGAAAGTTTCGCCGGTGGCGAAGAATCTCCAGTCCCGCGCATACACAGACTGCCATTCCTTTAAGGAATCGGGCATGTTTGCGTCCGGGGGAACGTCGAAATCGGTGCCATAGAGAACGCGATCCTGATACTTAATCAGAAACGCGCGCAGCTGATCCGCGGGCACTAGCATGAGGTAATCCATTCGCGCGGCGGTGTCGATGGCGAAGTTCGGATACTGATCCAGGTGGCGGGCGATGTTGTCGAGATCCCGCTCCATACTGCCCAAGTGAACCCCCACCATGCGCAGTTGGGGATGTTGCGCGAGCACACGATCGCGAGCTTCGAGGATTTTCTCTTTGGAGGGAAAGCCAGGCCGGCCCGCAACATACCACTGCGGATTTTCCTGATAGTAAGACCAGGATGGATCGGATGGGTCTGGCGGTCCCCAGGCGACATCCGGCTCTGCCTGGTGTGTCATCAAAATCTTACCGTGGGCGATGATATCCCGGTAAATAGGTTCGAAGCGCGGGTCATCGGCCATGATATAGCCGCCGGTTTTATCTTTGATTTCCATTCCGATGTTCTTCCAGATCTTGACGGCGACGGCGCCGTGAGAGAAGTCGCGGTTGATCTGGCTGATTGCGCCGGCGGCAAACGACGGAGTCTCCACCCGATAGGGATCGAAGGTTGTGCACAGAGCGATGTGCCCGCCGCTGGAGCGCACCAGGGTGAGGGCGTCATCGATCTGCGGCTGCAACTGCTTGCGATATTCGAGGGTATCGTCCATTACCAGGATATTCAGCAGTTTCAGGTTTAAGCGTTCCAGCATCTGCTGCAGGGCGGGGTCGGTTTTGAAAACGTGGACGTGGACATCAATCGGGTGGATCGCCGCGAAAGCGCGAAGCGCAATCTCTTCCTCGCCGGGATTCTCCGCAGGCGGCGTAGTTTGCGCCTTTGCAGCCGAGAAAACCGACAAGCTCAGGGCAAAGCAAGCCAGCATTCGCTTCGCCGTCGTCATCGCATAGGTTTTACGAATTTGCGTCAACTTGATTCTGAGCGGCGACAAACGGTAGCACCTTCCGGTCATTAGACCTCGATTTTCAAGCGTAAATCTTTACATCCTGAACCACCCGGCTGATCGCTCCATTGGGGCTGGGCTGATCGGGAGTCAGGTTACAGCGCAAAGAAACAAACAGGCCGATCAACTGACCGAATAGGACGTCCACCGGAGGACGACAATCATCGGGCACCGGTTCGCGGACAAGCGGCGAAAGATATTTCCCTGCTAAGCGATCCGGCGCGAATTCAGGGTGCCCGCCGACTACAACTTGGGTTTGCAGGAGTTGCTTGGAACTGAGTTCTCGCAGCAAATCCTTTTCATAGCGTGCGACTTTTTCATCGTTAGCGAGAAAGGCGACCAGTAGAGTGCTCTTATCCAACGCAGCCATGGGGCCGTGACGCAATCCCAAAAATGACTCCGCCATGGTTATGATTTTCCCCGCGCTTAACTCCAGAACCTTGAGCCTTGATTCCACCGCCACCGCTTCGAGAGCACCCGACCCCAGGAAACAGATTTTGGCGAAGGGTTCCGCAGCCAGTGCCGCGGCAGCGTCGGCAGCCAGCGGCAGAAAGGAGTCTCCCGCTTCCACCAGCCTCTGAAGTATGGGTTCGTACTGCGCGAGATCGGCTCGATGGGCAAGACACTGTCCCAGCACAACCATGTTGGAAAATGAACTGGTCATGGCCAGCCCGCGGTCATTCACCTCTGCGGGTAGAACCATCGGAAACGCCTGATTCTTACCGGTGGCGCAACGGATCATGCGTCCTTCGAAGTTGCACGAGACCACGATGTGATGAATCTCGGGGTGATGGACCAGAGCCCTCTCCAGGACCGCAACACTTTCCGGGCTGTCGCCCGAGCGCGAGAAGGAAATCCAGAGATAGCGTTGCCCTGGGGTTAACCACTGGTCCTGATGGGTTAGCAGACTGGTGCTCGGAATGGCCAACACTTCACAATTCCAGCGCCGTCGAAACAGGTGCAGCAAACTTCTGCCCACGTAGTCGGAGCTGCCGGCGCCGATCAGAAAAACAGTTGGCTTTGGTCCTCGCGGATCGCCGAAGCCGGCGCGGTTGAGAAACGCCTCCAGCGCCGCGCCGCGCCTTCGAAAAGAAGAGAGCGTCGCCTGCCAAGTGGCCGGTTGTTGGGCAATTTCTGCCGGGGTGTACAGGAGACCCCGCTCGGTTTTCTCCTCTTCCGAAAGAGCAAGGAGTTTCGCTAGCTCATTCAACGTCGCAAATCCTCGGCGAAGCTTTCTTGCAGAAGGCTCGAACCAGAAGACCCTTCTCTGCAACGACTTTCGTTTTATTACGACTTTAACCATTTACTTACGATCGCTCCCGAAAGTCAAGCGCGAAATAGCAGGGTTGCGAGATTGCGATTTTTCGTGGACAAAACGCGGATGTAACGATAGAAAGGATTACCCGCCCTTGCCAGGCGCGAAGCCAGACCGTCTCATGCTGATTGAAGAACGTCGAAGAGCGATTGTCGAAGTGCTGCGCGCAGAGGGGCGGGTCGTAGTGGCCGAACTGGCCAAGCGCTTTCGCGCTTCGCAAGTGACGATACGCAAGGATATCGAGGCTCTGCACGCCAGTGGAAAGATTCATCGCACTCATGGGGGCGCCCTGCCCGCGCAGGAAAGCGCGCTCGAAGATCGCACTCTAGTGGAAAAGGAGAAGCTGTACCGCCGGGAGAAGATCCAAATCGCCGGCGCCGCGGCGCAAATGGTCAGTGAAGGGCAGGTGGTGATCCTCGATTCTGGAACCACCACCACCGCAATCGCAAGAGCGCTGCGCAATCATCGAGATCTCACCGTAATCACCAACGCCGTAAACATAGCGGCGGAGCTCGCCGGTTCGTCGCTGGAAGTGATTCTCACCGGAGGAACGCTGCGAAAGAATTCTTTTTCTCTGGTTGGTCCGATCGCGGAAGATACTCTGCGCCGATTGAATGCGGACATTCTATTTCTGGGAGTCGATGGGTTTGACGTTCACTATGGACTGAGTACGCCGAATCTTCTGGAGGCCAAGGTAAATAGAGTCATGATGGAGGTCGCACGAACGATTGTTGCGGTTTGCGATTCCAGCAAGTTTGGCCGCCGCAGTCTTTCGCTTATCGCTCCTCCATCGGCAGTTCACCGGGTCATCACTGACCGAAACGCTTCGAAAAAGGAACTGGCTCAGTTACGCAAGGCGGGGATCGAGATCACGCAGGTTCCGGCGGCTCGTAATGTTTCTAGCGCTGGACGTCTTTCGCACGCAAGCGCTCGCGCACAGCAATAGGAGCGGAGATTCATTGTTCGATGTCACCATAGCCGGAGAACTAAATCTCGATTTGATTCTCTACGGACTTCCGCAAGCACCACAACCAGAACGCGAACTGCTCGCCAACCACATGGCGTTAACCCTGGGGAGTTCTTCCGCCATTGTGGCGCATAACTTGGCCGCTTTGGGCAGTCGAGTCGGCTTTATAAGCTGCATCGGCGCCGACCCTTTGGGAGACATTGCCCTGCAGAGGCTCGCCGCTAGCGGTGTGCAGGTCGACCAAGTTCTCCGCAAGGCGAGCGCTCAGACCGGTCTCAGCGTAATTCTGCAGCACGAAAATACGCGCAGTATCCTTACCTATCCGGGAACCATTTTTGATTTGAAGCCGGAAGACATTTCGTTCGACTATATTTCAGATTCCCGCCACTTTCATTTCTCGTCATTCTATCTACAGCGTGGTTTGCGATCCCATGTGGTGAATATGTTCCGGGACTTGAAACAGAAAGGGCTCACGATCTCTTTAGACCCGAACGACGACCCGGAAGACGAATGGGCAGATGACATCGAGGAAGTTTTGCGCTACGTGGACATCTTCCTGCCGAACGCGCGCGAGGCAAACAAGATCACGCTCACCGCGGACGTTGACGGTGCCGTTTCCAGGCTCGCTTCCATGGTGCCGATTGCGGTTGTGAAGCTAGGGACGCAAGGAGCGGTTGCACAGCGCGGCCGCGAGCGGGTTACGAGTCCAGCACTGACAGTCGTTGCTGTGGATGCGGTCGGAGCGGGAGACAGTTTCGATGCGGGCTTTGTACATCAGTTCCTGGCAGGCGGCGATCTGCGAAGCTGCCTGCACAGCGGTAACGTTGCCGGGGCCTTGTCCACGACCCGCGCCGGAGGTACGGAGGCGTTTCGAGACGCTCCGTATCGAAACCAATTCTTGGAACATCACCGCTGGGTCATTTAGATGGCTGGTAACGCTTGAAGTTCTCGGGATTGAACGTGGTGGGAAGATACCCCGAGATACGAACCTGGAAACGCTGCTCGGCGTTGGACCGATCGACCTCCGCGGCGGTGAGAGACACAGTGTATTCGCCCGGCTCCGTGTAAGCATGGCTGACTTCACGTCCGTCGACGCTGACGCCGTCGCCGAAATCCCAATGGTACGATACGATGGCGGAGCCGCTCGGGCTGTTCGCCACAAACTTTAGAGGAACTCCGGCATCACCTGAGGCCGGATGATCGACTGAAAGCGTTGGAGCGATTGCGGGAATCATCTGATCGACCTTCAACATGCGAACGGAGTGCGGCAACTGATGAAATGTCACCCCGCCTCCCGCGGCGGCGGAAAGTTCGCGATGATCCAGAATATCAGTGATTTTGTAACTGCCCGTCGCTGGCAAACCGAGAGAGACCATATCAATCGACCGATCTTTTTCCTTTTCTGTCCAATTGAAAACAGTGAGGATACCCTGCCGTGCGTCTTCCTGCAGAAAGAAAACGCTGGGCTGTTCATTATCGGCGGCGAAGCTCATTAGATCCAGGGGAATCGATGCCCTTCCCAAGCGAACCATCTGAATCAAATCCTGATTCTCGATCAAGGCCAGCCGCTCAGGATTGTTCTCCAGCGATGGAAGATTGTCCCCAATTTCGAACAAGCCGCCAGCCACGGCTGCGAGCGCGATGGATACCTTCGCTTCGTCGAAAGTAGCCGGCTTATCGCTTTCGTGCCAGGACTGATCTTTAACAATTTGCGTCGATACCGTAAATGCGTCGGGATCGGCGACGAAGAAGTTACGATTCATATAGTAGCGCGCGGCGATCCCCGGGGCGGCTTCCTTACTCGCCTGAAAGGTGTGCCCTGTGTCCTGAGATATCCGTCCATAGTCTACGAATCCAACCGGGTTCAGCATGGGGCTGCCGTCTTTATCCAGATAGACATCGTCGCCAACCGTATCGCGGATGATCTTTAAACCTATTCTCTGCGCCTCAAGAGCGGTCGTTTGTGGTTTGTAATAGAACCCTTCGATCAGACTATCGTCCATGAAATCCATCTTGATCGAGTGGATGCCCCAGTCATTTACTAACGTCGAGTAGGTCAGTCGCAAATATTCTTGCGCCCCGGGATTGGTGGTATCTAGAATGAACAATGAATCCTTTTTGTCCACGACAAATCCGGCGTGAATTGGTTTACCCTTCGCGTTTTTGACCAGCCAATCCGGATGGTTTTTGTATACCCAGGAGCGTTCGGATACCTCAAAAGGAGCGGTCCAAATTGCTGGAGTAAGTCCGAGGCCGCGCACTTTGTAATAGAGCGGCGCCATGCCATGCGGAAACAAGGTTGCATTTGGGGTAACATATTCCCCCCTGGCGTATTGATACCCTTCATCGATATGGAAGATTTCGTACCCGAGCGATTTCAGATGCTCCGCCTCCCATTGCGCGTTCGTCAGGGCCGCACCCTCATTGAGTCCGAAGTAGTAGGCTGTCCAACTCCACCAGCCCATTAAAGCCGGCGCAGAGGCTCTGGCGCGATGAATCTGACGGATTAGCGAAGCGTAGGTTTCCAATTGATGGTGATAATCGTTGGAGACGCCGAACAGCACGGTCTCCGAGGCCAACTCATCGCCGGCCCTTACTGGCACACTCAATTCCACTTGGTCTTCGACCGGGGAATTGGCCAGAGAATTTTGCTTCGCCATTTCCGTTGTGCCGGTCGATTCAACCTCGTAGGTAGAAGGACGTTTCGTCTTGCCGTCGGCGGTAAGATGAAGCCTAATAATAGTGAGAAATTTCTCGGAAGTTAGAGCGCCAACAAACCAACTCGCACGGCTGCGGCGATTGTAGATAAGCTGACTGCCGACGGCACGATGCATATGCTCTTCGGCATCGGCTAAATCACGGATCGTCATGCCGGGCCGATCCTCGCTGAAGCTATCGGAGAGAACTCGATTCTCAAGAATCGGCCCGCCGAGGTCGACGACGGGGTCGGCGGTCGCGTCCAAACAACGAATGCTCTGAACGTGAATGGTCTTCCGTGTGGTATTCCGAACTCTTACTTGGATATCGGCGACAGGCTCGCTCGCGTAAACGCGCAGGTTATAAATCAGATCTGGCTGGCCAACTAAGCCCGTGTGAGTGACCTGCCAAAGTGTCGCCTGCCCCAAGTATCCCTTGGTCTCGGTCTGCTCTATGGTGCGCTTGGGATAATCCGACGAATGGATCCAGCGGCCATCTATCTCGGCGCCGACGGCTGAACGCACGGTATAAGTTCCAGCTCCGGGCGCGGCGACTGTGTATCCGCCATCCGCGGGGTCCACGCTGACTTGCAGGCCTTTACTATCATGGGAAGCTTGGGCCTCGAGCGTCACACCGGCAACCGCTGCGAGGCAAACAAATCTCGCGAACCCCAATATTTTTAGAACTCTGTGTTGCCTCGTTCGGTAGCTGATCACCGAATCCTCCCTCGCAGCCCGGTCCAAAAGATTAGGAAAACCAACATGATTGACAAGCGGCTGAACTATCGGTAAATTCACGCCATCGCCGGAATCATCGCGGTGCGATTGCGAACCAAGACTTGCAAAGCTAACCCAACCCAAGATGAATGTAAAGTTTCCGCGATGATCGTCCCCTCCCTCAGCAATGACTAGAACGAATCCTCACCTCACCCGAGGCTTCGGATTGCTCGACGCTACGGCCCTGAACATGTCGAACATGGTGGGGGTCGGCCCTTTCATCACAATCCCACTGTTAATGGCCTCGATGGGCGGTCCGCAGTCGATGTTGGGCTGGCTGACGGGCGCGCTTATCGTGATTTCTGACGGGCTGATTTGGAGCGAACTCGGAGCGGCTTTGCCCGGCTCCGGCGGCAGCTACCATTTCTTGCGCGAGGCGTATGGCCATAAAACCTGGGGTCGCCTGATGGCTTTTCTTTTCATCTGGCAATTCGTATTGAGCGGGCCTCTGGAGATTGCATCCGGATTGATTGGGTTTGGAAACTATTCGTCCTATCTGTGGCCGGGGTTGACGGCTCGCGGCCAGCAATACGTAGCGGTGGGCGCAGGTATTGTCGCTCTAGTAATCTTATGCCGGCAGATTACCTTCTTGAGCAAAGTTACACTCACCCTGTGGGTCGGGACTCTGCTTGCGATGCTAACGGTGGTGGTTGCCGGCTTCACTCACTTCAATGTTCACCGGGCGTTCGATTTTCCCCCGGGAGCTTTTACTTTTAGTCGAGGCTTCGTTCTGGGTCTGGGCAGCGCCACGCTAATCGCCGTTTACAACTATCTGGGATACTACGACGTTTGTTACATCGGGGACGAGGTGCGGAACCCGGCCTACGTAGTTCCGCGTTCGATTCTGTATTCCCTCGCGATCTGTTGTGTCGGATATATCGCGGTCCATCTTGCCATCATTGGAGTGGTGCCTTGGAGGGAGGGGATACATTCGAGTTTCGTCGTCTCCGATTTCATGGAGCGGCTCTACGGGCGGGGCGCGGCAATCGCAGTGACGCTTTTGATTTTGTGGTCGGCTTTCGGTTCAGTGTTCGCGCTACTGCTCGGTTATTCGAGGATTCCCTATGCCGCCGCCATCGACGGGTATTTCTTTCGCCCCTTCGCGAAGTTGCACCCTACAAAAAACTACCCTCAGGTCTCGCTTCTGGTTCTGGGTGGAGTATCGATTGGCGCCGCGTTTCTTACGCTGGATCAGCTGGTGAGCGCCTTGATCACGACCAGAATCTTGGTTCAGTTTCTTGGACAACTATTCGCCATTCCGCTATTGCGCCGCAAGTTTCCCGACAGCGCGCGTCCTTACAAGATGTGGTTTTACCCCGTGCCGATTGTGATTGCATTCTTTGGATGGGCGTACATTTTTCTGACCTCGGGCTGGCTTTATGTGGAGATTGGAGTATTGACGCTGCTGACTGGAGTTGGAGTGTTTTTCGTCTGGGCTAAGTGGAAAGCCACCTGGCCGTTCGGTACCAGCCTGAGTTCCTAGCAGTTGCGGAGAAAGTTCTTTTTGATCGACAAACGTCCCAGCACTTAATGGGTCGCTAAAAAATTCGATTCCAGCACCTCAGCGGCTGAAGCCGTCCTTGAAATCAAGTGCTTAGCGCAGCGCTGAAGCGCTGCTCCACCCAAAACCAACTTTTTGAGCAACCGGCTGGCTAGTAGACTTGGTTTCACTTCGACCTCATGCTTCGAAAGTATTGCTCCCGCTCCTGCCGGCGCTTCTATCGGGTAGTTCCGTTGGTCGCTTTAGGCTGTGTCATCTCCTGTGCGCGGCAGGCGATCGGGCAGAGCAACTCGCCAGCGGACACAACCAATGTTGGCCTTGGCGAGAAGAAGAGTTTCTTTGCGCGCTGGGCGGATTTTTATCGCCAGGACTGGTTTGGAACGGCCGCTTCCTCTTCGGTTCCCATACGACGCGGCCTTCCATCGCCGCTGGATTCGCCGCCGTTTCCCAATTCCGATTGGTCGTATGGCGGTTCGCCGGTCATTGGAGAAGCGGACACGAACAGCTATCCGCTGATGACGGCGATCAACCACGCCAGAAGCCGCACGAAGCTTTACGGATGGATCGATCCCACGCTCAACTTCAGCACCTCTGCGACCAGCAATGCGCCGGAGGCGAACGATGTCTACTCCAATCGCTTTGAGCTGAATCAACTTGTTCTCTATGCCGAACGCCTGCCGGATTCCGTGCAGCGCGATCACGCGGATTGGGGATATCATCTGACGGCTCTTTATGGCACAGACTATCGCTTTACCACCGCGAAGGGGTATGGGAGCGGGCCCTGGGTGAACGATCATCGAGAGTACGGTTTTGATCCTACTCTGGAGTATGTCGATATTTACATTCCACAGGTGGCGCAAGGTATGAACGTGAGGATCGGCCGATTTATCTCTGTGCCGGGCATTGAAGCGCAATTGGCGCCGAACAACTATATCTTCAGCCACTCCATACTCTATGCGATCGATCCTTTTACGGATACTGGGCTGATAGCAACTGTAAAGCTGAGTGATCAATGGCTCATACAGGCCGGAGTTACCGGCGGGCACGATGTGGCCTTGTGGAGCTCGGACGCGAAGCCTTCGGCAACGGCCTGCCTAAGTTATACGACGGCTTCGGTCAACGATAATGTTTATGCCTGCGCGAACGGGATCAACGACGGGAAGTACGCCTACAATAACCTGCAGCAGTACGATGCGACCTGGTATCACAAGTTTTCAAAAACCATTCACATGGCCACCGAGGCCTGGTATATGTACGAGCTCGATGTACCCTCGGTGGGAGGGAAGATCGAACCGGAAAAGGGCGCGAATGCTGCGTTCTGCCTGCCAGGGGAACAGCGCTGCACCGCCCCGGAGTATGCCGCGGTGAATTTTCTTCAGAAGGAACTTTCTCCCCACGATTTTCTGTCGTTTCGGACCGATTTTCTCGACGACAAAAAGGGTCAGCGCACGGGATATGCGACCCGATACTCAGAGAACACGATGATGTGGTGCCACTGGATCGGCAGTACAGTGCAGGTAAGGCCCGAGGTCCGTTTTGAGCGAGCCTGGGATACGAAGGTTTATGACAACGGACGGCACCACAATCAACTCACGGTAGCGAGCGACCTGATCTTTCATTTCTGAGAGTTCATTTCTTTCGCATTGCTAGGTCGCGCTTTTTTCGTTATCAACGGCAATTCCAACGCAATCGTGTGGGCGCTTTCGCATCCGATTTCGGTCGACAATCCCGGGATCACGCTTTACGCTTCCAATCCCGAGGCCGGAGGCACAACTCTGAAAGCGATTTTCATGGCCGTCGCCGGTTCGTGGCCGAATCCTCCCAACAACGCCAACCAGGTGCCGGTGGTCGCTCGGGGCGAGTTTTTTGTGCCCAGCAGCAAACAAATTGCAGATTTTCGGATTGCAGCCGCAGCCGAAATAAGTCCTGGGCGAAGAGATCAATCGCGATGCAAAGAAGTGATCGACACAATCAGAATTTACGATGCGGGATGGCAGAAGACGAGTCGCCTTCGAAAGGCTAAGTGATTCCTGGGACGAGAGTTCCCTGCTCGTGGTCAAAAATGGCGGTTACTCAGCAGAGCTTGTACTTCTTTCGATCGCCGCGCCCAGGACTTGACAAACGATTGACGGACTTCACGAGTCGTCGTAGGATGCTCGAATTATGACTTCTTCCAAACGGCACCATCGCCGGCATCATCATCACGCGGCGAACGTGTCGGCGGAGGGAGTCGGATAATTTCTTAGAGCACTTATAAATATCCGAACCCGCTGACGCGAAATGCGCAGCGGGTTTTGTGTTTCTGGGCCGGGCCAACCGCGGGCGAACGCCCGCTTGAATAAACGAGGTCGCGATGGAAATTGATTTCGACAAGATGCAGGGGCTGGCTCCCGCCGTGATTCAAGACGCGGCGAATGGAGAGTTGCTGATGGTGGGATTCATGAACCGCGAGGCGTTAGAAATGACTTTGCGCACGCGCTTCGTGACGTTTTACAGCCGCACCCGGCAAGCGCTGTGGACCAAAGGCGAAACCTCGGGGAATCAATTGCAGGTGGTCGAGGCGCTCACCGATTGCGACCAAGACACCGTGCTGTTGCGCGTGCGCGTGCTGGGTGCGGGCAAGGTTTGCCACACCGGATCGAGATCCTGCTTCACGCAAGAGTTGCCTCTGGGCGAGATGCAGAAAGAGCAAGAGGTGACGCGATGAAGCTCCGCCTGGGCATTCCCAAGGGCAGCTTGCAGGAGGCGACGCTAAATCTGTTCGTGCGCGCCGGGCTGCGAATTTATACCAATCCGCGCTCGTACTTCGCGCCCACGGACGATCCGGAGATCGATTGCCTGCTGATTCGCGCGCAGGAGATGGCGCGCTACGTTGAGCACGGCGCGCTCGACGCCGGACTCACTGGGCTCGACTGGGTTCAGGAGAGCGGCCTCGAAGTGATCCGCGTCACCGATCTCATTTACGCCAAGCAGAGCATGGGAAAGGTGAAGTGGGTGCTGGCCGTGCCGGACGACTCCAGCTTTCAGAAGCCCGAAGATCTCGGGGGCTGCATCGTGGCTACGGAACTGGTCAACGTCACGCGCCAATATTTTGCCGGCCGCAGCGTAGCCGTCAAAGTTGAATTCTCCTGGGGCGCGACCGAAGTAAAGCCGCCGTTGCTGGCCGATGCCATCGTCGAAGTTACGGAGACCGGCAACTCGCTGCGAGCCAATCATCTGCGCATGATTGACACTCTTCTGGAATCGAACACGCAGCTGATCGCGAATAAAGCGGTTTGGGCGGATCCCGCGAAACGGCGCAAGATCGAAAACCTGGCGGTGATGTTGAGCGGGGCGATGGCCGCGCTGGGCCGGGTCGGACTCATGCTCAACGTGCGCAAACCGGATTTAGCCGCGGTTCTCGGGCTGCTGCCGGCCTTGAAGAATCCAACCGTTGCGCCGCTGGCCGATGGCGAGTGGGTCGCGGTGAATACCGTGATCGAAGAAAATGCCGCGTGGTCGCTGATTCCGAAGCTCAAGGAAGCGAGTGCGCAGGGCATTGTCGAGTATCCTCTGAACAAGGTCGTGATGTGATGCGCATTCTCAATGGTCTTAGCAGAGAACGCTTCGTGCGCAAGCTGGAACTGCGCGGCGCGGCCGACCTCGCGGAGGTTGAGCCGGCGGTGCGGCGCATCGTTAATCGCGTTCGGAAAGATGGCGATCGCGCTATGCGCAGTTATGCGGCGCGCTGGGACGGTCTGAAGAATACTGAACCCTTTCAGGTGCCGGAGGTTGAACTCCAGAATGCGTGGCAGAGTATTTCCGCTGAGCTGCGCGATGCCATTGCGCAGGCGGCGGCCAATATCCGCCGTTTCTGCGAATGGCAAAAGCCGCTCGAGTGGCGCCGCGAAATTCGGCCGGGCGTGTGCGTCGGCCAGCTCGTGCGGCCTTTGGAGTCGGTGGGCTGCTATGTACCCGGCGGGCGCTATCCGCTGCCTTCCACGCTTTTGATGACAGTCATCCCGGCTCAGGTTGCGGGCGTGCCGCGAATCGCGGTGGCTTCTCCGCGCCCGGCGCAAGCTACGTTGGCGGCCGCGGGCTTTCTCGGCGTACGCGAGTTCTACCGCATAGGCGGCGCACATGCTGTGGCGGGATTTGCCTACGGAACCGAAGCGATTCCTTGCCTGAATAAGATTGTCGGTCCCGGCAACCGCTACGTGACAGCGGCCAAGAAATTGGTGGCGCTCGATTGCGCCATCGAATTTCTGGCAGGTCCCACCGAGGCCGTGTTCATCAGCGCAGAGGGAGATTCAATTTTCCTTGCTTGTGATCTGGTGGCACAGGCCGAACACGATCCCGACGCGCTTTGCATCCTTATTACCAGCTCCCCTGAGTTGGCTCGCGCAGTGCAGAAGGAAGTGAAGAGACGAACTCGCGCCAACGAAATAGCGGCGGCTGCGCTCTCCAATCGCGGAGCGATTTTACTGGTTGATTCGCTTGAGCGCGCCGTCGAAATTGCGAACCGTATCGCCCCCGAACATCTCACCCTACCTGCTTCTCTGGCGCCCCATGTGCAAAATGCGGGATCGATTTTTCTCGAGGAATTCACGCCGCAGTCGGCTGGTGATTACATCACAGGCCCGAATCACGTTCTGCCAACTGGAGGCATGGCGCGAGTGCGTGGGGGCTTGAGCGTTCTGGATTTCGTGCGCGTGATTTCCTGTCAGGAAGTTTCGGCGGAGGGGATTCGCAAGATCGCGCCCGCTGCGGTCGTTTTAGCGTCGACCGAAGGCCTGCGAGGACATGCGGAATCGTTGCAAGTGAGGGGCTCACATGCTTGAGGCCCGCGCCGCCCTCAAGAATGTGCCTGCTTATCGCCCGCCGCTGGCGGGCCGCGACGGCCTGCGCCTCGATTTCAACGAAAGCACGATTGGCTGCTCGCCGCGAGTGTTGGCGTGCTTGCGATCCCTCGATATGGAAACGCTGGCGCGGTATCCGGAGCGAGAGCCGGCGGAGCGCCAAGTTGCCGGTTTCCTTGGGCTCGATGCCGCGCAAGTTTTGCTCACCAACGGAGTCGATGAAGCGATCCACCTGGTCTGTTGCGCTTACCTGGATCCGGGAGACGAGGCGGTTATTGTCGAGCCGACCTTTGCCATGTACGCGATCTTCGCCCAGGCCCAGGGCGCGAGTGTGGTGCGCGTTTTGTCGGGCGAGGATTTCATTTTTCCTTTGAGTGAGTTGCTAGCTCGAATTAGTCCCCGCACCAAGCTGATCGCCGTAGCGAACCCCAATAACCCGACAGGGTCGGCCGTGGACTCCGCGGTCTTGCTGCAGATCGCGCATGCCGCACCGGGGGCGGCGATCTTGGTGGATGAAGCTTATTTCGAATTTCACGGGGAAACCATTCTCAACTCGTTGGCGTGGCCGGAAAATCTTTTTGTAGCCAGAACATTTTCAAAAGCCTACGGGTTAGCCGGCCTTCGGATCGGCCTGCTCGCAGGGGCTGAGCACCAGATGGCAAGTGTGCGCCGCGCGACTTCGCCGTACAACGTGAACGCGGTCGCGCTAGCCGCTCTGCCGGAGGCGCTGAAAGATCGTGACTTCGTGGAGCGTTATGCGGCGGAGGTGAAAGCTGGGCGCGCGCTCCTCGAACAAGAGCTGCGCGATCTGGGTCTGCGGTACTGGAAGAGCCGCGCCAACTTTGTGCTCGCGCGCATCGGCCCCACTCATGCCGAATTCGTTCGGGCTTTGCGCGCGCACGGGATTCTTGTCCGTGATCGCAGCTCGGATCCCGGTTGCGAAGGCTACGTGCGACTGACCGTGGGTTCGCTCGAGCACACGCAAATGCTGATCGGCGCTCTGCGCGAAGTGGTAGCGGAACTGGGTTTGCGGCGTGAGGTGCGAGTATGAGGAAAGCGAGGCTGCACCGCAAGACGGCGGAAACCGATATTCAAATTGCGCTCACTCTTGAGGGCCGGGGGCGATACCAGGTTTCCACGAAAATTCGTTTTCTCGACCACATGCTGGAATTATTTGCGCGGCACGGCGGATTCGATCTGACGCTTGCGGCCCGCGGCGACCTCGATGTGGATCAACACCATACCGTGGAGGATGTTGGCATTGCGCTCGGGGAAGTTGTCGGCAAAGCGCTGGGAAACCGGCGCGGCATTTTGCGGGCTGGCTACTTCGTGATGCCCATGGATGAAACTCTGGGGTTGGCGGCGGTCGACTTTGGCGGGCGCGCGACGGCGGTGGTCGACACCAAAGTTCGCGCCAGGCTCGTGGGCGATTTGCAGGCGGAACTGGTCTGTGATTTCTTCGAAGGCTTTGCCCGCGGCGCTCGCGCTAATGTTCACGCCCGCGTGCTTTATGGGCGTTCCAGCCATCACAAGATCGAAGCGCTGTTCAAGGCTTTCGCGCGAGCGTTGCGCGTGGCTTGTTCGCGCGACCACCGCCTGGCGCGGATGCTGCCCAGCACCAAGGGACTTTTATGATTGCGATCTTGGATTACGGCGCCGGCAATCTGAATTCGGTGAAGAAAGCGTTCGACCATCTGGGCGCGGCGGTTGTGGTGACCGGTGAAATCGATGCCGTTGCCGCCGCGGACAAAATCGTCTTTCCGGGAGTCGGGCATTTTTCGACTCTTCGAAGCGTCGGTCAGATCGGCATGCGTGACGCTCTGTTGCAGGCTGTTTCCACCGGCAAGCCGCTTCTGGGGATTTGCCTCGGCATGCAGTGGCTGTTCGAAGGGAGCGAAGAATGCGCGGAGATTGCAGGCGCAAATCTGTTCCCTGGAAAATGCCAGCGCTTCCCCGCCTCTGTGAAATCGCCGCATGTGGGCTGGAACTCTCTGACCATCAACGGAAGCCCGCGGTTATTGCACGGAATCGCGCAGAATTCTTTCGCTTACTACACGCACTCTTTTTGTGCGCCTTTGATGGACGCAGCCGCGGCGTGCAGCGAATACGGACTGCGGTTCACCGCCGCGGTCGAGCGCGATAACGTCTTCGGAGTCCAGTTCCACCCCGAAAAATCAGGGGAAGTGGGGCTTGCGATCCTGAAGAACTTTTGCGAGGTCTAAGGTGCTGACCAAGCGCATCATCGCCTGCCTCGACATGAAGGATGGCCGCGTGGTGAAGGGGGTGCGCTTCCAGAACCTGCGCGACGCAGGCGATCCCGCCGAGTGCGCGGCCGAGCACGCCCGCAAAGGCGCGGATGAGATTGTGCTGCTCGATATCACGGCGACTAGCGGGAACCGGGGGACGCTGCTGGAAGCGGTTCGGGGCACGGCGCGCGCTTTGTTCGTTCCCTTCACCGTGGGCGGAGGAATTCGCACGATAGAGGATGCGGCCGCGGTCTTCGACGCCGGCGCCGACAAGATTGCCATTAATTCTGCCGCCGTGAGCGACCCGGAGTTGATCGCACGAATCGCCAGTCGTTTTGGTTCGCAGGCGGTCGTCGTAGCCATCGATGCCAAGAAAAGCGATGGGCACTTCGAAGTGTACATTGCCGGAGGCCGCATCCCCACGAGCCGGGATGCGATTGCATGGGCCAGGGAAGCGGCGGCTCGCGGAGCTGGAGAGATATTGTTGACCTCGATGGATCGCGATGGAACTCGGGCCGGCTTCGACTGCGCGCTGGTGAGCGCAGTTTCACAAGCGGTTTCGATCCCCGTGATCGCCTCGGGAGGCGCGGGCTCGGCGCGCGACTTCATTGAAGTTTTTCACGAGGGCTTGGCGGACGCGGCTCTGGCGGCATCCATCTTTCACTTCGGCATCGAAAACATCGCGCGACTCAAGGGCGAGCTTCGCAGTGCCGGCATCCCGGTAAGGTGGCCATGCTGATTCCCGCGATCGATCTGATGGGCGGCAAGGTTGTGCAACTAGTGCAGGGCGAGAAAAAAGCTCTCGAATTCGATGACCTCGATTATTGGATCGAGCGCTTCTCCAAGTATCCCCTGGTGCAGGTGATCGACCTCGATGCCGCCCGGGGCGTCGGCGAAAATCGCGGCATGGTGAATCGAATTGTGCGCCGCCTCAATTGCCAGGTCGGCGGCGGGATTCGCAACCTGGAGTCTGCGCGCGATGTTTTGGAAATGGGCGCGCGCAAGATAATCCTCGGCTCGGCATTGCTGCAAGAGGGCCGGATCAAAACGGCGTTCGCCGCCATGCTGGCAAACGAACTGGGCACTGCGGCCCTTGTGCCTGCGCTCGATTCGCGCGGTGGGCGGGTTGCCGTCGACGGCTGGCGCAAAGAAACCAGCATCACTCCATTCGCCATGATGCGCGCGCTCGAGCCTTTCTGCGAGACTTTTCTCTACACCCACATCGATACCGAGGGTCTGATGGGAGGCATTCCGCTGGCCGCCGTCACCGCAATCCGGCGGGCGACTTCGCGGCGGCTCGTGGTCGCGGGCGGCATTACCACGCCGCAAGAGATCGAGAGCCTCGACGCGCTGGGGATGGACGCCGTGGTCGGGATGGCGCTCTATTCCGGCGTCGTACCCAGTTAAACAAACTTGCGGTCACGGGCGTTGATTATTCGGCTTTCTGGAGACGCGTTTACGATAAGATTGGGTGATGCGGACCCAGGCGCTCTTCCGCCTGTGCTACAAATAGCCATCATCCATGGAATGCCCGGCCTGCAAAACCGCGGTCCCTCTCTCGGCACGCCAGTGCCCGGCCTGCGGCACGGCCACGCCCGTCGACGAAGATGAAACTCAAATGGTCGACGCGACCATCGATATTCCCGCCAATCCGATCCATCCCGATCCGATCTATCCCGATCCGATCCATGAAGAAATGACCATGGAAGTCGAGACCCCAGGGTGGTCGAAGCCTTTCACCGGCTCCGACGCGATTGCCTACCGCAGCGTGTCGTTGGCGCCGGGGTCGGTGCTGGGGGGTCGCTACGAGATTCTGAAAACTCTTGGGGAAGGCGGCATGGGAGCCGTTTTCAAGGCTCACGACACCGAAGTGGATCGCATCGTGGCGCTAAAAGTGATTCGCCCGGAGTTGGCCAGCAGCACCGAGATTTTGCAGCGCTTTCGCCAGGAGTTGGTGCTGGCGCGGCAGATCACGCACCGCAACGTGGTGCGAATTTATGACCTGGGCGTCGCCGACCGCGTGCGTTTTATCAGCATGGAGTACATCGAGGGCGAGGAGCTTGGGCAGATTCTGAAAAAGCGCGGCCAGCTTCCGCCCAAGGAAGCCGCCGAGATTATGCTGCAAGTCTGCTACGGCCTTGCGGCCGCTCACCAGGCGGGAGTGGTGCATCGCGATCTGAAGCCGCAGAACATCATGATCGATCACGAGGGTCGCGCGGCGGTGATGGATTTCGGCATTGCCAGCTCCACCGAGACCGTGACCCTTCTGACGAAGGCTTCGCCGGCGAACTTGGAAGGCCCCGCCGGACTGACACGAGTCGGTTCCTTGCTGGGCACACCTCGCTACATGTCGCCGGAGCAGGCGCGGGCCGAGAAACTCGGCGTCCGCTCCGATCTGTTCACCGTTGGACTCATTCTTTACGAACTCACGGTGGGGCACTTGCCGCCCCACGCCGAGGGGTTGAAAGGACTGCTGGCTGATCGCGGCAGCAAACAAATTCCGCCACCGATCGAAGCCGATCCGGAGATCCCCCGGCCTCTGAACAACATAATTACGCGCTGCATTCAGTTGCATCCCGAGGCGCGCTACCAGGCGATCGAACCGCTCATCCAGGATCTGGAAACCTGGCTTGGCGTTCGCAAGCCGCACACCAGCAGCTGGAAGGTTTTTTCCGCTCTGGCCGCGGTGATCGTTTTGCTCGCTGGTTTTTTGGTTTACAGTTTGCGGCCGAAAGCAGCCGCGGGGGCGCATCCTCCGGTGAAGATTCTGGTTTCCGATTTCGCCAACCAGACCGGCAATCCAGTTCTCGATGGCACGCTCGAACCCTTGCTGAGCACGGCTTTGGAAGGCGCGTCTTTTATCACCACCTACAATCGCGGGGACGCTCATAAGACTCTTGCCAAACTATCGACTTCCGCGAAGCTCGACGAGAATGCGGCGCGATTGATCGCGCAACGTGAAGGCGTCGGCGTGGTGGTGTCGGGTTCGATTCGACCGGACGGCAGTAAATACGCGATCACCGCGCAGGCCATCGATCCTAGAACCAACAAAGTGATCGACAGCGAGAGCGCCACCGCTTCATCTCCGAACGAAGTGAATAAAGCGGTGGTTCGCATCGCGGCCGGCTTCAGAAAGGCGCTGGGCGATGCCACGCCGAAGTCGGCGCAGCTTGCGGCTGCCGAGACTTTCTCGTCGCAATCTCTGGAAGCTTCGCAACAATACGCGCAGGCGCAGGAGTTGCAGTGGCAGGGTAAGTGGGATAACGCGCTGCAAGCCTACAAGCGGAGCACCGAACTCGATCCCGACCTCGGGCGCGCCTATGCCGGGATGGCGGTGATCCTCGCCAACATGGGCCATAAAGAGGATGCGGAGAAAAACTTCAAGCTGGCCATGTCGAAGATCGATCGCATGACCGATCGCGAGAAGTATCGCACGCGCGGCGCTTACTACCTGATGGAGCGCGACTACGAGAAAGCCATCGAGCAATACAAGGCTCTGGCGAAGCAGTTTCCCGCGGACTCCGCCGGAATCGGCAACCTGGCGCTGGCCGAGTTTTATGCGCGCAACATGAGTGGCGCCGTCGACGACGAACAGCGCGTGGTTGCGCTCTATCCGAACAATGTTCTTTATCTGAATAACTACGGCCTGTTCGCCATGTATGCCGGAGATTTCGACACCGCGATTCGCGAGTCGGAGCGGCTGCTGCAGTTGAATCCGAATTTTGAGAAAGCGTACATCTGCCTGGGAATTTCGCAGTTGGCGCGCGGCGACGACGCAGCGGCGGCAGAGACTTATAAGAAGGTGGAACCGATCAGCGCCTGGGGCGCGTCCGACGCCGCCGTGGGCCTCGCGGATATCGCTTTGTATCAGGGACGGCCCACGGATGCGATTTCGATTCTGGAGCCGGCGGCGCGCGCCGATCTCGCGGCGAAAGACTCTTCGCGGGTCGCCGCCAAATACTTGATGCAAGCCCAGGCCTTGCTCATGAAAGGGCAGAGCGCCAAGTCCGTGGCCGCCGCCGAGCGCGCTGCGAATGGAAGTACTGACGAAAGTTTGCTTTACCCCGCGGCTATGATTTTTTTGGACGCCGGCAAGAGCGACAAGGCCATGGAGCTGAGCCAGAAGTTGACGCAGCGCCTCGAACCCGATCCGGGAGCTTACGGCAAGTTGATCGAGGCGGAAGTGCAGATGAAGAAAAACGACTATCGCGGCGCGGTGCGAACTTTTCAGGATGCGCAGAAGATCGCCGACACCTGGCTCGGCCGCTTCGGCCTGGGTCGCGCCTATCTGGAGGCCGGAGCGTTCACCGACGCCGATACCGAATTCGATGCCTGCATTAAACGGCGCGGCGAGGCCACCGCAGTGTTCCTGGACGATGAGCCGAGCTGGCGTTATTTTGCGCCGGCGTATTATTACCTGGGGCGCGCCCGCGAAGGCTTAGGCAGTCCCGGCGCGGCGGAGGCTTATCAGTCGTATTTGAAGATTCGCGAGAAGAGCGCGAACGATCCTCTGGCTATTGACGCCAAGAAACGGCTGCACTCGCTGGAAGCGAGCCGGAGCACAGTTCACTAGAAGCTATCCGCAATCCAGCAGGCATCCCGAAAGCCCCGACTTTTTCTTGATATTGGGTGGTGCAGCGCTTCAGCGCTGCGATAAGTTGTTTATATTGTGTCCGGGCTTTAGCCCGAGATGGCCCCAGGAAGTTTTTCCGCAGGCCGCCCAGGGCACGAGAACTGAGGCGTCCCTACGGGACGCTGTTTCTCCTTCCTCGCCTTCGCCCTTTCCCCAGCGCCGAGGCGCTGGGCTGTTTTCAGTCGCCCCTCCGGAACGATCATTCCCCTGAAGCCCCGGCTAGTTAGTTTTCAAGGGAGCGCGCACACAATGCAAGCCCGCGTCTTTGCTGTCTCTGGGGGCCCGGCTTTCAGCCGTGCCCTTCCCGATACAACTTATGCGATCGGGGACAGGTTTTGGTTCCCTTTCACTACCAGACGTCGACCACCGCGATGTAGCGGTTGGGAATCGGCTGCCCGTTCGCCCAATAGGCCGAGGAATACAGGAAGCCGTAATCCTCGGCGAAATCGATCGCGATGTAGTATCGGCCCGGCGTGTTGGGCACGTTGACGTTGACGCTGGCGCTACCGGAACTAAAAGATCCACCCCAGTATGCGTAGGTTTGTGGGGTCGTGTCCGTGTTCAAACCAATCTGAAGCTGATCGATGCAACCGGGACAACCGGAGTCGTTGATCACGTAGTTAAACGCCACGGTCACTGGATTCGGGCTGGTACCGCCGGCTTCGATCTCGAGCACGTTGGCGGCAGCCGCGAACGCGTTCGAATTGCCCGACGACAGCGTCAGGCCTGAGATCGTGGTGGCGCCGCCAAAGTACGTCGAGCTGGGCAGTGTATCCACCGACTCGAACACGATCGGGGCGGGAGTGGTCGGAAATGCGGGAAGCGGTGAGCAGCTTTGGGTTGTGCCGTCAATGGCGATATCGTAGCGACCCGGCTGCGATGCCGCGGTAAGCGAATTCGGCACATTCTGGAAAGTGCCGCAGAGCTGCGGAGTCGTACCGGCAAATCCGAACAACGCATTCCCGCTGAAACTCAAATCCGCAGCATAATTTCCGGGAAGGAAAGCGAAGCTCTGCCCGGTGGCGACCACTCCCTGTTGCTCGTAGCTAGGCGGCACATCGGCCCCGATACCCTCGGAGTTAACGTTGACTGTGCCATTATCCTGGGTGTCCTGAGCTACAACCTGCAGCGGCAGCGTGAACGTGGACGCCCCCGCTGTGAACTGAAGCGAGTAGGAACCGCTGGAGATAGCTCCGCTCAAGCACCCCGTTAGCATGTTGCCGCCAGCGGGAATCGTGTAAGAGTAAGGAACAAAGGTTTGCGCGCCCGCCGATTGCGCCAGGGTTATGCTGGTTGACGAGTTTACTGATGCCACGGTGTAAGTCACCCCGTTGATCGTGATGGAAGTGGGGACGGGAGACAAGTAGAACTGGTCGTTTAGGTAGCCTTGGTCGCTAGTCCAAGTCACACTGATCCCGTTGGTGTTGACGTAGCCGGCGACTGTGGCCGTAACTGCGGGGAGGAATGTCAACTGCCCGCTCAAAGCCCCGGGGGCGATCACGCTCCACGGCCCGGTGGTTCCGTTGCTCGAGAAATACATAGGCGTGGTGGCGTAGGGCATGTAGCAATTGGCGTTGCCGGCGTAGCCCGTTGCCAAACCGACGGTGAGAGACAGAGTTCCGTTCGCGGTTAACGAATTCGCATCCGTCACCGTGACCGGTATGGACCAGATGCCCGCCTGTGAAGGGGTTCCCGAGACGCTGCCCGATGAGCTTAAAGTCATGCCCGCGGGCAAAACCCCTCCCGATCCCAAGGACCAGGTATAAGGCGCGGTTCCGGAAGTTGCCGACAGGGTTAGTGGCGTGTAGGGCGAGTTGTACTGGCCATTGGGCAAGTTCGATGAGCCGATCACCGGACCGGCGGCATTCACCAGCAGCGAGTAAGTGGGCGAAGCGCTAACGCCATTGGCGTCCGTTACCTTGATGGTGACTGGGAACGGGCCGGCGACGGTCGGCGTGCCGCTGAGAATCTGGGTCGCCGGATTGAAGGTGAGGAACGAGGGCACCGTCACGGCGCTCCAGGTAAACGGCGCTGTGCCCGTCCCCGGCGTTACCGAGAACGGCTGCGAATAGCCCATGTACTGCGTGGCCGCAGGCAACGAGGCCGGCAAGACAACCGGCGCCGGATTCACCAGCAGCGTGTACGGCGTAGAAGCCGAGACGCCGTTGTAATCGGTGACTTTGATGGTGAAGCTGTACGAACCGGAGACTGCCGTGCCGCTGACGGTCGCGCTCCCGGCATTGAACGTAAGCCACGATGGAAGCCCGGAAGCGCCCCAGGTGAACGGAGCCGTTCCTGAACTCACCGAGAAGGTTTGCGAGTAGCTCTCGCTCTGCGTCGCCGCCGCTAAACTCGCGGGCGAGATCGTGGGCGCCGGATTTACTGAGAGTGTATAAGGCACAGAAGCCGAGACCCCATTCGCATCCGTAACCTTGATGGTAAAACCGAACGATCCCGAGACCGCCGTGCCGCTCGCGGTCGCGCTCCCGGCATTGAACGTAAGCCACGATGGAAGCCCGGAAGCGCCCCAGGTGAATGGAGCCGTTCCTGAACTCACCGAGAAGGTTTGCGAGTAGCTCTCGCTCTGCGTCGCCGCCGCTAAACTCGCGGGCGAGATCGTGGGCGCCGGATTTACTAAGAGTGTATAAGGCACGGAAGCCGAGACCCCATTCGCATCTGTAACCTTGATGGTGAATCCGAACGATCCCGAGACCGCCGTGCCGCTCGCGGTCGCGCTCCCGGCATTGAACGTAAGCCAGGACGGTAGCCCGGAAGCGCCCCAGGTGAACGGAGCCGTTCCTGAACTGACCGAGAAGGTCCGAGAATAGCTCTCGCTCTGCGTCGCCGCCGCTAAACTCGCGGGCGAGATCGAGGGCGGCAGATTCACCAGCAGTGTATAAGGCTTGGAAGTCGAGACGCCGTTCCCGTCTGTGACTTTGATCGTGATGTTGAACGAGCCCGAGGCCGCGGTCCCGCTGAGCGTGGCGCTCGCAGCGTTAAACGTAAGCCAGGACGGAAGCCCGGAAGCGCTCCAAGTGAACGGCGCTGTTCCCGAACTCACCGAGAATGCCTGCGAATATGTTTCGCTCTGCGTCGCCGCAGCTAAACTCGCCGGCGAGATCACCGGGGCCGCATTCACGACGATCGTCAAGGGTTGCTGCGCGATATCGCCGACGGCATCTTTGACCTGCACTGTGAACGAAGAAGTTCCCGGAGTTCCGGTCGGCGTCCCTGAAATCGCTCCGGTAGCGCTCAGCGTAATGCCCGCTGGAGTACTGCCGCTGGCCAGTGACCAGGTGTATGCGCCGGAACCGCCGGTGGCTTGCAGCGTCTGCGCCGGATAAGCGCCGGTGAGCGTGGCTTGTGGCAGCACCTTGGTCAGAATGGTCAGCGTAGCCGGGGGCTGCGTAGTTCCAGTGTTCGCGCCCTGTGATACTACGGCCGGCGTGACTGCCGTGATTGGGTTGTAATCGAGCAAAGCCTGAGCAGGATTATTGGTCGTGGGGTCATAAACGCGCACGGTAATATATTTCGTCTCGCCCGGCTTGAGCGCCAGTCCGGGCAGCGTGGGATTGGTCGCCGCGGGTTGGAAAAGCTGGGAGAGCGTCGCAAACGAGGGGCTGATGATATTCGTCACCGGAACGAAGTGCGATTCCGTGATCAGCGTGCATCCCGAGGCGGGCGTCACCAGAGGCGTCGAGTAGGTGCCGTAGACAATCAACTGCAGGGCTATGCCCTGGGGCGGACTCTGACCAATCAAATTTACCGAGTATGCGCTGGAGGTATTCCCCGTGTTGGTAATCGCCCAGGTGCCGTCGGTGATGGTGCCGTCCGAGAGATCTGTGTTGGCGATATTGGGATTGGCAATATTCGGGTTGGCAATGTTGGGATTCGCGATATTCGGGTTCGCAATATTTGGATTCGCGATGTTCGGGTTGGCAATGTTGGGATTCGCGATGTTCGGATTGGCGATATTCGGGTTCGCAATATTCGGGTTGGCGATGTTCGGGTTCGCAATGTTCGGAGTTGCAATCGACGGCGTGTAGCTCTCGGCGGTCGCAATGTTCGTATCGATGCTGGCGGGATTATTGGGGTCGGCGTTGATGGTCACCGACGCAGTTTCTCCACCGGACACGACGGTGCCGCCCAGGCCGGTCAGTTGCGCGGCGTTCACCGTGACCGTCGCGGTCGTAACCGTAGAAGTCACGAAGAGGCCTCGGGAGGTGCTCGACAACGGAGGAACCTCAACCTGAATTTGCGTCAATGGAAAGACTTGGCCCGCAACCGCGAATTGAAGAAAAGATGCCGCGCCGCCGGTGGGCTGGGCTGCTACGGTCAGCTCATAGTATTGTGTCTGCGCCGTCGTGTTTGCGACAACGATGGCAAACTGGCGTTGGATCAACTGGCCATTCGAGCCGGTTCCCAATTGCTTTGAGTTCCCAGGCGAACTGAGCACCAGACCCGGCGCGAGCTGCGCCGTGTAGATGTTCTGGTTGCGGTCGCCGGTGTCCACGGTCGATGGGGTGCAAGCCGGGCGAGTCTGCGTCGGGTCGAAGATGCTGGTCGTCGATCCGGGATATGTTGGCGGCGTGTAGTTGGCCCAATTGCCATCCGCCGGTGGAACCACATCGCGATTGTCGGCCCATACCACGTGCGTGAAATCGGGGTCGGTCGCCAGATTGTTAAAGCGCCAACTGCCGTTCTCTAGCGGGACGAACGTCGGCCCCGCCACGTCGATGTAGTCGCCAAAAAATGGCAGGGTTCCGCTCTGGAACATGGGCAGATTCGGCGGGTCGACCTGCAGTTGCTGAATTTCAGAACTCCCCGGCACGGAGCCGTAGGGATAACTGGTGACTTGCACCGACGGAAAGAAGACCGGAGGATCCCCGGGCGTGGCCTGCGCCGCGCGCACATCGAGCGTCTGCCGGCGCGCGTCCGACGAGAAGGGCGGTTCCGGATCCTGAATATAAGTTCCGAATACAGGGAAGTCGGGCGCTCCGCCGTCGTTTTCCTCTTGCTCCGAGAATTCGCCCGCAACTCCGAGCGCGGTATAAATCGCAAGCAGATCGTCGTTGCGCATGTCGTACCATGCCACTGTCAGCTTGCCCGCGGAAAATGCCATGCCGGGCATGAATTGATGACCGCGGCCCGCCCAATTATCGACCACCAGCGGAGCGCTCCACTGCAGCGGAATGCTCTTGGGATTCGAGGTCGGGATTCCAGTGGAAACCACGATGCGGGCATCGCCCCCGTTGGCGCTGATGTTCCCTGCGTTGCGCTGCGACCACGCCACGTACGCATGGCTGGCGTTATCCACCGAAATTGTCGGATAGTCGTTGGTGCGAAAAGAAACGGAAGTGTCGCCCTGATCGAAGGTGTTGATGTTCGCCACCAGCGCCGGTTTGGTAAAGGTGCAGCCGCCGTCGAAGGAGGCTACGTACATGATGGCGTCAGACTGCGTCGGGTTCGTGGACGCAAAGACGCGCCATGTGATGTAAAGCGCGCCGGTATTGGGGTCGATGGCCAGCGCGGCGCCTTGATTGGTTTTGGCCGTGCCGCTGATTTGCTGCGGCGGAGTCCAGGTGAGGCCGCAGTCGATGGAATGCGAGTACATGATCGCCGCGACGCCGTTCGCCTCCGGGCCGGTGAATTGCGTCCAAGCCGCATAGACCGTTCCTGCGCGGAAGATCTGAGTCTTTTTCAGCGGCAGCGCCGGGATCACGCACAGCCCCGACCAGGAGCGCGGAATATCGACCGCGATCGCCGGCTTGTCTTCAAAGAGATTGGCGTTTCCGGCATCGACCTGCGTGGTCCAGAGGTAACGAATCGAGTTGCTGCCCTCGATATCGTTATCGTCTGTGTAGGTAGCCACGAATACTTTGCTGGTGCCACCCACCTGGCGATTGAAGGCCAGACCGCCGTAGTAGAACATCCCGTTCGTGCCTGCACGCACCGAGGGATCTGCGCCCGCGCCTAAGCCGTGAATCGGTGAGAGCACGCCCTGGATCGACGTATCCTGCGGGTATCCCGGGACCAGGTTGCTGGTCCAGGTCTGGCCGCCGTCGAACGATGTGAAGAAGCCCAACCAGGCATCGCCAGTGGGCGCGGCCTCGCCCGAAACCGAAGGCAGATCCACCGACCGATAGTCGTTGTCGCCGGCAACCATGTGCAGGGAGTTGCGCGACGAGATCGCCATCGAAGGCTCATTCTGCCGCTGCAGAAAAGGGTCGCCGCCTGGCCACTGGGTTCCCGTGACCATGTTGACATTGGTGCCCACTTGCTGGGCTTGAACCGTCGACGCAGCTAGCAAAGACAAGGAAAAAAAAGTCAAGAAAAAACGCACGCTGAACCTGGCTGGCATGAATCCCCCGGGGCTTTAAGGCGGTTCAGAATAACACACAAATTCTCGAAGCAGGCCCGAATCTTGTCTCCCCGAGCCATGAACACAGAAGAAAGTTTTGTGAAGCCGCACTCGCTGGATTTATTTTGCGAACGCCATAAAAAAGATGACGTCAGGGTTGAGATTTTCAAGTCGCTAAGGGGCGGTCACGTTGTGGTGGACCCAAACGGATGCGGCTGCGAAAGGGATGCGGGCTGCCTTTTCCAAGCAACCCATCCTTTTTCCGCACAAGAAAACTGTTTTCTGCACCGCGCAGACGAGGCTTGCGGCGGCAACTCCAGCAGACTACGATAGTAACCGCCGGTTAGGACTGGCTCAGCCTAACGGTGCCCGCTCCGCACCGCCAGCGTCGACCAGAAATCTCCCTGGTGGCGAAATCAACTTGGAAAACGCATCCTCGATGAAGCGTTACGGACTGGCGATCACGGCGGCTATCGTCGCTCTGCTTCTGCGCGATCAGCTTTCTCCTCTTCTGGGAGCCACCCATCCCTACGTGCTTGTTTGCAGCGCCGTGATCTTTTCGGTATGGTGCTGCGGCACGGGGCCGGCTGTGGTTACCGCCCTGGCCGGTCTGCTGGGGATAGAGTTTTGGCTGCTGCCGCGAACTCATTCCCTGGCGCTGCAACATCCCAATCGCGAAAGCACGGGAATCATCACCTTCTTTCTGTTATGCGCCTTGATCATTGCGCTGGGAGAATCGCAGCGCCGCTCCCAGGCACGACTAAGAAAGGAGATTGCAGAACGGCTCGTCGCTGAGGAAGCGCTGCGAAATGGCGAAGAGAGGATGCGCTTCATCGCCGACCGCGCCCAAGCGGGATTATGGGATTGGGACATCGCCTCGGGCGAACTGCAGTGGTCCCCGCTCTGCAAACAACTGTTCGGCATTCCGCAAAGCGAGAAAATCTCTTATGCCAGATTCCTCGCCGCGGTTCATCCCGACGATCGCGAGGCCACGGACTTAGCCAACCGCGCCTACCTCGCCAGCGGAGGCGGCCCCGACTACGAAAGGGATTATCGCGTGGTCTGGCCCGACGGTACCATCCGTTGGATACACGCCAAGGGCAGCGCCACCTTCGAGAATGGCCAGCCCCTCCGCATGGCAGGCATCGTGCTCGATGTAACCGACCGCAAGCACACCGAAAGCAAGATGCAGGCCAACGAAGAAAGACTGCGGATGGCGCATCGGGTCGCGCACTCCGGCGCCTGGGAGGTGGATTGTAAGACGAAAGAAATTTTCTGCTCGCCGGAATTCGAGGCCTTGTGGGGGCTGATGCCGGGCTCGGTCGCGGATCCTCGCCGTCAAATCCGACAGATGATTTATGCCGAGGATTATCCCATCGTCGATAAGGCTTTGGCCGATGCGCTGCGCAACGCGGGAGGCGAGTACTACAGCGAGTACCGCATCACCCACGCCGACGGCGGAATGCGCTGGATGGAATCCTTCGGCGAGGTGATTCGCGATCAGAGCCAGGCCCCGGCGCGCATCGTGGGCGTGACCATCGACATCACCGCGCGCAAGGTGGCCGAGGAGGCGCTGCAAAAATCGCACCAGGAACTGGAGCAAAAAGTCGAGGAGCGCACCCGCGAACTGAGCGCCAGCCTGGTGACGTTGGAATCGGAAGTCGAAATCCGCAAACAAACCGAAGAGTCGCTGCAGGCCCTCTCGGCCCGCCTGCTTTGGCTGCAGGATGAAGAGCGCCGCCGCATCGCCCGCGACCTGCACGACAGCACCGGGCAAACTCTCGCGGCCCTGAAGATGACTCTGGCCGCGCTCGAGTCTTTGATCAGCGATGTGCCGGAAGCTCCAAAAATGTTAGACGAGCTGAATTCCTTCACCGACGACGCACTGAAAGATATACGCACCACTTCGCACTTGCTGCATCCGCCCTTGCTGGACGAAGTCGGTTTTACCTCCGCCGCTCGCTGGTACGTGGATGGCTTTGCCAAACGCAGCGGAATCCGGGCTCATCTGGAATTGGATGCTGCCGCCGGCGGCCTCAGCAAGAGTGCAGAGTTGGTGCTGTTTCGAGTTCTGCAAGAGAGCTTGACCAATGTCCAGAGGCACTCCGGTAGCGCTGCCGTGGACATCTTTCTAACCACGAATGACGAGAGTGCCGTGCTCAGCATTCGGGATTACGGCAGAGGCATTCCCGCGGAAAAGCTGATTCTGTTTCATGAAACTGGAGCAGGCGTTGGGGTGGGGCTGGGGGGGATGAAGCAGCGTCTTAGAGAACTAGGCGGGCATCTCCTCATCACCTGCCATGGCACGGGCACTTGCGTGCAGGCGACGCTGCCGATGGTTCAGGCCAATCGAATTGCGCATCAAGTCGACGGGGATGCGGTTGAGGGGATTCCCGCCGACTGACTGTATCGTGGCGGCGTCCTAGTGAGCCTCGCCGCTTTGCAGGCGGAGCGAAGGATCTCCCCCGGCGCATGTTTCTAACTGCACGGAGATTCCTCGCCCGGCTGAACTGCGCCGGCTTTCGGGATGACGCCCTCAACTAGGAAACCGAGTCGGCATGATTGACATCGCCGCAGCGCTGCCGTATGGTTTCTCGGGAACAAGAAGCTGGGAGCGGCCGGTCCTCAGTCGCCTGCTCTTCAAGTCGGCCTACGGTTTCTGGCCCGCTTGAGAATTGGCCGCGCCCGACTCCAACCCCACTCGTCTCTCCGCTCAATTTAGACAACAACAGCACCCTTTTGGCAAGCCATGACGCAAACCGCAGGGGATGAGTACAACATCGGTGTGGACATCGGTGGCACCAAGGTCGCCGCCGGCCTGGTGACCTCTAGCGGGAAAATCACCAGTCAGACGCGGGTTCCGATGGTCGCCAACGATGCCGCCGCCGGCTTGGCAGCGGTGATCGCGGCGATCGATTCAGCCTGTGGCACGGCCACGGCAGAGGCGCAGACGAAAGCTCCGATCTCGGGCATCGGCATCTGCGCGCCGGGGCCGCTCGATCCTCGCACCGGCGTGGTGGTCAATCCTCCCAATCTGCCGGGCTGGCGCAACTTTCCGCTGGCTGCCGAAGTTGCGAAGGTCTACAAATTACCGGTTCGCGTCGATAACGATGGCAATGCGGCGGCGCTGGCCGAGGCCCTGTGGGGCGCGGGGCGCGGCTATCGCAACGTCTTCGCGGCCACGATCGGCACCGGCATCGGAACCGGCATAGTCTTCGACGGCCGCATCTATCACGGTCGCACCGGCGCTGCGGCCGAGGGTGGACACAATACCATCGACTATCGCGGTCCACGCTGCGGCTGCGGCAAGCTGGGCTGCATCGAAGTGCTGGCCTCGGGGCCGGCCATTGCCCGGCGCGCCGGGGAAAAAATCGCCGCAGGCCGCGCCTCGGCGATTTTGGGGTTAGCCGGAGGACACCTCGAGCGCATCACCAGCGAAATGGTGGGCCGAGCTTATGCCGCCGGCGACGCTCTGGCGAAAGAAGTCTTAGAGGAAACCGCGATGTATCTAGCGGTGTGGCTGGGAAATATCGTGGATTTGCTCGAACCCGATGTCATGATCATCGGCGGCGGCGCGGCTTCCATGCTGAAACCTTTCCTCGGCGAAATACGCGACCTGCTTCCCGCATGGTGCGTGAACTCGCATTGTCAGGATATCCCGCTGGTTGCGGCCTTCTACGGGGCCGATGCCGGAATCGCCGGCGGCGCGGCGCTGTGCCGCATGCCCGCCTAGAGTCCTAGTCCAATTTTTCTTAATCTAACTTCTGCAATGAAGATCCTCGTTCTCAACTCCGGCTCCAGCAGCCAAAAGACCTCCCTCTACGAGATCGGCGATTCGCTGCCGGATGATCCGCCGGCGTGTCTTTGGGAGGGAACGATCGAGTGGGAGGGCGGCAACGCCGAGCTTTCGCTGAAGAACGCAACCGGCGTCGAGCGCAAGCAACACACGCCGACCGGCTCGCGCGAGCAGGCGGTGACTCACTTGCTGGGCAATCTTTGGCAGGGCGACGCTCGCGTGCTTTCCGCTTCGTCTGAGATTGATGTGGTCGGCCATCGCGTGGTGCACGGCGGTCCGCAATATACAGAGCCGGTAAGGGTCACGGCTGAGGTCAAGTCTGCCATCGCGCAGGTTTCCGCCTTCGCTCCGCTGCACAATCGCGCCGAACTCGAAGGCATGGCCGTGGTCGAGAAACTGCTGGGCAACGTGCCGCAGGTCGCGGTGTTCGATACCGGCTTCCATCGCGATATGCCGCTGGCTGCAAAGGTTTATCCCGGCCCTTATGCATGGTTTTCTGAAGGCATTCACCGCTACGGATTTCACGGGATCAACCATGAATACTGCGCCGGCCGCGCGGCGCGGTTGTTAGGAAAAGAATTGAATTCGTTGCGACTGGTGAGCTGTCACCTCGGCAACGGCTGTTCCCTGGCCGCAATACGCGACGGCCATAGCGTCGACACCACCATGGGCTTTACTCCTCTCGAAGGTTTAATGATGGGGACGCGCTCCGGTTCGGTCGATCCCGGCATTCTCACTTACCTTGTGCGGCAAAAAGGATTATCGGGCGAACGCCTCGATACGATTCTGAATGAAGAATCCGGCCTGCTTGGAGTCTCGGGAGTGTCGGGCGACATGCGCGAAATTCTGGCCGCGATGAAGAAAGGCCACGAGCGAGCCAAACTCGCGTTTGATATTTACCTTCATCGGCTGCGATCCGGGATTGGCGCGATGGTTGCCGTTCTCGCTGGAGCCGACGCGGTGATCTTCACCGCCGGAGTCGGCGAAAATTCCGCGGAAGTCCGCTCCGCAGCCTGCGATGATTTCGGTTATCTCGGGCTGAAGCTCGATGCCGGCAAGAATCTCGGGCAACCTTCGGACCACGATATCGCGGCCGCCGATTCTTCCGTGCGCGTGCTGGTGATCCGCGCACAAGAAGACTGGGCTATCGCCCAGAAATGTTGGTGCCTTATGGCTGGAACGCCAACGACGGGAGGAACATCCCTGTTTCCGTCCTCGCCCAGATCACAGCCACGATCATAGTTTGCGATGGCCGCGCCCTGCCTGAAGGCGTAATAGCGCCGCGACCAGCGCATCGATATCTTCACAGGTGTTGTAGAAGGCAAGCGACGGACGAACCGTGGCCTCGACCCCCATACGGCGCAGGATGGGCTGGGCGCAGTGGTGGCCAGAGCGCACCGCGATGCCCTCCTGATTGAGAGCGACTCCAACATCTTCGGTGCGAACTTCGTCGAGAACGAAAGACATCACGCCGGCCTTTTCGTGCGCGGTGCCAATCAGGCGCAGGCCGGGCACGGCAAGCAGTTTCGCGGTCGCATAATTCAGCAGTTCGTGCTCGTAGGCGGCGATGTTTTCCATGCCGATCTCGCTCACGTAGTCGATCGCAGCCCCAAGGCCAACCGCGTCCGCGATGTTGCCGGTACCGGCCTCAAAGCGCGCCGGGGAGGGCTGATACGTAGTTTTTTCGAAGGTCACGTCGGCGATCATGTTTCCGCCACCCTGCCAGGGGGGCATGGCCTCGAGCACGTCGAGCTTGCCGTAGACCACGCCGATTCCCGTAGGCCCGAAAACCTTGTGGCCGGAAAATACATAGAAATCGCAATTTAGGCTCTGCACATCCACCGGCATGTGGGAAACAGCCTGTGCGCCATCGACCAGCACGCGAGCGCCGTAGCGGTGGGCAATCTCAACCATCTCGCGCGCCGGCGTAATGGTACCGAGCGCATTCGAGACCTGGCTTAACGATACAATTTTCGTGCGCGGACCCAGCAGCTTTTCGTACTCTTCGAGAATGATTTCCCCGCGATCGTTCACCGGAGCCACCCGCAGGCGAGCGCCCTTTTCCGAACAGAGCATCTGCCAGGGGACGATATTGGCATGATGCTCGAGCCACGTGATGACGACCTCGTCGCCCTCGCGCACATTGCGCCCTCCCCAAGCCTGCGCGATGAGATTAATGCCTTCGGTTGCGCCGCGGACAAAAATGATTTCACGGGTGGTTGAGGCATTCAGGAAGCGACGGGTTTTTTCGCGGGCGCTTTCGTAAGCGTCGGTGGAGCGCGCGGCGAGTTCGTGGGCGGCGCGGTGGATGTTGGAATTCTCGTGGCGATAAAAATCCGAGATGCGGTCGATGACGGCGTTCGGCTTCTGGGTGGTGGCAGCGTTGTCGAGCCAGATCAGCGGGCGGCCATGCACGCGCTCTTCGAGAATGGGGAAGTCACGGCGGATGAGATGGGCGTCCAGCGGACGTTTCGAGGTCCCAAGGTCCAAGGGCACGAGATTGGGTCGAAAAACAAAGGAGTCAGGTTGCGAGGCGGCCGAGTGCGTTGCGGGCGCTTTCTGCGCGCCCTGAGGAGTTGCGATCTCGGGGCCAGCAAGGTTGCCAGATCCCGGGATGGCCGGAAGCGGAGTAGCGGTGCGCAAGTCCGCTTCGGTCGATGGGGGCGCTGGAATTGAAGTAGGAAATGCTGGAACGCCCGGAGCGGCCTGCATGCCCGGCACTCCGGGAAAAGAAAACAATTCGCTGAATGAGGGGAGCGATGATGCCGCGCCGGGATACGCCGTCTTCCCTATCTCGGCGAAAGTTTCGGTGGAACCGGATGGGCGGGTGGATGAGATTCCGCGCAGCTCGGGCGCGGTGTGGCCTGGGACCGCAGGCGTGAGCGATTTCACGTCGTGGGGCTGCGCCAGGCCCGTGGCGGTGGTCATGGTGGCGTCCGGCGGCGCGGCCGAGGGCGAGGTTGGCGGAGCCGGAGCGTTGGGTATGGTCTCGATGCCGGGGACAGTGGGCATCGCGGGTATGCGAGGAAAAGAAAAAAGTTCGCCGATCGGCGGCAACAGCGAAGCGGCTGCCGGAGACGTTCCCTTTTCGCCTTGTACCGCGTAAGGAGCGGAGCCGGGTAGGGTCGGAACGCTCGCCGGCGATTGCGGCAGCGCACTCATATCTGCGCCGCCGGGAACAGATGTCGGCGGTGCACTGGGCACGGATAGCATGCCTGGGAACGAAAACAGTTCGTTTCCCGTGGGCAGTTTGGGAGCGACCGTGAGTGGCGAAATATTCCCCTCGGCCAAGAAGCCGGGGGGCGCGCCTGCGACCGGCGGCGCAGGCGCGGTTCCTGGCGTGCCCGGAACCAGCGCCATCGAGCCCGCCAACGACGCGGCAATCGCCCGCAGATCGGTCTCGGTCAACGGTCCCGGTGGTGAAGATGGGGCCGACGCCGGCATACTCGGAGATGCTTCGAACGCAGGCGCTCGCTGCATGGGAAGCATTTCTTCCGTAAACATCACGGTAGGAATCTCTTCCGATTCCAGCGTATCGCCAAACACCTCTGGCGAAGAAGCGGATTCCTCCCCGCTACGCCCGTTGGCAAGGTCCCTGGGCATGGAGAGAAAGAACTCGTTCGCCAGGCGCTCGAGCGTGGCCGGATCCGGCAGGGGAATCGCGCCGAATGGGTAGTAACGCGCCCCTTCCGTATCCGGCGCCGCCGCTTTCGAAGCGCCCGCTTTGGGCCGGCTCGCTCCGTTGCTCGTCCCGTTATTTGTACTCGTGGTATTTGTCGACATGAACGTTCTCCAGTACTCCGAGTGCGTCTTGCGTCAGGACGACGATGGAACAATAAAGTGAAATCAGATACGAGGCGATCGCCTTATGGTTGATGCCCATGAAGCGCACCGACAAGCTGGGAGAAACCTCACCGGGAAGCCCAGGCTGGAACAGGCCAATGACGCCTTGCTTCTTCTCGCCGGTGCGCAGCAGGAGGATATCCGTAGTTTCGGCCTTGACGGCTAACTTGGCGCAGGGCACGATGGGAATTCCGCGCCAGGTCATGAACGGCGAACCGAACATGGTGACGGTGGGCGGCGGAACACCACGGCGGGTGCACTCGCGGCCGAAAGCGGCAATCGCTCGCGGATGCGCCAGGAAAAAGCTAGGCTCTTTCCATACTTTGGCGACGAGTTCGTCCATGTCATCTGGGGTGGGTGCGCCGCTGCGGGACTTTACTTTCATCTCGGGCGATACGTTGTTGAGCAACCCGTACTCGGTGTTGTTAATGAGAGCCATCTCCTGGCGCTCTTTCACTTTCTCGATCATCAGGCGCAATTGCTCGCGGATCTGATCGTGCGGGCTGCGGTACAAATCCGAGATGCGGGTTTGCACGTCCAGAACGCTGGTCACCGCATTCAGCGCGTACTCACGCGGCTTCTCTTCGTAGTCCACGTAAATTTCGGGCAGGTCGACTTCTTCGTCGGGAGCGCACTCGATGGTGCGGGTTCCGGGACGGGTGGGTTTCACTTTGTTGAGCCGGTAGATGCCGGCTTCGACGGGCACCCAGGAAAGGAACGTGATCAGCCAGCGAGGCGTGATCGCTTCCATCATGGGGACGGTTTTAGTGACGGTGGAAAGCTGGCGAGCTTGTTGCTCGGTCAGCGTATGACGGACTTCTGCTGTCGCCATATGATTAGCTCCTTAGCGCTAAACGGATCGAATTGTCAAAACTGCGCACGACCATAACCCCGCGCAGAGATTGCCTCGACCAATGGGAGTTGGCCTATTCGTCTCTCGGGAAATATCGGCTGCATCAACCAAAACCTGACGGCTAATTGTTGGGGTGACGCAAGTATACAGCATTGCCGGAGTTTCTTGTCTGTGATCGAACTCACCATGCGATACCTCAATTGATGCTCGGGCGCCGGCTGCTTTCGGGCCGTCGACGCGGGGTGGTGTCCGCGTCATGGCATGGGTGGCTTCAGGGGTGAGTCGACAAACCAATAACCGCTGCACGCGATATTGTCAACTTTGTCGATTGCATTAGTAGATATTCTCCGATAGATTGTCACAACCTTGGTTTCCTGGCTCCGGCTGTTGGGGTGAGCCGCGAAGCTGAGGCGCCTGCCGACCTGAATTCGGCAGGCTTTCTTGTCTCGGCGCAGTGCGGCGTGGGTCAGGCAAAGAGCTTGGAACGCGGAGTTCGCTGCGGAAGATCCGCGGAGATTGCAGAGAGGCGCGGACTATGCGCTGGCCGCGATCGCTTGCGATTTATAGAACATTTTCTTGGCGCGGGACCGAATCTCGTCCAGTTGCGCCTCTAATCTCCGGATTTCGGAATCCAGTTCGTTCAGAGTTGCACAGCGGGAAGTCAGCAAGGTTGCGGCTTCTCGGCAATGATCTCGGGGCTCGCTTTTCAGGCAGATGCACGCCGACGGCTGTCCGGTTCGGGGATCATCTTCGAGATACATAAGCTCGATATTGCCGGCGCTCGAGGAGGGAGCGTCAGTTGCCGTTTGCTCAAGCACGAACGGGAGCGGAGACGACGGGGCGTGACTGTGCTGATCCGGCGCTTCCGCAGGCGTCGTTTTGGTCTCGACTGGCGAAGCGCCCTCGGCCATTTTGCGAATGAGGAACGGCGCGTCCGCTCCATCGCCGGACGATTCCACGCCCGACCATTCCAAGTTGGAAACATGATGGCTAGGTTTGCAGGTGACGTCGTAGATATCGCCGGCACGACTCGTGACTTCGAATCTGCCGCTCTTGCCGCGCAAGGCCAGCCCCACATCGTAGGTGGCAATGGTCTCACCAAGCCGCATGACAATTCTCCTTATCCCAGAGAACTGGGTATTTAGAGAGAATCGCGCAGCGCGTTTGGAACCCGCAAGTAGTAATCCTGATTCCAGGAGCGTGGAGGGGCGCGAGAACAGCGCCAGTTGCGAAAGCCAATTCAGATGCTGCCTATGCTAGGCCGCGCCAGCGGCCGCCGACTCTGCCCGGTAAAATTTCTTCCGGGCACGGGCGCGGATCTCATCGAGTTCCGCGTGGAGCCTTCTGATTTCGGCGTCTAATTCGTTAAAATTCAAGCACCGAGAAGTAAGCAATTTGCCGGCCGCTAGACCCGCGTAATTCTTGGCGGCACCTGCTTTCACGTAGATGCAGGCGGAAGGATGCTTTGTCGACGGATCGCTCTCCAGGTATGCGAGATCGAGAGTGGAAGTTTCCATGCGCGGATTATAAGACTAAAGTCTCCGTTCCGCGACCTGTGGATTTCTTTATTTTAGTGCGTCTTGTAAATACCCCGCAGGGCTAGGCGCCGGCGGCGGCGGCATGCGTCTTGTAGAACCTTTTCTTCGCCCGGGCTCGAACCTCTTCCAGTTCGGCGTGCAATCGTCTGAGTTCGGAATCCAGTTCGTTGAAACTAAAGCACTGGCTCGTGACCAGCCGGTCCGCCTTCACTCCGGCATAATCCTCGGCTGCTGACGCCTTCAAATAAACGCAGGCGGAGGGCAACTGGGTTCGCGGGTCGCTTTCCAGATAGACAAAATCGAGGCTCGAGGTTTCCATGATGCGGCGATTATGACACGATCCCACGCACCGCACATTATCAATCTGGGCAACTTTGGGTTGCGATCGGAACTTAAGTCATCGAGAGATTAATTCGGTCTTAAACCGCCGCGAGTTTCGCGTTCACCGATGGCAGCGCTGACTTCTCCCAGGCGTCGAAGCCGCCGATTACATTCGTGACATTCTTAAAGCCCTCTTTTCGGAGCAGGCTGCAGGCGATCATGCTGCGGTAGCCTCCCTTGCACAGAACGGCGATGGGCGCGTTGCGGTCGATTTGCGGAAGGGATGTTTGCAGGTGATCGAGAGGATGGGAATTCGCCGACTCGATGTGGCCGGCTTCCCACTCCGGCTTCCGGCGCACGTCCAGCACTTGAAACTCACCTCGATGTTCATTCAGTTGTTGCGCCTCGATTTGGGGAAGCTCAGCCAAATCGAATCCCGCTCGCATCCAGCCCGCGACGCCGTCGTGCAGGTATCCGCGGGCAGCGTCGATGCCGACTCTCGCCAGCCGCATCCGGGCTTCCGACAATTGTTCGGGCGACGACGCGATCAGCACCGGCCTGGCTGATAATCCCAGAATCGTGCCGGCCCAGGTGGCAAATTGACCCCCCAGCGAAATATTGATCGAGCCGGGAACGTGCCCCGAAGCAAACTGATCGCCGGGGCGAACGTCGAGAGCGATGACTCCGTCGCGCATTAAGTGCTGCAATGCATGCGCGGAAACTGGCGCCAGTGGCGGCAGTTCCGATAATGCCGGAGCGCCCGCGCGATTGATCTGCGCGTCGAGGGGAAAATAGTCGGGACGCGCGGGTAAGTTGGCGGTCAGTTGCTGGATAAACTGTTTCTTATTTTCGATCTGCAAGGCGTAGTTGGTGAGGCGCTCGGTGCCGATCGTGGAGGAGCGCTCGGCGCGCATGTTGCGCCCGCAAAGCGAGCCCGCGCCATGCGCCGGATACACGATGACATCGTCCGGCAACTTGAGCAGCTTGTTGTGCAGGCTCTCGTAGAGCATCCCGGCCAGCATCTCGGGAGTGTGCGTGGTGGAGAGGTCGGGACGCCCCACGTCGCCAAGAAATAAAGTGTCGCCGGTCAACACCGCCCACGGGTGAGGAGACTTCTCTTCGTCGGTGACCACGAGGCAAATGCTTTCAGGAGTGTGGCCCGGCGTCTCCAGAACCTTGACCCGCACTTTTCCTGCGCGCAACTCGAAACCATCGTAGACCTCCAGGTGCGCCAGCGTGGCTTCGGTGTGAGGACCGAGATAGATCCTGGCTCCGGTGCGCGCGGCCAATTCCCTGTGCCCGGAAACGAAGTCGGCGTGCAGGTGAGTCTCGAAAATGTGCCGGATCTTCACGCCATGCTGCTGCGCGGCTTGCAGGTAGAGATCGACATCGCGCTGAGGGTCGACCACGATCGCTTGGCCCTCGGAGGCCAACAGGTAAGACGCGTGAGCCATGCAGCCGAGGTAAAACTGCTCGAAATACATATCGCTCTCCTCCGCTTCGGTTCATCCTTGATTATGTGACCGCATTACGCGACATCGCTGGTCTCGATGGTGCGAGCTGCGACGCTCGCTGCGGCCGGCGTCGCCAGCCCCGTGCCCTGCACCGCGGAGTTTCGCACCGTCTTCAACCTCAGCTCCAAAGCTGCGGACTCGACCCGCGCCGGAGCAGCGAGCAGGTGTTCGGCCAGTTCTGCTGCCTGACGGCGAATTTCTGGCACCGCGGTCGTCTCCCACAGACTTCCCTTTCGCGCGGGACCGAGCGTGTAAAGAAAATCCGAGGCTTCGCCGAAAGCGTCGAGGAGCGCGCCCTCTGAGGTGGCATCGAGGCCTAGGAACAATGGATCGGGACGCACGAGTTTCTGGCGCAGCAGATCGCGCAACAGCGGGCTTTCGATGCGGCGGCAGTCCGACTCCGGACCCGTGCAATTGATAACCCGGTCCACCCGCAAGCGCTTGAGTCGTCCGCTTTCGCGGTCGCGATAAGTTACGCCCACACCGTTAGCGTCCTCGCGGTATTCCCTGATTCTGCCGGCGTGCGTGGCAATCTGACCGCGCTGCATCTGGCTCGCCAGCAAAGAAGCGATTTCCGGAGCGATGCGGTGGCGATGAACCTCCCAGTACGGCCGTACGTGCCGGAGAAATCTTCGCCGCTCCTGACGAGAAAGCGAACGCCAGATTTCCGGGCTGAAGGGACGAAGCGAGTCGATCACCGCGCGCCAGTCGCTGCCCCTGCGCTCAGCGGCCTCGACCTGCATGCGGATCAACCGCAAGAGCCCGCGCACGGTGCGCGGAGAAGTTTCGTTCCAGAACGGCGGCCAGGGTGCGGTCGCCTGATGACACTGCGGCAGCAGGCCGCGGCGCGAAAGAATGTGTACCGTTCCCCCGCATCCGCGTTCCCGCAAGGCGATGGCGATATCCACGCTGGTCAGGCCGGAACCGATCAGCAAAATGCTTTCATCCTGCGCCGCATCGCGAGTCGCGCCAACCGCCCAAGGATTCGACACATAGCGCCGGCTACGCTCCGTCCTTCCCGGCAAATGGGGATCGCCCGGCGGAAAATTTCCCAGGGCGAGTACGACCTCGCTCGCCCGCACAGTCTCGCCGCTGCGCAGGCGAATTTCTGCCACGTCGCCCACGCGATCCAGAGCGACGGCTTCATCCTGCACGTGAGTGAATTGTCGGGGATGGCGTTCGATCTCTGCCTGCAGCACGGAAGCCATGTACTTACCGTACAACCGGCGCGGAAGATAGTCGCCGGGCTTTACTTCAAGGCTGTGGTGCAACCGCGCCCAGCGTAGAAAGTGCTCCGGCTCGTCGGGATACGCGCTCATGTTCTGCACCCGCACGTTCAGCAAGTGCTCTCCGCACTTCGTGCCGTAGGCTACGCCGAGGCCCGGTCGTGGGCCGCGCTCAATCAACACCACCGAGGCTGCGCCGCCGGACTTGCGCAAAACCTGCGCCGCGAGAACTGCGCCGGAGAATCCACCGCCGATGATCGCGATGGTCGGGCTACAACCAGATTCCTTGGCTTCGCTGCGATTGCTGGCCATCCGAGATTTCCTCTTTCTTTCCTTGCTTGCTTGCTCGCTTTCCATCGTTGCTGCCGCGACGGGCGCCGGCTTGTCTCTGCCTATGTCGATTCGCTTGCTAGACTCCGACTCCGGCTCCGGCCATGGATTAGCAGGTCAGAGGCCATTCCAGGCGTCACAGTGTGCAGGACTTAGCTCGACCGGGGCGGAGCGCAGCGCAGACGAGAGACAAGTTTTGCATCCAGTGAGGAAGAATCGTGCACTCCAGTTCGTTCACCGGCCCCCCCAAACAATGTCAAGTATGTTAATCGACTATATGGTATACTGCGGCTCGGGTTTGGTAAATCACACTTTAGTGGGGGGTAGTCGGGCTTCACTTCGATGCGCGAACCGCCCCCGCGAAGGAAAATTCATGATTCCCTTTATCGCCAAGATGTGGTTCCTCTGGTGGATGCTGGCCATCGCGGCCGGCGTGCGTTGCTACCATCGGCTGTGCATCCGCAGCCAGGTAGAAACTCTCGATCCCGCCATCTTCGTCGAGGAAGAAGAGGCAGCGGGCATTTCCAGCTTGCTCCTCCAGCATGCGCAAATCGTCTCTTTGCCGGAGACGCAAGGCGCGTTCTGAGCCGCGCACTCCAAGGTGGGACGGATCGATTCGCCGCAGACCACTTGGCGGCGCGGTCCTTCGTATGATCCAGCAAGAAGCAAAGGAGCATGCCATGAGCCAGATTCTTACTGAGGTGCTCGAAGCGAATCGTTTGTACGCGGCCGACTTCGGAGGCAAAGGCAAGCTGGCGATGCCCCCGGCGCGGGGCTTCGCCATTCTCACCTGCATGGATGCGCGGCTCGATCCCGCGAAATATGCCGGGCTCGCCGAGGGCGATGCGCACGTGATCCGCAACGCGGGAGGTCGCGCCAGCGATGATGCCATCCGGTCGCTCGTCATCAGCTACAAGCTTTTGCGAACGAAGGAATTTTTCGTGATTCACCATACCAATTGCGGCATGGAGTTTTTCTCCAACGACACGATGCGCGGCCTGCTGGCTTCCAGTCTGGAAAGCGCGGAGCTGTCCTCCGCCGGCTTCCGCGACGTGGGCCGAGGGCCGGGGTCGAGGGCCGGCGAGTTCATCGAGTGGTTGACGATTCGCGATCAGAGCCAGTCTGTAATCGACGACGTGGAGCGCATCCGCAAGCACCCGTTGGTGCCGAAGTCGATTCCCGTCTACGGCTTCGTTTACGACGTCAACTCCGGAAAACTCATCGAAGTGAAAGACGCCACGGCGGTCGGCAAAGCCGCTTGATCGCTCCTAGAATTTTATCGCGTCCGTCCTCCACCGCGCTGCGGTAAAGCCTTTCCACGGCTCTCCCTCTGGTCCGCGAATTGAGAAGCAATCCGCCCAGATCGGGTTGAACTCCGCATTTCCGCAGATCACCCAAATGCTATTCGGGTTACACACAGCCCGTGCACAGTGGAGTGCGCGCTGCATCGTAACCCAAAGAGACTTGCCCTGAGGGCGTCGGTGGGGTCGCCGGCGGAACCGAGTTCCGCTGATCGGTTTCGACGAAGAAACCGTGGCCCGGGGCCATGAAGTAGTAATCCACCGCGATTGAGGAGTGAAGGCGACGCTGTTCACGCTGCCGTTGTTGGTTCCGGCGAGCGTGCCGGGGTACGGGGTTGTGGCCGTGGGCGCGGCGAAAGTGCCCGTGAATGCCTGGTCCAGCGAGGCGGCAAAATCCAGATTGATGTCGGCAAAGCCAGACAGCGTCGCCGCTTTCGAGTTCGCTTTGAAGGGCGCGGTACTATCGTTTTCGCTGAAGGCGGTCACCTGTGTAGCGCTCTACAAGAATACGAGGAATTCAAAGCCGCTTTCCAGGATGGCAAAAACCTGCAATGGAGTCGGCACGAGTTGCAACCTATTCCTGAAGCTGGCCCGCACGCCGGCACAGAAGCCCCTCCTCACCATCGGTAGCTTTGTTGAATGCCCCATCGCTGCGAACCTGGACTAAAGACTAGTATGCTAGTAGTATTAGTCGGGTTACCCATCAAATTTTCTGAGGATGCCCCGATCGATGTCCCGTCTTGCGGACTTCATTCGCGAGGATGTGGCGAGCGTGCTCGAACGCGACCCTGCCGTCAAATCGCGTCTGGAAGTTTACCTGTGTTACTCGGGGCTTCATGCGGTGTGGCTCTACCGCCTCAATCACCAAATCTGGAAGCGACAGCATCAGCTCTTCGCGCGCTGGCTGTCCCAGGTGGCGCGATTCCTCACCGGCGTCGAAATTCATCCCGGCGCCGAGATTGGACATCGGCTGTTCGTCGACCATGGGGTGGGGGTGGTCATCGGCGAAACCTCAGTGGTCGGCGATGATGTGACCCTGTATCAGGGCGTTACTCTGGGCGGCACCGGCAAAGAACAAGGCAAGCGCCACCCCACCATCGGTGACAACGTCGTGATTGGCAGCGGAGCGAAGGTTCTCGGAAACATCACCGTGGGCCGAAACTGCCGCGTCGGCGCCGGGTCGGTTGTGCTGCGCAGCGTGCCCGAGCATTCCACCGTCGTCGGCGTTCCCGGCCACATCATCTTTCGCCACGGCGAACGGGTGGTCATCACCGATCCCAAGCAGATCAACGACCCGCTCTCCGAAGCGCTGGCGGCCGTCGCCACCGAAGTGAACCACTTGCGCGAGCGCGTGCAACGGCTCGAAGGCTCGGAGAGCGCCAGTCAACCGCTCCCGGCGTCTTTCCAAAGGATCATGGAAGACATCGACTACCAGATCTAGACCTATTTCTTTTTGATGGGAAAGCCACATGAAAGAAGAGATTGCGCGACTTAAAACGGCGGCGGAAACCTGGACCACCGAAGCTGTTTTGAACTGGGCCTTCGCGACCTTCGGAAACGACGTGGCCATCTCCACCGCGCTCGGCAGCGGCGGCATGGTCATCATCGATCTCGCCTCGAAGTTGCGCCACAAGTTTCGCGTCTTCACTCTGGATACGAAATTTTTGTTTCCAGAAACCTATGACTTGATCCGGCGCGTGGAGCAAAGATACGGCATCCATATCGAAAAAGTGGATGCGCTGCTCTCGCCGGAAGAGCAGGAGCGGCTTCATGGCCCTGAACTGTGGCTGCGCCATCCCGACCAGTGCTGCAACGTTAGAAAGGTCGAGCCCTTGCGGCGAAAGCTCGGTGAGCTGCGAGCGTGGATCTCGAGCATCCGCCGCGACCAGACCGCGGAGCGGGCGAATGCCGGCAAAATCGAATGGGACGAAAAATTTGGCCTGGTGAAAGTCAATCCCCTCGCTGACTGGACCTATCGCCGGGTATGGCGCTACATCCACGAGCACGAAACACCTTACAACGTGCTGCACGACCTGAACTACCCGAGTATCGGCTGCACTCATTGCACACGTCCAGTACGACCGGGAGAAGATGAAAGAGCCGGGCGCTGGCCGGGTTTATCGAAGACGGAGTGCGGACTCCACATCATCAAGCAACTCGCCGATCCAGCCGAGGCGGAAGAGCCTGCGAATAAAGAAGATGCTTAGCGGCTGCGGGTCGCCGGCTTGCGGGGCGACAATGTCTAGCAGCTCAATAGTCTATGTAGTAGACTATGCCCACTTTGAGCGAGGCGGGTGCTCATCGTGCGAGAGGGCATGCCCGAAGCGCAATTTTCCAGCATCGCATCTTGTGTGCGGTGGAAGTCTGTCCAAGATCGAGCTGGGAGTTCGTTGGCTTCACAAAGCCTACGGAGGATAACCCCTATGTTGCGGAGAGTCTTGGTTTTTGCGTTCGTGTGCGCTCTTTCCGCGCGGGCTTGGGCGCGGGACGTTCCCAAGGCCGTGCCTGCTAAACAGGCATCTTTTCACATCAGCAATGTCTTGACGGTTAAGATACCCAAGAGCGCGAAGACCGTGCGCGTTTGGTTTGCCGTTCCGCAAGAAGACCCCTATTCGATTGTGCGCAACTTTACAGTGAATGTGAGCGGCGAATATGGCGTCCAGTACGCCCGGGATTCGTGGGGTAACAGGGTGGGATACGTCGATATCGAAAGCCCCACTCGGGATCAGGTTCAATTGAAAGAGGAATTTGACTTGACCCGCACTGAGGTTCGCAACACGATCAACGCGGGTGAGACGCGGCCCCTCACGGATCAAGAGCGCTCGGCCCTGGCCGCTTACCTGCAACCGGCCACCCACGTGATCGTGAATGACGAGATCAGGAAGCTGGCTGTCTCGGTTACCGGCGGCGAGCCAAATCCAGTCCTGGCCGCTCGCAAACTTTATGATTGGACCTACAAGAATGTGAATTACTGGGTGAAGGATCCGGAGCATCTCAAGGCGTCTCCCGTCGGCAGCTCGGAGTACTGTCTCCGCACCAAGACCGGCAACTGCACGGACTTCCACTCGCTGTTTGCAGCGCTGGCCATATCCTCCGGCATCCCCGTGCGCATGGTCTACGGTTCGCTGCTAAAACCCACGTTGAACGGAATGGAGGTGGACGCAAGCTACCACTGCTGGATCCAGTTCTTCGCTCCACGGCTGGGCTGGGTGCCCCTTGACGCCTCGCTGGCCAACATCTATTGGGAGCACATTCCGCTCAACGATAAGAATAAGAAACTAGTAGAGCTCACCACTTCAACCGGATATCAGGGCGCCGACCAGGGCAAAGTGGAATACTACTTCGGCAATCTCGATGAGCGTCGCGTTGTATGGTCGCTGGGCCGGGACTTAATGATGCAGCCTCCGCAAGATGATGGCCCAGTGAACTCCTTGCCCAAAATGTATGTTGAGATCGACGGCAAGCAGTCCGCTGATTGGACGCGACAATTCACTTACAAAGAATTGGGAAATTGAACATAGAGAGAAGTGTAGCGCGTTCACGCGGGGCCTAAATCGAACGAGGAGGTCATCATTATGCTGTGGAAGACGGATCCAACCTTTTATCCCTCACCCAAGCTTGCTGCACAGGCCCCGGCCGAGAAGCTGGCCTACGTGGCCGCTTTGAATGCCAACGGTGGCAGCCAGCCGGACGCGCTGGTGGTGGTGGACGTGGACCCATCGTCGCACGAGTACGGTAAGGTCGTGGGCCGTGTCCAAATGCCGAACGCGGGCGACGAGCTTCATCACTTTGGCTGGAACGCGTGCAGCTCGGCGCTGTGCCCCTACGCTCCGCACCCGCATCTGGAGCGGCGCTATCTGATCGTTCCCGGACTGCGCTCGTCGCGCATCCACGTGATCGATACCAAGGACGATCCCAAGCATCCGAAGATCGTAAAAGTGATTGAGGCCAAAGAGGTGGCGGAGAGAACCGGGTACAGCCGTCCGCACACCATTCACTGCGGACCCGACGGGATCTATGTAAGCGCGCTGGGCTCGCCCAGCGGCGATGGTCCCGGCGGAATCTTCGCCCTGGATCACTACAGCTTCGAGCCTCTCGGCCGCTGGGAGGTCGATCGCGGCCCGCAGTACTTTGGCTACGATTTCGCGTGGCACCTCGCCGATGACATCGCGGTGACCAGCGAGTGGGGCACGCCGAATATGGTCGAGGACGGCGTGAATCCCGAATTGCTGTTGGGCGGCAAATATGGGCACAGCATGCACATCTGGGATCTACGCAAACGCCGCCACCTTCAAACCTTGGATTTGGGCGCGGAACAGCAGATGGTTCTTGAACTGCGCGCGGCGCACGATCCCACCAAGGCTTACGGTTTTGTCGGGGTGGTTACATCGCTCAAGGATCTTTCCAGTTCCATCTGGCTGTGGCATCGCCCCGGTGGAGGCGCGAACGGCGGGTCGAATGGAAAATTTGCCGTGAAGAAAGTCATTGAGATTCCCGCAGAGCCGGCGGAGTCGAGCCAACTGCCTCCGCTGTTGCAGGGCTTCAAGGCGGTGCCGCCGCTGCTCACCGATATCAATCTTTCTGTCGACGACCGCTTTCTCTACGCTTCCTGCTGGGGCACGGGAGAAATGCGCCAGTACGATGTCTCCGATCCGTTCCATCCCAAACTGACCGGCTCGGTGCATGTGGGCGGAATTGTGCGCCGCGCCTCTCATCCTGCAAGGCCGGCGGAAGCGCTGAACGGCGGGCCGCAGATGGTCGAAATCAGCCGCGACGGGCGCCGCGTCTACTTCACCAATTCGTTGTACGCTGCCTGGGACAAGCAGTTTTATCCCGACGGAATTCGGGGCTGGATGGTCAAGCTGGATGTTGCGCAGGACGGTGGCATCAAGCTCGACCCCAAGTTGTTCACCGAATTCGGCGATCTCCGCCCCCATCAGGTAAAGCTGCAGGGTGGCGACGCCTCGTCAGACTTCTACTGCTACCCATGACTCGCGGCTGGCCGTGGGTTGCGTTGGCCCTTCTCGGGGCGTACCACGGTCTGAATCCCGCCATGGGCTGGCTCTTTGCGCTGGCGCTTGGCCTGCAGGAAAAGCGCCGCTCGGCGGTCATCGGCGCCCTGCTCCCCATCGCTCTCGGACACGCGGCCGCGATTACCGTGGCGATTCTCGTCCTGCGTTTCGTCCAAACTTTTCTTCCCCTTAATATTCTGCAATGGGGCGTTGCCGGAATTCTTTTCACGCTCGGCGTCTATCGACTTTTCCGGGCCAGTCATCCCCGCGGCGCCGGCATGAGGGTTGGAGGCCGGGACCTGTTCGTCTGGTCCTTCCTCATGGCGTCCGCCCACGGGGCGGGGTTGATGCTGCTGCCGGTTCTGATGGCTCAGCCAATGTCCGGGATGACGCACAGCATGGCTGGAGCAATGCCGCGAATGCCCTCGCCGTTAAGCGCGCCGTTAAGCGCATCCGGCATTGTTCTTGCGGTGCTGATCCACACTGCGAGCATGCTGGCCGTGGCCGGAATTCTTGCGCTTGCGTTTTTTGAAAGCTACGAAAAAGTGGGCTTGCGGCTGCTGCGGCACACCTGGCTGAATTTCGATCTGCTTTGGGCGGTCGCCTTGATGACAGCGGGAATCGTTGTTTTATTTTCTTGAAGCCAACGAAGTTTTTGGCGCGCCCGGCAGGGTGCAGAAAGATTCACTTTCAGCGCTCGGGCACGAATTTTGCCTTGATCTTGCTCCACTGCGCAAATTGTCTAGTATATCGATGGACTATATGGTATAGTTTCCGAACGTTAGCTGTGGAAGCGACGCTGGCGGGGATAACCGCCCGATGGATCATCCTTGCGCAACATTTATTCATTCCCTCCCCTACCGCTCATGATTCGAACCGTGCCGCCAAGCGTGGTCGCGGCCTGGCTCTGACCGGGGCGCGGCAATGCGGGGGCGATTACGATGAAGCTCAACTACTCTTGGGACGCCGCGCGCAGCGACTTGTTGGCCGGTGTGACGGTCGCCGCCATCTCGTTGCCACAGGCGATGGCTTACGCTCTTATTGCGGGCGTTGACCCACGCTTTGGGCTGTATTCCGCCATCGTGGTCACGTTTGTCGCCTCTATCTTTGGTTCTTCCTCGCATCTGATCAACGGACCCACCAACGCCATTTCGCTGGTGGTCTTCAGCGCGCTGGGCTTCTTCAATGCGGACGCGCGCCTTGAGGCCTACCAGGCCATGTTTCTGCTGGGAATCATGATTGGGGTCATCCAGATCCTGATCGCCGTATTCAAGCTGGGCGATTTGACCCGCTACATCTCCGAATCGGTGGTGATCGGCTTCATGGCGGGGGCCGGCGCTCTGGTGGGATTAACCCAACTGGGCAACTTGTCGGGTCTGCGGGATCGCGGCACCGGCCAGCAGCATGTGCTGTACCGGATTTGGCTCACGTTGAGCGGCGGGCACGCCAATCCGCGCGCGCTCGGCATTGGCGCGGGAACGATCGTGCTGGTCGTCGTGCTGAGAAAGTTGGCGCGCAAATACCGCCTCCCGCAATTTGACATGCTGCTGGCCTTGATTGCGACGGGGGTTGTGGCGGCCGCCTTCGGCTGGTCCAAGCCGGCGTTCGATGGCACTACCGCCATCTCGGTGGTGGGCAGCGTTCCGCGCAACCTGCCGCTGCCTCATATTCCACAAATCAAGTTCTGGTGGGTAAAGGAACTTTCGGGAAGCGCGCTGGCCATCGCATTTCTCGGTTTGCTCGAAGCCCTGGCGATCGCCAAATCGATCGCCCACACTACCCGCCAAACGCTCGACTACAACCGGCAGTGCCTTGCCGAGGGCTTAGCCAATCTTACCGGCGGATTCTTTCAGTGCTTGCCGGGTTCCGGGTCGCTCACCCGATCGGCGATCAATTTTCAGGCCGGCGCGGTGAGCCGCGTTTCCGGAGTATTCGCGGCGGGAACGGTCGCATTGGTGGTAGTTGCACTGGCGCCCTTTGCCCGCTACATCCCGAAAGCCGCTTTGGCCGGGCTGCTGCTGGTTACCGCCGTCCGCCTGGTGGATTGGAAGCGCCTGAGCTACGCCCTGCGGGCTTCCCGCTACGATGCCAGCTTAGTTTTGGTAACCGCTTTCTCGGCTATCTTCATCAGCGTCGAATTCTCCATCTTGATTGGAGTGGCGTTGTCGATTCTCATGTTCGTGCCCCGCGCGGCGCTTCTGCGCTGGACGGAGCTAGTGGTCAGCAGCGAGGGCGTGGTGCGCGAACGCTTGCTGGACGACCCCCCTTGCATCGCGATGCTGCTTTACGATCTGGAAGGCGAGTTGTTTTTCGGCGCGGCCCCCGAACTCGACCGTTGTTTCGATCACTTGCGGCAAAGGGCGGACGAGGAAAGCATTGATTTTATCGTCTTACGCCTGAAGCGTACTCGGAATCCGGATATGGTTTCCTTGGAACGCTTCGACCATTTCCTTCATGACATGCAGGCGCGCGGGGTGACTGTTCTGCTTTGCGGCGTTCGCCCAGCCTTTGCCCAGGCCATGGCGAACCTGCGCTTTCACGAGTGGCTGCCTATCGACCGCGTCTTTCCCGAAGAGCAGGAAAAGTTCTCCTCGACTCTAAGAGCCGTTCGGCACGTCTACGAACTTCTCGAAGAGAATCCCTGCGATCATTGCCTGCAGGGCGAATTCGCCGCAGACGGGCAAAGACTGTATTACCTGGTGTGACCGGAGAAAACCACGATTCGAAGCGGTTACCCAGGTCAATCGGGGGCACAAGCCTCAACAATGGAGTAGCCCGCCGCGCTCCCCTAACTTGTTGATTCTTAATGTAGCGAGAAAGGCAAAAAAGGCACCATCGCCGAATCTTGGGGTACACTTTGGGTACAGTGAACGCATCGGTCTCGGCTCCAAATCCAGCACCCAAAATGCCTCCAGTGAATCGAGCGAAGGGGCTCTGCACATCTGTCGGCTGCTCGGCCACACCTTCCGACATTCTGGTTCGACCTTTGCGGGCTGAATAACACTGGCCTGCC